>OCTW013422861.1_pt1 | contig 129858 bp, 114 predicted proteins | sample 1539671 | NCBI WGS metagenome assembly OCTW01 (sample SAMN02144230, study PRJEB22623) | gut metagenome | biome: sheep rumen | host: Ovis aries | place: New Zealand | reverse complement strand
ATCCAATTTGGGATTGCATGACAACTTTCAGGAGAACTGTGCCATTGAGTTCTTGCTCTGGCAAGCGAACAAGTTCGAGCGATTGAGGGTAATGCGCCCCATGATAGTTGCTTTTCCCTGTTTGTCCAATCCGCTCTTTTTAAGGTAGAGCAACATCTTGAATTTGCTTACTTTAGATAATTCTATGTTTTTACCAAGTGTTCTTCGACGAGCGAAGCGAGCAGAGCTCGAGTCCCAGTTACCAAACGTAGTAATCGAGGTAACACTTAGGTAACGGAACAGACTCAACATTCTTTCCAACCCGAAAGAATGCCAAAAGCGCAAACGACTGCAAATAGGCGCAATCTCAACGAGTTACGCTATCTCACCCGTAATAACCTCATCATTCCCAACAACCTTGATATTCGTAAAAATAGAACTGTCTCCAAATTGTAACCCAAAAATTTCTCAATCCTCTGCATCTCCTTTATACAAAGAAATCCTGCGAATTCTTACAAAGTTACGAAAAATGGATGATATTTCGTACACTTTTTAGAAGATTAACGCAGAATTCTTGTAAACTTGTACGGAATACGCCCAGATGAGTGAAGTGCTTTGTAGCAGGATGCTGCTAATAGTAGGAATCTATGTGCTTTTTTTAACGATATTATAGGGCCTATGACATTTCGTATTCATAAGGTTAAATGTCGTAGAGGCAAAATGAAAAGGATAACTAAAGTGCAGTATGCCTGTTTATATGGTTGATGATGCCTGTTAATATGGTTACTGATGCCTGTTTACGCAGTTGCTAATGCCTGTTATACCCCTATAGCAGGCATTCCTTACTGTCGTGCAAGGCATGGTTTACTGTCGTGGAAGGCATTAGAAAGAGGGTTAGGAGGCATTGTTATAAACAGTCTCCTTTTTTTGCAAGATAGGGATGCCAGAATGAAGAATTTTGCCTCGTGAATGCAAATTGTTCTGTTTTCACGATTCTCTTTTTATTTTTTTTACTACCTTTGTACGCGATTTTAGAAATATAGGCGTTATTATGATACACATTTTCAGATATTCCCTGCTGTCGGTCGTGATTGCCTTCGCCTTCAGCAGCGTTTCGGCCCAGCAGACGGCCACCATCCGCGGACAGCACAAGGTGAAGAAGAAGGAGACCATCTTCGGCATCTCCCACAACTATGGCCTGACCATCGAGGAGCTCATCGAGGCCAACCCGGAGATGAACACCCCCGGCTACGAGCTGAAGAAAGGCATGGTGCTGAACATCCCGTTCCCGAAGGCCCAGAGCCAGCAGGGCGCTCAGTCGCAGGGCCAGGCGGGACAGCAGGCGCAGAGCCAGTCGACCGACCACGACGGCCAGCAGCTGCGGGCGGCTGACGATGTCAGGAACCGCGCCATCCGCCTGGGCGTGATGCTGCCGCTGCACAACGTCAACGGCGACGGCAGGCGCATGACGGAATACTACCGTGGCGTGCTCATGGCCTGCGACAGCCTGAAGCAGCAGGGCATCTCCGTCGACGTGCACGCCTGGAACACGGCCGAGGACGACGATATTAATAAGGTACTGGCCGACCCCGACGCTGCCCGCTGCGACCTCATCATCGGACCGCTCTATTCCAAGCAGATGGACGCTCTGTCGGCCTTCGTCGACAGGCACGACATCCGCCTCGTGATCCCCTTCTCGATCAACGCCCCGCAGCTGACCACCAACCGCAACATCTTCCAGGTGTACCAGTCGCCCGGCGAGCAGAACGAGACCGTCATCGACCACTTCGTAGAGCGCTTCCGCAACTATCACACCGTGGTCATCGACTGCAACGACTCTACCAGCAGGAAGGGCCCGTTCACCTTCGGACTGCGCCGGCGCATGGAGCAGCTTGCGATGGACGTCGTCGTCACCAACCTGAAGTCGAGCGAGGAGAATTTCGCGAAGGCCTTCAGCCCCACCAAGCCCAACGTGGTCGTGCTCAACACGGGCCGCTCCCAGGAGCTCGGCGTCGCCTTCTCGAAGATCAACGGCCTCAAGGCTAACCGCCAGGAGCTTAACATCACTATGTTTGGCTATACCGAATGGCTGCTCTACACGCGCACTCACCTGGAGAACTTCCACAGGTACAACACGTACATCCCCTCCGTCTTCTACTATAACCCGCTGTCGCCCAGCACCCAGCGCTTCGAGCGGAAGTACCGTCAGAACTTCCACGGCGACATGCAGGCCTCGCTGCCACGCTTCGCCCTGACCGGCTTCGACCATGCCTTCTTCTTCCTGAAAGGCCTGCACAAGTATGGCAAGACATTCAACGGCGCCGAGGGCATGTTCGGCTATCCGCCGCTGCAGACACCACTGAAGTTTGAGCGCTACGGCAATGGCGGACTGAAAAACCGGACGATGATGTTCGTGCACTACCGTCCGGAGCACATCACCGAAACCATAAAGTTTTAAAGGAAAGTGGAGATGCTACGAAAGTCCCTCTTTCCGCTCATCCTGGCAGTGATGGCCGTGCTGCCTGCCGCCGCACAGGTGGGCGACTTCCGCAAGGACTTCGCCGTAGGCTTCAACGGCGGCGTGGCCATGAGCAAGGTGTCGTTCGTGCCCACCGTGCCGCAGGCGATGCTCAACGGCCCCACCTTCGGAATCACCGCCCGCTACACCTGCGAGAAATATTTCTCGAGCATCTGTGCCGTGGTGGCAGAGCTGAACTATGCGCAGATGGGATGGAAGGAGAACATCCTCGACATGGACGACCAGCCGGTGCCCCTCCATACCGATCCCGCCCAGACGCTCAGCTATGCCAGGAAAATCGGCTATGTGCAGGTGCCACTGCTCGCACGGATGGGGTGGGGACGGGAGCGCAGCGGTCTCCAGTTCTTCATACAGGCCGGCCCCCAGGTGGGTTTCTGCCTGAATGAGACGACGGAGAGCAACTTCGACGTGCGCGACCCGGCCTTCGACCCGAAGGTCGTCAGCGGTCAGTATGGTGCCGACTACCAGTACGCCGGAAAGCGCGTGTCGCACGTCGTGGCGCAAGACTCCATGGCCGTGGAGAACAAGATCGACTACGGCATCGCCCTGGGCGCCGGTCTCGAGTTCAGCAACCGCCATGTGGGCCACTTCATCATCGAGGGGCGCTACTACTATGGCCTGGGAAACCTCTATGGCGCATCGAAGCGCGACTACTTCGGGCGGTCAAACTTCGGAACGATCATGGCGAAGTTCACGTACCTCTTTGATATCATAAAGACGAAAAATTCTAATATAAAATAACTATAACTATGTTTGAAGGACAACCTAAAGGTTTATTCGCGTTGGCACTGGCCAACACTGGCGAGCGCTTCGGCTACTACACGATGCTCGCCGTATTCGCATTGTTTCTAAGGGCTAACTACGGACTGTCGCCTGCCATGGCGGGCACGATCTACAGCTCGTTCCTGATGCTGGTGTATTTCCTCCCGCTCATCGGCGGCGCCATGGCCGACAAGTTCGGCTTCGGCAAGATGGTCACCACGGGCATCATCATTATGTTTGCAGGTTATCTGCTGCTGTCGGTGCCATTGGGAGGCGACACCTTCGCACTCGTCGTCATGCTGGCAGCCCTCCTTCTTATCGGACTGGGAACGGGCCTCTTCAAGGGCAATCTGCAGGTGATGGTCGGCGACCTGTACAACGACCCGCAGTATAAGGACAAGCGCGATGCGGGCTTCTCCATCTTCTACATGGCCATCAACATCGGTGCCTTGTTTGCCCCGACGGCTGCCATCAAGGTGAAGGAGTATGCAGAGACGGCGCTGGGCTATTCGAGCAACGATGCCTATCACTTCTCGTTTGCCGTGGCTTGCGCCTCGCTCATCCTCTCCATCGCCATCTATTATATCTTCCGCAACACCTTCCGCCATACGGAGGGCGGCGCGAAGAAGGATGCCGTGAAGGCCGACGCCGCCGCGGAGCCTGAACTGACCAAGGAGGAGACGAAGCAGCGCATCGTCGCCCTCTGTCTCGTCTTCGCCGTGGTGATCTTCTTCTGGATGGCGTTCCATCAGAACGGACTGTCGCTGACGTATTTCGCCGACGAGTTCACCGCCCAGTCGGCCGATGGCCTGCAGGCCATGTGCTTCGACGTGTGGAACCTCGTGGCGGTCATCTTCATCGTCTACGCCCTGTTCTCACTGTTCCAGTCGAAGACGGGAAAGGCCAAGGCTATCTCGGCCATCGTGATCTGTATGGCTCTTGCCTTCCTCTTCCTTCAGTACGACGGCAACGGCAGCGTGACGGTCTCTGCACCAATCTTCCAGCAGTTCAATCCCTTCTACGTGGTGGCCCTGACACCGGTGTCGATGGCAATCTTCGGCTCGCTGGCAGCAAAGGGCAAGGAGCCCTCGGCTCCACGTAAGATCGCCTACGGTATGATCGTGGCCGCCATTGCCTATGGCCTGATGGCCTTCAGTTCGTTTGGCCTGCCCATGCCTCAGACGGAGCCAGGGGCCGACGGTAATCCCGTGGCAGTGCATGTGGCCGACGTAACGCCTAACCTGCTCATCATGGTCTACCTCGTGCTGACCTTCGGCGAACTGCTGCTCTCGCCGATGGGTATCTCCTTCGTGTCGAAGGTGGCGCCTCCGAAGTATAAGGGCATGATGATGGGCGGCTGGTTCGTGTCAACGGCTATCGGCAACCAGTTGGTTGTCGTTGGCGGATTGTTGTGGGGAGCCGTGCCCCTCTGGGTCTGCTGGAGCGTGTTCCTTGGCGTCTGCCTGATTGCTGCGCTCTTCATGTTCGCCATGATGAAGCGCTTGGAGAAGGTATGTTGATCATTGATAATAAATAATTGAACGTTGAAGATGATGATTACCGGGAGAAATAGCATGAGTTCGGTGTATAGTGGAAGAGCATGGTTCCTCCTGGTAATCATGGTTCTCAGTTCGGCTTTCGTCCATCAGGCGGCTGCACAGCGGCTGACCTTCGTGGAATATAATGTGGAGAATATCTTCGACACGCGCCACGACGAGGGTAAGCAGGACGATGAGTTCCTGCCGGAGGCCACGCGCCAATGGACGGAGAAGCGCTACTGGAAGAAGTTGGACAGGATAGGCAAGTCTATCCTGTCCACTTCCGACGAGGGCATCCCCGACCTGATTGCCCTGTGTGAGGTGGAGAACGACCAGACGCTTACCGACCTGACGAAGCGCTCGCTATTGAGGAATGCGGGCTATGAGTATGTGATGACCAATTCGCCCGATGCCCGCGGCGTGGATGTCGCCCTGATATATTCGACGTTCTCCTTCGGTTTGATTCGGTCGTATGGCTTGCGGATCGAGACCATCGAGGGTATGCGTCCCACCCGTGATATCCTCTATGCCTGTGGCGAGTTGCAGTCGGGCGATACGCTCCACGTCTTTGTCGTCCATGCCCCGAGTCGTCATGGCGGGGAGAAGGCCAGCCGTCCGTTCCGTCTGCAGGCGGCCGACCGTCTGCTGCAGGCTGTCGACTCCATTAGGGCAATCACGCCAGATGCCCGTATCCTGGTCAGCGGCGACTTCAACGACTACCACGACTCCCCGGCGCTGGTACGTATCGGGCAGCACAACCTGCGGAATATATCCAAGGAGGCCCGCGGCAGTTATGGGGTGAAGGGCACCTATCGCTATAAGGGCGAATGGAACAGTCTCGACCACATCCTCGTGTCGCCCTCTATATATAATAAGGTGGACACGGTCTTCATCCATTCTCCGAAGTTCCTCCTTGAGAAGGATAAGTTCTATGGCGGCTATATGCCTTTCCGTACCTATAAGGGCATGAAGTACCAACGGAAGGGATTCAGCGACCACCTGCCTTTGGTGGCACGGTTCCGGATGTAGAGGACTGACAGTAAGAGATTTCCTTATTTCTTGATGTTCGGGAGTTGTAGGCCGTAGCCTTTGCGACGGTCTACATACCACATGCCGATGGCTGTGAGGGCGGCACCGAGGGCGGTGAAGCCGAAGATGAGCATCGAGGTCTCGTAGGTAGGATCGGTCTCGTTGGCCTTTCCCACGAACATCGGAATGATGGCGCGGCCGAAGTTCTGGATGAAGAAGATCATCGAATAAGCGGTGCCGAGACATTTGAGAGGGATAATCTTCGGAACACAGGGCCAGAGAGCGGCAGGAGCCAGGGAGTAGGCGATGCTGAGTACGACCATCAGTGCAATGGCTGTCGTACTTTCATGCATGGGTAGTGAGAAACCGAAATGGACGGCAGTGAGCATCAGGGCACCTGTGATGACGAGGGTGACGCCTTTGCCATAACGGTCGTAGACGAGTCCGAAGAGGGGTGTCATGAGGATGGTGCCGAAGGGTGCTATTGAGGAGAAGAAGCCTGCCACGTCGGGATCGACACCATACTTCATCACCATCAGCCTCGTGGAGAACTTCAGGAAGGGCGATACGGCCGAGTAGAAGAGCACACAGAAGAGCGTGATGAGCCAGAAGCCCGGATTGCGCAGGGTCGTGCCGATGTCGCTCCAAAGGAACTTGTCGGAATCGTTATTGTTTACTGTAAACTGATCAAGGCGGTCCATAACGCAGAACACGAGGAAGGCCAGAAGGCCGATGATGAGGAAGGACAACGAGAGCAGCAACGGTGTGGAGAGGGTAAAATGGCGGGCGATGGGAGCCGAGATGCTGAGGGCAGCGGCAGTGCCGAGGCGCGCCATCGCCAGTTGGATACCCATGGCGAGAGCCAGTTCATGACCCGTAAACCAACGTACCATTGCCTTTGAGACGGTGATGCCTGTCATCTCATAACCTACGCCAAAGACGGCAAAGCCGAGCGAAGCAACAGCTACAGACTTTGGAAGAAAGAAGGAAGAAGATAACAGAGAAAAGCTGACAACTTCCGTCGGAGGGAAGTCGGCCGTGACGGCATAGTATTTAATCAGGGTGCCGAGAACCATCAGCGAGCACGACAGGACGCCTGTGAAGCGGATGCCCATCTTGTCGAGGATGAGTCCTGAGAAGAAGAGCATCAGCAAGAACACATTGATCAGTCCGCTCGCACCGGAGAAGAATCCGTAATCGCTTGGCGTCCAGGCTAGTCCACCTTCTTCCTTAGATGCTTCCAGCAATGTCTCCAGGGGCGACATCACGTCGTTGACGAAATAACCCATCATCATGGCCGTAGCCACGATGAAGAGGACAGTCCAGCGGGCCGCAGGCGAGTCGTTTAGCTTCTGCCTTACATTCATTGTTTACAGTTGTTTTTGTTTATAGTTTATGGTTTATAGTTTATAGATGATTACTTCTATAGGCGGATATAGACAAAAAGATTGACTAAATAGGGCTTGCTTGGTAATCATCTATAAACTATAAACTATAAACCATAAACTAATCTGCTTACTTCTTCTTCACGGGGTCGCAGGTGAGGCCGCAGCCGAGTTTCTTGAAGATCTTGCGGTCTACCTCGCTGAGCATCACCGTGGAGTGAACCTGACAGTCGCGCAACTTTGGCAGTTGCTCCAGGGCGCGGCGACAGTTCTCATCGTGCTGGGAGAGCACGCTGAGGGCCACGAGCACCTCGTCGGTATGCAGTCGGGGATTCTTTGCGCCCAGGTACTCCGTCTTTGTCTTCTGCACGGGTTCGATGAGGCTCTGCGAGATGAGCTTGGCCTCGTGGTCGATGCCTGCCAGATACTTCGTGGCGTTCAGCAGCAGGGCGGCGCTGCATCCCAGCAGCGGCGACGACTTTGAGGTGATGATGGTGCCGTCTTCGAGTTCGATGGCGGCGGCGGTATGTCCGCTCTGTATCTTCTTCTCATAGGCAGCCACAGTCACCTTGCGGGTGGCGGTGGATATCTTCGCCTGGTTGAAGAGCAGGCGGATCTTGTTGACCTCGTTCTCGTTGTCTGCCCCGTCGGCCATCTTGTTGGTGGCATCATAGAAGCGGCGGATGATCTCGTTGCGGCTGGCCTCGCAGCACACCTCGTCGTCTGAGATGCAGAAGCCGATCATGTTCACCCCCATGTCGGTAGGCGACTTATAGGGATTCTCGCCGTAGATACCCTCGAAGAGGGCGTTCAGCACGGGGAAGATCTCGATGTCGCGGTTGTAGTTGATGGCCGTCTTGCCGTAGGCCTCCAGATGGAAGGGGTCGATCATGTTCACGTCGTTCAGGTCGGCAGTGGCGGCCTCGTAGGCGATGTTCACGGGATGCTTCAGCGGGAGGTTCCACACGGGGAAAGTCTCAAACTTGGCATAGCCGGCGCGCACGCCCCGCTTGTTCTCGTTGTAGAGTTGTGAGAGGCAGGTGGCCATCTTGCCGCTGCCTGGGCCGGGGGCCGTCACGATGACCAGCGGACGGGAGGTCTCCACGAAGTCGTTCTTGCCGAAGCCCTCGTCAGAGGCGATCAGTTCCACGTTGTGGGGGTAGCCGTCGATGGGATAGTGGAAGTAACTCTTGATGCCCTCGCGCTCCAGACGGTGGCGGAACTGGTCTGCGGCATGCTGGCCGTTATAGTGCGTGATGACCACCGAGCCCACCATGAAGTCGCGCTTCATAAACTCGTCGCGTAGGCGGAGCACATCCTCGTCGTAGGTGATGCCGAGGTCGGCGCGCACCTTGTTCTTCTCGATGTCCTCGGCGCTGACCACGATCACGATCTCTATCGACTCCCTCAGCTGTGCGAGCATGCGGAGCTTCGAGTCGGGCTTGAAGCCTGGCAGCACGCGAGAGGCGTGGTGGTCGTCGAAGAGTTTGCCGCCCAGTTCCATATAGAGTTTGCCGTCGAACTGCGCGATGCGCTCCTTGATGTGCTCTGACTGTATCTTGAGGTACTTGTCGTTATCGAATCCTATCTTCATTTCTTTATGTGGTATTTGTTTCCCCTCCTGAGTTAGGAGGGGTTAGGGGTGGTCTGAACAAGCGTCTCTTCAGACCCCCTCTAACTCCCCCTGACTCAGGGGGAGAAGTGATTACTTGATATTCGGCAGTTCCAGGCCGATGCCCTTCTTCTTGTCGACGGCCTTCAGCACGAAGCCGAGGATGAGGGCGGCCACGCCGAGGCAGGCGAGCATCACCAGCGGGGCGGTGTAGTCGAACTGCGTGGGGTCTGTCACGCCGGGGTTCGTGGCGTCGAGCACCTTGCCGATGAGCAGGGGGAACAGCCAGAGGCCGATGTTCTGGATCCAGAAGATCAGGGCGTAGGCCGAACCGATCACCTTCGCGTCGACGAGTTTAGGCACTGAGGGCCAGAGACTTGCGGGCACCAGTGAGAACGAGGCGCCGAGCACGAGGATCGTGGCGTAGGCGATGATGATGCCACCAACGGCGTTGCCCTTGAACATCGGCAGCACGAAGGCGAACGTCAGGTGGCAGGCAATCAGCAGGATAGAGCCCAGCACGAGCATCGAGGCGGCCTTGCCGTGATGGTCGAGGTAGGAGCCCAGGATCGGCGTGATCAGCACGGCCAGCAGCGGGAACACGGCGAAAATCGACTCAGCCGACTGGCGCATGTAGCCCATATAGCAGTAGGTGATGAGCGAGACGATGCTCACCGCCAGCAGCGTGTACTGCATCTGCTTCCTTTTCTGGAAGTTCGACGCGAAGCCGGCGGCAGCCACGATGAGCATGATGACGTACTGCACGATGGTCACGCTCGACGAGGCCCAGAACGAGTCGCCCTCGGGAGCCGTCAGCGTCAGGTTGCACTGCAGCATGTTCACCGCATATTTCTGGAAGGGGAAGATGGCCGAATAGTAGAGCACGCACAGCAGCGCCACGAGCCAGAAGCCCTGGTCGCTCAGGATCTTGCCGATATCCGAGATCTTGAACGGGTCGTCCTTCTCCTCGGCCTCGCCCGTCTGAGCGTCGAGCCTCTGGTCCATGAAGAAGTATACGATGGTCATAATCAGGGCGATACACATCAGCACCACGCCGAAGGCGACGCTCCGGCTGACGCTCACCTCGCCACCCAGACGGGCGAAGAACGGCGAGAAGATCATGCACGTGGCCACGCCCAGACGGGCCAGCGCCATCTCCGAGCCCATCGCCAAGGCCATCTCGCGGCCCTTGAACCACTTCACGATACCTCTGGACACCGTGATGCCAGCCATCTCACAGCCACAGCCGAAGATCATAAATCCGCAGGCAGCGAACTTCGCCGAGGCCGGCATGCCCTCGTAGAACGGGCTCACACCCAGTTCGTCGAACACGGGAATGTAGTTCAGGTTATTGTTAAACCACGCCTCCAGGCCGCTGCCGATGAACGAGTCGCTCACGGCATACCACTTCACGCAGGCTCCGATGAGCATCACGGCCGCAGAGAGCACGGCGGTGAAGCGCACACCCATCTTGTCGAGGATGATGCCTGCGAAGATGAGGAAGAACACGAATACGTTGAGGAACACCTCCGAGCCCTGCATTGTGCCGAAGGCGGTCGAGTCCCAGCCGCGCGTCTCCTGCATCAGGTCCTTGATGGGGGAGAGGATGTCCATGAAGATGTAGCTGCAGAACATGGCCAGCGCCAGCAGCAGCAACGCCGTCCAGCGCATGCCAGCCGAGTCTCTGAGGGTCTTTTGAATTGCTTGTGTCATTTTAATGTGTCATTGTTTATTTTGGGTGCAAAGGTACAAAAAAATTCCGAATGACGTATAGATTAAGGGCTTTTTTTGAGTCCCGCAGAAATATAAGGAAATAGAAGAAAGGGCCTTGTGGCGGATCAGACCACCCCTGCCTTTCCTGCTCAGGAGGGGAGGGAATACGGAATCTTTCTTTACAAAAGGCCTTCTGAGAATCGCGTGTAGGTCCGCAAACGGATTGTTGGCCGCAAATACGCGAGTTTTGAGCCGTTAGCATAACTTGTTGAATGCGAGGGAATTGCAAAAAGAAGGCTTCCCTACGATTCGTAATGATGCCTTCTATCGATACAAAACAATTTGTTTTGTTGTCGTACTAAGCCTTAGTCACACTCGTGGAAGGCCTTTCTTACTGCGAAAGAGATGCCTACTTACTATGAGAAAGATGCCTTGTAAGTCCGACTATACTACCTGTAAAGTCCAAAAAAGGTGCCAGGTTTCTCTCCAAGCACCCTTTTTGCCCCTCCAGCGATGCTGGTTGCATCATTTTCAGAGACGTTTTTATAGGAAGTTTTTATTTACAAAGTCATTCTCCCGTAAACTTGCCTACGAAGAGGATCACGCCTGATGTTTGCTCGCGAATCACGTAGACAAAGGGACGATTAGCGTGGAATGTGGCCTTGGGATATTCTATGGGCTCTGACCCCATTGAATAATTCGCTACTCCAGCTACAGTCACAGCGGCGGCCTCCGAGCCTTCCTCGCTAACCTTGATCTTCGCCTTCTGGCGCATCATATCGATATAGACAGGCAGTTCGCACATATTCGGGATCTCAGCCAATCTTTCATCAAAAGCCCGATTGATGCCCATCTTCTGCATTAACCTCACGAGTCCACCCTCTAATTTGTCTGTATCCGAACTTGTTTCAAAACGTGGCAATTTCAAATCCACTTCATAGCCTTCGAAGTAGTTTCCTCCTGTTTCGCACCAACCAGGATTATTCAAAATACTACTTTGTGCCACCTCTTTAATGACATCGTCTGTAGTTTTCCCCTTTTCTGGCAGCAACACAGTCATGTTCCAGAGGCCGGTCCCGTAGGGAAGGATGATGGCTGAGTATGTGTCAGTCTTCAGATAACTGATCAGCACGTTCTGATGCATCATGGGTATATCGGTGCTGCTATTGTCATTCTCTGTGGTGAAGGTCTCGTTCTTCGTGTTCTTGGGGTCGAACTTCGAGGCCCAGTCTGCCTTGAAATAGATGGCATTGAGCAGATAGGACACCATCAGGGGGTCTATATCATCCAGGATGGAGGGTATCATGCCGTTGGTCTTTTCTTTGCACCAGCCGTTGATGTGGTCGAGTGTGTTGGATGCAGAGAAGTCGAGGGCTTCGGCTTTGGCATCGTAGTAGGTCTGCATGTCCTGTTCGAACTGGGGCTTCAGGGTGAAGTCCTTGTTGAGGAAGATGGCGTTTGCTATGTTGAGCGTCACCTTGTCATCTACTTTTGGCAGCCCGTCTATCAGTTTCTTGCAGTAGTCATTCACGGCCTGGATGCCTCCCTGGTGGAAGCCCAGCGTCTCTTCCAACTCCTTCTCTGTCAGGCCAGTAGCCGCATCGTTCACCATGCCTAAGACGTAGGTGATGCTCAGCGGTGAGTAGATAAAGCTCTTGCCGCTGCGGTCTGCCTCATTCACCGTCTTTAGGAAGTTCATGGTAAACTTGTTGTTGTCGTTGACGAATAGTGTTTGCTCTGCCGTTAGTTTAACAGGGACAGATTCCGACAGCATGTTTACCACCGTCTTGGCCTCGCCAAGATCCACATCATCCTCCGAAGAAGAACACGACACCATTGTACTACTCAGCACAACTGCCAATCCTAATAGTTTGCTTATCTTTTTCATCTTTGCTATATGTTATTCAATACACGGTTCCCTCATACTCGAAATCCACCATGCCGTTGATGGTATAACCTTCTTCAAAAGACAGGTTGTTGATTTGGAAGGTTAATACGTCTTTGTCGCTAACCTTTTTCTTATCCACCAGTTTGATACTTCCTTTCGTGGCTCCAATTTGCATAGGTGTTTGGATAGGCATCAAACTGGCATTAAACTGGTTTAACAGGAATGTCTCTCCAACTTGAAATGCATCTATATCTTGTTTCACGCCTATAACTCTAATGACCAGTCCTCGTAGATCAAGTGATTTCTCTATGCCGCAGTGGAAAATAAATCCAGGACAATTGTTATCCAACACAGGCATCTTGTCGATATAAAAATGGTTGTTTGTCACAGTGCATTCTTTTGCATCAACATTATTACTATTGTTGATTAGAAGTGTGTTCGGCATCCAATTGTAATTCAATAGAGGCTCATTCATGCCATCATCGCTGCTGCATCCTGCCGACATCAGCAGGAGCATGCTCATCCATAAAAGACTTTTCTTCTTCATATTGCATTAATATTGAGGTCTGCCAGGCAGTTTTTGGTATTCCGTATCATATCCGTCCTTATAGGAGATTCCCGCCAAACCACCAAAGACACGGATTGCCAAGCGGTCTTTGGATAGACTCGACACAGCGTAATACAATTCATCGGGATAGGGATCGGAATCCTTAGGACGGTTTTGTATCTTTATCGTTCCGTCATCGTCAAACCAGAAATAGCCCCAGTGATGTTCTGAATAGATGAGCGTCGCAGAGTCGTCAGCCGCATGAGTACAGAATTGTCCACCGTAAGACCATACCTTGATTTCACCGTCTGAGGTGAATAATAAGCCTCCCCGGCCGCAACCAACCTGAGTAGTGCTCATCCAGTAGCCCAGGATGTTCTCGTCGTTGATGGTGATTCCATCATCACTGCTGCATCCTGCCAATGTCAGCAGAAGCATGATCGTCCATAATACGCTCTTCTTCATCTTTGCTTACAATTTCATTTCGTTCTGCAAATATAATACAGGAAAAGGGTAAATCTTGTATGTCTGGGCGTTAAAGAATCTAAAAAGATAGGGCTTCCATACAAGATTTATGTACTTTTGGTATTATTAATGTAGAACGCGAAGGAAAAGATGGTCAAGGAACTCGTTGAGCGCATACGGCAGAAAGACCAGCGGGCGATGAGCCAACTCTATCAGATGTACATCGGAGAGTTGTCATCGGTCTGCTACCGCTATGTGCCTTCCGAGGAGGATGCGAAGGACGTATTGCAGAACAGTTTCGTGAAGATATTCACGTCGCTTCCCACCATCGACTATCGCAGCGAGGAGGCGCTCCGGGGCTGGATGAGGCGGATCGTGGTGAACGAGGCGCTCTTGTTCCTGAGAGAACGCAGGAAACTGCACTTTGAACCTATCATGAGCCAGACGACGATACAGGATGACGAGGAGCCCGAGTCGGAACAGATATTGCCAGATGTGCTGCACAGGCTGGTCAGCCAACTGCCTGACGGCTATCGCACGGTGCTGAACCTCTACGTCTTCGAGGGCTATTCACATCGTCAGATAGCCGAACTGCTGGGCATCACAGAGAGCACGTCAGCCTCGCAACTTTATTTCGCCAAGCGGCTATTGGCAAGAAGAATCAAGGAATTAACAGACAGCAAGCGATGAACGAGAACTGGTTAAACGATATGCGACGGAAGATGGAGGGTCACAGGATGGATCCGCCTCCCGGACTGTGGGAGGGCATCTGCGAGCGGATGGGGATGGAGCCTGAGTCTGTGCCTGTGAGGAAGTCTGCTGCCATCAGGCGCTGGTACTGGGCTGCGGCAGCAGTCGTGCTGGCACTCGTGGGATTCTTTGCCTACCATCATCTGGGGGATGACGGGCCTGTTGCTGAGGTCAGGGAGGCTGTCATGGTCTCCAATGAGGCAGAAAAGGTATCCGGCGAGCCGGAAATACCGGTATCTCCTAAGGCGCCGGTCATCGACAGTCTGCCTTCACGCCCCTTGCTGGCTGTCCAGTCTTATAAGAAGGATGCCAAGACTCCTGCACCTGAAGAGGAAGCTGCCTCTGTACAAAGTGAGGAAGAGCCTATTACAGAGGAACTTAAGGATGCTGATCGGAGTCATGAGGACAGTTCGTGTGATTCTGTTCAACAGCATCATGAGCCTGTCCCCATGATGCCTGACGCCCGCTCTTATCCAGAGCCTTCTTATGCCACCAGGAAATCATCGCATGATGACAGCCGTTGGACTATCGGCCTCAATGCCTCCGGCGGGCTGCTGGCTGCTAATAACTCCGTTAATACAGGTACGCTCTATTATAGAGAGTCAACCACGGGAAATGGTCATGGTATGTCATATTATTCTGGTTCCGAGTATGATGGCTATTATCCGGCTTATAGTGGTAGTACTGCATCTTATACGCTTACCGAACATGTTGGCAAGCATCGCCTTCCAGTGCGCTTCGGGCTGAGCCTCCACTATCAGTTAAGCCCTCGTCTGGCTTTGCTGAGTGGCGTCAACTATACCCGTCTCTCTTCGGAGTTCAGTTTCCCGCTCTATCAGAATTTCACCTATAGTCAGCGGCTGCACTATCTTGGCATTCCCTTTGGCGTGGCCTGGCAGTTGTGGGCTTCCAGAGGGTTCCGTCTCTATCTCACGGGTGGGGCAATGGTGGAGAAGTGTGTAAGTGTGAGCATCGACGGAGATTACACAGGCAGTAAGCCCTGGCAGTGGTCTGTCAATGCGGCGGCAGGAGCGGAGTATGGCCTCACGTCGCAGTTCGGCATTTACGCAGAACCGTCGCTGGGCTATTACTTCAGCGACGGTACTCCGTTGGAACATTATTATAAAGAACATCCGCTGGCCCCCTCCATTGAGTTCGGCCTGCGGATGCATATCGGACGTTGACTTATTTCTTCAGCCAGCGGTCAAGCCAGTTAAAGTAGGTGCGCTGCCAGAGGATGCCGTTTTGGGGCTTCAATACCCAGTGGTTCTCGTCGGGGAAGATGAGCAGTTCTGCAGGCAGACCCTTCATACGGGCAGCATTGAAGGCAGCCATGCCCTGGGTGTAGTTGATACGGTAGTCCTTCTCGCCATGGATGCAGAGGATCGGCGTGTCCCAGTTCTCAACGTACTTGTGGGGTGAGTCGTGGTAGGTCTTCTTGGCATTGGGCAGCTGCGGACGATGCCAGTAGGCCTCGTCGTACTCCCAGTTGCTGAACCAGTTCTCCTCTGTCTCCAGATACATCGCTGCAAGGTTGAAGGCGCCGTCGTGGGAGATGAAGCACTTGAAGCGCTTGTCGTGATGGCCGGCGAGGTAGTAGACGCTGAAGCCTCCGAACGATGCACCGACGGCTGCCAGTCTGTCCTTATCGACGAAAGGCAGGTTCTTGGCGGCATCGTCGATGGCCGACAGGTAGTCGTTCATGCACTGTCCTGTCCAGTCGCCAGAGATCTCCTCGAGCCATTCCTGCCCGAATCCAGGCAGACCACGGCGGTTGGGGGCTACGATGACATAGCCGTGAGCGGCCATGATGAAGAAGTTCCAGCGGTAACTCCAGAACTGGGAGACAGGGCTCTGCGGGCCTCCCTCGCAGAAGAGCAGGGTGGGGTATTGCTTCGTCTCGTCGAAGTTCGGGGGCAGGATGATCCAGGTGAGCATCTCCTTGCCGTCGGTGGTCTTCACCCAGCGCTGCTGGACGGTGGGCTTGGCCAACTGGTCGAGGATGTGCTTGTTCTCAAAGGTCAACTGCGTGGCAGTGGTCTTCTCGGGTTTCTTGAAGTTGGGAGTGACGATGTAGAGGTCGGCAGGTGCCGTGAAACTGTGGCGCTCCATGAGCAGTTGCTTGCCGTTGTTCATCAGACTCACGGAACCAAAGTCTGCCCAGTCGTCTGTGAGTTGCTTCAGTTCGCCCTTCCAATTCACGGCATAGAGGTTCTCCGTAGCATGCCACACACCGATGAAATAGATCATCGCATCCTTGTTGTCGCTCCATACGAAGGCATCGACGTTAGAGTCAAACGATTCCGTCAGGTATTTCTTCTCGCCAGAGGCTAAGTCGTAGCAGCACAGGCGGTTACGGTCTGCCTCATAGCCATTGCGCTCCATCGAGAGCCAGGCGATGTACTTACCGTCAGGCGAGAACTGCGGGTTGGTATCGTAGCCTACGTTGTTCACGAGATTCTCCTTGTCGTTCACCTTCTGATACTTCATCGACGTGGTGGGGTCTATCTCTGGTTCGACGTATCCCTCAGGCTTGCAGAGGTTCTTGGTCTCGCGCGTACCTATTTTATATATATAGATATCAGAGTCGGTAGAGATGGAGTAGGCCAGTCCGGTCTTCTTGCGGCAGGTATAGGCGATGGACTTCGAGTCAGGGCTCCAGGCCAGTTGCTCCATACCGCCGAAGGGTTCCATCGGGCATTCGTAGGGCTCGCCTTCGAGGAGATCCGTTCCGTTGGCTGCTACACCCTCGCCATTCACCTCATAGACGAAGGGGTGCTGGATGCTCTCCACGTAGTGGTCCCAGTGACGATACATTAGGTCTGTCACCAATCGGCCAGTGGCCTTGGGTAGGTCGTCGGGGTTCTTCTTTATCATCTCATGGAAGTCGATGGAGTGGAGCAGGATCACCTTGGTGCCGTCAGGCGAGAACTTGAAGCCTTCGATATCCTTCGCGGTCTTGGAGATCTGCCTGCGGTCTGTGCCGTCGGCATTCATCGTCCAGAGTTGTCCTCCTGTGAGGAAGGCAATCTTGCCGTTGAGCCAGGTGGGATCTGTCTCACTCTTCGTGCCTGTCGTCAGCGTCGTATTGCCTGTACCGTCGGCATTGATGACGGCAATCTTCTGCTGGCTCTTGTTGGCCTTTACGCTGTAGTAGCCTATCTGGTAGACAATCTGCCTGCCGTCGGCACTGGCCTCGGCAGCACCGATACGTCCCATCGCCCAGAGGGCCTCAGGGGTCATCAGGTCGCTTGTCAGTTTGATGTCTTGTCTTCCGATCTTCACGTCGTCCTGGGCTTTTGCACTGCCTGTTCCTAAAAGGACTGCTAAGGCAATTGTCGATATTGTTTTTATCATCGTCTTGTAGGTATTTGTAGGGAGAGAAGTGATTACCTCTTCTGGTTCATACGCTGTTTCTGCATCTCTTCTGCCTGCTTCTGCATGGCAGCGAGTCGGGCGGCAAGACCACTCTGCTTCTTGCTCGGGTTGTTCTTGTTCTCCTTGTACTTGGCCTCGAGGATGGCGAGGAGTTTCTCGTCGTTGGTGGTCTTGCGGAGCGTCCACATGATAGCGGCAGAGAAGAACAGGGAGATGAAGTAGTAGAAGTTCAGGCCACTGGAGTAGTCGTTGAACATGAAGAAGAACATGACAGGCATGAGATACATCATCCACTGCATCATCTTCATCTGCTCTGCCTGCTGGCCCACCATCTGGTCCTTCTGCTGACGCATGGTCATGTAACTGTAGAGCACGTTCGAGACGCAGAAGAGGATACAGGTGAGTGACAGGTGATCGCCGATGCCCCAGATGTTGGTGCCCCATTCGATGATGGGATCGTAGGTTGAGAGGTCGTCGATCCACAGGAACGACTCACGGCGCAACTGGATGGCGTTAGGCACGAAGAAGAACATGGCCATCCAGATGGGGAACTGGATGAGCATGGGCAGACAGCCGCCGAGGGGTGACACACCATACTGGGAGTACATCTGCATCATGGCCTGCTGCTTCTTCATGGCATCCTCAGGCTTGTCGTATTCCTTGGTAGCCTCATCGAGTTTCGGCTTCAGCACACGCATCTTGGCCGACGACATGTAACTCTTCTTCACCATCGGGAAGGTGATGACCTTCAGCAACAGGGTGATGAGGATGAGTACGATACCCATCGAGAAGCCCCATGACGTGAGCCAGTCGAAGACGTAGATTGTGAACCAGCGGTTGATCCAGCGCACCAGCCACCAGCCAAGGTTCACGAGTTGCTCCAAATCGAGGTCTTTTCCGAACTCACTCTGTTGCTCCACATCCTTGATCAGACGGAAGTCATTGGGACCGATATACATCTCAAACTCCGAAGGCTGGGCACCTGTGGGGTCGAAGGCGGTCTTGAGTTTGGCATTGAACTGCTTGAGGAATCCGCTGCCCTTCTCCTGTGGGATGCTGGTGAGCAGCGATCCCCCACGGAAATCATCCTTTGCGATGAGGGCGGCAGAGAAGAACTGGTTCTTGAAAGCCACCCAGTCGAGGGTCTCTTCAATCTTCTCGTCGATCTTCTCGGCAGTCTCATTCAGGTAGTCTGTGCCGCCGAGTTTCTCCTTGTAGGTGACGGAGGTGTAGCGGTTCTCAAACGTAAAGCCCTTCTCCTGCTGGCGGGCCAGGTCGTTCCACTCGATATCCATCTCCTTGTAATTAGGTGCAAAGGCACCAGCCAGACCGTTTGCTGTCAGCGAGAAGTGCAGCAGGTAGTCCTGGCCGAGACGATAGTCGAGCACGATGCTGCCGCCATTGCCTGCCTGGGCAGTCATGGTGACGGTAGAGTCGCTGATGTTCGAAGGGGTGAAGTAGAGGTCCTGGGTGATGATGTTATCCTGCTTACCTGCCAGCATGAAGTTCATCTGCTGCGTCTTCTGGTCGAAGAGGATCACGCCCATGTTGTTGTCACGGTCTTCGAAGTTCTTGATAAGTGCCTTTGAGATGGTGCCACCCTTCGTGTCGAAGGTCAGTTCCACCTTGTCGTTCTTCAGAACAACCTCCTGATTGGTACCGTTAAGGGCAGAGAAGAATAGCGATGTGGTGTCACCCTTGGCAACACTGTCGGCCTTGGCCTTCCGGGCTTCTGCTTCTGCCTGTTGTTTCTTGATGGCGTTCTCCTTCATGACAGCAGCGATGCTGTCCTCCTTGCGCTGGGCTTCTATTTGCTCGGCGGAAGGCTGGCTATACCAGCTGAAACCGATGAGTACCAACGCTATCAAAACAAATCCTATAATCGTATTTTTATCCATAATACATGTTGTTTCTTTAAAATCAAGGTGCAAAGGTACGAATTAAAATTAAGAAATAAGAACGAAGAATAAGAAATTGTAGCAGTAAAGGTAAATTTTTCACTTTTCACTTTTCTCTTTTCACTTATTTTTTGTATCTTTGCACTCAGTTATGCGTAAACTTATTCTATTATCCGCGGCAGTTATGACGCTCAGCGCCAGCGCCGCACAGCCCAATGACAGTCTCGACGCAAGATACTATCGCCTGTTTGCGCCTGTGACTTTCTATCACAATGTAGCCGATAAGGCTCTGGCACTCAATTCGGATGCTGCTGGCAAGGATGCTGTGGCCGACGAGGTGGATGCCACATTGCTTAATGTGTATCTGAACAGACCTGACTTAGTCAGTACTACTGAGACAGAACTGAAAGAGACGGGAACCATCCGTGAAGATGTCGATCAGCCCATCGAGAACCAGGTGACACTTGTAGATCGGGTAGAGGCACCTGTCGTCGACATGCCTGAGGATGCGCCCGACTCTGTCGTTGTACAGAAGCCCAAGTTCTGGACATACAAGGGTGATGGCTTCCTGCAGTTCATGCAGAACTATGTGTCGAACAACTGGTACAAGGGTGGTGAGTCGAACTACTCGATGGTTGGCTCTTTGGTGTTGGAAGCAAACTACGACAACAAGAACAAGTGGAAGTGGGATAACAAGCTTGAGGCAAAGCTCGGCTTCCTTCGTTCGCGTACCGACTCCCTGCACAAGTTCAAAGCAAATGAAGACCTGATCCGTCTGACCTCCAAGGTTGGTCTCGAGGCAGCGAAGAACTGGTACTATACACTACAACTGTTAGCTTATACTCAGTTCACCAAGGGTTTGAAAGCCAACGACCCCGCTATCTACTCAGACTTCTGTTCTCCATTGAATCTGAACCTCGGTCTTGGTATGGATTACAAGGTGAACAAGTTGAATGAGCGTCTGACGGGTACGATTAACATCTCTCCGTTTGCTATCAACTATCGTTATGTGGGTCGCCTTGACCTCGGTCCTTCCTTCGGCTTGGAGGCTGGCAAGCATTCGCTCTTCGACTTTGGTTCTCAGCTGACTGCCGACTTGGCATGGAAGATCAACGATAATGTCACTTGGAAAACCCGCCTCTATGCCTTCACATCTTATAAGCGTGCAGAGATTGAATGGGAGAATACCTTCGAGCTCAGAGTGTCAAAGTACATCACAGCCAACCTGTTCCTCTTCCCACGATTCGACGATGCCAGCATGTGGGATAGCGATCTGGGCTACTGGGAGTTCAAGGAGTATAGCTCCATTGGCTTCGCCTATAAGTTCTAAACAAAAGAATCCCTGCCAATCGGCAGGGATTCTTTGTTATCATTGACTCTTTATTTATTTTATTCAGCCTTCGTCATTTCACCTTCTATATATAGACGTGTCATCTCGACGGCTCCATTGGTTCTCACCGTGATAGACTTCTTGAAATGTCCAGGGAACTTGCCTGTACCGTTATAGGTAACCTTGATCTCTCCCTTCTCACCGGGCTTGATGGGCGTCTTTGTGTACTCAGGAACAGTGCAGCCGCAAGAGGCTACTGCCTGATTGATTACCAAGTTCGTCTCTCCGACATTGGTAAAGGTGAATGTGCAGCTGACGACGGGATTCTTCTCGGAGAAAGTTCCGAAGTCGTGAGTCAGCTTATCAAACTTAATCTCTGCGGGCTTCTGAGCCATAGCTACATTCATTCCGCAAAAAAGCAGCATTGTAAATAATAAAATCTTCTTCATAATCCTTTCAGTTTTAATTGATTTTCTGGGGGCAAAGGTACGAATAATAATTGATAATGGACAATTGAAATTGAAAATTTTTTGTAGCGGTAGCAAATTTTTCACTCTTCACTCTTCACTCTTCACTTTTTTTTGTACCTTTGCACCTCAAACGGAATAAAATATTAATAAATATGTATAGAAGCAAGACTTGTGGGGAGTTACGACTCTCAGATGCCGGCAGCGTGGTTACACTGGCCGGATGGGTACAGCGGAGCCGCAAGATGGGAGGTATGACCTTCGTCGATCTGCGTGACCGCTATGGACTGACTCAGTTGGTTTTCAACGAGGCGGATGATGCTGAACTGTGTGAGCGTGCCAACAAACTTGGGCGCGAGTTCTGTATTCAGGTGAAAGGTGAGGTTAGCGAGCGTCAGAGCAAGAATCCCAAGATGCCTACGGGTGATATCGAGATTCTGGTCAAGGAACTGAACATCCTGAGTGAGAGTCTGACTCCTCCATTTACCATTGAGGATAATACTGACGGCGGTGATGATATCCGCATGAAATACCGCTATTTGGATCTGCGTCGAGCTGCTGTCCGTAAGAACCTGGAACTGCGTCACCGTATGACCATCCTGATTCGTAATTTCCTTGACGGAAAGGACTTCATAGAGGTAGAAACACCAATACTGATTGGCTCGACACCTGAGGGAGCACGTGATTTCGTCGTTCCTTCCCGTATGAATCCAGGACAGTTCTATGCCCTTCCACAGTCTCCCCAGACGCTGAAGCAGTTGCTGATGGTCAGCGGCTTCGACCGTTACTTCCAGATTGCCAAGTGCTTCCGTGACGAGGACCTGCGTGCTGACCGACAGCCAGAGTTCACCCAGATCGACTGTGAGATGTCGTTCGTAGAACAGGAGGATGTGCTTCAGCTCTTCGAGGATATGGCCCGTCATTTGTTTAAGGAGGTGCGTGGTGTCGAACTGCCTCCCCTTCAGCGAATGACCTGGCATGAGGCCATGCGGCGTTTCGGCTCTGATAAGCCCGACCTCCGCTTTGGGATGGAGTTCGTGGAACTGATGGACGTACTGAAAGGCACTGGCACCTTCCCTGTCTTCAACGAAGCCAACTATATTGGTGGTATCTGCGTGCCTGGTTGTGCTGACTATACCCGTAAGCAACTCGATCAGTTGACAGAGTTTGTAAAGCGTCCTCAGGTGGGTGCTAAAGGATTGGTCTATGTCAAATTCAATGCTGATGGAACTGTCAAGTCCAGTATCGACAAGTTCTATGGGCCTGAAGTCTGGGCTAAGGTGAAAGAGGCTATGGGTGCCAAGGATGGAGATCTCGTGCTGATTCTTTCAGGTGATAATGCCAACAAGACGCGTGTGCAGCTCTGTACCCTTCGTCTGGAGATGGGTGACCGCTTAGGACTGCGCGACAAGGATAATTTCGTGTGTCTTTGGATTGTCGACTTCCCGCTCTTCGAGTGGAGCGACGAGGAGCAGCGTCTGATGGCTACCCATCATCCGTTCACGATGCCCAATCCCGAAGATATTCCCCTGCTCGATACTGCGCCAGAGAAGGTTCGTGCAGTGGCTTACGACTTCGTCTGCAATGGTGTCGAGGTAGGTGGTGGCTCCCTCCGTATCCACGATGGTAAATTGCAGGAGAAGATGTTCCAGATCCTTGGCTTTACTCCCGAGCGTGCCATGGCCCAGTTTGGCTTCCTGATCAACGCCTTCAAGTATGGGGCTCCCCCTCACGCTGGTCTGGCGTTCGGTCTTGATCGTTTCGTGTCGTTGATGGCTGGTCTCGACAGCATCCGCGACTGCATAGCCTTCCCGAAGAATAATTCTGGCCGTGACGTAATGCTGGATGCTCCGGGCGAACTTGATCCCAAGCAGTTGGAGGAGTTGAATCTGCGTGTTGAACTTCCAAGCTGAACATCTATTTAGGCTTATCATAGCAGGGCAGTGAAAAAGACATTTCGCTGCCCTTGCTTTCTTTCCTCGCTTGACATTTGTCAAGAATAAATCTTTTCCTGTAAAAAATGTTTAAATATTAATAAGTTGTATGAATAAATAGCCTTACCTTTGCACCCGTTAAAAGGATAATAAGAAGTTTTACTTCATTCAAGTATTAATATTTAATGATTATGGCAGAAAAGAAAGCAACAGCTAAGAAGGCTACTGAGACAAAGGCAGCCGCAGCTAAGAAGACCGCAACCGTTAAGAAGGTCGCTGCTCCCAAGGCAGCAGAGAAAGCAGTTCTCGCTATCAATGCAGAGAATGCAGGTTTTAAGGCAGGTGATGTTTATCAGGCTCTGGCAGCAGCAGGTAAGGCTCTCGCCGTTAAGGAGATTGCTAAGGCTGCAAAGATTTCTGAGGAGGAGACTCTTCTCGGCCTCGGCTGGCTCTTCAAAGAGGGCAAGCTCGCTAACGATGGAGAGAAAGTTACATTAGCTTAATCCGTTAACGTACTATAGGAAAGGTCGGTATTCTTTTACCGACCTTTTTTAATCCTGATGACATACGACAGGCAGATATTAAGAATACTTTCTGATGTAGGCGAACAAGGCATTAGCGTGCAGATGTTGGCTAAGCATGTCTATAATCAGAATGTTTCCCTTTTCTATACGCCCGACATCGATGAGATCCGATCCTACGTGCAACAGTATCTGTTGAAGAATTCCAAGTCTCCAGCTTCATTGGTCGAGAGTATGGAGCGTCGTGGCTATTATCGTCTGAATACGCAGAACAGTGCCGATGCGCGACAGTTGATGATAGAATTCCATGAAGCGAGCTCTACCGACGAAAAAGAAGAGAAGCCTGTAAAAGACCTCTCCCTCGATTTGTTCGCCTGACAGTTTTACTCCTTATCTTTCTTTATATACCTTTTCGTAGAGGTAGAGTAGTTGCTCTGCCGTCTGTTGCCACGAGAATTGTTCTGCCCTGACGAGTCCTATTTTTTCTTGTCTCCTATAATATTCATCGTCTGTTTCCAAGCGTATCATCATCTCTGCGATTGCGTCAGGATCTTCCGGGTTGACGAGAATGGCGTCCGGGCCTCCTATCTCAGGCATCGACGAGGTATTCGATGTGATGACAGGTGTTCCACAGGCCATGGCTTCTAAGAGAGGAATGCCGAAACTCTCCCTAAGCGAAGTGTACAGAAAAGCAAAGGCACTATTATATATAAAAGGTAGGTCGCTGTTGACGATGTAGCCTGGCATGACCACTTGCTGCATCATGTCCTCCAGATGGTTGCGCCTAACAATCTCGTTGAGATACTCTTTGCCGAGGTCTGCCATCAGGAGCTTCCGCTTCACTTCCGATTTTTCCAGATATTTGGCATAGGCTATCAGGGTACGTTCAGTATTCTTTTTGGGGTCAGTGTTGCCAAGGAAGAAAAAATAACCGGGTTCTTCGATGTATTTTTGATACACCTGTGCGGTATCAGCGATGGGTCTGAACCACTCGTTGTAGCCGTTGTATATCATTGCCATCCTCTCCCTTGGGATGCTCAGCTTCGTCATGATGTTGTTCATCTCATAATTGGACACCGTGATGATGCGCCTACATCTCTTGAGAATCCTTGGCACGACCAGTCGTCTGTAAAACCATCCCATGTTCTGGTAGAGTGATTTGTTGCTCTTGTCTCTGGGCTCAAGGAAGATGATGTCGTGGAGCGTCAGTATGAGAGGTACTCTACAGAAGATAGGGGCTGTGTTGCTTGTACAGTGCAGCATGTCGAGGTCAAGTTCCTTGACAGCTTTGGGCAGTGACACTTGTTCCCATAAAGGATAGAAGGAACCTCCTATTTCGAAGATGTGGAAATTTCTCGTGTCTTCAAGACAGATATCCTCACCAGGGGCGACAAATACGAAATACTCGTTCTTCGTGTCCATCTTCTGTAGTTCCCTAATCTCCTGAAGGACGACATAGTCCATGCCGTGTTTGTTCTTTCGGAAGATACGCTGTGCTTCAATGCCTATTCTCATAATTGTTTGATTACTTTTGCCGGGACACCTGCTACTAAAGAGTGGGGAGGTACGTCTTTTGTCACGATAGCTCCAGCGGCTACTACGGCATGTGTGCCAATCCTGACGCCTGGTAAAACCACTGCGTTAGCCCCAATCCATACATCATCTTCTATTGTGACAGGCATCGTGTTAACGCCCTGTTCGTCAATACGTTTGCTTGTATCTGCAAAATTGTGGTTCAGCGCTGTGACCGTGATACCCTGTGCCAGATTTACATGACTCCCGATAGTCACGGGGCCGATGATGGTATTGTGTAACCCTACTCTGGTATGATTGCCGATGATGACATCACCGACGGCATTGTTGATGCAGGCCCCCGTCTCGATAACTGAATAGTCACCAAGACGGAACTGACGGTAGGGTGGTGTATCCATCCTGACAGAACGGTGTATCACGGAGTGTCTGCCCCGGTGCTGGTAAAAAGGAGCCAACACTCTGATATACCATCGAGGCCGTGTCTCCACCTGATTCATGATGAGCCAGTCTACAAAGCGCTTTAGTCTCGGACTGCCTTTGAACTTTTCTCTGACAGATTCGTTATTCATCTGAAGATTCTGTTTACGACGACAAAAATACGAATATATTTGCATATCTCCAAATTTTTTTCTATTTTTGCAGAAAAATCAACGAATTATGAATAAGCAATACGACTATTTGATTGTTGGTGCAGGCATTTATGGCGCTTCTTTTGCATGTATGGCTCATCGCCATGGCAAACGTTGTCTGGTCATCGACAAACGTAACCACCTGGGCGGTAATATCTATTGTGAAAACATCGAGGGTATCAATGTCCATAAGTATGGTGCTCATATTTTTCATACATCCAACAAAAAGGTTTGGGAGTTTGTAAACGATATCGTCGAATTCAACCGCTATACCAACTCTCCCATTGCCAACTACAAGGGCAGGCAATATAATCTGCCGTTTAATATGAACACATTCTATCAGATGTGGGGCGTGTTGACACCTTCAGAGGCCCAGGCTAAGATTGAGGAACAACGCCAAGAGGCCTTGGAACGGATGAAAGCCGATGGTGTAACAGAACCACGTAATCTGGAAGAGCAGGCCCAACTTTTGATCGGCAAGGATATCTATGAGATCTTGATTAAGGGCTATACAGAGAAGCAGTGGGGACGTAAGTGTAGCGAATTGCCAGCATTTATCATCAAACGCCTGCCTGTTCGTTTCGTCCACGACAACAACTATTTCAACGACCGTTTTCAGGGCATTCCTATGGGAGGCTTCAATAAACTGATCGATGGTATGCTCAAAGGAGTGGAAATTAAGTTAAATACGGACTTCTTTGACGACCGTCAGCATTGGGAGCAGATAGCCGATAAGATATTGTATACCGGTAAACTCGATGAGTATTATGACTATCGATTTGGCAAACTCGAGTATCGTACGGTTCGTTTTGAGGAGGAAGTCCTTGATATGCCCAACTATCAGGGTAATGCCGTGATGAACTTCACTGATGCAGAAGTGCCTTATACCCGCATCATCGAACACAAACATTTCGAGATGTTTGGCGACGAGGTCTATAAGTGTCCTAAGACCGTCATCTCCCGTGAGTATTCCTCAGAGTGGAAGGAAGGCATGGAGCCATATTACAGCGTGAACGACGAGAAGAACATGTCTCTCTATCAGCGTTATCGCGATCTGGCAGACCAGGAACCGAATCTCATCCTTGGTGGTCATCTTGCAGAGTACAAATACTACGACATGGCTCCGATTGTGGAGAAGGTGATGGGACTTTTTGCTGAGTAGTATCGGCTTATCTCTCTATAAGTTGTTTCCATTGTCCGGCGATTTGGTTGATGTCAAATCGTTGGGCAATTGTGATGGCCTCGTCCGATTTCTTTTGCCAGTCCAAGTGGGTGGCGTCTTCCAGGCGCTGGGCTAATTCTTGAAGATCCCCATTTTTAAAGAACAGGCCGAAATCACCCAGAACCTCTTGACAAGTTGGAATATCTGAAGCGATGATGGGTAGACCATGCGACATGGCTTCTACCAATACTAACGGCATGCCTTCCCATCGTGAACTGAGCACATAGACACTGGCAGATGAGTAGAACTTCTGGATTTCGTTGGTGAAAGGATGGAGTGTGATACGGTTCTCTAATTTGTTATTTATAATCATCTTTGTCAGCAACTCTTTTTCTGCACCATCGCCTACGATATCCAATTGCCATGCCTGATTCTTCTTCGCAAAAAGGGCAAAAGCCAGAATGAGCAAGTCGAATCCTTTGTGCTTGGGCGAGAAACGTCCTACCGCTAAGAATTTCTTTTGTTGTCCATCAGATCGGGGACCCGGCTTCAATGTTAACGGATTATAGATAGAAGTAGGCTTGAAACCGAAAGCCTGTTGATACATTTCGGCATCCTGCTGATAGAGCACCACCACGTCATCCAGTTTTTGGAGTTGTCTGCCGTAGTGGTATTTCAGTTCTGTTCCTAAATAGGGGGATCCTTCTCTGAGTAAGGCATCGAAGGAGTTATGAATCCATCCGATTGCCTTTGTACCTCTCAGTTCTTTCTTGATCGTTGCCAGTCGTATGGCGAGGAAAGCATGCACTCCTATGACGACGTCGAATTGCTTTTCCATGAGAACCTTTGCAAGAGCCTTGCGCCGTTCTTTTGGAAAAGAACTGTGTGCATAGAGGTCTGAGGTGAGTCCACACTTGGGGAGTATCTTTCTATACAGATAACTATATGCTTTGCACAGTTTGTTTTTAGTAGGACTGACACCGGGATAAGATATAAACTGATAATGAAGATGGTAATCACCTAATTGGTACATAGACAGGTCTTTCTTATCTGGGCCGTCAAAGGTCACGATGGTCACATCATAGTCCTTGCTCAAGGCTCCGGCAATGACTGCTGTTACCCTTTGAACCCCTCCAACGGTGAAGATACTGTCTACCAGAAAGCATAATTTCTTCATTTTCTGCTTATTTTCTGCAAAATTAGTATTAATTCTTGATTGTTCCAAACTTTTTTAGTATTTTTGCAAAGAAATATGGATATAGTCATTTCCGTCAATGAGCGATATCTGATGCCGGCAGGCGTGATGTTATGCTCCCTCTTTGAAAACAACAAAGAGGATCAGATAATCATTCATGCCTTATTGGGCGAGGGTGGAAACCATTGCGTGAAACCTTTGGAAGAGTTGGCGACAAGATATCATCAGACCATCCGTTTCTATAGTATGAAGGATGTTCGAACTGAAGATTTCCCGGTAGGACTGCCCTTCCAGGAGTCCTTTATCACAAAGGAGGCTTATTTCCGGCTCTTCGTCATGGACGTCTTGCCTCAGAATTTGGAGAAGGTTCTCTACCTTGATGTTGATATGGTCATCTGTGACAGTATCCGAGAATTATGGAATACAGATGTCAGCGATGTTGCTGTCTGTGCTGTGCCAGATTGTTTTCATCAGGACATTCATGAGACGAACCGTATTGGTTATGAGGTCGGACTCGGTATATTCAATTCAGGCGTATTGCTCATCAACCTGAACTACTGGCGTGATCATGATGTGATGAAAGAATTTGTGGCTTATGCTAAGGAGGCAAAGGATCATCTGAAGTATCATGATCAGGATGTGTTGAACTATGTGTTCCGTCGTTGTAAGAGAGAACTGCCTATCCGTTTCAACCTTCAGACAATACACATGTATTATGACCGTTTCCGGTATCTGCATTTCCGTCTCATTGAGGAGGTCAAGGAGGCTTTCCTTCATCCTGTTATCATTCATTATACAGGACCGGAAAAACCATGGTATCGCAATGCCTATCACCCTCTCAAGGACTATTTTGAGAAGTATCGTCAGATGACGCCATGGAAAGACGTTCCCTTGAAGCGCCTCCATATTCCATTGAAGAGTCGCTTGAGAAATCTTCTTGTGTGTATCCGCCGTCGCGATCTGCATTTCCACGCCAGCTATTTCGATCCTTTTTTCAGGTATTATCAGCGCGATTCTTTTTGACTATTTCCTGGAATAATTCATCCCATTGTTTCATGATTTGGTCAATAGTATAGCGTTGGATATTCTGTGCCGCCTTTCGCCCCATCTCTTTTCTCAGTTGTTCATCCTCAATGAGTCGGCAGATGCCTGCGGCTAATTGCTCAATGTCGCCGTTTGGGCATAGGATCCCATCTTCACCGTCGTGGATAATGTCTCTTGGACCACACGGACAAGTGAATGAGACAGGAGGAAGTCCTGTTGACATGGCTTCCATCAGTACCAACGGCAATCCTTCAAAACGTGAGCTGAGAACGAAAATCGAACTCTCTAAGTATTTCTCCCTGATATTGTTGACGGGGCCATTAAGTGTAAGGCCATTTCCAAGTCCTCGTTCTTCCACTAAAGGTTGTAGGTCTTCTCTTTTACCCCCGCCATAGATATTTAATATCCAATCGGGATGTTTTTCATTTACAATCTTCCAGGCTTGAATCAGTAAATCAAAGCCCTTTTGGTGTGTATATCTACCTACGGCTATAACTCGTTTTGCAGAGCAGTCTGATAACAGTCCTTGTTCAATTGTGATAGGATTTGGGATTACCGTCAAGTTAGAAAGTCCTTTCCAATAGGTTGCATCTTCATGGGTTAGTACAACAAACCTATCTAACAGTTTTACCTTCTTATCCAGTTGAGCCATCCAGCGGTTGGTGATCCATTGGTTCACAAAACCTGGTAGAAAATTAAAGTTCGCTTCTCTGTACTTGTAACGTCCAAAATGGATCTCACCCAATTTTGCACTCCCGTCTTTGATGTCACAGAGGAAGTTGATTTCCCTTCTCAATAGAGAGATGGTAATGTCGGGCTTTATGAGTTTTAGGCATTGTTCCAGTCTTCGTTTATAAAGACTCATCTTCTTTCGGTATAGATACAGCCTCTTCCATGTCGGGTATTGCCACAGATTGTCGATGTTGACATCCAGTTGAACGACATGGATTCTCTCAGAGAGAGGGAAATAGGGCTTTGTCCCCTTGTCGTCAGTGATGATAATGCTGACATCATAACCCATCTGCTCTGCCAGATAGTTGGCCTTGGTGGTCAAGACCCTTTCCATGCCTCCAGAGTGATCCAACGAGGGGATGCAATAGGCAATACGTGTATGTTGCCGATTTCCCTGTTTTGGGTAGAGTGCGTCAATCACCTTTCCCATCTGGTGCTTCCACGACAGTTCTGCTATGGAGTCTCTGATCTGTTGTGGACTGATGGAGAGTTGCTGATAGAAGTTGATGATGTCTTCTATATTGATAGCAGTTTCGTCTGCGGGCGCCTTCAGCACGTATGGCTTCTCGTCAAAGTCAGAATCCGTCTCTGAATACACGAAGGGAATGCCTCTGGCAGCATACTCGCGGTTCTTGAGTGTCTTGATATGTTCGATGCCCACACGATGTCTGCCCAAACTGCCGATACCAAAGTCGCATTGGTCGAAAATCTCGTCCAGCTCTTCTCCATGTTTCTTGCCGTATAAGATGACGTATGGCTCCAGATGACGCTTTCTAATAATTTCTGTGATTTCTGCTTCTTCTACAGGTGAGAAGAAGTATCCCACCACATGGAAGTACACTTTCACATCTCGGGGTATTGCATAATAGTTTGCCAGTCCTTTAATGACTCTGTCGAAACCATGCCATCTGTGAATCTCTGCCACACCGATGAGATGTAGCTCATCGGCGGGATGCAGACTCTTTCTTTTCAGCCTGACCGAGTTAAAATCTATCCCGTTGGAGATACGGATGGTCTGCTGTCCGAAGATGACATCTTCCTCAGAGAAGGTAACGATGGCATCTAATTCTTTTGCAAAGAGATTTCTGAACAGCTTGTCTTGGATCAGTTGCCGGCGCATTGATCTGTTGAAATACTCCTGGTCATACGGGTAGGTTGGTATCTCCATCACCACCTTCATTCCGGCCTTCCTCATTCGTCTCACCATGTGCATGGTAAACGGGTTGGCATTATGGTTAGAACGGATGTACACGAATTCAATTCCTTCTTTGATGGCATAGTCAACGATAGACCCGAATTCTGTTCTTTTCAGGATTTTACCCTTTGTTCCGTTTCCATAGTCCGCAATAACTGTGTCATCCGCAATTCGTCTTTTCGAAAAGCTTTCATCTATATAGCAGAGGTGGGCTTCATGACCATTGGCCTTGAAGGCTTCCAGCTGGTAGCTTATCTTCTTGCTGATGCCGTTATTCGGATCAAATCCGTGGAATATGAGGAAGAGTATGTTCATTTTACGTGAGTTTCTTTATTTTACCGATGGCCTGGATGGTTGCAAACGACATTGTGGCAGGCATTATTCCAATCAGCCAAAATAGGAGGTTTGTTCCTCTAAATTTTCTAAATCTCATGATATCCATTACTCCAAGTGGATGTTTGATGGCTTGCCGAATCTCGCCACTGCTGATATCTTCAGACAGTTTTGCCCAGTTTCTGATGATACCAATGATGGTATAAAACGTGTTCATCATCATCTTGGTAACCCGCGTTTCGAAATATGGTTTCCCTTTCAAAGAAATGCTTTGTTCCTTCAGATAGGACTGGTTGGAGAGGTGCTGTCTGATTTCTGTAATGTTAATGACGTCTCTTGCCTGATAATTTGAAAGCGAATCATCTCTAATCACATAGTTATAAGTGACTTTTGATAAAAAAGCAGCAGACTGGACGAGGGGTTGCATGTCTGCGTTAAAGAGTACATCATCCCAGAATTTGGTTTTCCTAAATCTCAGATGGTTCTTTTTGATAAAATCTGCTCGAATCAGGCTGTTCCAAATAAAGTTATGTAGTTTCAGTACATGTATGTTGTCGTTGGCATACGATGCTAACTTGTCTTCGCCAATCAGGACGAAATCTTTTTGCTGAATGCCTTGTACGCCGCTATTGGGAATGGGATTCCCATCCTCGTCCACAACAGCAATGGAACCATATGTGATTTCTGCGTTGGTCCGTTCAGCCTCTTTATATAAAGCAGGAATAGCGTCTTCCGCGAAATAGTCATCACTGTCAATGAGTAGGATATATTTGCCTCTGGCTTCTTCTAATATCTTGTTTCTTGCAGCCCAACACCCCATGTTCTGAGGCTGATGAATGACCCTGACTTTAATCCCTTTTGGATGACTGGCGGCTATTTCCTTAACAATGTCGACGGACTTATCAGGGGTACAGTCATTCACAACCAACACCTCCATGTCGTCGAAATCTTGATCGAGCACAGACAGCAAACAGCGTCTGATATATTTTTCTACACACCAGACGGGCATACCAACGCTAACCTGACAAGGATGTTTTATATCAGATGCTTCCATCTCCCAATGGCTTTAATGATGAATACTGAAACCACAGGTGGTAATGCACCAATCAACCAGAATCCGATATTTACAGCTTTATATCGTTTGAATCTAATCAATTCAGAAAAACCAACTGGGTGTTTCATGGCGTCTCTAATCATAGTGTTAGTTAACTTAGGTGCTATTTTGTCATGATTATGTATGGCTCCACACACGATGAAAAACATATATTTCATAACTTTGACACATCGAGTCTCATAGTATTGCTTGCTTTTTAATTCTCTAACCTGTTCTTTTATATAAGTATAAACATGGAAATATTGCTCTATTTCAGATCGTTCTATATGCTGCCTTTTTTGAAAGTTTGAAAGAGATCCTTCTCTTATAACATAGAAGTATGTTTCATCAGGTATAAGAACAGCCTTTTCTATCAGAGGTTGCATGTCAGTTTCAAAAAGGATATCATCAGCAAAACGAGTCTCTTTAAATTGTAGATTGTTTTTACTTATGAAATCCTTTCGGAGCAGAACGTTCCATATAAAATTATAGAGTGTCGGATGTGTATTTAGATTTGCGAAAGAAGCTAATTTGTCTTTGCCTATCAGTACTTTGAGTGGAAGTTTCATGTCTCCTTGACTAAAGGAGATGTGTTCTCCCTTCTCGTTGACAGAAAACACAGATCCGTAGACTGCTTCTGCATCATATGCTTCCGCATATTTATATAACTTTTCTAATGCGTCTGGTGCAATATAATCGTCTGCATCCAAAAAGAAAAGATATTTCCCTTTTGCTTCTTGTAATACTTTGTTTCTTGCAGCCCAACATCCCATATTGTTTGGCTGCATGAAAATCTTGATCCTATTACCCTTGGGATGTAAATCTTGCAACTCTTTGACAATATCGATGGAGTTGTCTGGACTTTGGTCGTCAACAACTATAATTTCAAAAGCCCCAGCAAATGTCTGATTCAACACAGACAAAATACATTTTTGAATATATTTGCCTACGTTATAAACAGGGATTCCGACGGAGATGATATATCGTTCGTTATTGTCCATTGTCCTTATTAATTTCATATAAAAATGCTATCAGATGTAGTGCTTCTTTTTTCCAATGAAAAATAAAACAGAAGCAGACAATGATGCCGGTAATACACTGATTAAATAAAACCCCAAGTTTATTAGTCTATACTTCTTGAATTGAAGTATTTTGTTCAGAGGCAAAGGATGTCTTATCGCTTCCTTAATTATAGAACTGGATAGTTTTGGTTGAACTCTCTTTCTATTCTTAAGGGCACCGCAAACTGCATAAAACATAAGTATCATTCCTCTTGTACACCGTGTTTCAAAATAATCTTTGTCTGTCAACTCTTGACATTTATTCTTTAAATATGAATAAACTCTAAATGACTCTTTAATTTCCTCAAGTTTAATGGTCTTGCGGTATTGATAGTTCGATAGAGAATTCTCTCGTATAACATAATAGTAGGTGTAGTCAGGTATTAAAACAGCATCGTTTACCAATGGTGTCATATCTGCGCTACAAATCATATCATCACAAAACTTTGCTTTTTTGAATCGGATGTTGTTCTTGTCAATAAAGTCATGTCTTATGAGTGTATTCCAAATATAATCCCTGAATGTTGGATGCAATCCTTGATTGGCAAATCTTGCTAAACCGTCTTTTTCATGAAACACCTTGTATGGCTGATTCAAATAATCTTGGCCGATATCTTTTGGATTCCCCTGATCGTCAACAGGCAAAACAGAACCATATACGGCTTCTGCATTGTGATTAATCGCTTCTGAATATAGTTTTTCAATACAGTCCTCAGATATATAATCATCAGAATCCAAAAGGAAAACATACTCTCCTTGAGCCTCCTCAAGGACTCGATTCCTCGCAGCCCAGCATCCCATGTTTTGAGGCTGTGAAATGATGCGTATTCGATTCCCGCGGGGATGAGATGCTTGTAACTCTTTTATGATCTCAACAGACTTGTCAGGCCCCAAATCGTCAACAGCAAGAATCTCAAATTCCTCTTTAAACGTTTGATTTAAAACGGATAGCATGCATTTCCTGATATATTTTTCAACACCATAAACTGGCATGCCAATTGTTACTTTATATTTATAGTTCATAAATTGATGTTTTATATTTTCCAGCTAAACTACAAATTAGAAATTTAAAAGCGAGCATTTATACATAAGTTAATTGCTTTTTTACATTTATTTTGAGAGGCTAAAGATAACTGAATAATGTTTACCGTCGTATAATCTGAACATTCATATTGCTTTGAATAATGTAAATCATCCATGTTACAAATTTTATTATGATATTTTCTTTCCATGACTCAACAATGTTTTTTCTTTCTTCTGGGTTATAAAACAAGTGCTGTTTCCCATATTTTACAGAATATATGTGAGAAATTCTGGCTCTTAATTCTTCTTTATAACCAATGTATTTTTTTGCTCGCATGAATCTGTAAACTTTTACTCCTTCCATTTCGTTTTTACCACTAAAAGCTTGCTCTAGAGTTGTATTTGCTTTGTGGATTCTAAAATAATTTAATGGGGTGTTGCAGTATGATATATTGCCATAGTTAGATATTTCTATCCATAATATCCAATCACCGCAGCCACGATAATTTGTAAATGAATGATCTATAAAATTTAGTGTGCTTTTTTTGAAGATGGCTGAACTTGCATTAGCAATGTAGTTTTGTCGGCAAAGATGTTTTTTTAAAAAAGTGGTGCCATTCATGTGAAAACTTTTTCCAAGACCTTCTTCTCCTATTTTCTCTCCTCCAGAATCTATTTTGATCGACTTGCAAAAAGCTAAAACGCATTCTTTGTTTTGCCTGAATTCAGATACAAGTGTATAAAGAAAACTATTTTCGCAGGAATCATCGCTTTCTGCTATCCAAATTAGTTCTCCTTTCGCTAATTCAAACCCTTTTAGCCATTGTCTAAAAGGAGATCCACTATTCTTTTCATTAATAAGAATATGTTTAACGTAATTGTTATCTGCATATTGTTTAATGATACCAACACTATCGTCTGTAGACTTGTCGTCAAGAATAATGATTTCAAAGTTCTTGTACGTCTGGTTAAGCACGCTTTCAATCCTCTCTTTTAAGAATTTGGCGTGATTGTAGTTCGGTATAATGACGCTTACTAATGGATTTGTCATTTGCTTCATTTATTTATTATGCTATCCAGTCATCAATTCTTCTCGTACTCGTTGAGAAGTTAACTCCTATTTTGTATAGTTTTCTCTTGTCAGACTCGAAAGGCTTGGCATATTGTTTGTCTTCTATCTGCTTGAGAGCAGCCTCGGCGCTTTCGTTGATTTTGAATTCGAGGATATAAATATAGTCCTTGGTTTTCATAACCAAGTCAATACGGCCATCACTCGTCTGGTATTCTACATCCACGTAGAAGCCGAGCATCTTGAAGATGATATAGACAGCGTTATGAAAGTACTTCTCCTCATCACCGATAATCTGATATTTCCCATCAGCAAAGAGTGATTCAAGCCTTTTCATGAAGGCCTCTGGCAGACCATTTTCAATCTCCCGTACAAAGTTCCCAATAGCCATTGATGACTCTGATTTCTTGATAGGAGAATAATATGGGAGCAAGTATTTGGTAAAACCTTCTTCTACTTCTTTATTAGGGAAACCTAATTTGAAGGTGCTAAATCGCTCGTCATATCCTTTGATGGTCAGATAGCCACTTTGGTATATCAGAGGGATAGGGGATACCTCGTCAGAATCGACACTACTCATCAGTTGCGAACTGACTTCCTCGTTGGTCAAATGCTCCAGGGGATAGTCGTTGCGCTGCATCGTTTCAACCAATGCTGTGGGTGTTCCTGACTCAAACCAGAAACTGCGGAACTCTTGTTTGTCCAGAGCATTAAGAAGACTGAAGGGGTTGTATATGCCAATGCTGTTCGGACGGAAATGATACCCGTCGTACATATCCTTCAGGCGGTCATAGCATTGTTCCCTTGTCAGGTTGTATTGTCCAGCCAAAGCACTTACTTCTTCATCGAGATTGTCATGAATCTCCTGCTCTGTGATACCGCAGATCTCGATATAACGACGATCCATCGAGATGTCCGTCAGATTGTTCAGTTCACTGAAGATGCTGAGTTGACTGAATTTCGTAATGCCAGTCAGAAATACAAACCAGAGATATTGACTTTGGGCTTTCAGGGGACTATAGAGGTCGCGAACTCTATTGCGGACTTGTTTTTTCAAATCCAAATCGCTCATCGTATCAAGCATGGGTGCATCATATTCGTCGATCAGCACAACCACTTGCTCGCCTGTAGACTTATAGGCTTCTTGAATGATGTTAGTCAGGCGGGTGCTATAACTGTCTGACTCCTTGGGTATTACTTGATATAACTTTTCGTATTCTCTGAGATTGTTGTCAATCATGGAGTGCAGGGTTGGCAGATCAATAGTGCGCCCTCGGCTTAGATCCAAATAAATAACAGGGCGTCTGCGCCATTCCTTTTCCAAAGCATCGATGGCTAATCCCTCAAATAGATCATGTCTCCCTTCGAAATAATAGCGCATAGTTGACAGTAGCAGGGACTTGCCAAATCGACGGGGACGGAAAAAGAAATACTTCCCTCTCTCCCTCACTATTTGATAGATAAGGCTAGTCTTATCAATGTAAACCATTTGATCTCTGCGGATGTTCGCAAAGTCCTGTTCGCCTATGGGAAACTGCTTTCTCATTATTTAATTTGAATTATTCCGGGCAAAGTTACGAAAAGTTGGTGAAACTTCCAAATTTATACGTCTTATTTACTTATTTTTATTAAATTATGCAAATAGTCAGTGTGTTTGATTGAAAATTTGTACCTTTGTAGACTAAAGAGATATGGAGGCTTCAACAAAATATCGGATTGTGTACTGTACGCCAGCACTCTATTCTGCCGGTGGCGTAGAGCGTGTCGTGTCCTTTAAGGCCAGTTACTTTGCAGAACAGTTAGGCTATGATGTGACGGTTATCGTGACAGAGGGGAAGGGACGCGACTGTTATTTCCCTTTGTCTGATAAAGTGAAGGTCATTAACTATGAGTTGGGCTTTGAGGAACTTTGGCGTGCATCTTTTCTGAAAAAGGTGCTTCTCTATCTGACCAAACAGCGACGGTATAAGAGATTGCTGAAAGCCGAGTTGCTGCGTATCCGGCCAGACTTCACCATTAGCATGCTTCGACGCGAGATTAATTTCTTGACGTCGATTCATGACGGAAGTAAAAAGATTGGTGAGTTGCATGTTAATCGGGCGAACTATCGTAATTTTGAGACCAACGACTCAAATGTGTTTAAACGGCTTTTTGCACAGTTATGGATGAAAAGTCTGGTCAGCAAGCTCAAGCGTTTGGATCAGTTGGTGGTGCTGACGGATAAGAGTAAATCATCCTGGCCTGAATTATCGAATGTGTCGGTAATTCCTGATCCGATTCCCATGAATCAGGGGGACAGGTCGCATGATTCTGTCCAGAATCAAGGACCTGTCCCCCTGATTCGCAGGGTCGTGACGATTGGCCGTTATGCCTATCAAAAGGGGTACGATCTGTTGTTACAGGCTTGGGCTGAGGTGGAAAAGTATTATCCAGACTGGTCGCTCGATATCTATGGGATGGGTGATCAGACAAGTTATCGTCAGTTGATGTCTGACTTGGGGATTGATGCAAGGCGTTGTCGTCTGAATGGCCCTGTAGAGGATGTGGTCAAGACTTATACAGACAGTTCTGTCTTTGTGCTAAGTTCCCGTTTCGAGGGCTTTGGCCTGGTTTTGGTTGAGGCGATGGCATGTGGATTACCAGTCGTGTCGTTTGATTGTCCGGCTGGTCCTGATGAAATCATCACCGATGGAGTCGACGGGCTTTTAGTTCCTTCTGGGGACGTGCATGCTCTGGCTGGGAAACTCATGACTCTTATGTCTGACGAGGACCTGAGAAAACGATTGGGTCAACAGGCGCGCCAAAGTGTACGACGTTATGAGATGGCTGCTATCGCCACTCAGTGGAAAGATTTGTTTGACCAGCTGATGACCAAATGAAGAACTACGATGTGACTATAGGCATTCCTGTGTACCAGGCGGAGCAGTATCTGTCCCGTTCCCTGGAGTCGGCTTTAGCACAGACATACTCTTCAATAGAGTTTTTGCTCGTTGATGACGGAAGTACAGACAGCTCGTTGGCAATCATACAGCGCTATCAGAACAACCATCCTCGTGGTACTGACATTCGCGTTATCTCTTTTGAGCGTAACCAGGGTGTTTCTTCTGCTCGGAATCGTATCATAGACGAGGCTTCGGGTACTTATCTGTATTTTATGGATGCTGACGATACGATTGCAGACGACACAATCAAACTGCTGATAGATAATATCTGGCGATATGAGGCAGAAATCGTCTTTGGGTCGTACAAAAAGATAGGTACGGATGGCAGTCTCGAGGTGTATCAGTATCCAAATCTGCTACTGTTAGGAGAGGATCAGTTGGCTACCTTTGCCTATCGGAAATATGCCGGTGTTCAGGCTTCCGCCTGCAATTACCTCGTCAAGACCTCACTCCTGAGAGCGCATTGTCATCGCTTCATTGACACCGACTATTGGGAGGACTTGGTTTTTACCTTCGATTTGGTGACATTGGTGTCCAGAGCAGTCCTGTTGCCGGATATCACCTATTCATATTGGTGTCACGATAACTCTCTTTCCCGTTATCAGCAACGCCATCAGATACCGAAAGAGGAGATTCTGCGGAATGCCCGGACAGTCGATCACCTGCGGGAAACCTCTGCTTTATTATATAATAAGGTGTACTTCCCCAACCGCTGTTATATCATTGCGATGACGGGATTCTATATGGCTTGCAGCGTCCTGAAACGACGTCACGACATTGCACCCGCCATTTCTGATCATGAAATCAAGGCAATGTTGACTCATCCGTCAACTTTCAGACAGATCTGCCGTTTCCGACAGTCTCGATTCCGGAATCTGGCGTTGTATCTGCTTGGCAAACTTCCAGCAAGACTTTGTGTGATGTCGATCCGTTGTCTGGGGAAGTTGAAAAAGTTAGTCTAATATTTGGATATGTGTAGGAAAATGCGTATCTTCGCAGGCAGATATTAAAGAAGGCGATATGGCAAAGTGGTACGAAAAATATCTCACCATCTATGGGAAGTCCTATAAGGAGATTCCCGATGAGGTGCTTGACAAGATAAAAACGCAGTTGGCGGCGAAGCAAAGTTCAGACCCTCTGATCTCTGTGGTAGTGATTGCCTATAACGAGGAGATGCGCCTGGCTGCTTGCCTCTGGTCTTTGAGTGAACTCCAGACCAGTTATCCGATTGAGATCATTGGTGTGAACAATAACTCCAAGGACCGGACTGAACAAGTCTATCAGCGGTTAGGTCTTCCTTATTTCAATGAGTCAAAACAGAGCCCGGGCTTTGCCCGTCAGTGCGGACTGGATAATGCCCGTGGCAAGTACCATTTCTGTATTGATGCCGACACGTTCTATCCTCCTCAGTATGTCGACCTGATGATGACGAAGTTATCAAGACCCGATGTGTCCTGTGTCAGTTCTTTTTGGAGCTTCTTTCCCGATGAGGGGCACTCTGCCTTAGGACTACATCTCTTTGAACTGGCGCGTGACCTGTTCTTGTATGTCCAGCATTTCAAACGCCCGGAGTTGTGTGTGCGCGGCATGGTCTTTGCCTTCAATGCCGACTATGCCCGGAAGGTGAAGATACGTACTGATATCCGACGCGGTGAGGACGGCTCTCTGGCCTTGTCGCTCAAACCTTACGGAAAGATTGCTTTCCTCTATAACCGGAAAGCACGTCCGGTCACAGGCTATGGTACCATCGGTTCCCAATCCATCTGGCAGAGCTTTGTGCAGCATGTGAAATACCAGAGCCGAGGTATTACCCGTATCTTCTTCAAGAAAGATCACTATGAAGATAGTGATGACAATCTCGTTAAGAATAATCATTAAGGATCTGGAGTTTTCGTGAGATGAGAATCCTGTATGTCACCGATGCCTTAGCCATTTGGGGCGGCATGGAACGGGTGTTGGTTGAAAAGGCTAACTACCTCGCAGCGCATTATGGATACGAGGTGTATATGTTGACTGTCTGCCAGGGTGGCCATCCTTTCCCTTTCCCATTGGATTCCTCGGTACATTATGTAGACTTGGATATTCCATTTCATATCCAATACCAGTATCCTTTCATCCGGCGGATGCTTATGCTGAGACGGCTGCATCGTCGCTGTAGGACAGCCATCCGCTACCAACTTGAAACCATCAGTCCTGATGTAATCGTATGTGCACGAATAGAACTCATTAGGGATATTTGTCGGGTAAAAGGAAGTACACCGTTGGTGTTTGAGTCGCATGCCTCCTTCTGGACCAGTCGTTTTGAGGGGGCCGGATTGTTGCGACAAATTCATACCCTTTGGATGAACCTGTCTGCTCAAAAAGCACAGGCGGTCGTGGCCTTGACGGATGGCGATGCTGCTGTCTGGAGGAAGATCAATAAAACTGTCCATGTGATTCCGGATGTAGTACATCTTAACGAGAACCAGACCTGTTGTGATGGCGAATCAAAGTCTGTCATCTTTGTTGGCCGTTTGTCTAAACAGAAGGATATTGGTAGCCTGTTGTCCGTTTGGCAACTGGTTCGTCAGCGTCACCCTGACTGGCAGTTACATGTCTATGGTGAGAAAGGAGATATTGAGGAGTCGCTATGGCGGCAGTTACAGGCAGAAGGCCATGGCATCACCCTTCACGCTCCGACTTCCGATATCATGGAGGCCTATCGGCAACATGCCATGCTTTTGCTCACATCCCGCTACGAGCCTTTTGGCATGGTGCTCCCAGAGGCGATGAGTAGTGGACTGCCGGTTATTGCCTTTGATTGTCCATACGGCCCCGCAGATATTATCACAGACGGGGTGGATGGCTTTTTAATCCACAATCGTGATATGGAGGATTTTGCGGATAAGGTTTGCTTGTTAATTGAGAATGCAGATTTACGGTGTCAGATGAGTCAGGCGGGAATCCATTCATCCCAGCGATATCACGTTAATCATATCATGACAGCCTGGCACCATTTGTTTGAACTACTTGGCACCAAACAGGTACTTGGCCAATAACGGACTCACTCTGAGGATGCTGCTGATGAGCAGACTGATGATCACCACCCAGAGGGCCAGGATGAGTGCCATGGGCACAAACAGCATGTCGTTGTGGTATTGCTGCCATACGTCTGGTTGCACCAGATTGTAAGGCAACACAAAATAATGAATGAGATAGATGTCCAGTGTGCGTCGGCCTATCAGTTGCAGTCCTCGGCCATACCAGGTGGCCTTGGAGAAATGCTGCTCGTGGACTCTGAAGAAAGTGAAGCAGATGACTGTTCCTGATAGTCCCGCTATAAGATAGGCCAGATACTCAATGCCGGAGATGGAAAAGATGACGGGCCACACAATACCTGCAGTGAAAAGGGCCATGAATAGGGCCATGGCATAATGGTTGTCCGTAAGTTGGATAAACCGAGAGAAATACCTTCTCACAAACGTACCAAACCAGAAGAAGATAATTTGCCTGATCTTAACGAAGCTGAAGAATCCCAAAATGTCTTTCCATACCCCTAATTCAGTGGCGTACCGTGAGTAATATTTGGCATAATAGAAGGCTGAAGCTGATAGAATTATCATGCCGACGAACACACGGAGCTCCCCCTTAAAGGAGTCTTGTCGGTTGAGCAGAGCCTCAGACAAGATGTAAATTACAAAATACTCGAAGAGCACAATCGTAAACCAGTACCCCTTCTTGTCACTGCCGAAAGAACCCACCTCCAGTAAGTTAAACATCACAAGATACAGCAACATAAAGACCGCTGTAGGCACAATCTGCACCATGAATTTCTTGCGGATCATACCAACGATAGCCTGTCTGTCCCAGATTCGACCAGCCTTATAGAACAGCCAACCACTGATGAAGAAGAATGTCGGCATGCGGAATCGTTCGATGATGTCGTTATAGCCTATTTCGTACGACCCGAAACCGTATGCTGCGATGTGGAAGTAGACCACAAGGATCATAGCCATTCCACGCAGGGCGTCGATATAGCCTATTCTATTTGTCTTGACCTGTTCCATAGTTGAATGATTTGGTTTTACCAATCAGAACTGGGGCATATTTCCTGGCGAACGGGATGATAGGGTAGAGTAGGCCGATGATGACGATGGTGATTGGGAGGGCTTCATACCAGTAGTACCCGAATCCATCCCTGAGGCCGAAGAAATGATCCACACCGAAGTTTACAATGCCGATAAGGATAATATGCAGGCCGATGATCACCAGCGTGCCGATGGATAGGTTTGTGACAATTGTGCAACGCCAGTTGTCTAACAACTTACAGAAGCACAACAGACCAGCCAACAGACCGATATTCACGGGATAGAACAAGGCTGCATGTATTAGGATGCGGTTCTCATGCAGGTGCCATTCGAAGAAAATCAGACTGATGGTAAAAGAGACCGCCACAAGGAGAATCAGGGGAATCATGGGGACTGTCCCCTGTGTGCGAAACTTGCGAAGTACATGGGGACTGTCCCCGTGATTCTTTAACCCCATCACATACCCTAAGTAATAATATGGCAATCGTCTAAATAATCCCATCGGCGTGAGGTTTGGAAGGAACTCATATTCTTTGTTGGCAGCATAAAGGAAATAACTGATGATGCAAAGTACGATCATTATCAGATGCAGATAGTCCGTTTTCCGACATAAATCGATAATCAGATGCATCATCAGAATGGCTGGTAGATACCACAGCGGGCCATTTAGGGGCTCAGCCCAGGCATTCTCATGCTCAAACAGTAGCGCGCCGATGATGGGTTTCATGGCAGAGAACAGATCTGGCATGCCGCCGTGTAGCATCGTGTATCTGACGAACCAATAAGGATAGACGATGGCATTATATAATAAGTAAGGTAAAACCAGACCGTTCCAATACTTCCGCCAACGAATCATGGGGACAGGTCGCTTGATTCCGTATAGAATCATGGACCTGTCCTCATGATTCGCCTTCAGATAGCCTGAGATAAAGAAGAACACGGTGATGGTCGTAGCCTGCATATACCGGAAATAGAACCATTCCTGCGACTGTGGCAGGTGGCAGAACACCACGCTGCACACCGCAATGGCCTTGGCCCAGTCTATCCAGTTAATACGCTCTTTCATTCTGTACTGTTATTGCTCTCCCTCGCACAAATGTCAAAAATATAGCACCAGTTATCCTGCGGGTAGATTCTTCCATTGATGGTAACCTTCCGCCATTCACCTTGTGAGTCACGCAGGTTGCCTCTTGGACCATGCAGTCTGCCTCCCTTCGTATATTCTCCATTTACACCGTACCGTATTTTGCAGCCCAGGGGCGACTCTACGCAAGTAATCAGGACGGTATCTCCTTGCAGACTTACATCAGAAATGATGTCTGTATTGTCCTGACGGATAATGTTGAAACCATAATTGTCGACCTTGGCGACTTGCACAGTGTCAAAACAGAGTGGCGGTGTCGGCACATGGAAGATGATTGAGACAGAGTTTCCTTCTACCATTGTCTTCAGAGGCACGAGTCCGATGAAGCGTGGTTCGTTTCGGATAATACCCAGCGCTGATTTGGCAGCTAAATCTCCAATGCGCTTCTGGCCGACCGCATCAATGTGAAGAGCCTCCCGCATAAAGTCATAAGGATAGGTAGGTCCCATAGCCCATATCATGGAGTCATCCCTGACCAGTTCCATCTGAGTCTCTGGTGTCTTGCCTTCAGTACCTTCAAAGTTGTTGTTCTTAAACCGAATCCCTTTCGTAAGTGCACTGCTTTGATAGCAGATGATACGAATGTCATTAGTTTGGTGGGTGACTTGTTTAATATCGGTGTTGAGATTGTCATACATCTCGTGGAATAACGACTTGTAATCAGTATCAGGATACTCTGCGATATCAGATTCTCCTTGCATCCAGCACACAGCGGGTACTTGGAAATCCCAACCTAATTCTTGGGCTGTTTGGTAGGCGTGCTCAATCTCCTCAATAAACTTGTTGTAAGGAGGGGCTGGTTTGGACAATTGTGTAATAGTGTTTTGTCCATGTCCGCCTGGGAAGATACAAAGGATGGTGTCTCCACCTAATTCAGTTATCAGACTCTCTGCCATACCATAGACAGATAGTTCAAAGGCTTTCCGATCGTAGTGTAACAGCCGTTTTACGAACTGCTTCAAGCGACTGCTATGGTCGAAGTAGCCAAACACGTAATTCATCTTCTCGGTAACAATCCTCCCGTTGTACTTGATTCTGAGCGAATCGTAGTTCGTGATTCTCTTTGCCTCTTCACCCAATGCATAGCTCTGTCCGTACACGGGAATACAGATAACTGTCTTATGTCCTTCGAGCGATGGGCGGTCATGGATAATGACGGCTAAAGTATAAATAGCGAAACCCACAATCAGAATGCCCAGGGCTATAAGTATTCTTCGCATTTGTTTCATATGTAGTTAGTTTTTGATGAAGTCTTTCAGATCGTTACTCACTTTTTTAGAGAAGAGGATAGCCCCCTCTCTGTTCAGATGGCCATAGTCGTAGAACAGTTCTGCATGCCCCATGAACTGCGGGTCACGGAAATAATCATAGAATGGTATACCATATTGTTTGGCCAGGTCACGTGGCGCCTTGAACACGTCTTGCCCGGTGCAGATGTACATCGGCGAGACAATCAGACACAGTCGGATGCCTTTTGCCTGGCAGTCCTGGATAAACCGCTCTAATAGCCTGAACTTCTCTTGATGGATAGGAAACGGGAATTCTTCGGCTTTCAGTCCTGTGGTGTCCATCTGTCCATCAAGCGGTTTCCAGCCTTTCAGACTTCTGTCCATACCGCCCCAGTGACCGAAGATCAAGGCCGGCAGACTTCCTGTATATCGATACACGGAGGAAAGTTTATAGGGCCAGTATTTTCCGGATATCTTTAGCATCTCATCACACTGTGCACTCATCCCACAGAAAGGAGCCAACGATCCAGCCCTTTCTGTACCAGAGTATGGCGTGTCGAGATAATCACAGGGGTGAATCTCAAAGACGATGGCCTTCGGTGTATAGCGGGAGAGGATATTTCCTAAAAGTCCATAGTGGTAGTAGATATTCTTGATGCCCCAGTCAGCTGCATTGAAGCAACTCTGCCCGTATGCCTCCTCAAAGATCGATGGCACAAAGTGATGCAGACATCTGGAACTGCCCATGAAGAGTAGGTCATCGGTAGTCTCTGCGTTGGCATAACCAATCTTATATTCGTCAGTGGCATTCGACTGACTATACAGTTGTTTCAGTATCAGTCCTACTGTCCTGTCGATGACGAAGAACAGACCTGAGATAATGACGATATGGATTATTAACTTCTTCATCTTCATAATCTGTGTAATCTGTGGCTTAGAACTGGAAATAGATAAACTGGTTATTGTCGAACACGCCGAAGAGCAGGATGGCCACCATCTCAACAGCCACGGTCAGTTCCCAGCGCCAGGGGTTGATCTGGCAGGGCAGGGGTAACTGATACTTGGGGAACCACTCCTCCTGAATGTCAACATAGATGAGGGCGATGAGGCAGATGGCGGCATTGACCATCGACGACATGTCGGTGAACAATCCTCCCTGCCAGTGGGTTGCGATGCGTTCGCAGATATGCCAGAACTCACCGATGTTGGCGGAGTGGAAGAGCATCAGGCCAAAAGTAACCACGAAATAGATGCCGATCATCTTGATGACATACTGCTGCTTGGGCCAGCCGTGGGCGTTGACCTTGATCTTCCGCTTCTTAAAGAAGTTACCACCAACCATCAGGGGAATGTACCACAGTCCGTGATAGATGCCGAACAGGAAGAAGGTCCAGTTGGCGCCGTGCCACATGCCGATAAACATCATGTTCAGCATGATCGCAAGGATGGTGCCATAGACGCCCCAGTCCCTGAACTTGATGTTAAGTGGCAGGAACACATAGTCCGTCAGCCAACTGGTCAGCGTCATGTGCCAGCGGCTCCAGTAACCGGCGATATCCAACACAAAGAAGGGGCGCTTGAAGTTCTCTGCCACCTTGAAACCGAGCATCAGTGCTACACCGATGGCCATCTCACTGTATCCGCCAAAATCTGCGTACATCTGTAGGGGATAGAGCAGGGAGGCGAAAAGGATGGAGAGGGAGGAGTGATGCTCGTAGTTGTTCCAGATGGCACTGACATAGATGTCCAGACGGTCGGCGATGCACATCTTTAAGAACATGCCCCACAGCACCCGACGAAAGCCAGTCATCAGATTGTCGGGATTGAATAATCTCGCTACATTTGTCTGCGTCAGGAATGGCTTCGGACGGTCGATAGGTCCCGACAGGATGGTTGGGAAGAAAGCTATATAGTTTGCAAAAGAGATAAAACCGCTTAATCCGTTAACTCCGTTGTCGGGCAGAATCTTTCCGTGATGGATGTCCAGTACATAACTCATCAGTTTGAAGGTGAAGAAACTCAGTCCGATGGGTACTACTAAGTGGAGTGCTGTCCAGCTCATGTGGAAGCCCAGAAGTGAAGCGAAGGCGGCAACAGACTCTGCGAAGAAATCCAGGTATTTGAAATAGAACAGGGCTCCGATGCCAATCACTACGCCGACAGTGGTCAGCAGACTGGCCTTCCGCTCGCCTTCTTGTTGCATATAATGGCCGATACCCTTTCCGAGCAGCCAGAAGACTAAGGTCAGGATGATGAGCAGCCCTGTCATCCTGATGTCTACCTGCGAGTAGAACCAGTACGAACAGGCCAACAGGAACACATTCTGCACTTCCTTCTTCGTCTGGCAGAGGTAGTACACCACCATTACGAACAAGAAGAACCATAGGAATGCGAGTGAATTGACGACCATTTTATGATTGTGTGTTATGAATACGAACTTATTTTCGTCTGCCCCCACCGGTAGACCATCTCAATCGTAGGGATACTGACATTGTGCTGATGGGCTGTTTCGACTATGAAACGCATGCCATAGGGGAAGTCTTCTGTGAAATACCGACTGCTGAAGTCTGGTACATAACCTCCCTGAACAGCTTTCATCGGCGACGCTATTCCCTGAAAGGCTCTGATGCTATGCAGTTTCTCCGTGAGGGAGATGGCATCACGGCTCTCATAATAATCGAGGACGGTGGGAATGCTGCCGGGCTTAAGACCGAGGATGTTTAGCAGGTTCTGAAATTCCTCGTCCATCTGGATGAGAAGGGACGATGCTTCGATAGTCCATTCTGCATAGAACTGTGGGTCCCTTGGGTAGACGATGCCTTCTTGCCAGTCTTTCCACATCGTATACAGGCGAGAGGGGTGGAGTAGAGGGTTGCTGTTCGACAGGCTCACCTCGTAGTAGCTGTCGGCCACAGTGACAGGTTTTTCAAACAATAACTCCAACATTTCTCTGATGGATTCTTTTTCGTTCGCCTGTTCAATCGCCACGTGAAGGGATTCCTTATAGCCTTTTAGTTCTGCCTTATGGCCATACTCGATGGTTCTGGAGATGAATGGGACTCGCTGGAAGCCGAAAAGCGTAATGTCTGACGGGAGTTCCTTGAAGGCTTCAAAGAAGAAACCAGTACTCGATACGACAGAGCCCACCTTACAGGTCTTGGAGAGGAACGGCTTGATTTTGGAAAGTTCCTCGTGTATAGCGAAGCCTGGCAGACAGACCAGGACGACTTCTGCTTCGGGAATCGCCTCTTCTGGGTTGGCAGTCACGAGAGTAAGTTGGCCATGGAAGGTGCCTTCTGGCGCAACAACCTCGATGCTCTGATTCCATTGCTCTGGCTTAGTGGTCAATATCGACACCTGATGCCCTCTATTTGCCAGGAATCCTGCACATACATGGCCTAAGTTTCCCCCTCCGCAGATACAAATCCTCATCGCCGTCATTCGTGAAATTAGTGTACTTCGTGGTTAAAAGTCATTTGTCCAACTCTCTTAATCCTTCCGTCAGTCTGGCATTATCCTCGTGATTCCTGACGGCGATGCGCATGTACTGCTTACCGTCAAGCCCTGGTTTGTTACTGCAGTCACGGGTCAAGATGTTGTGATGCTTTAGCATGTAAAGCACCACCTCATTTGCCGTATGGGGAGGCAAAATCTCGCAGAGGAAATAGTTGGCTTGTGAGGGCATGACACGCAGGAAACTGATACCCCTTAACTGCTGCTCGAAGTCGGCACGTTCTTTCAGGAACTTGCCGCAGGCCATCTTGTAGTCCTTCTCATACTTGTTGTAGATTTGCATGAAGAATTCTGCGAAAGCATTTAGGTTCCAGATAGATACCTGCTTCTTCATGCTAGCAATCAACTGCTTGTCTGCTGAGGCAAGGATACCCAGCCGGATGCCTGGAACACCGAAAGACTTGGAGATGCTTTTCATCACGATAAGCCTCGGATACTGCTCTAACAGTTCGTCGTGCAAGAGGGTGTTGTTTTCCCAGTCCGTACTAAAGTCCACGAAACTCTCATCGATGATCAGGCGCATCCCTTTCTGGCGGCTCCACTCACAGAGTCTAATCAGGTCGTTCTTGGGGATGAAGTTACCCGAGGGATTGTCGGGATTAATAATTAATAAGGTGTCGACGGGATTGGCTTCATAAAAGGCCATCAGTTCATCGGCACTATAACGATAAGTGTTATCCTTGGGTACGAAAGTCACCAGTTGTTCCTTCGGCAGACGGTTGGGATACTCTTCGAAGGTAGGCCGTATCACACCAATCTTATTCGTGGCATTAGTGCAATTAGTGAAATTCGTGGTCGTTTCTTCCATCAGCACCTTGATGAGTTCAGCCGCACCATTACCAGGAATAATATAATCCTCGCTCACCCCAAAGCACTTGCTGGCGATGATGGTGTTCACCTTCATGCCAGAAGGATACTGCGTCAGCAGAGTCTGGAAGTTCGCCCGCATCTCGTCCACCACACGGGGCGTCGGGAAATAGGGATTCACCAGATAGCAGAAGTCGAGCATCTGGGGGAATCGCCAGAATCCTCCGAATCTTCCATAATATTTCCTCAGCAGGTCTTTCTCATCGGCAAAGAGGGCTTCGGCGATGTCGAGGTCTTGCTTGTCGTCTATCTCGTACCATTTCTCGGTAGTGATGGGAAGGGCCTTCAGGTCGTGGCTGTTCAGGAAAGATATGATGCGCAGCACGTTCTCGTAGTATTCGTTGTTGCCTACAGCCTTGGAATAGGCTTCGAGGAAAGGCACATACTTCGTCTGAGAGAACTCCCGGCTGAACTTATAGATGTTGACGGTCTTGTAGTAATTATCCGTCTCGTTATAGTCGAAGGCGGCCTTGGGGACGAAGTTGACGATATTGTTCTCGCTGTCTATTCTCACCATCGTTCCATCCATCCACGTCTCGTATTTGGCGACGAGGGCGAGGTTGGGGTAGGGATTGTCTGTCAGGAGCGCGAACATGCCGTCATCGAATATCAGGTCGCTCTCAATGAGCAGAGTGTCGTCTTCCTGCAGTTTGTCCTTCGCAAGGGCCAGCGAATAGATGTTGTTGGTCTTGTCGTAGATGGGGTTTTCGACATATTCGATCTTCAGTTGGTCATCATATCTGTGACCTATGTAGTCGATGAGGTTCTGTCTCTGATAACCTACTACAATGACTACCCTGTTGAGTTCCAGTTTGGATAGTTGAGTCAGCAGACGGTCTATCAGGCGTACACCATTTACTGGGAGCATACACTTTGTATTGTCCTTCGTGTATTCACCCAGCCGGCGTCCCATGCCTGCTGCTAAAATGATGGCTTGCATATATATCCTACTTATTTTACTGCAAAAGTAACAATTTCTGTTGAAATAGCCAAGAGTTTCGTCTTTTTTCTGTACTTTTGCAGTTGATATGGCAAAGAAGCGGATAGCATATATCGACGCGATGCGAGGATTCACGATGATCCTCGTGGTCTATGCCCATGTATGCTATTTCTGTCTGGATGGCCCTCTGATGGGGTTCAACCGTATCTTCTACCTCTTTCGACTGCCCTGTTTCTTCATGATTAGCGGCTGGCTGTTCGAGCCTGTCGCCAGACGGCCGTTCAGGGAAGTGATACGTCATAAGGCGATGGTCCAACTGCTTCCCACCTTTATCTTCCTCCTGCTTCTGGCTCCACCGCCAGAGTTCTTCCATCAGTTGGGTACTCTGAAAGGCGGCTACTGGTTTACGTTCGTGCTGTTTGAGTTTTTCGTGATCTATTTGCTGATAGCACGTCTTGGGTCCAAGTGGAGACCTTGGGTCGTCTTGCTTATCGCTTTGTCTGCATTCTGCTGTGCCAGATATTACAATGTCCTTCACACCTCTCCCTCAGGGATGCAAAGTGTGATACTCAATGTGCTTGGTTTCCTGAGTGTCACGCTGTGGCGCTTCTTTCTCTTCTTCTATATTGGCACTTGGGTGCGTCGCCACTTTGATGCCTTCGTCCGATGGACCAACAGGCCATGGGCACTTCCTGTGCTTGCCATCGTGTTCTTACTGATAGCCTCCACTTCCCACAGGGATAACCTGCCATTCGAGATGTTCCGTTTTTTCGTAGGGGGCATCACTGGCATGTGCCTCGTCTTCACCTGTTTCCGTCTCTCAGGCTCGTGGCTTGAGCGACTACATCTGTCACGACCCCTGCAGTACGTCGGTACCCGGACCTTGGACATCTATCTGCTCCACTATTTCTTCCTGCCCCGTTTCCTGCTGCCTTATGCCGATAACCTGAAAGCCTACGGCAGCCAGTTCGTTGAGTTCTGGGTGATTCTTGCCATCGCCCTCATTGTCCTGTGCATCACGCTGCTGGCCAGTTACCTCATCCGCCTCAGTCCCTTCCTGGGTCATTATCTCTTCGGTGTGAAATTGGAAAAGGCTTAAAAGCTGTTTAAATTTGTTAATCATTAAATATTTTTCCTGTTCGTTAGTCTAAACGTGACAGTTCTGTCATAAATGGTATAGCCGTTGTTATAATTTCGTGGCGCAATTAGGTGTGAGACCTGATTGCGTTAAAGAATTTATTAATAATCAAATTTAAAGTTATTATGACAGAGAGTCAATTCCAAAGAAAATTGGCTGAGATCATCCTCGGCTTTGTAGACAACAAGTACCGCGGTTTCCGCCGCGACGTGCAGGCAATAGGCCATTTCAATGGCAGTATATTTATGCCCAAGCGTATGTATCACCATGTGGCCTCCACTTTTTTCCGGTTTCTGCTATGTTTGGCTGCGGCCATGACAGAACAAGAGTTCAAGCGTATGATGTTCGAGTTGGCCGACTACATCCGCGAAGTGGCTGACAGTAAGGACTTCGAACGCATTAACGACGAACATGCCGAGCCAGTTGAGGAGGACGATGTATGAATATCGATGAATTGAGACTCAGCCTGTTTGCCTCTCCCAAGTCGTACTCCGGTAAGTTGGTGCCGTTGAGTGAGATCGTTCGCATGATCCGATACGATGATATCCTCCGCGAGCGCACCCTCCAATATCGTGATATAATGGCGGCGATGGGCAAGAAGACTGCCAACAAGAACATCAAGGAGCGTCTTGTGCATGCCTTTTCGGTGGCTGTCACATTCAAAGGTCTTGGACACAGTTCAGAACAGGCCTCGCAATGGACGGGAATAGCGATGTGTGATATCGATCAAATCGATGACCCTACAGATGTGGAGACTGCTTTCGACCGGCTTACCCATGACCCTCATGTATTGCTGATGTACCGTACTATCAGTGGAAAGGGGTTGCGCATCCTCTATCGGTATCAGCGCGAGGGCGGGCAGAGAATTGACGATACCTCGTGGCGGGCTGCCTTTGTCTGTGGCAATGAGCAATTATCGAGTGTGGCGGGTTATGATTATGATAAAGCCTGTAGCGACTATACTCGTCTGTCAGGGATGGCGAGCGATTCACGGCTCTACTATAATCCGGAAGCCACGCCTTACACCATTCCCGATGATCTTATCGTTACGGAGAACTGCGACTATCAGGAGCATGGGAGGCCCCGTAAGGTGTATCAGCCTGGGACGAATACCACAGAGCCAGAACAGGCTTGGCAGCGCATCCAGTCCATGCTTGCAGAGAAGGGATTACTATGGGAACCGCATCATCATCACGACTATGTGCTCCATGCCTCCTATCTCTTCAACCGTTTCGGTGTACCGCTTGACAAACTGCTTCCATGGGCCTCACAGGAATGGGGTGACTATGACGGACAGGAGCGTGAGGCAGCCATCCGGCATAAGTACAAGGATGAGGAGCATTTTGGCACCTGGAAACTGAATCGTCCAAGCAAGGGGCGGGAGAATGCGATGATCACTTTGCCGGAGATACGGCAGTGGCTTGCCCAGCATTACTCCGTACTCTATAACCAGGTGACCGATCAGATGTTTTACCAGCAGAAAGACGATGATTCCTGGCAGCAGTTGACTGCCATTGTGATTAATACCTTTCGTGGCAGGATGGCAGAAGATACAGGCAAACGCGTGCTGACGGGAGATGTCAGAAGTGTCATCGAGAGCGATTATGCCAGGCAGGTGCATCCTGTGAGAGCGTATATCCTGCAACTGCCTGACTGGGACGGCAAGGACCGGGTAGCAGAACTGTCTGCCCATGTCCATGCACAGGCCACGTCGGTATTATCCTCTGATGACGAGGCACAGCAGTTGTTCCACTGGGCCCTTCACAAATGGCTTGTGGCCATGGTGGCTACCTGGATGAGCGATCAGGAAGGCAATCAGGAAATCCTGACCTTGATCGGACCACAGGGAATCTACAAGACCACCTTCTTCCGTCATATCCTTCCCCCTCCGTTGCATGAGTATTTCTGGGAGAATGCCCATAACTCGTTCCGTTCGAAAGATGACAAGATTGCTCTCACGGAGAATTGTCTCGTCGAGATCGAAGAGGTGGAGGCTATCGATGGTGCCGACATGGCAGAACTGAAAGCCCTGGCAACGTCGCTCTATGTCAAGGAGCGCAGACCGTATGCTGTCTATCGGGAACAGAAAGCCCGACTGGCATCGTTCTGCGCAACGGGTAATCTGCAGAAGATCCTGACAGACAAGACTGGAACACGCCGATGGTTGTGCCATCTCGTCAGTAGCATTGACAATCCCCGTGAGTGGCAACTGGACTACGAGCAACTCTATGCTCAACTCTACCAGGAATATCAGGCTGGCTTCCGATACTACCTGACCAAGGATGAAGAGTTGCAGTTGGAACGTCGTAACATGCCTTTCCGGCGAGTGTCTCCCGAGGAAGAACTGATTACGAGTCGTCTGCGAAAACCTGTTGGTAATGAGACCTGTAAACTGATGAACGCCACCATGATAGCCGTGTTTCTCACTGGCGGTGTCAATCACGGGTTGAATGTCCATAAAATCAGTGAGGTCATGCGGAGTCTGCAGTTTGCCAGTCGTTCCCGGGGTGGTTACGACTATTTCCGTGTCGTGGAGATTCCCTTCGAACAGCAACAAGGTTACATCGCCCAGCCTGAGGCTGATGTATTTTCACGAGAGAATTCTGAAGCAGTGAAAAATGAACTTGATTTACCGTTCTAACTTGCTGGTTTACAGATAGTAGCGGACGTTATTCTCTTTCTGGCCAGGTGACGAAGGTGACGGCGTTTTACACAGTATCTCTATGGAACATATTAAAGTGCCACTTTTTTATTTTTCCTATACGAAACTTTGCGCAGTATAGTCACCTCCGTCACCTCGGTTTCTTTGTAATTGATTGATAATCATAACGTTATATGACTTTTTTCTATCGTTGTTTTTTTTATTTCTTTTTTTAATCTGTTATTCTGTCTATAATGAAAGCAATGTCGAAACAACAGCTGGCCGATAAGGCCGGCGTGAGTCTGAACACATTCAACAAATGGTGCAAGCCGATCGAGAAGGAGCTGCTGCGACTGGGTATGATTCCCGGGGCGAGGATGCTCCCGCCAGTCGTCGTGAAGTTCATCGCAGACCGCTTCTGTATCGACCTCTGATTTCTTGAACACGGATTGTACGGATTTGACGGATGCTGCGCTTGACATTTATCCGTTCCATCCGTGTGATCCGTGTTCGTTTCTTATCACCCTCCGGGTTTACTCAGTAAGGGATAGGGGTTTAGGCAGTAAGGAATGCCAAGTCATGCAGTTGCTGATAGGACTTTACCCCTATAAAGGATGGCAGTTTACTGCATGACTCCCTATCCCTGACACCGTTAACGCCTATCCCCGACACCCTTGACAGGCGGGGTAAACTTTATTTCACCTTATCCCTTCTTATCACACCTTATCCCACCGTAACTCCAAACCATCCTCTCCCAAAGTCGTAACTTTGCATTGTCACACAGAAAGCACGGAAATCACAGAAATCCGACAGCCTACTGTTGACAGAGGGCCCTTCTTATCTTATTAAACTTTTTAAACATCAAAAAAATGAGTCAGAAATTCAGAAAAATCCAAAACGCCAACGACGACTCCACCGCCTTTGGCAAGTGGTTCGCCACGGCGGTCTACGACCAGCATTTCATCAGCACTGACCAGCTGGCAGAGTTTATCCAGACCCAGGCAACGGTGAAGAAGAGCGACATCAAGGCGGTGCTCGACGAGCTCGGCGGTGCGATGAAGCACTTCTTCGAACTGGGGCAGAAGGTGAAGCTCGACGGCATCGGCATCTTCAAGGTGGGGTTCTCTTCGATTGGCACGACGGCCAAGGAGGACTGCGGTGCCCAGACCATCACCACCCGCCGTGTGCTGTTCCAGCCAGAGAGCAAGCGTGTGGTTGTCGGCCAGACCACGAGCAAGAAGGGAAAGATCGTCCAGAAGTTCATTGTCGCCAAGACGCTGGTGAAGGACGTGGTCTTCGAGGAGACCTTCGACACCTCGCTGCTGCCGGAGAGCGATGCCGGGTCAGAATCCGGCTCCGGCGAGGGCACTGGTGGCGGTGACACGAATCCCTAAGCCTTAGGCACTGAGAGGGGGCTGTCGTCGAGTCCGGGATAGGGCTACGGCCACACTGGCAGCATCGGGCTGCAACACAATCCACAACACGGCCGTGAAAGCCATCTGATCACGCGGCCCCCTCTATTTCCTTTCACAGAGAACTTTTAATCAATTAAAACTATATCTTATGAAACTTCAGCGAGAAACAATCAACAAAGTTGCGAACTTCATTCTGACGGTCATCACCGCCTTCGTATCCACCTTCCTCATGCAGTCTTGCTTGAATATCTAATTTCTCTCGTTTGTCACACAGAAATCACGGAAACCACGGAAATTTTGAAATTCTTAATACGCGCAGCCGTGTCGTAGGCACTTCCTGTGATTTCTGTGTTTTCTGTGTGACTTTAGAATATCTGTGTTATCTGTGTAATCTGTGTGACTTTAAAACAAGTATGAAAGAACTAAAACATGATTCCGTGAAACTCCTTGTGATTCACTGTAGCGCCACGCGCTGCAATCGGCCCTTCAGCGTGGAATCGCTGATTGCTACGGGCATCGCTCGCTTCGGCCAGCCCTCCTATCATTATTATATCCGTCGCAACGGCGCCGTCGTACCGATCCTCCCAGAGAACCTCCGTGGAGCCCATGCCCGCCACTACAACAGCAGCTCCATTGGCATCTGCTACGAGGGCGGTCTCAACGAGAATGGCCGCTCTGCCGACACCCGTACCGAGGCTCAGAAGGCAGCGATGTTCGCCCTGCTCAAAGACTTGACAGCCGAATACCCCGACGCCCGCATCATCGGCCACAGGGAGCTCCCCCACGTCGCGAAAGACTGTCCCTGCTTCATCCCAAGCACCTACTACGCCTCCCTTCAGCCCGAGAATCGAAACTCTAAACCGTAAACCGTAAACTGTAAACTGTAAACAGTCCCTGGACCGTTGCGAGACGCGCCAGGGATTTTTTTGCTCAATTAAGTAAAATAGTAGTTTAAAGATTTGGTTTTGTCTTAAAAACACACTATTTTTGCACACAATGAAACGAAAGATGGCTCTTATTTTCACATGCCTGCTGGCATCGTTTATTTTGCTGTTCTATGTAAGGCGGCCAATTTTGACAGGTAGCCTGACAAAGCAGACTGTCTATTTATGGTTCTTGAATAGTTTCCATATAAAAGACAGTTGTAGGGAACCTATGTTCATGCTGGTAGATGATGACTCTGGAATGGGTATCTTCAAGATTCATGAAATCTGTGAGCGGGTTGGGCTGAAGGCAACTTTTGCCGTTGTCCCTTCCGTCCTCGACAGTATGCGTATTGATTCATTGAGAGCCTGGCATCGGGATGGATATGGCATCGCCTTACACGGCTATAATCATGGCCGATGGAAAGAATGGACTGCTGATGAAATCGTAGGTGACATAAACAAGAGCATAGCATTCTTGGAAGAACACGACATTGCCTCTCCCGACCAAATAGGTATCGTTGTCACACCCGGCTCGTACAATACCCGTGCTATCCGCAAGGCCATTGACAGCCTGGGAATGAAAATGGTCATGGGTGCTGGTGTCGTGAACCCAGATACCACAACGTTTCAATGGGGGCGGTTGTTCATAACCAAAGATACCAATCTCGATGAAGTCCGTGACATCCTTGAACGCACCAAGGCCGATAAGGGCTTCATCATATTCGGTACGCACTCATCAAATCCTGATGAGTTTTCTGCCGAGAAGACCGAGGCTATTCTGAGAATGGCAGTCGATCTGGGCTTCGTCGCTTGTCGATAGGGCCTACAGATAGATGATGACAAAGAACGAGATGATCCAGCCCGTAATACAGATGTGAATAAAACGATCCTTGACAAGTGATTTTGTCGGACTGCCACTTTGATTGTAGACGATCATATTCTGCAGGTAGCGTAGAATGCCAGCCAAGACCCAAAAACATGTTAAGTACAGATAGTGAGTCCCCAGCCTGGTTGTGACTTCCTCAGACATGGTGTACATGATATAACATACCATCGTAACAGCTGCAACGATGGCTGTTGCTTCGTTAATAAAGACCTTGTTATATCCAGTGATAGATACACGGGGTTTTGTACCAGTCTGCTCGTAGATGTTGAAATCGTCATATCGTTTGGTAAAAGCCAACAACAATGCTAACAGGAAGGTCATTAAAACCAGCCAATGGGAAACCCATGTGTCGGTGGAACAACCTCCAGCCAAGACTCTTAACACAAAACCGATGGCGATAATGATGACATCGATGATGGCATAGAGCTTCAGTTTCAGACAGTAAGCGATATTCATGAGCCAGTATCCACCTATTATTATATATAGATATGGCAGTTTAGGACCATTAACAAAGCTCAATATTCCGAATGACAGCAGAGCGCAGAGTAACATAATGATGTAGCCGCTCCTGATAGACACTGCTCCTGAAGCTATGGGACGATAACGCTTCTTAGGGTGTAGACGATCTGCTTCAACATCAATAAGATCGTTCAGACAGTAGATGGAACTGCTGATGAAGCAAAAAGATAAGAATGTCAAAAGGGTTGGTATGACTTGTTCTTTTATGAACAAATGATTACTGAAAAACAATGGCGCAAAGACGAAAACGTTCTTAACCCATTGGTTTGGTCTGATAAGCTTAAGATATTGTATCATGATTATATTCGTTTAAAGAGAACATGCATGTATGCTGGTGATATAACAATAACTATTGTGGATAGCAAAGAAAATAGCACAACCAAGTATGGCGAATTGGAAGACTCTACGGGCAGTTTTGCCACTGATAGAATTTAGTCCGATGGCAATGAAGATGGGAATAAAGAATAGCCAGTGACCACAGAACAACTGGAGTTCATTATTACCATATCCACACACAAAATGAATGATGATGTTATATGCGAAGAAAGAGAGACAGATGTTGCGTAATAGAGGTTTTGATTTTATGACTCCCCATAGTGCAAAGAGAAGAAGAAATATAATTGCTAAGTGGAATAGGGGCGAGGGATAGGAGGGAAGCACCTCGGCATTACTTGTGTGTACCACTTGATCTGTATAGTGAAATAAGAAGGGGTCGGCAAAGTAGTGGTTCCAGATGGTTGACGGTTGTATGTGACTGTCGTGGACAAACTTGTGTGTGTCGTTTAAGATGGCCTCCATGAGAGGGATATGTTTCACAAAATAGCGGAAAGCCAATCCTGTCATGGTAATTATAAGCAGAGGAACGAAAAGGAATGTCGATTTGAGGGTTGTAAAGATTGCATTCTTAATGTTGCCTGTAGCTTCCCATAGTTTGACAAAGAAGAAGTAGATGCAGTTAGTCAGAGTTGTTCCGGTCAGTATGGCAAAGATAATGTTGTCGGAGAAACGTGTCGATCTCTTTGTTAAAGCTAATAAGATGAGCAGCAATACGAAATAAATGGTCAGGACGTATGTCTCTGCCAGTCCGGATAGCAACATGATATGGGCGAAAGTTGGGAATAGGATAATGGAAATAAGGGTGGAGATATTTCCGACAGATGACTGCTTGCATATCTTGTAGATTAGAAGATTGCTCCCGGCCATGATGGTGGATGAGAATAAGGCAAATATCGCCCAGTGTAATCTCGAAGGCAGCAAAGCATCAATCAGTAGAACCGGAAGATTGATCATCACATAGAGAGGATGTCTCAGGTTCCATGAGATGAGCTTGTTCAGCATCAGTTTCGGATTTCTCCCTTCTCCGATATAGAAATCGCTGTCGTAGCCCATCAGCTCATGATGGCAGGAGAAGTCAACGCTGAGTGCAAAATAGAGTGAAAAGCAAAGAAACCAAACCAGCGTAGAGAAAAAGATGATTTTCTCCGTCTTCTGATGTGGTAATACTAAATAGAATATATCCTTCATTTCTTTTTTGAATATGAGCAATTAAATGCTCGTTTCAATTGATTTTTTTGCAAAGTTACAATTTTTCTTCAATAAAGTTTGCTTTTAGATTATTTTTTTCCTATCTTTGCAGAAAAGAATCGATTATGCCTAATATAGAACAAAAGAAATTGATGCTTCTAGGGGGATTGCGCTATCTGTTACCTGTAATAGAGGCAGCTCATCATCATGGTTATTATGTTATTACGGTTGACTATATTCCCGAAAATATTGCTCATCGCTATTCTGACGCATATTATGACGTTAGCATTCTAGATAAAGATGCTGTGTTGGCTTTAGCGCAGAAGCTAGAAATCAGTGGTATAATGTCGTTTGCGGTTGATCCTGGTGTGACGACAGCTGCATATGTGGCAGAGAAGATGGGTTTGCCTTTTCAGTGTTCTTATGAGTCGGCCTGCATTTTACAAGATAAGTCAAGATTTAGGGATTTTTTAGCGCAAAATGGATTTAACGTTCCTCATGCAAAAGGGTATGCTAATGAACATGAAGCTATGTCTGAAGCAGACTCGTTCGCTTATCCGTTAATGGTTAAACCTGTAGATTCTGCCGGTAGCAAAGGCGTGTCCAAAGTTAATTCTAAAGAATCTCTCCACTCTGCCATAAATTATGCATTACATGAATCACACACAGGTCGTTTTATTATAGAGGATTATTTGGAGAAAGTTGGTTGTTCTTCGGATTCCGACTGCTTTACTGTTGATGGTGATTTATGTTATTGTTCTTTTTCAGATCAGTTGTTTGATGAAAAGGCTGATAATCCATATACACCAGCAGCGTATTTGTGGCCATCTACTATTCCCATATCTATTCAAGATGAATTAAGATCAGAGTTACAACGCCTAATGCATCTTCTTGATGTAAGAACAGGCATTTTTAACGTGGAAACGCGTCTGTGTACAGACGGAAAACCTTATATTATGGAGGTTTCTCCTCGTGGTGGTGGGAATCGTTTGTCTGAAATGTTAGGATATATAACATCAACTAATCTTATTGACAATGCTGTTCGAGCTGCTGTTGGAGACATTGTGGATGATATTATGCAGCCAGATTATAATGGGCATCTTGCAGAGGTTATATTACATTCTGATAAAGGGGGATTATTTAGGGGTTTAATAATTGGTAATTCTATTAGTGAACAATATCTTTTGGAAAGAGATTTATGGGTTAAAGAAGGACAACTTGTAGAATCGTTTTCTGGTGCTAATAAGGCTATTGGAACAGTCGCTTTTAAAACAGATTCGCGACAGAACCTTGATGAGATTATTAACAGTATAGGTGATTTAGTGAAAGTGGTTGTCGATTATAAATGAATGCTATTGGAGGTTATTTTTCGTTTGAATTGTCGTCAGGATTAGCGTTCCACGACGATAAAGTATTAAAGCTTAATACTGGGCGTAATTGCTTGGAGTATATTCTTTTAATGAGACGTTATAAAAAAGTATACATTCCATACTATACATGTGACGCTGTATTGGAGCCTTTCATGAAACATAATATAGAATATTCTTTTTACCATATTGATCAATCATTTGAAATATTGGACGAAATAGAGCTTAACTCAGATGAAGGTTTGCTTTATATTAATTATTGGGGGCTGAATCAACATAATGTAGACTATTACTCAAGAAAATATGGTAATCGCTTGATTGTAGATAATACTCAGGCGTTTTTCTGTCCTCCTGTTGTTGGGATAGATACTTTTTATACATGTAGGAAATTCTTTGGGGTTCCAGATGGAGCATATCTTTATACAGATGACCATTGCTTAAAAGAGATTCCAATCTCATATTCATACGATAATGCCTTGTATTTGTTAAAACGGATTGACATCTCACCAGAAGCTGCATACGATGATTTTCATGAAGTGGAACATCAATTATCAAATCAGCCGATAAGACAGATGTCGGCATTGACAGATAGAATTATGCATTCTATTAATTACACGGAGTGTATAAAAAGAAGGAAAAATAATTTTGAGCTTTTGCATAATCATTTAGGAAATAAAAATCAGTTATTTTTCTCTTCTTCTGAAAAAGATGTTCCGATGATTTATCCATTTTTAACGGATAATATTTACTTAAGAGAAAAGTTGATAAACCTTCGGGTCTATATTCCTAGATACTGGGCTGATGTGGAAAGACGATGTAATAGTAATGATATAGAGTTGTATTTAGCTAATCATGTTTTGCCATTGCCGATTGATCAGAGATATGGTATGAGTGAGATGTTGTATATGATTAACATTATAAAGAAAGAATTATGAAGAAGAAAATCATTATTTTTGGAGCAACAGGTAATGTCGGTTCTTATTTGTTTAAATATGCTACAGAATTTTTTGATAGTGAAGAATACGAGGTAATAGCTTCAGGAAGGAGGAAAACGGATTTCTTCACAAAAAGAGGATATAAATATTATCCTGTAGATTTAACTAAAGGAGAAGAACTGGAGATGTTGCCAACAGAAAATGTGTATGCAGTCATGTTACTTGCTTCTGAGATTCCTTCATATATGGAAAAATATGATGCGAGTAAATACATAAACTCTATTATTATTGGAGGTTATAATGTCTTAGAGTTTTGTAGGAAGAACCAAGTAAATCGAATCTTATATACACAAACAGTATTTGATATTTCGTTGTATCCTCATGAAGTTTTAGCACCAGATTTGAAGCCCAATTTTAGTTATACTGGAGATCATGCGATGTATGTGATAGCTAAAAATACGATGTTAGAGATGATGGAACATTATTGGCAGGAATATGGCTTAAAGAAATTCGTATTCCGGCTCCCGACGATTTATAGTTATAGTCCATATCCATACTATTTCCCTAAGGGTATTAAAACAAAAAGGCCTGTATATTTAATGATAGAAAAGGCGATGAATAGTGAACCTCTTGAAATATATGGTGATGGCTCATACGCAAAAGATATGGTACACGTTTATGATTTCAGTCAAGAGTTGTGTAAAGCAGTTGAAGCAAAAGTCGAAGGTGGACTCTATAATATAGGTACAGGAATTCCTGTTACTATAGAAGAACAGATTAGGACGATTGTAGATGTGTTTTCACCTAAAGATAATCCATCTCCCATTTTTTACAGAAGAGATAAGACCTGTTCAGGTGGTTTTTTAATGGATATCACAAATGCCAGGAAAGATCTTGGATACGTACCAAAATATAATTGCCGAGCTTTATTTGAAGATTATAAGTATGAAATGACTGTTAATAGATTTGCAGAGCTAAGATTAAAATAGAAAATTGTATGGATAAAAAGCTGATAACTGTCACTTCACCGCTCATGCCTGACTTGGATGACTTTGTACACTCTTTGAATGATATATGGGATAAGCGATGGATTACAAATAATGGAGAGTATCATCAGAAATTGGAGAAGGCTTTATGTGAATACCTTAAAGTCCCTTATGTAAGTCTGTTTACTAATGGAACTCTCCCGTTGATTACAGCTTTGCAAGCATTGAGGATAACAGGGGAGGTAATAACTACACCCTATAGTTTCGTAGCGACTACACATGCGTTGTGGTGGAATGGAATAAAACCAGTATTTGTCGATATTGATCCAGCTACGGGCAATTTGGATCCAGGAAAAATAGAGGCTGCTATTACTCCTCAGACAACAGCGATAATGCCTGTTCATGTATATGGTCAGCCATGTCGCGTTAAGGAAATACAAGATATTGCAGATAAATATGGGTTGAAAGTTATTTACGATGCCGCCCATGCCTTTGGTGTTGAAGTTAAAGGTGAGAGTATTTTAACCGCTGGAGACATCTCAACATTGAGCTTTCACGCGACGAAAGTGTTTAATACAATTGAAGGCGGAGCTATGGTTCTTAAAGACGAAAAAACAAAGCAGCGTATAGATTACTTGAAAAATTTTGGTTTTGCTAATGAGGTCGAAGTTGTGGCTCCAGGCATTAATAGCAAGTTGGATGAAGTCAGAGCTGCTTATGGACTTTTGAACTTAAAACAAGTAGATTTTGCAATAAATGCTCGTCATCAGGTTGCAATGAAATATCGGGAAGCCTTAAAAGATGTAGATGGCATCACTGTATGGCAAGATAAACCAGGCGTCCGGCATAATTATTCCTACTTCCCTATTTTTGTTGATGCCGAGAGGTACGGAATGACGCGTGATGAACTCTATTTTAAGATGAAAAGTCATAATGTGTATGGACGTCGCTATTTTTATCCGTTGATTAGTACTTTCTCAACATATCGCGGATTGCCAACTTCTGGACGTGATCATTTGCCTAATGCATATAAAATGGCAGAGGATGTTATTTGTCTTCCTATGTATCATAATCTTACAGATGATGATATTGCGAGAGTTGTTGATGAAATAATTAAATGATATATGTATGAAGAGTGAATACTGTCCTATGGTAAGTGTGCAATGTCTTGCTTATAATCATGAAAAATATATTCGAGAATGCCTCGAAGGACTTGTCAATCAAAAGACAGATTTCAAGTACGAAGTTATCGTTCATGATGATGCTTCAACAGATAATACTGTTTCAATCATCAAAGAATATGCAGAGAAGTATTCTGAAATAATTAAACCTATATTTGAAAAGGAGAATTTGTATAAAAGAGATCAAGCAAGAATGCGACAGATCATAACAGAGAAACTTACAGGGAAATATATAGCCTTTTGTGAATGTGACGATTATTGGATCGCATGTGATAAATTGCAGAAGCAGGTTGATTTTTTGGAAACACACCCTGATTATTCAATGTGCTTTCATAGCGCCAAGAAACAATATGAGACCAATACCATCAGCTGGCTGAAGTGTGAGGATGTTGAAGATAGGGACTACTCACCAACAGAGGTCTTCGTGAATTGGATAGTCCCGACAGCGTCTATTCTATGCAGACGGGAAGCTATTGAGAATAGGATGAAGATGATAGGAAGTAATAGAATTTTAAATGGAGATATCACTATTGTTCTTAGTTCTGCTATGATAGGTAAAATTCGAGGAATGCATGAACAGATGTCTGTTTATAGAGTTCAGAGTAGTGGTATTACCTATGATTTAAATGCCAGAAGAAAACGGGCAATGAGGGCTCCTCATCATTTTGAATGCCTACGAGATAATTTTCCTATAGTAGATCGTAGACCTTTGGATGATACAATATCAAAGACCTATTTTGAGCGAGCATTAGTACAAGACTCTTTTCGGGATAGGCTTCGAGATTTCTACCAGTCTTTAAGAAACGACCCAAGGCGTTTCTTTTCAATGGTTATGCATACAATTTGGAACTCTCTAAAAAGTTAATATTGAAGCTGGGGAAATGAATATATCTATTATTACAATCAACTATAATAATGCCGAGGGGCTTGAAAGTACGATCCGTAGTGTGATTGGTCAGAAAAATATTGATTATGAATATATTATAATTGACGGGGGGTCGACTGATGGAAGTGCTGGAGTTATTCAAAAACATAAAGCAAATATAGATTATTGGATTTCAGAAAAAGATCGTGGTATCTATCATGCGATGAACAAAGGCGTAGCTCAGGCTCATGGGGAATATTGTATTTTCCTTAATTCTGGGGACACCTTTTACGACGAGTGTGTTTTGGAAAGACTTGCTAATAATAATGTTTTGGAAGATATTATTGTAGGTAAAATCTTATCAGACAAAGAGCAAACGATTTTTAATCCTCCGCAACGGCCTATATCATTATATTATCTTTATTCCGGAACAGTTCCACATCAGAGTTCTTTTATAAAGACAGATTTGCTGAGGCAATATCCTTATGATGAGAAATTGAAGATTGTGTCGGACTGGAAGTTCTTTGTCCAGGCTATTGTCTTGCATAACTGTTCTGTACGGTATATAGATGAAATCATTGCTCGGTTTGATACAAATGGAGTGAGCACAACAAATCCTGACAAAATGTGGAAAGAAAAGGAACTGGTTTTGGCAGAATTGTTCCCGCCTCGGGTTCTTGCTGACTATCAATACATGAAAGCCTCGGAATGCTTAACTCAGACCTTGAACCCTCTGTTACGTCAGCATTATAGTATCGATAAAATCCTTTATCGCATCGGAAAATTCCTTTTAAAGTTTGTAAAGTAGATATTCTATGGACCAGAAACTTAAAGTATCAATTCTGATTCCTATATATAAGGTAGAACAGTATCTTGAAAAGTGTCTTGATTCTGTCTTTACCCAGACTTATCAGAACATCGATTATGTGTTCGTTAATGATTGCTCGCCAGACAATAGTTTACAGGTGTTGAAAGATACGATATGCAAACATGGCATTGATAAGAATCGGTATGTCATTATTGATCATGAACAGAATGAGGGAATCGCTGTCTCAAGGGCTGATTGTATAAAACATGCTACAGGAGACTATGTGCTTTTTGTAGATAGTGATGATTGGATTGAGCCTGATTTGGTTGAGACATTGTTAGAAGCCACTGATAATGGTCGGATAGACATAGTCGGAAGTGATATTTTTGGCGATAAGATTGATGGTACTGTAACATATCATCACGAGCATTATTCTGAAGATTGTCGTGAGAATTTGATAAGATGTCTTAATTATGATATAAATACTGTTCTCTGGAAATTGCTGATTAGAAGAAAACTGTTTGATAATTTTACTATCACTCCGCATGTTGATATCGTTGAGGACTATATAATTTCAGTTAAATTGTATTATTTTGCCAAATCATTTAATGCTGTCCCTAAGGCTATGTACCACTATGTACAGTATAATCAGGAGCGTGTTTCATTGCAGAAGCTAAGAAGCATTAATATGCATATAAAAGGTGTAATGGAGGTTGAAACGTTCTGCAGAGAAAAAGGCATTTATGATACCGAAGTGGAAGAGAAACTTCTTCTTAGGAAGTTTAATATTAAAAGTAATTTCCTCACTAAGCAACTATTAGATTTTGATGCTTATAAATCAGTATTTCCAGAGGCTAATAAGATTTGGCGCAAAATTCCATATTCAAGAAAGGAAAAAGTCAAGTTCTGGTTGGCAGAGAAACGATTGTATTTTGTGTTGAAAATATTATTGGAGTAGGGTCTAATAAATTAAATGTAAAATTTTAGATACTTTAATATTCGGGTGATAGAGTTGAGCTTTTCTTTAATCCTCCATGCTATTTTGTCATATAGGTTCCAACTCCAAATATGCGTTCTTGTTGCTATAATGGCTGCAATTTCCTTTTGTGATTCAGATTTTTCTGGTAGGATTGCAATTCTGTCAATGTCTTTATAGTGGTAAACGAGGGGGGCTAAAATTGCTTGGTCATGGCGGTGTTCGTTAAAGGTATCTGGCAGCCTCCCTAATTCTTCTCCATATGCATCAAAAAACAAAGAAGGATTTAATACTGCGATGTTTAACCATTGTTGAATAAAACAAGGAATTCTATGTGTTCTTCTTATAATAATTATGCCACTCATAATCTGATTCATGTTCAGATAGTTATCAGTGCCAAGAAATTGGGTAAAGTAATCCTTAGCAGTTGGTTTAATCCAGTGTTTTAGTTCTGGTTTGCAATTATCTAGATTCTTACAATATTGCTCCCATCCAGGATACTTTACATTTGGTCGGTAGTCAAATACAATCGCATCATGATTTCTCATGACAGAATCCCATTCATCCCATTCTTTGCTTTCTGGGTTTATTGAACATCCTGCATCGACATAATATATTATATCATCTTCTTTACATTGTTTTAGAGTATTAAATATTATCCATGGCTTCCATACCCAATAACCGCCTCCACGTTGATATATCATAAGTGGAGAATGACTTATAGAGGGTGGTAAGTCTGAAGGGGTGTATATTTCAATACTATCGAACCGATTTGACGATAGAGCTTGTTTAGCAATCCGTTTTAGTGATTTTTTAAAAGAGTCATCACCGTATGAAATGAAAACTTTACGCATAATTACACATCCATTAAAAATTAGTGTGAGAATCAAGTAACCCTATAAATCCACCAGTTTCTTGATTGATGGGGCGACCATAACCCTTCTGATATCCTTCAGTTTCTAATACACAACAATCAGGCGCTTTTAATAAGAATTCTACCATGGGGTGATGTAGATATAAATCTATATTAAGTAAGCCTTTACTTAAAACCGTGGGCAGTTCAATTTCTTTTGAAATAGTAAACCTCCCTTTATTTACATGTTGGATCTCACCTAAATAATGTCCCTTAGCATAGGTTGCAAATGGTAGACCATCCTTGTTTTTAAATGTTACCATTAAATCAAAAGTAAGGTCTTCAGAAGTTTCACCATCAATTCTAACTTTTAATTTATTTTGATCGCTTTTAATAACAGAATAAGCTTCTTCCGTATTATTGATTTCACATTTGAATATTTTAATCGTGTTTTTAATCCACTTGATGTTATGTAAAATTTTGTCTTTTCTTACATTTTCCTCATTTTTAAGGTATTTGTCTAATGTGGCAGGGATAGAACCTGTAAAATCTATAGTTCCGTTATTTAATAAAATCCCTCTTGTACAAAGACTACGAACAGCAGCCATATTATGGCTGACAAAGAGAACTGTGCGGCCTTGGCCCTTGCTGACATCCTGCATTTTACCTATTGCTTTTTTCTGGAATTCGGCATCACCGACAGCTAATACTTCATCCACCACAAGTATTTCCGGCTCCAGGTGGGCTGCAATGGCAAAACCTAAACGCACCATCATACCGGAAGAGTAACGTTTGACAGGGGTATCGACATATTTTGCAACGCCTGCGAAATCAACGATCTCATCAAACTTACTTTTAATCTCTGCTTTAGTCATCCCCATGATAGATCCATTCATAAATATATTTTCACGACCTGTCATTTCTGGGTGGAAACCTGTACCGACTTCAAGCAGGGAGGCTATACGTCCTTTAATCTTGATGTCACCAGTGGTGGGGGAGGTGACGCGAGAGAGAATCTTTAGTAACGTTGATTTGCCAGCACCATTCTTGCCGACAATGCCAACGACATCACCTTGTTCCACTTTGAAATTGATATCACGGAGTGCCCACACAAAACGACTGTCACCTTTCTGAGTGCGGTCATTGGTGTCTCCGATTTTCAAGAATGGATCTTCTTTCCCTCTGATATTTGCCCACCAACGGTTAAGATCCTGGCTCAGAGTACCAGTGCCGATAGTACCAAGGATATATTGCTTTCCTACGTTGTTAAATTCTATAACAGTATTGCTCATGACTTTTGGGTTTAGATGACGTCCATAAAGTTACGTTGAACACGGTTGAAAATCACAATGCCTAACAAGAGGATGATGATAGTGAATGCAAAACTGTAACCGAGATAGAGCCAGTTGAATTCGCCGACTCCAGTAAATGCATATTTGAAGGTTTCAAGTATTGCTGTCAGTGGATTGGCTACCAACACCCAGATGTATTTCGGATAGGTATCTTTCATCACCGATAAGGGATAGATGACAGGAGTGGCGTACATCCATAGTTGCACTCCAAAGGTGATAAGGAAACGTAAGTCACGGTATTTAGTGGTCATCGATGAGATGATCATGCCAAATCCTAATCCTAAACATCCAAGCATCACGATAAGTAGGGGCACAAGTAGGATGGTCATGTTTATATGGAAGTCTACGCCAGATGCAAAATAGTAGATATATACTACCAAGAATAATGCAAATTGTATGGCCATCTTAATCAAATTGGATATGACAATGGACAGAGGAACGACCAGTCGTGGGAAGTAGACCTTACCAAAAATGGCTTGATTAGCGTTAAAAGTATCAGAACACTTGCTTAGACAGTCCTGGAAATAGTTCCAGCAAACAAGTCCAGCCAAATAGAAGACTGCTTGAGGGATTCCATCGGTAGAGATGCCTGCAATGCCACCAAAGACGAACATGAACATAATGGTGGTGAATAATGGTTGGATAATGAACCACAATGGCCCTAAAATGGTTTGCTTGTAAAAGGTGATAATATCTCTTTTTACATACATGGCGAGTAGATCGCGGTACCGCCATACTTCATGTAGATCTATGCTGAGTAGATTACTCTTGTTAGTGATAATAATATCCCAGTCTTTGGCCATATTCTCATATTTTAGTGCAAAAATACACATTTATTTTGATTATTCAAAATTATTGTGCTAATTTTGTTCCGTATTATATTTAAAATATGAAATATTATGTTTTATAAATCAAAAAAAATCAGAACAACGATATTATTAATATCGGTTGCATTTAACATTTTGTTTTTTGTTTCTTTGTTATATATTACTTGTGTGAAAACTGATATGTTTGAAAGGTTAATAGCAAAGACAGGTTTGATTAGTTATGATTCTTCTGAAAGTCGTCATCAAATAGAATTTAGATGTCTGGAGGGATGGGCAAATAGCCTTGGCAAACAACTCAAGCCTTTTGATATTGTTTTCTATGGCAATTCGATAACTTTCGAAAGTGATTTCCAGTCACTCTTTCCGAATTTAAAAATATGTAATTTAGGATGTAATCGTGATGGTTTAGATGATTTAGTACATCGTTCTTTTATTATAAGAAGTGCAAAGCCTTCGAAAATCTTTATATTAGGAGGTATTAATAATATAATAGACATCTCATTAGAAGAATTTGAAGCAAAATATACTATTATGGTCGATACCATTATAAAACAAAATCCATCTTCTCATATATATTTGCAAAGCCTTTTGCCTGTTAATATTGAAATGGGAATAGGCTCAAGATATCTCGGTTGTCAGGAGAAAATTAAAAAGGCGAACAAAATTATTAAAACTATATCTCATACAAGAGACTGCCATTTCGTGGATTTGTATTCCATCTATCAAGTCAATGATTTGCTACCCCGAAAGTATACAAGAGATGGTCTGCATTTATATCCACAGGCATATGAGATCTGGGCTCAGGCTATATCACCATATTTACTTGAAGAAACTATGTAAAAAGAGTCCATATTCGATTCGTTAATTGATTTCTTCTCATTAGTAAATTTATGAATAGTGGAATAACAATACCTATGATAGTATATACTATCCAAAAGTAGGTATTATGCTCATATATGATTTGAAATTCTGCTAAATGGTAGATGGGCATATCATATATGCCGATTTTGATAAGATTCCCAATCTTGAAACAAAGCATATGTAATGCAAAAATAACCATAGTATTCTGGCCTAAATAATAGAACCAATATTTGATATGGTAAGATTCAAGTTTTCTTGATATATTAATAGTTAATAGTGTCCCCGAGAAAGCTACGATGATAAAAGGGATTGTAGTAGTGAGCGTATATTCCAACATATTTGTCCATGGTAGAATATATAGCCCCAATAATAGAAGAACAAGCATAGTTGTAGAATAGGTGATGTTGTAAAATTTCTCATGCAAGTTGAATTTTCGAAAAATATAGCCTGAGAGGTAAAAGGTGGAACTCATAAATACAAGTGAAATATCCCAAATGGCAGGGAGAGCCCAATTATATTTTTTTGATACGAGTGTCATAAATATAAACGCAATTAATAAATAGATAGATGCATGTCTGTTATGTGTAATTTTATTAATTATGTAATTGCATGTTGATACAAATATACTTGCGATAAGCAGTTGCTTTAGGAACCAAAAACTTCTAAGAAGTTGTTCATGTTCATTCATGCTGAATGTTATTTTAATTGCTTTCTTCGCAAAATCTGATAAACCATAAAGATAGGATGGCTCCCCTCTAAATGTAATGAGTCCACTATAGATGTTAAGTCTGAAGAATACATTATGTAGACATAGGAACAATAGGCTCCAAAAAAGAAATTTGATATAAATACCTTTAAAACGTTTTATATAAAAATCATAGAGATTATGAAGATTCAAAATGTCCTTCATAAAAAAACCAGAGCAAAAAAAGAATAAAGGCATATGGAATTGGTATATAAACTTTCCAAAAGGTTCAGGAACACCGCAATGCCCCATAACCATTAGAATAATGCCAATTCCTTTAGCGGTTGAGAGGTAGTTGTTTCGGTTTGTAGTCATCACCTCCTTATTCTATAAGATAGATCATTGCTTATTTTTCGATAGATTGCCCGTAAATTGGTGATGTTGAGATCTCCTTTTAAATCATCTAATGGCATAATGAGGGGGGTATGTTTGATGCGCAGATGATAGTGCTCACAGAAAACATTGATGAGGCGTTCGCTCATATAACCATAGATACGGCTTTGGATAGGATCATCGATAGGAGGAACACGACGTTCAACCTCAAAGAGAATATCGAAAAGCCATTCGGAATAGTCGTTGAAATGTTTCCAATGGGTGATAAACATATTGTAGCCAACGGACTTGTTGCTATGATCCATTGTCTTTTCAAAAGCAGGGATATATTGCGGTGAACGCTCTTTGATAATCTGACGAAGCATCTCCCAGTCCTTAGCAATATGATACTCTCCGTATTGCTGTGTGTTGCTGACTCGCCAATGACGAGCAACTGGGAGGATGATGTCGTATTTCTGTAAGATATTATCTAAGTCAGGGAATTGATAGGGCTGGTTGAGAAAGGCTTCTGTCGACACGAAACGCTTATCGGCGGAGAACTGCGGCCATTTTTTCTGGAAGTCGAAATAGCGGCGATAGTGGTTGAGACCAACGATGTCGACACCCTTCAGATTCTTCCATGCCCAGTAGTGGCAGGTAAGTTCACAGAAATGTGGATTCTTGGTAGAGATGTTATCTCCTTCGTTATCGGGTTGATAGCCAGGAATAGGATCGTGAAGAGCAGCACCAGCCTGTATGGGCAGGAAATAAGGATGTTGGGGTAGGGGGACTTCCTTATGGGCGCAGATGAAAATCTTGATGTTACTCATAGGCTAACCATGTTGGGTATGGATGAAATCGGTATTCTTGTGATCCATGTGGAGGAGGTTCTTGAACATGCGGAGTACAAGTCCAGGAATAGCAAGAACCTTGGCGAAGGAACGATATCGCAGTGGGCGGGGGAGGGCGATGAAGAGTGAAACTGCCAATAGGGCAAAGAGCACCCACCACTTCTCACACCATGTTGGCATGAAAATTGTCATAAAGATAGAGATGCCCGCTAATATAACTATCAGAATGGAGCGGGGGATGAGGGCCTGCTGGATAGTTTTGTCGATGAAGTTAATCTTACCATGGATGATGGCCTCTGGAATCTTTGGGAGATTGCTGAGCAGACTCTGTATCTGTGCGGTCATCCAGCGCATCCGCTGACGCTGGAAGTTGTCCTGGTTACTGACCTTTTCGTCGAAGACATGAATCTCGGGGGCGTATTTAATAAATACTTCCTGATGGAGCAGTAGGGCTTCCATCTCTCGATCCTCACCGGCAGTGGAAAGTTGGAATACATTTTTCTTGAAGAGCGCATAACTAAAACACATGCCAGACCCTATGAGGGCAGAGGAAAGACCTAACCGGTTATGGGCTTTACGGAAGATTGTGTTGTTAATTTCCTCGCTGGCTCCGTCGAGCACGGCTACGTCGTTATCGGCATTCTTGGCACAGCGGTGACATTGGATGGCATCATAAACAGAGCAAAGGATATTCAATTGAGACAGGAAATCAGGACGGACTACATTGTCGGCATCAAGTACTACCACGTTGTCAAAATCGCCTTTTACTTCGTTGATAGCGTATTGCATGGCCTTTGCCTTTGAACTCTTTTCAAAGACTGGGGTCAACAAGGTGATTGGAAGTTTGCTTAAGTAGTCGTTGGTCTCTGGTTGCATGTGGTCGGAGATAACGGCTACCGTGTAATGTGTTGTGGGATAATCCTGCAACAGGAAATTCTCTACAGCGTTGATGATGACACGGTCTTCTTTGTAGGCAGGGTAAAGGATGAGGAATTTGTTCTGCCGGTTGCTTAGGGCTGCAGCATGGGCGGCAACCTGATCCTCTTTATCGTAGAAAAGTGATATGATCGCGAAGAAAACCACGTAGATGACTGATCCCGCGATGATGACCCAGAGGGCGATGTCAATGCTATGTAGAATCGTCCAAATCATTTCTTTTTCTTACTTATGAGGTTGGGCTTATAATAATTCCACAAGCGTTTGAGCGGGTCGCGTAGGAATGTCTTGTCCCACATCTCAGCAACCAGATAGTCTGGTGTGGCAAGGGCTAAGACAAAGAGGGCTAAGGCTCCGAGAATCCACCACTTAATGGCGATGGTCATATAGATGAATGGCAGAACAAGGCTCATAACTAAAATAACAGCTACCATGACGGAGCGTGGTATAAGCATCCATTGGATAATTTTATCTGCCAGATCATACTGCTTACGGAAGATGGCACCAGGCAGGAATTTGATGTTGCGGGTGACATTGTTGAATTGCTCCCGCGCCCAACGACCATGCTGCTGGTTAAGTTTGGCTGTGGTGCGTTTTTTCTCACCATAGACATAGATATTATCGAAATAGTCTATAAAGATCTCCTGCCGGAGCAAAAGGGCTTCCAATTCCTTATCTTCACCAGCTGTGCGGGCTTTCATGACATTAGTCTTGAACCATGCAAAGTCGTAGGCAATACCTGATCCTGCGAGGGCGGAAGACAAACCTACATTGATGTGTCCCCGACGGAAAATGGCATTGTTGATTTCCTCGAAGATAGATGCTGTCAAGGCAGCGGTGGTGTCTCTGTTCCTGGCGATACGATGCATCTGTATGGCTTTGGTAGCAGCCGTCTCAAAAGCTTCGTTTACCTTAGACAGGAAGTCTTGTTCTACGATATTGTCGGCATCGAGGACAAGGGCAATGTCGTAGATTTTAAACTCTGGCAAGTTGAGAATAGCGTATTGCAAGGATTTAGCCTTCGTACTCTCTTCAAAGTTGGGCGTAAGGAGTGTGATGGGGTATTGTGCCAATCGCATGTTGGTCATCTCTTCCTGGTGATCGGAGATGACGGTAACGTCAAAAAGGCGCTGGGGGTATGCCTGGGACAGGATGGATATGACCGTCTGCTCAATAACAGCATCCTGCCTATAGGACGGAATCAGCACGACAATGCGGTTCTGTTTCTTTGTGCGGGGGGCCTCATGGGTCTTGTTAAACAAAGAGGCTACAGCAAATATGCCTAAGTAGAGAACGGTCAGTGCTACAATTATGAAAAGGAGCAAATCTGTCCACATCATGATGTCCCAGAAGCTTATGTTCATATTATATTTTTGTTTATAGTTTACTGTTTATTGTTCTTGCGTCCCGTTGGTAGCAAGCGGCCTTAGGCCGAGCGTAAAGAAAGAAATGACCAAGCGCTCTAAATATAGTTTTCACGAGATCAAGACGCCTCATAAATGTATACTTCAATATGTCACGTACGGCAACGATGCCAATGAGATAGAGGTATGCCAGCGGCTTGTTGAATGCCTGTGGATTGCGACGAACTAACAGAAGTCTGTTCCGGGTGAGGTAATAAGTACGGAGTGGACTATTCTGGCCTGTAGCCTGACTCTCCTTGTGGTAAATAGTACAAGTAGGTTCGTACCAGATTTGATAACCGGCACGGGTAAACATCATGGACCAGTCTAACTCTTCATAATAGAGGAAATAGCAGTCAGGCATGAGTCCTACTTTATCAATAGCATCCCGACGGATCAACATGGCAGCTCCATGGGCGTATGGAGTAGGGTGAGCTGTATCGTATTGTCCATGATCATTCTCGCCAAAACCAATGGCACGATTGCGGACAGTGATTCTTGAAAGTGGTGTATAGCCGGTATACTGAATGGGATTGTTGGCCCATGCAAATCGTATCTTAGGACAAACAATACCTATCTCAGGTGAGGATTTCATCCTGTCGATGAGAGCCTGAACGCTAAAATCTTTGAAGACTGTATCGTTATTGACTAAAAACAGATATTTACCTTGGGCAACTTGAATTCCTAAGTTGTTCCCTCCTGCAAAGCCAAGGTTCTTGTCACTTTGGATTACTTTGACTTGTGGATATCTTTTGGCTATTGTTTCTGCTTCGAGGTTTTTGGAAGCATTATCTACCACTATCACCTCCATGTTTTCATTGAAGGGGATTGACTCAATCAATGCACAGGTATCTTCCAATCCATTGTAATTGATGGTGATAATAGATATATCAACTTTCAATTTTTAATATCCCGTTTTCAACATCCTATACTCTCGAAGCTAACTTCTTTTCAAGTTTTAATCTTTTTCTTTCTGTTTCTTTAGACAATTGGTTCGCTTCGTATTCATTGAATTCTTTCTCAAATTTCGGTAGCGTAAAGACAGTGGCTAAGCCTCCGTAAAAAATCAGGACATTCGGGAACTGCATCAATATCTGATTAGCATATCCACCCAAATGCAGCGAAACAAATGCCGCACACCACGCTGCACCAATTCCCATTAACGACTTATTCTTTATTTTGAAGAATACAACAGAGCATGCTCCCAATAACATAAGAAGGTTACATATAACGAACCAAGAAATGCCAACTATTCCTGTTCTTACCCAGATAAAAACATATTCTGAATCTGGTGGTATACTAGCTACAATCCTTAGCCTATTATTCGCTGGAATATCCTCTTGAAAGATTCCAATACCAACTCCCCATGGTGCATCTTTCATATATTTAGCAAGGGTAGCCTTATTAATATCCCGAACATTTGCAGAAGCATCGTTCCTGTTAAAAGCAGAGCGCATACGGCGGATTTGGTTGTTACCTTGGCCGATGTTTGTAAAAATGAGTATACCCAAAAATAGCAATAGTACTACTGTAACAGGAATAATTATTTTTATAGATTTAGATAATACTAAAAAAACCAAGAATCCTGCTATCAAACAAAAAATGGCAGTTCTTGTTCCGGACTGGAACATGGACCAAGTACAGATAATTCCTACAATGCCAAAGAATATTTTATGTTTCCTTACTTTGTTAGTAATTGCTATGATATAAAATGCTGCAGCAGCTGCAGCCATGTGAATACCAAAATTGGCAGCATCTGTAAAAGTAGAGAAATATCGTACAATACCATTTACAAAATGTGTACGATAGCCGCCAGCATTAAGCCAAGCTTGCTCTGCAGATGACCAACCAATGTGAATCTGTTTCCAACACCAGAATGCGGAAAAAAGTGTAAACGATGCCCATACAAATAGTAATTGATATAATCTATTCGGCTTAGTGATATATAGGCTGAAAACAATAAAAGCATATAAAAGTTGAAATGCCATCAGTCGAGCCCCTGTAAACCATGCATCAATTTTAATTCCTATGTCGCATGTGTCATTGAGTATTTCCAAAATACAGAACCCGCACCAGCCTAATAATGCCACTAGCATTATATTTGCGAGATTCTCAAAATGTGTTTCTTTTAGGTCAATAATTGCGATTGCTATCATTGTGATTTCTAGTAATTCATTAGGAATAGAAGCCGGTAGTGGCATTTTATTTTCTTTTACCAGAAACATTACAAAATAGTTGATTACAAATAGTAACCAAAAAGTAAACATTCTGTATTTGAATGCTAAATATACAAATATTACAATCATTGGGCTGGCACTAACCATTGCCATACCATTGATGCCAGAACTTTTTAGTGAATATAGACTGAGCAAAAACAGGAGAAAGAGTAACAGGACTCTTCCTCCGTTTTCATGAGTATATTCGGACAATCTATTTGAATAAACGCTTGCCATTTATTTTGCGTGACTGTTTTCTACTGCGGTCAAGCCCATTTGGGACATTCGATATACGAAGTTATTGAACTTGGTATAGGGAGGTAACTGCCCTACAAATTCTTCAACAGCATAACGCTGAGCCTCTGTGAGGTACATAAAGAGCGTATTCTGGTCTGTCAGCTGGGACTGAAGTTCCTTGAGCGCTTTCTGGTCTACATCTTTCCAAGTACGGTTTGCACGAGTGACCAAAAGGTTGATTGTACCCATGTTTAATAATCCTGACGGAATTGAATTGTCGTCCAAGTTCGGATACTCGATGATCGCAATCTCGTTAGGCAAAATATCAGGACAGATATCCTTGATGTCTTTCGCCATGATGAAGCGACTGTCTTCAGCGAGGAAATCTTCATCATAGGTAAGACGACGTACCTGTAGGCCGATTGATATCCAATAGTTCTCTAACTCCTGAGCCAAATAACTCTTACCATTGGCAGCATCAGTTGAGAGCAGATTGAGGACGTTTTGTTGGCCTTCCTTGAAATGAGGAAGTAATGCCTTGCTAAGTTGGCGGAGTGCCATATCTGCGATTGTCTTGTTAAATCGACGATAACGTAAAGTACTTTCCTTCGGGAAACATCCCATGACTGGAATCTTTGTGATACGCTCGGAGCGCATACGATCGCGGAGCGTACGATCCAAAAGCTCGATAATGAAGAAGTACATGGCTGTCAGCAAGAATGTCAGCAGGAAAGCCCCCAGTAGTATCATCATACGGTTAGTTGGCTGGGCATTCATTGGGAACAATGGAGGATTCAGAACTCGCAAAGTCGCTGTGGTCATCTGAAGGTTCTTCTGGCGCAGACGGGCCGCATTCAGGGCTTTCAGCATTTCCATATAGTTGCCCTCAATAAAGCTGATATGACGGTCCTTACGCCCTAATGTCGCTCCAATAGGTGCATAATAAAGCATTTGTCGGTCAATATTCTGACGCATTATATCTTGTGCACCTAACTCAGCTTTTGTCCTTTCAAGCAATAACACTTGATCCAGCCACCGGCTAATCATTTCATTCGCTTTGACACCAGTTTCGGTGCTATAGGTGCCTGCCTCAATGTCTTTAATGAGTCCACGAACATTATCTGTTGCGTTCTGGAGCATCCTTTCTGCTTTAGCAAGTTCTTGTTGGGATTCTATTCCACTTCCACTACCTTCACTACTCATCAAACGGAGGTTGGAAATACGGGACTGGATGCGAGAAATATCAGTTACTTGATTCGTGAATTCCTTATTAGCCTTGATAATTTTTGCACGGTCCCCCAATTGACGCTCTAAATAATCCATCAAAGCACGGGTGGTAGCTTGGTTCTTGAGTAATGTATTATCAGATCTTTGTTGTTCACCATCCATTCCTGCCAGTACTCTCGTCTGTTCACCGTAGTTAATGATTCTTTTTTCTACATTATATCGAATCAAATCATCTTCAGCATTTGTCAGGATACGGTAAAGACGTGCAACTTCACGTTCAAAGAATTTAATGACATTGTTGGTCTCACCATAACGCAATTGAGCATATTGGCGGGCAAAGACCTCATTTAAGATGTCAAGGGTATTATAGGCTATACCAGCATCATTAGCAGAATAACCGATATCAATAATATCACTTCTGTTTAACTGTAGCACTTTAAGTCTACTTGTAATATTATTAATTCCAAAATAGGGATGATAGTTTGTCAAACCGAATAGGTAGTTGTCTTGAGATGGTTTCTCGTATGCTTTTAAATTTGCATAGGTGGCATTTTCGCTGTTATGATTGATGAGCGCCTTAACATCAGCAGGGACACTGTTATTCAGCTGACGGAAATGCTCTGCTGAAATATAGTTGTTGTCCTTATTGGTATTACCATACATCATACAGCGGGCAAACAGTCGAAGGGAGACTTCATGTATAGTTACATCTGTGGTAATCAATAACATGAGATTTCGCATGTTCGTTTCTGAGTGACCGCCAGCAGTACCAGACCCTCCCTCAATATTATAGGCTGTAATCATACCTGTATAGATGGTCGTATTGGTATTATAGATACGCTCCATGTTGCGTGTCAAAAACCATGCAACAACCAAGGCGATTAATGGTAATATAATCAAATACCAACGAATTTTATATAAAAACCTGACGATATATCTGAATAAATCCATAGTCCTAATTATTTATTTGGTTTTATTTTGTTTCTTGGCAGCTTTGGCTGCGGCTTTTTCTGCTTTTTTCTCTGCTTTTTCTAAAGCCTTTGTTCTTTTTTCATCTTCCTCTACAGCCTTTTTAATACGCTTTTCTACTTCTTTGTTTTCTTTGGCTATTTCTTTGTCAGATTTAGTCACATGTGTATCTAAGGTGATTTCGGTTGTAGAGTTGGTTATGATAGGTGTATGGGTGAGAATTTCTAGAGTAATGATGTCTGTCGTTATGGAAGTTTGCATTTGTTGATACATTTGCACTTGAGAACTCTCACGTTGTTTGGTATATGCATAAGCTTCTATTTCCATGTTGCCGTTCTCAAATTCTTCACGATTTAACGCACCAGCTCCCTGATAAGCTGCCGCTCCTTCGCCTAAAGTTTTTAGTGTTACTAAATCATTCGTAATCTTAACGAAGAGCGATGCAATTTGGAGCTTAAGTTGGTCATAAGCAATATCTTTTGCAATCACCGCATTGTCTGCTTCTAATCTCGAACGTCTGATTGAAGGCACATAATCCAAAATGTCCTCTACTGTGATACTTGCACTGACACCTACATTCCAATAGCTTTGTTCTGTACCTTGAAATTGGTAAATCATATAACTTGTTGTTGAGGAGTTATTACCCCACATGTCTGCTTTACCATAGCTATAACTTGCTCTACCTGAAATGTGACTGAAGATACTTCTTTTCGTCTTCGCTACTTCGGCCTCAGCTATCTGCCTGGCTTTTTCTAAAGACAGAATCTGTGGGTTTGCTTTGGCATTCTCTAAAAGCACTGATAATGGTGGCAGATGGAACTGCGAGAAATTGATGTCCTTCTCCTTGCTGGAGTCGAAGAAGCCGGCCGCAATACCGCTCTCGTCGAACTGGGCGAAAGCGGAGGTTCCGATGCCTGTGGCCGCTACAATCAGGAATAGTCGCTTAAACTTGTTCATTGCGCTATGGTTTATAATCTTTAGTTCTTTTGGTCGTTAGACGTTATCTTTCTGGATAAATGCTGTTAGGGTGCGGAATATGATCTTCATATCCAAAGTGAAACAGTAGGTCTGGCCGTAGATGATGTCGAGCTGCTTGCGCTCTTCTGCTGACATCAGTCCGCCCTTGCCGCGTTCCTCGACCTGCCAGAGGCCTGTAAGACCTGCCGGGGCCATGAAACGGTCAATGCTGGAATCTACGGTGAGCTTCTCGGCCTCATAGAGAGGCAACGGACGATTGCCCACGATGGACATGTCGCCTTTCAATATGTTGAAGAGCTGTGGCAGCTCGTCGATACTGTATTTACGGATGAACTTACCCACCTTAGTGATGCGCGGGTCGTTCTCGATCTTGACAAAGGCATTGTTGTTCTCTTCTTCTTTTTCTTTGTTGAAATCAGACTCTGCTACGACGTAGTCATCACCGACGAGCATGACCTCGTCGTCGCTGATCATCATGTCGGACTCCATGCCCATGTCCATCATCATCATCTCAGCTTCCTCGCCTAAAGGTGCTGTGATAACACTCTGACGGTCTTTGTCTTCTTCCGGCTGTTCTTTCTCTGCATACTGATTGCCGGCTTCCTTGGTAACCTCCTTCAGCCTCTGCTCTGCATCGGCATACATCGAACGGAATTTCAGGAAGTCGAAGACGGTGTAATTTGTTCCTACACGCTTTGACTTGAAAATGACAGGACCCTTGCTCTCGAGACGGATGGCAATGGCTGTGATGAGAAATACGGGCGAAAGGATAATAATGCCCAACAGAGAGAAGAAAATGTCGAAGAGACGTTTCCAAAGAGGAATCTTAAAACGCAGAATGCGATGTCTGGACGGGGCGTCGTCGAAAAGCATCATCTCACGATCGGAGATGAACTGAATCTTCTTGTTCAGTTCTGTAATGGAAGAATTGATATCGATCGTGTCGTTGATACCGCACTTCTGGTACACCTTCCGGTCGTCAGTGGTCAACTGCTTAGTAAGCAGAATGATGTAGACGCTCTTGCACTTCTTCTTAATATACGTGATGGCAGTAATATCTTCTGCCTGAACACTCTGTTCGTAGAACAAAATGAAATGCTCATTACGAACATGAGGGACACAGGCTGAAGCGCAATCCTTGTAGTTGGTAGTAAACTGAACCAACCGCCCGGGAATATATTTTAGTCGTTCCTGGGTTTCGAGGTTGCTGCCAAGATATACTATACCTATCATATATATAATATGTGTATCTTTACATTACGTCAGGGAATAATCTTCTTTACCCTGATTTTCAACTCCATGGGATTGAATGGCTTGACTATATAGTCTTCTGCACCAATTTCCAAAAGCCTGATTCGTTCGCTGGTGGAATCCTCACTGGACAGCATAATCACAGGGATATGCTTAAACAGTTCGTTCTGCTTGATCCATTCCAAGAAATCGTCACCACGCATGCCGGGCATACGGATGTCAGAGATGATAAGATCGGGTGTGTTTCCTGCCTGGAGCCATTTCACACCTTGCAATCCATCCGGAAGCCACTGTACATCGTAGTCGCTCATGAGATAGATGGAGAGCACCTTTGCGATGGTCTCTTTGTCGTCAAGTATTAGTATTTTCTTCTTCATATATGAAATGTTTATTACGTAATATTCGCATTCTATCGTGCAAAGGTAAACAAAATATTTTAATTGAACACAAAATATGGTAAAAAAATTGCATTTTAGCTTAAAAATATTGCAAAAATGAAAAAAAATGGGGAAATTTGCATCTAAAGCGTATTATGTATAGATTAGATAATCTAAAAATTATGGCAAATAGACTATTGTTAGGTTTTGATGTCGGTAGCTCATCAGTGAAGGCATCGCTTGTAAATGCCGATAACGGCAAGTGTGTGGCTACAGCTTTCTTCCCTGAGAAGGAGGCTCCAATCATGGCTGTCAAGGCAGGATGGGCCGAACAGGACCCTCAGATGTGGTGGAATAATGCGAAGCTGAGCCTGAAGAAGATTATGGCTGACTCAGGAGCCAAGGCAGAAGAGATTAAGGCCATCGGCATCTCGTACCAGATGCACGGACTGGTGTGTGTGGACAAGGATATGAATGCGTTGCGCCCTTCGATCATCTGGTGCGACTCCCGGGCTGTCCCCTATGGAGAGAAGGCCTTCAAAGAACTTGGCGCTGAGCAGTGCCTGAGTCATCTGCTGAATTCACCTGGTAACTTTACTGCTGCTAAGCTGGCGTGGGTAAAGGAAAATGAGCCGGAGCTTTATAGTAAGATATATAAGATTATGTTGCCTGGTGACTACATCGCAATGAGGCTGAGTGGTGTTGCCAATACCACAGTAAGCGGACTGAGTGAGGGAATGTTCTGGGATTTCAAGAACAACCAGGTAGCTGATTTCCTGATGAAATATTATGGATTTGACACTTCTCTGATTGCAGATATCGTTCCTACTTTCGCAGAACAGAGCGTTGTCAGTGCAGAGGCTGCTGAGGAACTGGGACTCAAAGCTGGTACGCCTATCACTTACCGTGGCGGTGACCAGCCGAATAACGCGCTGTCGCTCAATGTGTTGAACCCTGGTGAGATCGCTGCTACTGCAGGAACTTCTGGTGTGGTCTATGGTGTGCTTGGCGATGTAAACTATGACAAGCAGAGCCGAGTGAATACCTTTGCACATGTGAATCACACGGCCGACAAAACCCGTCTTGGTGTGTTGCTCTGTATTAATGGTACGGGAATCCTGAATGCCTGGACGCATCGTAATATCACTCCGGAGATTGGCTATGCCGAGATGAATGACCTGGCGGCCAGTGTGCCCATCGGCAGTGAGGGCGTGACCATTATCCCGTTTGGCAATGGTGCTGAGCGTGTGCTTGAGAATAAGGAGATCGGCTGCTCTATCAATGGCCTGAACTTCAACAAGCATAATAAGGCTCATCTGGTTCGTGCAGCCCAGGAGGGTATCGTCTTCTCGTTCTGCTATGGTATGGAGATCATGCAGCAGATGGGTATGGATATCAAGAAGATTCACGCTGGAAAAGCAAACATGTTCCTCAGTCCGCTCTTCCGTGACACGCTGGCTGGCGTAAGTGGAGCAACAATCGAGCTCTATGACACTGACGGCTCTGTTGGCGCTGCTAAGGGTGCCGGTATTGGCGCAGGTATCTATGCTAATGCCGACGAGGCCTTTGCTACCCTGGATAAGTTACAGGTAATTGAACCGAAGGAGGCTGACCGTGCTGCTTATGCTGCCGCATACGCCCATTGGAAAGAATCACTGGAAAAGAATATGTAATGAGAAAGCCCGCCAAATCGGCGGGCTTCTTCATTTATGCTAAACTGTCCTTATACCATTCAAAGAGTTTTTGAACGCCATCTTCGATTTCCACCTTATGTGTCCAACCGAGAGAGTGGAGTTTCGACACATCAATGAGCTTACGCATGGTGCCGTCAGGTTTGGAGGTGTCAAATTCTACTGTACCCTCAAAGCCAACAGCCTTCACGACCAGCTGGGAAAGTTCGCGGATGGTCAGTTCCTTGCCTGTGCCAACATTGATATGGCAGTTGCGGATTTCACCTAATGAGGGGATGGCCCCACCACGACCAGCTGAGTGGTTGCGGTCTACAGCACCATCGGTGGAAGCACCATAGTGGACAGACGAGTACTTCTCGATGCCGATGACATCCTTGAAGTCTACATTCAAGAGGATATGTACAGAGGCATCGGCCATATCCTCACTCCAGAGAAATTCGCGGAGTGGGGTGCCTGTTCCCCACAGCACCACTTTATTATCATAGATACCATATTTTGCCAGCACCTCAAGTGCTCTTTTCCTATTATCAAGAGCTCTTGACAGACCATAACCATCGACTCCTTCCACCGGTCTCTTGTCAAGATCGATGGCTATCTTCTCCCAATCCCCATCATGTATCAGCTTAGCAAGGTAGATCTTGCGCATCATTGCTGGCATCACATGTGAGTTCTCAAGGTGGAAGTTGTCGTTCGGTCCATAGAGATTCGTCGGCATGACGGCGATATAATTCGTGCCATACTGTAGGTTATAAGACTCGCACATCTTCAGACCGGCAATCTTAGCGATGGCATACTCTTCATTGGTGTATTCCAACGGGGAGGTCAGCAGGCAGTCTTCCTTCATGGGCTGGGGAGCATTCTTCGGATAGATGCACGTACTGCCAAGGAAGAGCAGTTTCTTCACGCCATGGGCGTAGGCCTCAGAGATGACGTTGCACTGGATCTTCATGTTCATCATAATGAAGTCGGCCCGATAGAGCGAGTTGGCCATGATGCCTCCAACAAAGGCTGCTGCCAACACCACTGCATCGGGACGCTCGTCGTCAAAGAACTGCTTGACGGCCACCTGGTCCGTCAGGTCGAGCTCCTTGTGGCTGCGACCTACCAGGTTGGTATAGCCTCGCTGTAGGAGGTTATTCCAAATAGCGGAACCCACAAGGCCGTGGTGTCCCGCTACATATATTTTACTGTTTTTGTCTAAACTCATTCTTCCATCTGGGCTTTAATGAACAACTTCTTGACGAACTTCATGTCGTGTCTGACCATGATCTTCACCAGATCCTCAAAGCTGGTCTTGTGCGGATTCCAACCTAATTTGGCTTTCGCCTTGGCAGGATTGCCAAGCAACTGATCCACCTCTGCAGGGCGGAAATACTTCGGATCCACTTCAACAAGTGCCTTTCCTGTCTGCTTGTCATAGCCTTTCTCGTCCACGCCATCACCACGCCATTCCAGTTCGATGCCCGCCTCCTTGAAGGCCAGTGTGGCAAATTCACGAACAGTATGATATTCACCAGTAGCGATCACGAAGTCATCAGGTTCTGGCTGTTGCAGGATGAGCCACATGCACTCGATATAGTCCTTGGCGTAACCCCAGTCGCGCAATGAGTTCAGATTACCCAGATAGAGCTTGTCCTGATAGCCTTGGGCGATACGTGCTGCTGCCAGCGTAATCTTACGAGTTACGAAATTCTCGCCCCGGCGCTCACTCTCGTGGTTGAAGAGAATGCCATTGCAGCAGTACATGCCATAAGACTCCCGATAATTCTTCATAATCCAGAAACCATAAAGTTTGGCTACGGAGTAGGGGCTACGTGGATAGAATGGGGTGGTCTCGCTTTGGGGAACTTCCTGTACCTTTCCGTAAAGTTCTGACGTGGAAGCCTGATAGATACGACAACTTTTCTCAAGTCCACATATCCTTACGGCTTCCAGTAGACGAAGAACGCCAACGGCATCAGTATCAGCCGTATACTCAGGAACGTCGAAGGAAACCTTTACGTGACTCTGGGCTGCCAGGTTGTATATCTCCGTAGGTTTCGTCTCTCCGATGATGCGAATGAGAGATGAGGAGTCGGTCATGTCTGCCCAGTGCAGGTTGACAAGGCGCTTCTTCTTCATATCCCTGACCCATTCGTCGAGATAAAGATGTTCGATACGACCAGTGTTGAAGGAAGAAGAGCGGCGCAGAAGGCCGTGAACTTCATAACCCTTCTCGATGAGGAACTCTGCCAGGTAAGAGCCGTCTTGGCCGGTGATACCTGTAATAAGAGCAACTTTCTTATCCATATTGATGATTATTCGTTTCCTGAGAATTGTTTGATGCGCTGTTCTTCCGAGAGCTTACAGATCAGCAGCGTATCATCCTTTTCTGCGACGATATAGCCGTCCAGACCTTGAATGACCACCTTCTTCTCTTGGGTGGTGTGAACGATACAGTTATGGCTCTCGAAAATATTAATGTCTTGACCGATGCTTACGTTGCCGTAAAGGTCCTTTTTACTTTGTTCGTGCAGGGAGCCCCAGGTGCCGAGGTCGCTCCAGCCAAAGTCTGCTGGGCAGACGAAAATTTCTTCAGCCTTCTCCATGATAGCGTAGTCGACGGAGATGTTCTCGCATTCTGGGAACAAACGGTTTATCTCATCCTGCTCCTTGGCAGAGCCATAGACGGGTAGGAGGCTCTCGAAAATCTTAGCCATAGCGGGCTGGTAGACGCGGAATGCATTGACGATGGTATTCGCATTCCAGATGAAAATGCCGGCATTCCAGAAGAAGTAGTTCTTCTTAATATATTCCTTGGCCGTCTTCAGATCGGGCTTCTCACGGAAGGAGTCTACGCGGAATATCTCCTTGTTGCGGAGAGAACTGGTACTCAGGTCGGCCTGTATATAGCCATAGCCTGTTTCGGGACGGTTTGGCTTCATGCCGAGGGTGACAATGGCATCGGTCTCGCTGGTGAACTGCATGCACTCCTTTACAACTCGCTGGAACTCTGCGGTGTTCGTCACGATATGGTCGCTGGGCGTTACAACAATGTTCGCCTTGGCATCGGCCGATTTGATACGCCAGCTGACGTAGGCGATGCAAGGCGCCGTGTTTCTGCGACATGGCTCACAGAGGATGTTGCTTTCCGGCATATCAGGCAGTTGCTCTTTTACAATCGCTGCATATTTCTGATTGGTAACGACCCAGATGTTCTCTGGACGAACCAGGTTGCCAAACCTCTCAACGGTCAGTTGAAGTAAAGTTTTACCGACACCGAGGACGTCAATGAACTGCTTCGGCTTCTCAGTCGTGCTCATGGGCCAGAAACGACTCCCGACGCCGCCTGCCATGATAACCAGATGATTGTTTGTTCTTACCATAATCTTCTAAGCTGATAATAATCTGCAAAGATACATATTTCTCTTGAAATAAACGAAGTTTTTAGGGTAAAAAGTTGTTTTTTATACAAGTTTCTTCATTTATTTCTTCTTCAATACCCATTTCTTAACCACAAAATAAAGTATGGCGAGCAATATGAGACCCAGTATCACTATCTTGATATATTCGGCATATTCACCGATCTTGTCGTTCAACTGGTCTTCGGGGACGATAGCGTGCAGATACCATCCCAGTGCGGCCAAAATACTGTGCCAGCCTCCGGCACCAATGGTGGTGAAGAGCAAGAACTTCCAGTAGTTCATTCTTGCCAGTCCTGCGGGAATGGAAATGAGGTGACGGATAACTGGTACGAATCGGCCTGTAAGGGTTGCCGCCACACCATGATCGTCAAAGTATTTCTCGCTCTTTTCCACTTTCTCCTTATTCAGCAAACACATCTTCCCCCACTTGCTGTTGGCAAACTTATAGACCACCGGTCTCCCTACATACAAGGCGACGAAATAGTTGATGCTTGCACCAATGTCTGCTCCTAAAGTGGCATAGAGGATGATGAGGAATACATTGAGAGAGCCACTTGCAGCATGATAGGCTGCAGGAGTTACGACGAATTCGGAGGGGACTGGTATGACGGTACTCTCTAATAGCATGAGTACGAACACGGTGGGATACCATCCCAAACTGTTCAGTATATTTGTGATGAAATTCATTAGTCTATTGTTTGTTAAATTTGTTCATTGTGTATTGATAATACTCGTTGGGCTCCATTCCTTTGGGAAACAAACCGCTGAGGACATTCCTCGCCTCTCTTGGATTCTTCTCTGTGGCAAGTTTCAGGTAATGCATGAACTCCTCATTCTTGCCGAGGTTACAACAACAGAGTGCCATATAGGAATACCCGTCGGTCCAGTCGTCGTCCATATCTTTAAGCAGTAGTTTGAGGAAGGTGTATGAGGTGACGGTGTATTTGTTGTCGTATAGTGAGACGATAATCCTGAGCATCGCCTTTGGTGAGCATTCAGACAGTTTGAGGGCTTCTTTGAAATGCCCTATAGCTTCATCGATACGTTCGCCAGTCAGGAGAATGTGCCCCTTGATAATCTCTATGTTGGTTTGGTCGCTGTCTTGCTGTATGGCATTGTCCAGGCACTGGAGGGCTTTGTCTGTCTCTCCAAGGTCACAATAGCCGAAAGCCAGTTCCTGATAGATTTCAGGAAGGAACTGCGAGTCGGGAGAGGCGATATCCCGCGCTTTTGTGAGTACATCAACGGCTTCCTTGAAACGTCCGAGGTTGATGAGGCAGGTCCCCTGATACAGGTGGCCGAGTTCATCTTCGTCGACCTGTTCGGAATACCTTTTGAAGTACTTCAGGGCTTCCTCGTAGTTTGCCAGGTTATAGAGACAATTGGCTTTTGACAGCAGACCTCCGGGGTCGTTTGGATCGATGGCGATGGCGTATTCGCTGCTGGTGATAGCTGCGCTGTAGTCTTCTCTCATCAGCTGTGCGTTGGCCAGGGCATTCCAATAACGGGTGGAGTAGGGGTCGTGGTCTATCAGTTCGTTGAAGATGCGCTCGCCGTCTTTGTATTTACCCAGCCCAATTAGGGTGTGGGCCATCAGTTCCTTGAAGCTGTCAGAGTTGTCGCCCTTTGAACGGGCCATCCACTGGAAGGCTTTGTCATGCAGTTCGTAATCGGAGAAGATGTTGGCGACATCGTATATGTAGTCCGGCAGTTCGTCTGTCATGATGTCTTTCATCTGTTCGATGAAGTACTTGTCTGCCTCGTCAGCCTTTTCCTCACAAATCATGATCTCACCCTTTAGATAGACTGCTTCTAAGGTGTCGACAGCCTCTATCTTTTCGGCATATCTCTCTGCTGTCTCGAAATCATTCGACATGATGGCCTCTCTCGCCTTGAAGAGCAAGGGGCCTACGGCCTCGGGATTATATTCCAGAGCCAGGTCAATGGCTGACCTGGCTTTTTCTGGATAGCCGTTATATTGATAGTAGTCTGCAATATCGGCCAGATCGTCTGCATCGATATAGACAGGGAGTCCCGACTCCAACGACTCCTCGTATTGGTTAAGGATGGCGTGGAACTCTTCGCTGTCGAAATATGCGAGATCGTCTGCTTGCATCTCTTTTCTCTTCTGGGCTTTGGTTATGTGTTGTTCCCTGTTTGAAGGGAAAGTTTAAACCTTAAGTCCTACGGTCTTGTTGAACACAGGATGCTCGGCAGTCGTATCCAGATCGGGCGTGAAGTAGCCGATGCGCTGGAACTGCAAGTGACTCAGTGCTGGCATAGAGGCAGCAAACGGCTCGATATAGCATTCCTTGAGCACTTTCAGGTTGTCGGGATTCATCATCTGTTCCCTGGCCTGAGCATAGGTGAGTCCTTCATTCTGTAGTCTTGCCAGCTCGTCACGGGGATTCTCTACTTTCCACAAACGGTCGTAGAGGCGTACCTCTGCTTGTACGGCATTATGGCAACTCACCCAGTGCAGCGTCTTGCCCTTGATCTTCCTGTCTGCTCCAGGTTGACCACTGCGGGTGTCTGGATCATAGGTGCAGTAGATGGTAGTAACACGTCCGTTAGCATCCTTGTCGCAGGGGTGCTCCTCGTCGCACGTGATGATGTAGGCATTCTTCAGGCGCACCTCCTTTCCGGGAGCCAGGCGCATGAATTTCTTCTCTGCCACCTCCTGAAAGTCATTACGCTCGATCCATATCTCACGCCCGAACTCTATCTCGTGAGTGCCGTCAGCCTCGTTCTCGGGGTTGTTGATGGCTGTGAGAGTCTCGTTCTGGCCTTCGGGGTAATTGGTGATGACCACCTTTACAGGGTCGAGGACTGCTGAGACACGGATGGCACGGCTATTCAGGTCGTCGCGGACGACGCTCTCCAGAAGTGCCATGTCGTTCAAGGCGTCGATTTTTGTATAGCCGATCTTATCGATGAACTTCACGATGCTCTCTGGTGAGTAGCCTCTGCGACGGAAGCCACAGATCGTTGGCATGCGGGGATCATCCCAGCCGCTGACGATACCGTCGTCAACCAGGGCTTTGAGGTTACGCTTGGAGAGGAGGATATAGTTCAGGTTCAGCTTGTTGAACTCTGTCTGACGGGGACCCTGATAGGTGGAGAGTGATGCATACAGGTCTGCGAGTCGGCTGCCGGCTTCTGCCTCAGCACCACAGTCTGCTGCCCACTCGCGCATCCACTCTACGAACAGGTCATAGAGAGGACGGTGCTCCACAAACTCCAGCGTACACCAAGAGTGGGTGACTCCTTCCAGGTAGTCGCTCTGCCCGTGGGTGAAGTCGTACATAGGGTAGGCGTTCCATTTGTTGCCTGTACGGATATGGGGAATATTCAGTACGCGATAGATCAGTGGATCGCGGAACAGCATATTCGGGTGGGCCATGTCTATCTTTGCACGGAGCACAAGTGTGCCCGGCTCGCACTTTCCGCTGTTCATGAACTCAAACAGGCGAAGGTTCTCCTCGACGGGTCGATCGCGATAGGGACTGTTTGTACCAGGGCTGGTCGTTGTGCCTTTCTGCTGGGCGATGACTTCCGCACTTTGTTCGTCTACGTATGCCCTTCCTTTCTTGATGAGCCAGACGGCAAAGTCCCACAGCTCCTGGAAGTAGTCGCTCGCATAGTAGACATTAGCCCACTGGAAGCCGAGCCACTTGATATCGTGTTCTATGCTCTCGATATATTCCGTGTCCTCTTTCTGTGGGTTGGTGTCATCGAAGCGCAGGTTACACTCTCCGCCGTATTTCTTGGCCAGTCCGAAGTCGATGGCAATTGCCTTGGCATGACCGATATGCAGGTAGCCGTTGGGCTCCGGTGGGAAACGGGTCTGTATCCTGCTTTCGTTCTTACCTGCTGCCAGGTCGTCCTTGACCATCTGCTCTATGAAGCTGACAGACACCCTTCCTTCATTCTCATTCAATACTTTTTCTTCCATATCTTTTATTATTTTAAACTCTATGATTATGCTGCAGCGCCAGCAAATTCTTCACTTATTTGATTCCTCTTTCATTCAGTGCCTTCGTGTATTTTGCGGCGTTCCTCAGATGCTCGCTGTAAGTGCTGGCAAAGTTGTGGGTGCCTGAGAAATCCTCCTTGGCACACATGTATAGATAGCTGTGGTTAGGCGCATTCAGCACGGCATCGATGCCTGCCACCGAGGCCACCTTGATAGGACCGGGAGGCAGTCCGGCATAGCGGTAGGTGTTGTAAGGACTGTCGGTGTTCAGCATGTTGTGGTAGATGCGCCTGATGGCAAAGTCCTTCAGGGCGAACTTCACGGTGGGGTCTGCCTGCAGGGCCATGCCTTTTGCCAGACGGTTCAGGTACATCCTGGCAATCATTGGCTTCTCGGGATTGTTGGATGTCTCTTCGTCGACGATGCTTGCCAGTGTGCAAACCTCATTGGGAGTCAGTCCGATGGCTGTCGCCTTTGCCTGCCTGCTGCTGTCCCAGAACTTATCATGTTCTTTCTTCAGTCTGCTCATGAGGTTCTCGATGCTGGTGTTCCAGTAAACCTCATAGGTGTCGGGCACGAACATGCAGACGATGCTGGCTGTGTCGAAACCTTGCTTTGCACAGAAGGTGGAGTCTTTCAGCAGGATGGATAGCGACAGACTGTCCATCATGAGTTTCCTGGCGAGAGCCCCGGCCAGGCGGTCTGTCGTCCTGCTCTCAGGGATAGTCAGGCGTACAGGCGCCTGATGACCGTTCTTCAGTTTCCGCAGCACTCTGAAGATTCCCTCTCCGGGTTCTATGGCATATCTGCCTGTCCTGATGTGCTTGCTATAGCCAACGTGTCGTGAGACGAGCTTGAAACTGAGCAGTGCCTGTTCGTTGGCTATCGGGGCGAGTTTGGCCGCGACCGAGTCAATGTCGTCGTTGTCATCGATATAGATATATTCACTCTGCCCAGACTTCGACAGACTGCCTGTCAGGTAGTAGACCATCATGCCTGCCAGTGCCAGCAAACAGATGATGATGGGTATGACATATTGCTTCTTCTTGATAGCTTTCATTCTTTATATTTACTCCGTCTTTCTTTTTATTCTTAATAAAATTGCTGCAAATTTACTAAAAATCCGTGAGAATCTATGTAATCTGTGTCTTTTTTTGTATCTTTGCACGAAAATCGTGATTTATGAAGCTTAAATTTACCATCCAATACGGCACACAATGGGGCGAAAACCTCTATGTTGCTATCACCTATACGAGCAAGGACACAGAGAGGGTGCGATGTCTGCCAATGACCACCGACGACGGCTGGCACTGGGAGTTAGAGACATCGGCGGTGGAGTCGCGCCAGCATCCTGTGGAGACCATCACATATTTCTATTATGTGGCAGATGCTGAGGGTAATGAGTTGCGACGTGAATGGACCGGCGTGCCTCGTACCTACTATTTCGACGCTACGAAGAACTATGTCATGCCCGACCTTTGGCGGGATGTCCCTCTGCAGTATCATCTTTATAGCAAAGCCTGTCAGCTGACGATAGGCCTGCCTTCAGAAGACACGCTTAAGATTCAGCGGGTGCCATTATACCGCAAGACTATCGTGTTTCGTGTCTCGGCCCCACAGCTGCGCTCAGGTCAGTCGGTGGCAATCTTAGGCAGTCATCCGGCTCTGGGCAGTTGGAATCCCGCCCGTTATCTACGCATGGAGCCGCTGGGACTGTGCGAGTGGCTCCTCTCTGTGAATGTCGATGCCATTCTCCTGCCTTTAGAGTTCAAGTATGTGATTGTCGACGACGCCACTCATGCCCTTGTGGCATGGGAAGAGGGCGATAACCGTACTACTGAGGGCATGCTCCCCTCAGACCAGGCGTCTGTTCCAGATGGTACGGTACTTGTGGCCTATGGCGAGAGCCTGCGAGTGAAGGAGCAGACGTGGCGCGCTGCTGGTGTCTGTGTGCCGGTATTCTCGCTCCGCAGCAACAACTCTTGTGGGGTTGGCGACTTTGGCGACCTTCGCTTGCTGGTCGACTGGGCCGTGGCTACTGGCATGAAGATTATCCAGATCCTGCCTGTTAATGATACAACGGTCAGCTGTACCTGGAGCGACTCCTATCCCTATAACATCGTCTCGGCCTTCGCTCTTCATCCGCAGTATCTTGATCTGCATGCCCTTGGACCGCTGCGCGACAAGAAGCGCCAGACGGCCTTCTTGCGGCAACAGGGAGAACTGAATTCCCTGGGCTATACCGACTATGAGGCAGTGCAGCGCGTGAAGTATGAGTATGTCCGTGCTGTCTTTGAGGAACGAGGACGACAGACGTTGGAATCCAAGGAGTTCAAGCAGTGGTTCGCCTGCAATCGCGACTGGCTCGAGCCGTATGCTAAATGGTCAGGAGTGATTTCTCACTCCACCCTCCACACTCCTCCCTCCTCGAAACAATCTTCTCCAGTCTCGATAATCTATTTCCTCCAGTACCACCTCCATCTCCAGCTGAAGGCAGCTGCCGACTATGCCCGTTCAAAAGGCGTCGTACTGAAAGGAGATCTTCCTATTGGCGTCAATCGGGAGAGTGTAGAGACGGCCACCCATCCGGAGTTCTTCCACCTCGACTGCTCTGCAGGGGCTTCGCCTGATGCCCACTCCTCTACTGGTGATAATTGGGGATTCCCCACTTATGATTTCTCGAGGAGAGAAGAGATTGTTTCGAGGAGGGAGGAGCGTGGAGTGAGGAGTGAGATTACTTCCAGCGCGGAATATGCGGGCGGCACACTGTCAGCAGACTATTCTCACTCCACCCTCCACACTCCTCCCTCCTCGATAATCGACTGGTTCCAGCTTCGATTGAAGTGGATGGAGCAGTATTTCGATGCCGTACGCATAGACCATGTGCTTGGATTCTTCCGCATCTGGGAGATACCGGAGGATGCCGTATTCGCGGTGCTCGGACACTTCTCACCATCGCTGCCGATGACTCAGGGAGAAATAGAGTATTTCGGACTGCCGTTCCGTAAGGACCTTTTCACCCGTCCCTTCATCAACGATCGTGTGCTCCAGCGCCTCTTCGGGCTCCATGTGGGCTATGTGAAAGAACATTTCCTCATACCCCGCAGCTATGGACTCTATGACTTGAAGGCAGAGTATGACACTCAGCAGAAGGTGCGCCAGGCGTTTGAGGGTAAGAATGACGAGAACAGTCTCTGGATACGCGATGGCCTCTATCGATTAGTCAGCGATGTACTGTTCCTTGAAGACCCTCGGCAGCCAGACATGTATCATCCGCGAATCGGCGCCACCCAGGAGCCTGTCTTCGATGCTCTCACTCCAGAGGAGAAAGATGCCTACGTGCGTCTATACAACAACTATTTCTACCAGCGCCATAATATGTTCTGGGGGGCTACGGCCATGCATCGGCTTACAGAGGTGTTTGGCCATACCCGCATGCTCTGCTGTGCTGAGGATCTGGGCATGCTGCCCGACTGTGTGCAGCCTGTGCTCGACCAGCTGCGCATCCTCACCCTTGAGATCCAGTCGATGCCGAAGCAGAGTGGCTTCGAGTTCGCTCACCTTGATGGTAACCCTTATCGTAGTGTAGCCACGATCTCTACGCACGACATGCCACCCCTGCGACTGTGGTGGGAGGAGAGTCCTGAGCGCACCCAGCGTTACTACGTGTCCATGCTTCAGAAGCAGGGACGTGCCCCGGAGCATCTGCCTGCCCATCTGGCTGAAGAGATCATCGCCCGTCATCTCTATTGTCCGTCGATGCTGTGCATCCTGTCACTGCAGGACTGGCTGGCGATGGACTCGGAGCTTCGTGGCAAGCATCCCCGTGAGGAGCGCATCAACGTGCCAAGCGATCCCTACAACCACTGGAAGTACCGCATGCATCTGACGCTGGAAGACCTCATCGCTGCCACTAAATATAATAATAAGGTACGCACGATGATCACCCGTAGTAAGAGATAGATTTCTTGTTTACAGTTTACAGATGATTAGTTTAATAGGGAGCTTTTTACTATACAGTATGAATGGCTTGCCAGGTAATCACCTGTAAACCGTAAACTGTAAACCGTAAACAATTTAATGATGTATAAAGTATATATCTTCGACCTCGACGGGACGCTGCTTGATACGCTTACGGACCTGGCTGCATCCACGAACTATGCCCTGCGGGAGCATGGGATGCCAGAGCATTCTGTAGACGACGTGCGACGTTTCGTAGGCAATGGCGTGCGAAAGCTGATGGAGCGCGCTGTGCCTGACGGGGCTGATAATCCCTTGTTTGATGAGGCTTTCGCCACCTTCCGCCAGCATTATATGGAGCATGCCCTCGACACTACGCGCCCTTACGATGGTGTCCCTGAGATGCTCGCCACACTGAAGTCTCGGGGCTGTCGCATAGCGGTGGTCAGCAACAAGATGATGGCTGCCACGCAAGAACTCTGTCAGCATTTCTTCCCCGATACTGTCGAGGTGGCCATTGGCGAGCACGAGGCAGAGGGCATCCGCAAGAAGCCTGCTCCCGACACAGTCTACGCCGCGCTCTCTGCCCTGGGCGTGACAAAGGATCATGCCGTCTACGTCGGCGACAGCGATGTGGACATCGCCACAGCCCGCCATGCCGGCCTCCCCTGCATCTCTGTGCTCTGGGGCTTCCGCGATCGTGATTTCCTGCTGCACCATGGCGCCACAACCCTCGTCACCATCCCAAGGGAACTATGTGAGTTGACATGAATCTACACATTGCCTGATGATATATAAAAAGTCTTAGCAGCGTTTCAGGCGTTCGGTGATGCAGGAACTTTAGTGGCGAAAGTCGCTGACGGGTCATGTTGATAATTGCAATACGATAACTAAAATGGACCCACTTTGTTAATTATGCTAAACGAACCGATATTTGTTAACATAAAAGTGGCCTCGTTTTAAGAATTCCATTATCTTTGCAGACGGAATTCGGACAAAAGAATGAAGAAAAGTACAATTTGGATCATAGCGACCATCATGGGACTCTCGTTTCTGGGGCTCCTCATCCTGCAGATCTCCTATATCGAGGAAATGGCGAAGATGAAGAAGGAACAGTTCGACGAGTCGGTGAACCGCAGCCTCTATCAGGCCTCGCGCAACCTTGAGATGAACGAGACGCTCCGCTATCTGGAGAAGGACGTGAAGCAGACGGAGCGCAAGGCCTTCCGACAGGACTCCGTGACGGTGGACGGCCTCGACGGCACCATCCGCCAGAGCCATCAGTTCGCCGTGGCTGCCGACGACGGCACGGTCTACTCGAGCTTCGAGCTGAAGACCTTCGCCATCAAGCCGGCCAACGTGCCCAAGGCGATGATTCTGCGTACGGACAAGAACTCGATCTCGGAGGCATCGAAGTCGCTGCAGGAGATTGTGCGCAACCGCTACGTCTATCAGAAGGCGCTACTCGACGAGGTAGTCTACAACATCCTCTATACTGCCAGCGACAAGCCGCTGAAGGAGCGCATCAACTTCAAGCTGCTCGACCGCGACATCAAGGTGGAGCTGATGAACAACGGCATCAACATCCCTTACCACTTCCGCGTGGAGACGGCAGACGGGCGAGAGGTGTACCGCTGCCCGGACTACAGTGAGGAGGGCGAGGAGTACACCTACAAGAAGGAACTCTTCCGCAACGACCCCTCGCCGAAGATGGGCGTGGTGAAGATACACTTCCCCAACATGAGCTCGTATATCTTCTCCAGCGTGAGGTTCATGATACCGGCAGTCGTGTTCACCGTGGTGCTGCTCATCACGTTTATCTTCACCATCTACATCATCTTCCGCCAGAAGCGCTATACGGAGATCAAGAACGACTTCATCAACAATATGACCCACGAGCTGAAGACGCCCATCTCGAGCATCTCGCTGGCAGCACAAATGCTGAACGACGAGGCCGTGCCCAAGTCGCCAACGATGCTCAAACACCTGGGCACTGTGGTCAACGATGAGTCGAAACGACTACGGTTCCTCGTGGAGAAGGTGCTGCAGATGTCGATGTTCGACAAGCAGTCGGTATCGTTCAAGAAGAAGGAACTCGACCTGAACGAGCTCCTGGAGAATATCGCCTCGACCTTCTCGCTGCGCGTGGAGCATACGGGTGGACATATCTATACAGAGATAGAGGCTGTCGACTCGGCGATCTATGTAGACGAGGTGCACTTCCAGAACGCCATCACGAACCTGATGGACAATGCCGTGAAGTATCGCAAGCCCGACCAGCCCCTCGACCTCTATATCCGCACCTGGAACGAGAAGGAGCGCCTGTGCTTCTCGATCCGCGACACGGGACAGGGTATCAAGAAGGAGAACGTGAAGAAGATCTTCGAGAAGTTCTACCGTGTGCATACCGGCAATGTGCACGACGTGAAGGGCTTCGGCCTCGGACTGGCTTACGTGAAGAAGATCATCACGCTGCACGAGGGCGACATCAAGTGTGAAAGTGAACTGGGCAAGGGAACTACATTCACGGTCTCGCTGCCCGTATTGAAAGAAACATCATAGTATTAACGTTTAATAAAGTACAGTTATGGACGACAAAATGAAAATCTTGCTTTGCGAGGACGATGAGAACCTCGGAATGCTGCTCCGCGAGTATTTACAGGCCAAAGGCTATGTGGCAGAACTCTGTGCCGACGGCGATGCTGGCCTCAAGGCCTTCCTCAAGACAAAGTTCGATATCTGCGTGCTCGACGTGATGATGCCGAAGAAGGACGGATTCACACTGGCTCAGGAGATCCGTTCGGCCAGTCCCGACGTGCCTGTCATCTTCCTCACCGCAAAGACGCTGAAGGAGGACATCCTCGAAGGCTTCAAGATTGGTGCCGACGACTACATCACCAAACCCTTCTCGATGGAGGAGCTCGTGCTCCGTATCGAGGCCATCATGCGCCGCACCAAGGGGAAGAAGTCGAAGGAGTCGACTGTATACCGCATCGGCAACTTCACCTTCGACACACAGAAACAGCTGCTCTCGATCGGTGATACCCAGACGAAGCTCACCACCAAGGAGAACGAGCTGCTCGCCCTGCTCTGCTCTCACTCGAACGAGATTCTGCAGCGCGACTTCGCCCTGAAGACTATCTGGATCGACGACAACTACTTCAATGCACGCTCGATGGATGTCTATATCACCAAGCTGCGCAAGCATCTGAAGGCTGATCCTCAGATTGAGATCATCAACATCCACGGCAAGGGCTATAAGCTCATCACGCCCGAGGAAGAGTAGGGAGAGGTTTACGGTTTACGGTTTACAGTTTACAGTTTACGGTTTACAGTTTACAGTTTACGGTTTACGGTTTACAGTTTACAGTTTACGGTTTACGGTTTACAGTTTACAGTAGATGACTATTATAAAACCTTATATCGGAGTGGCGCTGATTGTAATCGGCGCCCTCCTTTTGGCAGTCAGTTACGTGGCGGGATGGACGTCGTCCAACCTGGTGCTGCTTACGGGCTTGATTATCATCGTCTTAGGAGCCTTTATGCACGTAAAACGCATAAAATCCGATGGAAAGTATTAAATTATATTAAAAGTAATCATCTGTAAACCGTAAATTGTAAACCGTAAACAAAAAAAGTAGTACCTTTGCACCCGCTTTTAGAAGCACATTATTAATTTTATTTATTAAAAAGTATGAATCAATACGAAACCGTTTTCATTTTAACTCCCGTTTTGTCTGATGAACAGATGAAGGAAACGGCCGCAAAGTTCAAGAAGGTCCTCACCGATCAGGGTGCAGAGATCATCAGCGAAGAGGCCTGGGGATTGAAGAAGATGGCTTATGCTATTCAGAAGAAGTCTACAGGTTTCTACTGCCTCGTAGAGTTCAAGGCTGAGCCAGAAGTGATCAAAGTGCTGGAGACCGCTTATCGTCGTGACGAGAAGGTGATCCGTTTCCAGACAGTCAAGCTCGACAAGTATGCCATTGAGTATGCTGAGAAGCGTCGTAACAAACTTGGTAAAAAAGAAGAGGAGGCTTAATTATGGCAGAGCAGAGTGAAATCCGTTATTTGAATGCACCCTCTATCGACACGAAGAGGAAGAAGTACTGCCGTTTCAAGAAGAGCGGCATCAAGTACATCGACTACAAAGATCCCGAGTTCCTGAAGAAGTTCCTCAATGAGCAGGGTAAGATTCTGCCCCGTCGCATCACTGGAACCTCTCTGAAGTATCAGCGTCGCGTGGCTCAGGCCGTGAAGCGTGCCCGCCAGATTGCGCTGCTGCCTTACGTAACTGATATGATGAAGTAACTGAAGGAGGACGCAAGATTATGGAAATTATACTGAAAGAAGATATTATCGGTCTGGGATTCAAGAACGATATCGTGAATGTGAAGTCAGGCTATGGCCGTAACTACCTGATCCCCCAGGGTAAGGGTGTTATCGCCAGTCCGATGGCAAAGAAGATCCTCGCTGAGAACCTGAAGCAGCAGGCTCATAAGCTGGCTGCCCAGAAGGCTGCCGCTGAAGAGAAGGCTGCACAGCTCAATGGCGTGGCTCTCGAGATTGCTGCCAAGGTGAGCGCTACGGGTCAGCTCTATGGTTCTGTTGGTGCCGCTCAGGTGGCCGACGAGCTGGTGAAGCTGGGTAAGGATGTCGATCGTAAGATCGTCACCATGAAGGAAGCCAAGAAGGTGGGTGAGTATGTGGCTCTCGTGCACTTCCATAAGGAGGTGACCGTGGAGGTTCCTGTGACTGTTGTTGCCGAGAATGCCGCTGAGCTGAAGGCTGCTGCCGATGCTGAGGAGGCCATCAAGGCTGCTGCTGAGGCACGTACCGCTGCTGCCAAGGCTGCTGAGGCTGAGGCCGAGCAGGCTGAAGAGGCTGTAGAGGCAGAGGCTGCTCCCGCTGAGGAGGAGGCTCCCGCTGAGGCATAAACGAGAAATCGAGTAAACAATTAATAATTAATCACTGCTGTAAGGCATCATTATTTATTATTACAACAGCGTCCCGAGGGCATCACCCCTCGGGATTTTTGTTGTAGGCCAGGAAGTCCTAACAGCATGAGACGCTGATATTCCTGTATATCCCAAATAAGCCTTTATAGCTGCTGAAGGCGGGCGATGTACTTGCCGAGGATGTCGAACTCGAGGTTGACGACAGAGCCAACACGGATATCGCAGAAGTTGGTATGCTCGAAGGTGTAGGGGATGATGGCCACCTGGAAGGTGCAGGAGGTGGGATTGCAGACAGTGAGAGAGACACCATTGACGGTGACAGAGCCCTTGTCGACGGTGAAATAGCCTTTCTTCGCCATCTCGCGGTTTTCGGGGTATTCGAAAGTGAAGTAGGTTGAGCCGTCGGCATCCTCCATGGCGATGCACTTGGCTGTCTGGTCTACATGCCCTTGGACGATATGCCCGTCGAGACGGCCGTTCATCAGCATCGAGCGCTCCACGTTGACCTTGTCGCCGACACGAAGAAGCCCGAGGTTCGTGCGGTCGAGGGTCTCTTTCATCGCAGTGACGGTATAGGTGGCTGGCTCTCCTTCCTTTTCCGGGTTCCCTGGGGTGATACGGACAACAGTCAGGCATACGCCGTTGTGGGCGACGCTCTGGTCGATCTTCAACTCATCCACAAAAGAGCAGGTCAGGGTGAAATCAATATTCTCGCGGTCTTTCTTTATTGCCACAAGTGTGGCAAACTCTTCAATGATTCCAGAAAACATATCTAAATTCACTTTCTCAATTCTTATTCTTAATAAAAAAGCGGGTACGTGCCGATGATTTGGTGAAAACTCCTGTTTCACACGATAAGGGTGCTCCCTGCTGTTGTAATCCACCGGCATTATTGCTCTCCCGAAGGATACTGTGGCCCGCCATTGGCAAGGGAAACAGTCCCAATGAATTTATTATTGTAGAGTATCCCGATCTATGCGGCACGACCCGTATGTTGGGTGCAAAGGTACAAAAAAAAGTGAAGAGTGAAGCGTGAAGAGTGAAAAATTTGCTCACGCTCTACATTAATTAACTTTTCAATTTTCAGTTCTTCTTTGACTTCCACCTTTTTATAACAAACAGGATGACAGCCAGCAGGATGAGGCCGCAGAGGCTGTAGATCAGTATGTGTGAGATACCAAAGAACTGTGGCACAACAATCTCTATCGTGCGTAAATCGAACTTGTCAGGCGACTCCAGTAGGAAGGCTTTCACCTTGAAGGTATAGGTGCCTGCCGGCAGATCGTTGTAGACGGCCATGCGCTCCTTGCCGGCATTGTGCCAGTCTTTGTCGTAGCCCTCCATCATATACTGGTAATGCACACGGTGCTGCAGGGCGTAGTTCATCGCCGCGAAACGGAAGGCAAAGCTCGAGTAGCTGGCGGGCAGTTCCACGCGGCGGCTCATGGGCACATAGTAGTCGTAATGGCTGTTCAGGCGTGGACTCTGCACTTCTCCGTCGACGTAGAAGTCGGTGATGTGCAGTTTCAGCAGCGATCCTTTCTCCGTCATCAGCTTGTTGCGGTCTACGATGTAATAGCCGTTGAGCGTCCCGAAGAGTATGTTGCCGTTCTCCAGGGTGATGGCGCCTCCCTCCGACATCATGGTCTCGTCGAGACCGTCGAGGTTGGAGAAGGTGGTGAAGATACGCTTCTCCATGTCGAAGGCGGAAATGATGTGCTCGGTGGCGAACCAGGCATTGCCTCGCTTGTCGAAGGTGATGCTTCGGATCTCTTCCGAGGGAAGACCGTCTTCTGAGCCGAAGTTGTTGAAGGGATAGAGTCCGTTGGCGTCCTTCCCTTCTGTATAGGCGACACCTCCTCCGTTGGTTCCTATCCAGATGCGTCCTTTGGCGTCGCGCTTCACGCATACGATGTCGTTGCTCATCAGCATCTGGACGCTCTCGTCTGAGGTGTTCAGACGTTTGGTCTTCATCTGTCTGTCCTTATACGACAGGAGCAGGATGCCGTCGGTGGTGCCTGCCCACACGGTGCCGTCGTTGTCGGCCTCGATGTCGCGCACTTTCATGAAGTCTTTCTTCGGATAGTCTTTCATGCCGTTCTTGGAGTGCAGGAAGATGGTCTCTCCCTGGCCGTTGGTGGTCAGCATGTTCACGCCGCCGCCATAGGTGGCCACCCAGATGTTGCCGTACTTGTCTTCAACGGCCCGATAGGTGTTGTTGTCGCTCAGGCTGTTCTTGTTGCCTTCCTCGTGTCTGTAGTTCTTGATGTTCCAACCACCATTGCCGTCGCTCGTCATCTTGAACAGACCGTAGTCCTTGGAGCAAAGCCAGTAGTTGCCTTTGGAGTCTTTCGAGATGCCGTACAGGCGTCCGAAGCTGTTCCCTTGCGAGTCGTGTGTGATAGTGGCTTGGCGGCCGTCGTCATAGATGAGGAAGATGCAGCTGCTCTTGTTGCCAAGCAGCATCAGCTTGTTTTCCTTGTCGTAATACATGGCGCGGATTTCGTTCTCCACGGTGGAGACGGCGTTGGGGACTGGTCTCACGCGGACGATGTTGTTCTTGAGGATCTCGAGCTTCTCAAGTCCTCGGCGGCTGGTCGACTCCCAGACCACGCCCTCAGGAAGCACGAAGGCCGCATTGACGGTGTTCGAGAGGTTCCAGGGGTTGCTGGGGTCGTTGTGGAAGTATTCCACCACGTCTTTCTCACGGTTGTAGTAGCCATAGCCGCCGTGGTTCATGCGTATCCACACGAAGCCGTTGTATTCGTTGAATTCGCCGCCGCGTCCGTCCTGTTCTGGCACGAGTACCGTCTGCTGGAAGAACTTCTCGTTGCCCGTCTCAGGGTTCAGACGGTACACACCCATGCGGTCGTCGCAGAACCAGATGAGGCCTTGGCTGTCGACATACATGCTAAAGATGCCCATGCCGTTTGGCTTTCTCAGCAGCTTGGGCTCCTGACCGTAGGCAAAGGAGTAGATGCTGCCCTCGCTGGTGGCGGCAAAGATGTTGTAGCCATTGGAGTGGAGGCAGGAGATATGCTGTTGGGGCAGGATGCCTTTCTTCTCGAGCGACATGTTGCTGCGGTCCAGTCGGTGGATGCCCTCGTTGGTACCCAGCCAGATATCGCTCTGGTAGCCTTCTGCCATACTGGTGATGCTCAGTTCTCCAGCACTCATCTGTTCCGATTTCAGTCCTCGACGGTCGAGGGTTATCATGTAAAGACCGTTGTTGGCAATACTCACGAGCACCTCACCAGAACTGGTGACGAGTAGGGGAGAGTTGGTACGGAACTCCTCATAGCCGTCGTAGCCCTCAAAAGGGTTGATAATCTGGTCGGTATGGCGGTTGAGTACGAACACGCGGTCGTCGTACATGTGCATCCATACATTTTGCGACTGGTCGATGACGATGTCGAGGATGCGGTTGTGCAGGTTCTTGATATGACTGGAGTTGCCTGTCTTGTAGTTATAGAAGTTGTAGCCGTCGTAACGCGATAAACCGTTCCAGGTGGCAATCCAGATAAAGCCCAGGTCGTCTTGACTGATCATGGAGATGGCATTACTGCACAGGCCGTCTTCTGTTGAAAAGTGAGAGCGTGTGGCCTGCAGCGTCTGGGCAGACAATGTATGGCACGACAGCAGTAGGGTCGCACTGAGTAGAAGTAATCTGAAATGGTTCAATTGTATCATTCTTTTTTAATTTTTTGCAGTAGACTATACGACTTTTAAGACTTTTTCCTTGTTTACGTAGCCAGAGATGTTTGTCCTGTAGTAGGCTTTTTTCATTTTTTCAATTGCAAAATTACAAATAAATATCAATTATCAATTATTAATTATCAATTATTTTGTATCTTTGCACAAAATTTAATGAAATTATGACAAAGCGAATCTGTATTCTGGCCGGAGCCAGACCCAATTTCATCAAGGTGTCACCGCTGGTGCGCGCCATTGGTCAGCATGCTGAGGCAAGCTGTCTGCTTGTGTATGCCGGTAGTGCCGCAGACCCTACGCTCGAGACTTCGCTCTTCGATGATCTGCAGATAGATCGTCCACAGTATTATCTGGATGTGGTCAGCGACCGTTTGAACGAGATTACCAGCCAGGTAATGGCGCGGTTCGACCGTTTCCTCGATGAGCATCCTGTCGATGTGGTAATCGTTGTCGATGACCTTGCCTCAACGATGGCTGCAGCTATTGTGACGAAGAAACGAGGTATCCGTCTGGCTCACCTCGTGGCTGGCACGCGTTCGTTCGACATTACAATGCCAAAGGAGATCAATCGCTTGGTCATTGATGCTCTGTCGGATTATCTCTTTACTGCGGGAGTGCGTAGTACGGGGGTTGCTACCCGTGAGCAGTCGGAACAGTCGCAGACCTATATGGTGGGAAACATCCTGATGGACACGCTCCGCTTCAATCGTGCCCGTCTTCACCGTCCGTCATTACTCCCTGATCTTCAGGAGAATAGCTACATCGTCTTCACGCTTAACCGCAAGGCCCTTCTCGCCGACGAGGATCATCTCAGCCAGCTGCTCACAGCCATGATCGAGGCGGCAGGCGACACCCCCATCATCGCCCCCCTCCGTCCTGAAGCCTCTCAGGTCGTCTCCCGCCTCACTACCGCCTCAGAGATATCATCTGTAAACTGTAAACTGTCAACTGTAAACTCTTTGAATTACCTTGAGTTCGGTTGGCTGACGGCTCATGCCAAAGGCATCATCACAGACTCTGGAAATGTGGCCGAGGAAGCCACCTTTAATGGCGTACCCTGTATCACGCTTAATAATTATACCGAGCACAAAGAAACCGTCACGGTGGGTTCGAATGTGCTCGTAGGAGAAGATCCTGAGCGGTTAGGTGAGGCCGTCGCCCAGCTTGTCAGTGGTCAGTGGAAGCACAGTGCCTTGCCCGACCGATGGGATGGTCGTACGGCAGAACGAATACTCCAGATACTGTTGGCGTAGCTGTCTCTCCTCATAATCTATTATATAAAAATAGGTGTAATGTGTAAAAAATATGGGAAAAGATGATATTTTTACAATTATTTTCTTACCTTTGCACCAGAATTTGAGAAGTTTTCAACTTATTTAATCACTTAATTAAAGAATGAGAAGTATGAAAAAGTTAATGATGATTGCTTGCATGATGCTGTTTTCTACAGCCATGTTCGCAGAGAAAGGTGACATGTTCGTGGGTGCTGGCCTGAGCTATGGTATCCACTCAGACTACAAGAACTTTGGTATTGGCGTGAAGGGTCAGTATGAGATCCTCGACAACTTCCGTGCTGATGCCCAGGTGGATCACTTCTTCAAGCACGATGGCGTACAGATCTCCGACATTAATGTGAATCTGGAGTATGCCTTCCCCGTGTCAGATGCCATCAACGTCTATCCCCTTGCTGGTCTTGCCTTCGTTGGGCACAGCTCAAACAGTTTCGGTTTTCTGAATTCAGCCAAAGTAGGTTTCAACGTTGGTGCTGGTGCTGAGCTTCCTGTCAACGACAAGTGGAAGATATTCCTCGATGCCAAGTACCAGGTTGTCAAGGACTGGGGACGTTTCGTGCCCACACTTGGTGTGCTGGTAGCACTCTAAAAGAAAGTTTAAACCCTGACGTCACAACCCGGCGTCAGGGTTTATTGTTTTATAAACCAACCTAAGACTAACTATGAAAAGAATCCCCTCAGCCGAAGATACAGACCCCACCCCTTGCCCCTCCCCTTGAGGGGCGGGGAGCGGCTGCGCGTAGCAACTCCCCACCCCTGTAGGGGCGGGGTGCCCGCAGGGCGGGGCGGGGACAGTAATCCCTCAGCCTAAGAGGCGGGGCGGGGACAGTAGGATAGGGCGGGGCGGGGACAGTAATCCCTCAGCCGCGACAGGGGCGTCACTTGCCCATGATGCTGTTGACGATGGCGTCTATTTCTCGTCCGTTTGTTCCATGATGAGCTTCACCACGGCGTCGATGTCGTCCTGGGTGATCTGCCCGTCGCGGTCGATGTCGGCATTGGCGAGGTTGAAGCGCTCACTGGCATGGCCGTTCTTCGCGTTGATCATCTCCACGAGGTCTACAGCATTCAAGTAGCCATCATTGTTGGCATCGCCCGGACGGCGGAACACGATGCTGTTGACGGTGATGTCGGCGTCTGGGGTGTAGAAGTTCAGGACGATGTAGCCGTCACGAAGGATCTTGTACTCCTTGCCAGAGACGATCTCGATCTCATCATCTTCCTGCTCTGCGGTAGCACCTCTTGTACCACCACCTATTATTTTGTCCACTGTTCCCCCAATCATAGCGACTGACTTATTTCCCGCCGTGACTTTAGAATTTCCATCATAAGCAGCCCCGTTATCAGCCGCACCCTTGGCTGCAAAATTGAAGGTCACCGTTGGAGTTCCCATGTTTTGTTTCGATGAACTACCACCGCTACCCGTGTCATCGCCGTCGCCTGAGTCATCACCGTCGTCACCAGAATCATCACCGTCGTCGCCTGAGTCATCACTGCCGCTACCTGAATCATCACTGCCGCTACCTGAATCATCACCGTCGTCGCCTGAATCATCAGGGTCGTCGCCAGTGTCATCACCGTCGACAGCATCCACCACATGCAGCGTCAGGGCGCGGCTCTTATTTCTCATTGATAGGTTCTCGAAGAGACAGGAGGTGATGTCGGCCTTGCCGTCGTCATTAGGTTTGATGACCTTGGGTTTACTCACGCCTTTGATTTTCACATTCAGCACCTTGCCATTAGGCACATTAACATACACGCGAGTTTTTTTACATTTATTAAACGCATTCTTCCCGATGTGGGTTACGCTGGAGGGGAGATTAATCGTAGAGAGTTTTGAGAGACCACTGAACGCACCTTGGCCAATCTTTATCAGTCGGGAGTCCCTGGCGATGTTGACGGATATCAGTTTTTTGCATTTTTGAAAGGCATTCGAGCCGATGTTAGTCACGCTGTTAGCAATGTAGACATTACTCAGTTCTGTGTGACTACTGAAAGCTTTAGAGGCGATGTTTGTCACGCCATTATTGATTATGACGTTTATGATTTTTGTCTTGTTGTATTTCAGCCATTTTTTCGTTTGCTTCATCGTTCCCTTTCCTGTGATGGTGAGTGTACTACCCGAGTATTTCCAAGACAAACGACCAAGCTTGCCGCTGTCGCTTTGTTTCCCGCTATTCGATCCCGAAGTTAATGCACCTGCACCTATAGCGATCTGTGCTGAGGGGTTGCTGTCAAAGGAGGCTTCACCGCTGCCGTCAGCGGAGCCGGATTGCTTGACAGTGAGGCTTGCATCTTGCTTGATAACTTCGCCTTCCGCATCTGTCTCTTCGTTCGTGTTTAACCAGACGTTACCTGCGTCAGCCGCTCTTCCAAGGAGGACGCTGACCTGATCGTCTTCGTCAGCATCGTCATCGTTGACACCGGTATTATCTTGGATGAAATCAGACACATCACTTGCTATTTCTGTATAACCATTTTCTGCCCCTTCGGGATCGGGTGTAAGTCCGCCTTCATCATCCAAACCATAAGTATCTCCCAAGTCCGGCGTCTCTGATACATTTTCTTCTGAAGAGCCATCGGCGTTCGTCGTCGTCTCACGGATGGATTCTCCGGTTACAAGCTCCGACCCATCGGCGCCCGTCTCCGTTGTCTTTACCATTTCTTTGTCCGTTACAGAGCCGTCCGCATGCTCCGTCGACGTCGCTGTCGATTCCGTTGTTGTCGTCTTCGTGTCAGTTACCTTACCGTCGGCGTCCTTCGTCGTTTCCGTTACCTTTTCCGTGTGTGTTGTAGAGCCATCGTCGTTGGCCCGCGATGACGACACCGTTTCCACCGTCTCGCTTCCTCCGGCATCCGCCGACGTTAGCGTGACTTCGTCAGAGCCATCGGCAGAGACCGACATTTCTATGCCTGATTGATGGCCCTCGGCATCCGTCGTTGTTTGCTTGACTGCTGTTGAGCCATCGGCATATATCGTCGTTTCTTTCTCTGTTACAACAGAGCCATCGTCGCCTGTCACCGTTTCTTGAGTGGTTTCTGTTATTGAGCCATCGGCATTTTTTACCCTTGTAGTGGCGGTTTCTATTGTAGAGCCATCTTCATTCTCCACCGTTTCGGTGGAAGCGGTGATTTCGGCGGTAGCCTGGTTGCCCTGCTGGGCGAGGACGTAGTTGTTGGCCTTGTCCACGCCAATGACGATGGTGGCCTCGGTATAGTCGAGATCGCAGTTCACAGTGCTACCATTTTGCAGTCTGGCGATGACACCCATAATGGAGAGCTTTTCGTTATTCACGGCGCCGACGATTTTTACATTTGTGGCATCTACAGAATACCCTGTTATTTCTTTTAAGGTTGTGCTGCTGACAGTGAGGCCGCTTTCCACAGTGACGGGCTTCGGCACAATGGTGCCCGTGACGCTTGTGGGCTGGGCGCTGAGCGTGTAGTTGCCTGCCTGATCGCCAGCGAGCGTAAATCCACTAACGGTGACGGGCTTGGCCTTGCCTGCCTCAGCGTCAGCAAATACGGCTTTTACAGATTGTGCATTTACTGTCAACACATCGCCTTCGACCTTGCCGTCGATGATGGCACTTTCTGCGTCGATGACAGCCGAGGTGGTGCCATCGTAAATCTTATCCTTGGCTTTGACACCGCTGATGGTCACTTTCTTCGGCGTGATGGTGAACGTCTTCGAGACCGAGCCGGTATAGCTCGTGCTCGTGGCCTTCGCCGTCACGGTGACCGTTGGTGCATCGTTGCCCGTGGCATCATGGGCGGCCACATTATTCTTATATGTCCATTCGAACGAGTCCGTGACGTCCGTCCCGTTGTCTGTCACCGTCACCGCTGGCTCCTTTGCCGTGCCGTCGTAGACGAAGGGTCCGTCTGCCAGGCTGATCCATGAAGCCTCCAAATAACAACCCGTCGTGGTGCCGTCGGGCCAAAGGATAGACAGGTGGCTGACGCCCTCAGGCAGTTTGCTCTTATTGGCCACCAGCCAGCCACTATGGGCGGCGGCAGTGGCATCGCTGCCAAGAAGGACGAAACTGTTGTCGCTGAAGCCGAAGACCTCATAGTCCTCGGGGACAGATATCTCTGTGAGGGCTTCCTCGGTGCCGTCGAGGAATATAGGCAGGAATTCCTGCACGTCCAGGTCGGTAGCGGCAACATTCGAGAAGCTGCTGGCCATCGGCCCCTCAAAAGCCACCACCATCTTGGCGGTAATGGCGGCGCCGGAGGTGTTGCTCACGATGACCGTACTGTTCTCACCGAACTTCTTGCTTTTGAACTCAGCCAATTGGACGGTACTCCCCGACAAGCCTTTGATACCATAGAACTTCAGATTGTCGTTCGTACCATACAGCGCGAGAGCCCTCTGGTCGAAATAGGTCGAAGTGCCTGCTGGGAAGATAACCTCCGTCAGCCCGGCAACAGCCGCCTCGTAGTGCATGCTATTAGAGTCGTATATGGAACCTATGAGGCCCTCGCCATAGTCTGCTGACACGAACACGTCTTCTGGAGCTATCTGATCGCCGTCAGCATCTGTTACTATTTCATAGTTGGATGTGAACGTATAGGGTGCCTCATTATCCACCTTCACCCTAATCTTCTTCGCAGGCACGTCGAAAGAGCCGGGGGCGAACTCGAGCTTCTGGTCTTTGGCTAAGGAGATGTCGGCCACGGTGCAGTCGAAGGTGGGCAGGCCGAGGAAATAGAATCCGTTTGCGCTCTCGCTCTCGATGCCGATGCCGTCGGTGCCGGTGGCCACGAAGGTGCCGCCGCTGATGTTCGCCACGCCCTGCTCGATATAGAGGGCGTAGCTGCCGCCGCTGACGGTGCCGCCGCTGATGTTCGCCGCACCCTGACTATAGATGCCGCTGGTGGCGCCGATGACACTGCCGCCCCCCATATCCAACACACCCACATTCAGGATGCCCTTTGCACCCGTGGTGACGATGCCACCACCCGTGCCGCTGTCGAGGATTCTAAGCCGGGCATTGGTGGTGATGGTGATGAGCTCGTCGGCCGTACCGCTGATTGTGTGACCGTTCAGGTCGAGCACCACGTCTGTCTCTTTAGAGCCGTCGCCGAGGGCGAGCTTGCCCGTGTGGGTGCCGTCTGCTGCAAGCGCGCAGTCGGCCAGCAGCTTGATCTCGTCATTGTTCTGGGCAGCAGCAAACGCCGCCTCCAAGTCGGTGTATTCCACGGGATTCTGGCCCAAGCTCTGCACGGTGGCCACAGCCTGGCCATTACCTTGCGCCAACGCTGTGGAGGGAGCGGTAAACATGGCGATCATCACCACGGACAGGAATAACCGGGCGCTTCTGTTACAACTGAACAAGCACTTTTCGACTAAGACTGGGAATAGGTTTTTAAGTTTCATATCGTTGCTTATGTTTGATTATCTGCTGCAAATATAGGCATTTTCTACGAAAGCACCAAACATTTATCAGTTTTTTTGTGTGTGGGACACGGAGGTGCCTGACCCCTCCGTGTCTTTTCTTCGCGGCTGCGCGTAGCAACTCCCCACCCCTGTAGGGGCGGGGTGCCCGTAGGGCGGGGCGGGGACAGTAATCCCTCAGCCGAAGATACAGACCCCACCCCTGACCCCTCCCCTTGAGGGGCGGGGAGCGGCTGCGCGTAGGGACACGGAGGGGTCAGGCACCTCCGTGTCTCGAAAAATATTTCTTTGTGTCTTTGTGTTCCATAAATAAAAAAAGAAATCCCTGGCGCGTCTCACGACGGGCTAGGGATGATGCTATGATAAACACAAGTCATTCAGACTGTGACAACAAGTCGTCACGGGGCATGTGGAGGTGGGACATAAGCTAAGGTTTTAGGTTGTTGAAATAGTTACGGTAAATGCTCACGGGGAAACAAGGACAATCCTTGTGGACACCCTCCAGTTCGTTGTGGCCCATGATCTCGGCATCGGGGAAGTCGGCCTTCAGGGAGACGAGTAGCGTGTGGAGGGTCAGCTTCTGGGCGGGCGTGCGGGTGTCGGCAGGACGGCCCTTCTCGTCGAGGCCCCCCTCGTAGCAGATGCCGATGGAGTGGGCGTTGTAGTGGCGGGCGTGTGCGCCGACCATCTCTTCGGGGCGGCCGAAGTGCAGTTGGCCGTCGCGGGTGATGTAGTAGTGGTAGCCGCAGCACTTCCAGCCGCGGGCCTTGTGCATCTTGTCGAGCTGCTCCATCGTGATGTGCTGGTCGGGGCGGCTCGCCGTGCAGTGAATGATTATCAGATCTATACGTCTCATTTTTTGTTTACAGTTTACAGTTTACAGTTTACAGATGATTACATCATACGGGTGACAACTTCATACGGGTGATCACATCATACGGGTGACAACTTCACGGAAGGCTACATGCAGCTTTGGATCATGTTGGTTCCGAGGATCGTCGTTATGACGGTTGCAATAATTTGGAGTAATTTTTTAATTGTTGACCATTTCATAATTGAAGTAATTTTTAAAGATAAATTATTCTGTTTTTTGCAGGGCTAAAGCCCTGCTGGGTAATTTCTTACTTTCTTCGGCGCGAAGAAAGAAGCAAAGAAGCATCCACCCCTCCAAACCTCCCCTATATGGGAGGCTTAACACGAAAAATTGCGGTACCCGACAATTTTTCTCCGTTTTGGTATCGCGGGACACGCGATGACTTTTTTATCGGCTGGCGCACAGAGTGACACGCGATGACTTTTTATCGTCTGTCCCTTGTCTCGGAGTCTTTTCTGTGCTTGGTTGAGCCCCTTTCCAAGGGGCGGCGCAAGCAGGGATGTAGAAGATTATGGCGAACCCCGTAGGGGCGAAAGCTTGAGAGCCATACCAACACTCTGATGTAGGGCGTTCATCGCCCGGAGTCAGTTACATCCCTTCCATATAGGGAAGGGCTTGGGATAGGTGGATGTCTCTTTCGTTCTTTCTCTGCGCCAGAGAAAGGACAGAGTCCCAGGGCACAGCCCTGATAGGGGCGAGGTGCAGACAATCAGGGCGCAGCCCTGAGAGAATCGTGAGTTGACCAGACAGGCTTGATGGCTGTAATATGGACTTGTTGCAGCCCTCATCCGCTGCCTGCTATGCCATAGCACTGTCCCTGACTCAAACCTCACGACCTCTCAGTGGCTAAGACTTACCCGTTGCCCCCTTCTCCGCCGGAGCCGGAGCCCGATCCGGCGCCATCCGCCTCGGCGACGGCGATGCCATAGGTGGAGATGGGCACCTTCTCCTGGTAGCGACGCTCCTTGCCCCCGATCGTCTTCTTCAGCGACTTGATGACGTAGCCCCACTCGAAGATGCAGTCGTCCTTCAGGGCCTTCGAGGTGAGCTTCTCACCCTTGGTGTTCTCGGGCTGGAAGTTCAGGTAGATGCCGTTGATCATCGCGATCGGACCGCCGGCGATGGCGTCGGTGATGTTCGCCTTGCCGAGCTTGCCGCCGTCGACCGAGGGGTAGAACGTGCCGAGGCCGTCGATCTTCACGGGCTGGCCCTGGGTGATGAGCTCCTTGAGGCACTCCACCATCTGCATCACCACCAGTTCGCACATCTGGTAGCTGGCGATCTTGCCGTGCTCGGTCATGTGGCGGCAGAAGCCCTTCAGGTTAATAGGTACTTTTCGCTCCACCTCGGCGAAGAACTTGCCGTAGGCGGTCGACTCGTCATTGGTGTTCTGACGAAGGTTGATCATCATTGGAATGTTTGATCTTGCCATAGTTTTTTTTGTTTACAGTTTACAGTTTTTTTTGTTTACAGTTTACAGTTTACAGTTTACAGATGATTACATCTGCGGTTCACAGTTCTTGCGTCCTTTCAGTAGCAAGCGAGCAGAGCTCGAGCGTACAGATGATTACATCTACGGTTCACACATTGTTGGGGTGAGTTAAGCGGGAGAAAGGTGGCTGCAAACTCCGAGAAAGGTAGTACCTTTCCGGCAGAAAGGTGGCACCTTCCTTGGGCCCATCCGCCTGGTCACTTCCGACAATGCAAAGGTACCACTTTTTTGAGGGCCGTTTTCCGTTTAGGTCGTTCAAGGCACGATAGGGCATGATAAGCACGATAAGGCAGTTTACTCGTTGATGTCGATGCAGTATTTCTCGGCGATGAAGCGTACTGCGTTTGGCGGCAGCACCTTTGTCTTGGTCTTCACTCCCATGGCCTCCAGTTCGGCTTGATATTGCTTGCACCAGCTCATCAGCACCTTCACGCTCACTCCGGCGGCATCCGCCAGCTGTTGTTTCGACATTGCTTTCATTTTTTTTTGATGATTAAGTTTTTAAGGGGTCTGTAACCAAGGGTGGAGGGGGTCAGGGGTGACAGTAGAAATACATGAACTTCATGCGTACCGTGGGTGTATGCGGTACGCGTGAAAATCCATGAATTCAGGTGTCCCCCCTGACCCCCTCCGGTTCGTCCTCACCCTCGGGCCGTGCGTCGTAGGCCAGCATACGGCGGTTCATCTCGATCTCCTCGGGCTTGTAGACCACGACACGGTAGCCGCGCCTGCCGTGGGAGCGGTACTGCTCGAAGCCCAGCGCCTTCATGGCGCTGCCGATCTTCTCGATGGTCAGTCGTAGGGAGGGATTGTAGCCTATCTTGTTCAGGATGTCGGTGGCAGTGTAGAACTCACCCCTCTCACCGTTGTCGGGCTGGTGGAAGTGTGTCCTGATGGCCTCCTGTTCCGGCAGCGGGGTCTCGAAGGTCCTATTGTGCTCCCTCAGCTTCTCCTCCTCGGCCTTCGTGAAGTAGTGGCGGTAGTCCTGACGGTAGAGGGCATAGGCCTGGGCGTAGATGCCCTCGTAGTCGAACGGGTGGTCCCTGGGCGAGATGATGCTCTCCACCTCGAAGGGCAGCCATCGGCGGTTGCCGGTCACGTCGGTGAGGAACTGCACGTTGTTGCCCGTGCCGCAGAAGGATGCCACATGGGGCATGTGCTCCGTATAGTGGCCGAAGGGCTTGCGTTCGTCGATCGACGGCATCGTCACCACCGACTTCATCGTGTTCACGTCGGAAGGGCGCATCACGTCGAGCTCCTCGTAGCATACGAGGCCGTATTGCGACAGCGTGATGAGGTCGTCCTTCGACACGCGGCTCGAGTTGACCTTGATGCGGAAGTAGTCGCGCAGCTGGGGAGGCAGCAGATGGGAGAACCAGGTGGTCTTGTAGATGCCCTGCTCTCCGATGAGCACGAGCACCGACTGGTTCACCTCGCCCTCGTCGATCCAGCTGGCCACCATCGCCACGAGCCATTTCTTCAGGTACTCGTAGAAGAGCATCTGCTTCTCCACGCCGCCCTTGACCGTCACGGAGACCGACATGGCGAGGATATGGTCCTGGCCGTCCCACGGCGGCAGGCGGTTCAGGTAGTGGAGAAACGGCTGGAAGGCCGGCACGTACCCGGAGTCGAGCACCGTCTCCAGGTCGCATCTCCTCGTGTCCTTGATGGTCTGGAGGGCGGTCAGCAGGGTGTTCTTCAGACGGTCGCTCATCGGCTGCCAGTCGTCGCTGACGAACAGTTCCAGTTCGCTGTTCTGGCAGAAGGCGTCCTCCGGCGGCACACGGGCCTCCACCCGGTGCTTCACCGTGTTGTACCTCAGGTAGATGTGGTCGCTCAGGAATGCCTTGATCTCCTTAGTCGTGGCGTACACCTCCTGCCACGGCTTCTTGTGCACCTTCTCCTCGTCGGTCGCAGCTTTCTTCTTCCGTTTCTTCTTCGGTTTCTCTTCTTCCATATTTCTGTTCTTCTGTTCTTTAAAACATCTGTTCTTATGTCCTTCTGTCTAAAAAAACATCTGTTAATATGTTATTCTGTCTTTAAATAGTTATTCTGTCTTTAAATAGTTATTCTGTCTTTAAATAGTTATTCTGTCTTTTCTGCAAAGTTACTGAAATGTAATGGCACATACAAGCTTTCGCGCCACGAATATGCTTCGCAGCGCGAAATGACAAGTCCACGGCTTTCAGTCCCTACTCGTCAAACAGTTCACGGACGCGAACTTGCAGTGCTTCGGCTATCAGATGCAGCCGTCGTACTGTCAAGTCATCGCGTCCGTTCACTATGCCATTGATCGTCTGTCGGCTTACGCCAAGCCGGCGGCCCAGTTCGGCATCACTTACGTTTTTTTCATCATCACTCTGCGCAGGTTCAGCTGCGATTCATACTTTGCTTTCTTCATTGTTTTTTGTTGTTTAAAAAAGTTTATAATATGAGCCCCACCACCCTCATGGGCAGTGAGGCCAATTCTGAGCGTGCAAAAGTACAACAATTTCAGTGTAATGATGAAATTATCACACTTTTTTTCGGGAACTCCAGCGTAATCCTTTACGTGTTTTTATTGGAACGCAGAGACGCAGAGATGTTAATTTAATGGAACACAAAGACGCAGAGACGCAGAGATTTTAATTTAATGGAACACAAAGACACGAAGACACAAAGACTCAGAAACTCAAAAACTCAAAGAATAAAAAACTTTGTGTCTTTGTGTCTTTGTGTTCAATAATAAAAAAGATAATCTCTGAGTCTCTGCGTCTCTGTGTTCTATTATATTCTTCGACAGGGGCGTCACTTGCCCATGATGACGTTGACGATGGCATCGATCTCGGCCTGCGTCTTGCCGGCGGCGATGGCCTTCACGAGGTCGACGGCATTCACGTCGCCGTCGCCGTTGATGTCGTTAGGATCGGAGTCCTTAGGCACGATCATGGTGAAGGACGTGAGCAGGAAGTCACTCTCGCTCGGCTGCAGCGTCAGGATCAGGTTCTTGTCGGTCAGGATATCGTATGTCTTGCCCGACTCGATGATTATATCCTGCTCATCGCCACGGTTTATTCCATGAGCCTCTTCTGCCGCCGATTGTTGTTGTTATCAGTTTTGGTTGTCGGGTTACTTGATGCACCCCGTCTTCAGTTCGCTGTCGAGAAAACTATAGACGTATCGGGGACTCTGGTAATAGAGGCCAGTGGCGTCACGCTGCAGACGCTGGTAAGTATCGGAGTTGATGACCGTAGCCAGAGCCTGCTCTATGGAGAGCTGAGGATTGTCGTCCATCAGCAGCAAGGCAAGGTTCTTCACCATGTCGAGTTTCATCTGTTCTTGTTCGCTCATAGTCGTTTGAGGATTTTGACGGCGCGTTCGGTGCCGAAGAAATATTGAAAGGTGATGCCCTTCATGTTTCGCAAGTTGTGGACGAGCGTGGGCAAGTCGATGCTTTGGTTCTCATATTTCCAGAGCTGCACGCCGACGCGGTCGTTGGCGATGGGACCAATGACGATATCGTAGTCGTGCGCGGGTTCACGCTTGGAATTGTTGCGGTTCAGGAGAATGAACTTGGCCCACTCCTCGCTGTAGTCACTGAAGCGGAGAACTTTCAGGGTGGCCATTTGTTCGTCATTAGCCTCATAGGTAAGCACTATAGGAGTGCCTGTCTCAAGCTGTTCCACCTTGGTCTTGGCCATATCCATAGCCTGTGCGTATTCACGGGAAAGGTAGAATCCCTGGCCGAAGTCCTTGTTAGGCTTCGACTTCGTAAGGTCTATCTCACCGAAGTCAGCATTGGTACCGTGGTAGAGGATCATATCAGCGCGCCTCCTTTCCTATGGCAGTATTCTGCCATATCGGCAACCATCGACTGGAAGGACTGTGTATGGCAGTAGTCATAGTGCTCATCAACGAAAGCGATGCCTCCGTAGCGGCTCAGGTAGTTGAATGCCTGTTTGAGTGTCAGCCCGAACCTACGTCCGAACTCCAATGTGAGAATGAGTGTCCACTCCATCTTGTCGTGATTACTATATCCCATATTCTTCTTTTTCTCGCTGCAAAGATAGGAAAAAATTCCCGAACGGCAAAATAAATCGAGATTTATTTTTATGGCGTCACGATTTGTTACCCCATGAGTTCGGATTTAGGCACGGATGGCAAAGAGATTAGGCACGGATTACACGGCTTTTAACAAAGACACGGCTTCTTCGGCGCAGCTTTCCCCTCCTAACTCAGGAGGGGAAAAAAAGTCCGAGAAATTCCGTGTCAGTCCGATGCCAATATCAGATGCTGATCTCGCCGCGGAGGGAGTGGCCCATGAGCTGGCGGACGGTGTCGGGCGAGTCGGGATAGTGCGACTGGAGGAACATCAGCTTGGTGACGGCACTCTCGACGGTCATGTCGCGGCCGCTGATGACACCCGCCTCCTGCAGGTGGTAGCCGCTGTCGTAGCGTGACATCTCGACGGCGCCCTGCAGACACTGGCTGATGTTGACGATCACCTTGCCGTTGCGGGTGCCCTCGCGGAGGGCGTTGAGCAGCCAGGGACTCTGCGGGGCGTTGCCCGATCCGAAGGTGCGCATGACGATGGCCTTCAGGTTCGGCGTGTGGATGATGTGGCGGATGAGGTCTTCGCGGATGCCAGGGAAGAGGGAGAAGATGATGACGTTGTTGTCGAGTCGGAAGTGGGGCGTCATCGGCTTGGCCCAGTCGGGTTTGAGCATACGTTCACGGTGGTAGGTGATGTTCACGCCGGCATCGACGAGGTGGGGGTAGTTGAACGACTCGAAGGCATTGAACTCCTCGGCGCTCTGCTTCGTGGTGCGGTTGCCGCGCAGCAGATGTCCACCGAAGAAAATGCCGACCTCTGGTACCAGTGCTTTGCCGTCAGCGTCTTTTGTTGCAGCAATCTCTACGGCTGTGATAAGGTTCTCCTTGCCATCGGTGCGTAACTGTCCAATAGGGAGCTGAGAGCCTGTGAAGATGACGGGCTTCGTGAGGTTTTCCAGCATATAAGAGAGGGCAGAAGCTGTGTAGGCCATAGTATCAGTGCCATGAAGTACGACAAAACCGTCATACTGGTCATAATGGTCGGCGATACAGTGCGAGAGGTCTGTCCAGCGACCAGGTGTCATATCACTGGAATCGATAGGCGGTGTGAACTGAAAGGTATCTATTTCCGTGTCGAACTGTTTGAGTTCAGGCACATTCAGAAGCAGGTGCTCGAAGTCGAAAGGTTCAAGGGCACCCGTCTGAGGGTTGCGATTCATGCCGATAGTACCGCCTGTATAGATTAATAATACCTTGCTGCGCATAAGTGGAAAGCAAACGTTTACGTTTATATTTTTTGCAAAGATAGTTCTTTTTTACGAAATAATGATTAACTTTGCGGAGAATTTGAACTTAAAACGTAATAACAAACAAAATTATGAAGCAGTTTAATGACGATAACTTCGTTCTCGAGACCCAGACGGCTCAGGACCTGTATCACAACCATGCGGCCAAGATGCCCATCATCGACTATCACTGTCACCTCATCCCCGAGATGGTGGCCAACGACCATCGTTTCAAGTCAATCACCGAATTGTGGCTGGGAGGTGACCACTATAAATGGCGTGCCATGCGTACGAATGGTGTCGATGAGAGATACTGTACAGGCAAGGACACAACCGACTGGGAGAAATTTGAGAAGTGGGCAGAGACTGTCCCCTACACTTTCCGTAACCCCCTTTATCACTGGACCCACCTCGAGTTGAAGACAGCCTTTGGCATCACCAAGCAACTCTCGCCGAAGACCGCTCGCGAGATTTTCGACGAGTGTAATGAGAAGCTGAAGCAGCCCGAGTTCTCTGCCCGTGGACTGATGAAGCACTACCATGTGGAGTGCGTCTGCACCACCGACGATCCCGTGGACGACCTGCACAACCACATCGAGTATGCCAAGCATAAGGCTCAGGATGATCCTATAATGATTCCAGCCTGGCGCCCCGACAAGGCCATGAACATCGAGAAGCCCGAGTTCTCGAAATACGTGGAGCAGCTGGCTCAGGTGAGCGGCACGGAGATCAACAAGTTTGCCGATATGGTCGACGCCCTGCAGAAGCGCCACGACTTCTTCGCCGCCAACGGCTGCAAACTCTCTGACCACGGCATCGAGGAGTTCTACGACGAGGAGTACACCGACTCGCAGATCGAGACCATCTTCGCGAAGGCCATGCGCGGCCAGCAGCTCTCCATCGAGGAGGTGCGCCAGTTCAAGAACTGCTTCCTCACCGTGATGGCAGAGATGGATGCCGATGCTGACTGGACACAGCAGTTCCACTATGGTGCCATCCGCGACAACAACACGGCGATGTACAACCAGCTCGGCCCCGACACGGGCTTCGATTCGATCGGTGAGTTCAACACCGCCAAGGCCATGTCGAAGTTCCTCAACAAGCTGAACATGAAGGGCAAGCTCACACGTACCATATTATATACGCTTAATCCCTGCGCCAACGAGGTCATTGCCACAATGCTCGGCAACTTCCAGGGCGGCGAGCCGGGAAAGATTCAGTTCGGCTCGGGCTGGTGGTTCAACGACCAGATGGACGGCATGATCCGCCAGATGAACGCCCTGTCGGTGCTGGGTCTGCTTTCGCGTTTCGTGGGCATGCTCACCGACAGCCGCTCGTTCCTCTCTTATCCGCGTCACGAGTATTTCCGTCGCATCCTCTGCAACATCCTTGGTAACGACGTGGAGAAGGGCTTGCTGCCTTGCGACATGGAGATTCTGGGTCGCATGGTGGAGGATATTTCGTACAATAATGCACGGAGATACTTTAAGTTCTACTAATTACTACTGATGGATATCCATCGCGAGTAGGTCGGGACTGATTATCCCGGCCTATTTTTTTTCTGCCTCTCTCATTAAAATAGTTGTAAAAAGTTTGCTCGTTTATGAAATAATTCTTATCTTTGCACTAATATTGACCGAATATGATAAAGATGTGTATGAAGAAGATAAGTGTTTTATTCTTACTTGTCTTGCTACCTGTGTTGGCAAGTGCTGTTGAGACTGTTGAAATCAAAGGCATCTGGTATGCCCTGGATGCTGAGCATAGTTGTGCTACGGTAGTGAAGAACCCATATAAATACGCTGGCGATGTCATTATTCCAGAACAAGTCGAATACGGCGAAGTGACCTATGATGTGACGGCCATCGCAGCAGAGACGTTCAGTGGTTGTCCGTCGCTCGTGTCGGTATTAATCGGGAATGCAGTCACCACCATGGGTAACAGGGCCTTTGCCTATAATAACTCTCTGAAGTCTGTTACCGTTGGTGATGGCTTGGAGGCTGTCCCACAGTATGCGTTCTATATGTGTCCTGCCCTGACAGACGTTACCATCGGCAATGCTGTCACTTCCATCGGCACTTCTGCCTTTCACGGGTGTTCATCGCTCAAGACTGTGATTATCGGCAGTAGTGTGACCTCTATAGGCGAATCTGCCTTCTATGACTGCAGCAGCCTGGCTGATGTCTATTGTCTGGCTGAACAGGTGCCGGCAACAGAGAGTACATCGTTCGACTCCCGTTATACACTTTATACGCTCAGTGTGCCAGGAACGGCTTATAGTGCTTATTATAACACGGTCCCCTGGAGTAATTCGCATACCATCCGTTCTATTTATGAAGGTGAAGTCGTGAAGTGTGCCATGCCAGAAATCAATTTCGCTGGCGGCAAGATACAGTTCACTTGTGCTACAGAAGGTGTCGAATTCAAGTCCTTCGTGAGTGTCGGAGGTGCAGGGACTTATACTGGGAATGAGATATCCTCGCCCGACTCTTATACGGTATCGGTCTTTGCCATTAAGAAAGGCTGTTATAGGTCGGATACTGCTACTCGCACTTTCACCTTCTCTACGGCTGCCGTCTTGGGCGACCTGAATGGTGATGGTGACGTGAACGTTAAAGATCATGTGAAATTGTCGGATATAATTCTTAATAAGTAATGAGATATAACACAGGCTACAATCGCGAGGGCGACTACGACCATTTTGTCGTCAGCGAGGAGAGACCTCTGCTGGAGTGGCTTATTGCGAATTTACCGCAGTCGAAGTCGAAGGTGAAAGCCGTGCTGCAGGGACGTGGTATCAAAGTGAACGGCAAGACCGTCAGTCAGTTTGATTTTCTGCTGAAACCTGGGATGAAGGTGGCTGTGTCGAAGACGAAGCGCAATCAGAAAGGGTTCAAGAGCCGCTGGGTGAAGATTGTGTACGAAGATCGCTGGCTGATAATTGTTGAAAAAGAGGCCGGCATCCTTTCGATGGCTGGTGGACATGCGGCACTGAATGTGAAAGCGGTGCTCGATGACTATTTCAAGAAGTCGCGCCAGAAATGCACAGCCCACGTCGTCCATCGCCTCGACCGTGATACCAGCGGGCTGATGGTCTATGCCAAGGATATGGAGACGGAGCAGGTGCTGGAGCACAACTGGCACGATATTGTGTACGACCGCCGGTATGTGGCGGTGTGCTCCGGGGAGATGGCCGACGACGAGGGGACGATAGCAAACTGGCTGAAGGACAACAAGGCCTACATCACCTATTCGTCGCCTGTCGACAACGGTGGAAAGTATGCTGTGACCCATTTCCACGTGATGGACAGAACGACTGAGCACTCGCTTGTAGAGTTCAAACTGGAGACAGGACGTAAGAATCAGATTCGTGTGCATGCCGCCGACATGGGGCATCCTGTCTGTGGAGATCCGAAATACGGTAATGGAGACGATCCTATAGGGCGTTTGTGCCTGCATGCCTGGCTGCTCTGCTTCCACCATCCGGTGACAGGCGAGCCCATGGAGTTTGAAACGCCTGTACCCACTGCATTCAGAAAACTATTTAAGTAAATGGAGAATATTGGTTATTATGCTGCGATGCTTGCAGCCATCATCATCGCCTTCCTGATTATCAAGCGTGTGGTGTCGTGTATGGTAAGAACAGTTGTGACGCTTGTGCTTATTGCCGTTCTTGCATACATTTATTATATGTATCTCAGGTGAGTTTATCCCTGTCCGTCGGCGGGGATAAGTTCATGATATATTCGGTCAAAGGCTTTCTTGAGCTCTGCTGGCTGGGCGATAAGGTTACGTAGCTCGTTTAGGCGTACGGCGTTCGGCGAGTTGGGTATCCAAAGCCTTATGTAGCCGTCTTTGGAGTATTTATTGTCCATGTGTTCCTTGAAGCGCTTCCAGTGGCCCTCGTGGTCGAGTTGCGGATAGTTGGCCAGCCCGTATTGGATCGTGCGGCGAATGACGATATCCTTGTCGATATCGCGGTCTGCTTCAGCCACAATCTTCCCGTAGATGCTCCTTGGTGCGTGTGCGGCAGAGGCCCGGTGGTCTTCGACGGCTTCACGCATGATTTTCAGCTGTTCTGGCGAGAACCATTTCTTTAGCCGTGCATCAGCGGCCAGGATCTTTCCGCTCGTGAGATGATGTACGGCACGTGGTCCCGACATGCCGAGATCGTGGTAGGCGGCAATGGCATACACCATATTTATATCGGCACCGGTCATCTTCACTAATTCAAGCGAGTTGCGTATGACACGGGTGACATGCTCCATGTTGTGGGCAGCGTCGAAAGCAGCGTATTGAGGCAGGATTTTGGTCTCAATAAACTCTACCAGATCAAGGCTCGGAACGTTTTGTATCATAAAAAGTTTGGTTTATGTTTGCAAATGTACGAAATTCTGCGTACTTTTGCAAATAAAAAGGAAGAAAATATGAATGAAGGCGTAAGAATCAAGACAAACTCGCTGCGAGCGTGGCTTTTGGCCGCTCGTCCGAAGACACTTTCCGGAGCAGCTGTGCCCGTGATGATTGGTGTATCGTTGGCCTACTCTGATGCCCGGCTATACGATGGCGATGTGTTCAGCTGGACGGCAGCCCTGCTCTGCCTGCTCTTTGCCTTTGCCATGCAGATCGATGCGAACCTGATCAACGACTTCTTCGATTTTGTGAACGGCACCGACGATGTGGAGACGCGACTCGGTCCCCGGAGGGCGTGTGCGCAGGGGTGGGTGACGCTCAGTGCCATGAAGCAGGCCATCGCTGCCACGACGTGCGCTGCCTGTGTCATTGGTCTGCCATTGGCATGGTATGGCGGCCTGGAGATGATTGTGGTAGGTGTTGCCTGTGTGGTGTTTGCCTTCCTCTACACCACGGTGTTCTCCTATCGAGGCATGGGCGATCTGTTGGTGCTCCTTTTCTTTGGCCTTGTGCCGGTATGCTGCACATACTATGTGCAGCTACATACCATCACCTGGGAGGTAGTGCTTGCTTCACTTGCCTGCGGACTCGTCATAGACGCCCTTCTGATTGTGAACAATTTCAGGGATCGTGACAACGACCGTCTTGCCGGTAAACAGACGCTCGTTGTGAGGTTGGGGCCCGAGGCCGCCCTGCAGCTCTACTTTGGCGTAGGTGTCGGGGCAATGATCCTGGGGGCAACGTTCTGGATGCACGGCCATCCGCTGGCCACGGTGTTCCCGCTATTGTATTTCGTGCTCCATGTGTTTACTTACCTGCGCATCAAGCGCATCTATCAAGGTAAGGCGTTGAACCTCTGTCTGGGCGAGACAGCTCGAAACATCTTCATCTACGGTCTCTGCGTCAGCATCGGCCTCCTTCTCTGCTGAGTTAGTTGTAAAACACCCACGACACGCCGAAGTGTATCACGGAGTTGTTGGTGGGGTAGTGGGGGGTAAGGAATTGCATCCTGCTGCCAGAGCCAGCATTGACGTGACTCATCATCACGAAGAAACGCACTTTCTTCAATACCATGTTGGCGTAGACGTCGACGAAGGGGTAGCCGCCGAGTTCTACACGGCTGGCAGCATTCTGCTGGATGGCAAACTGGTTCATGAGCGGACAGAAGTCGGGCGCATAGTATTTGCTGAACCACACGGCGTCGGCTCCAAGCTCCACGCCGAGTACCTTCGCAATCTTAAACTTCAGGTATAGGTTCGTGAAGATGTTCCACGTCGGTAGCGGCAGCACGTCTTTGTTGCTGGAGTTCTGGTAGGTGATGACATTCTCCCAGTTGAGCGGACCGAGTCGGAAGTTCTGGTGCAACTGTGCCATCATGATGTTGATATTACTCGACTCTTGGAAGACGCCCGTGGCGAAGTTCGTTCGTCTGTTGTCGATGTTATCGTAGCTCATGCCGAAATAGGTGTGGTTTTGTATCTCCTCGATACCTACGCGCAGCTTGGTGTTCGTTTTGTCATACGAGAAGATGCCCTCTATGCGTGTGCGTGTCTCAGCCGAAAGGTCACTGTTGTCCCACCAGGCGTGCTTGCCGTGGTATTTCGTCATGAAGAATCCAGGCTTGTCGCGGTGGAAGTAGGCCTTGGCAGCCAGTCTGACAGTGTCTTTGAAGAGTGCGAAGTTCAGGTCGGTACTGAAGTCGAGGTGCAACTGTCCTACGTTGTCGCCGGCCACCCATGCCTCCACGCCGGCTTTGAAGTGCAGTGTTCGTCCCTGCGTTTTGCTGAGCAGTCCGCCGATGGTGATGTCGTTCTCCTTCCATTTCGACCGTGTGGCAATGCTCCCTATCGTGTCAGGCATTTCGTAGTGTCGGTTTTCGTGGGATACGAAGACCTTCAGTCCTGCCTTCACGTATTTGTTGAAGCCTTCAAGCAGTCCGATACCGAAGATGTTCTTCAGTGTATGGTGGTAGGTCAGGTCGTTGATAGAGTCGTTGCTTAGGTTCGCTCTGTCGAGATAGCGATTCTGGTAGTAGTTCTCCGGCGAACTGTATGCCAGATAGATGCGACGGTAGTTGTTCCATTCGAGGGTGTGGAAGAAGCTCGTGACGGGCACAAACTCGTCTTTCATCGTCGCGTCAATAGAGTCTTGGATAGCTTGTGCGCGTGTCAGGCTGTCGAGCGTGGCCTGGTCTTCGATCTTAATGCGAGTGGTGTCTACGGCCTGTGCTGCCAGCGAGTCGAGCAGAGCCTTCGGCTCAGCACCCACGATACGGGCATTGTCGGGCCGCCCACTGGGTCGTGTCTCCGGCTCCCGCCGCTGGTCACGGCTGTGGTCGTCGCCGTCTTTCTCCTTGTCGAGAGCCTCGCGCTTCTCCTTGTCTTTCTTCGAGTCTTTGGCAAACTGCCGGGCCTTGATCTCCTCGTCAGTCATCTTCACCTTGCGGTAGAAGCCGATGTTGTAGCGGTGGGTCAGGAACAAGTGCTGGTGGTCGTTGCGGTTCCAGTTTTCCGAGAGCACCGTCTGTATCTCGTTCTCGCTGTACGACTCTGGGAACAACTCTGGGTGCACGATGTAATTGTCGTTTCCGATGCCTCCGTTCTCCTCGGCCTTCTGGTGGCTGTTGGTGAAAAAGAAGTGCATATTATATTTGTCGCCGGTGTACGAGCTGAAGAGCGTGGCGTTGAAGTGCGACACGTTCTGGTGCATGTAGTAGCCTCGCGAGTAGGCATATTCCAGGTCGAAACCCATGTTTAGGCGCTTGCTGGCGTTCACGGCAAACTTCGCGTCGATATGATCCTCGCCGCTGGTCTTGTCGCCGCAGTTGTCGTAGAGGATGGTAGTGTAGGGCGAGAGGGTGTTCATGAAGAGAAAGTTCTCCGGCCTTTTCTCAACGAAGCTGTAGGGTTGTGAGAAGAAGTAGATGTCGGTGGCGGGGCGGTTGAAGAAGATGCGGCTTTGTCGCGCCGTGTAGTTGCTGCCCGTGTGGTTGTACTCGCCATACATGCCGCTGTTGAACGTGGTGTTCATAAAGAGGTGTGGCACGGTGTCGGGTTCTGCGGGGGTCATGTCACCGAAGGTGCGGTCGATGGTCCAGGTGTGGAATCCCTTGGGGATCTCTTTGTTGCGCGTCGTGTCGTTGTTGTGCTTATTGAAGTTGCCATTGCCGTTGCGTTGCGACACGTTGCCATATTCGTCAATCTGGTTGTAGGTGTCTTGGGCCGAAGCGGGGGTGAACAGGCTGATAGATGTAAGGATGAACAGCATTGCCATCACCCTTATCCATATGTATCGTCGCTGCATTTTACTCAGTGCTTGAAACATTTCTCTCACCTCTTAACCTCTCACTTCAGCATCCTGAGCGATGACTCCGCTATTTTCACCACCATCGAGCAGAGGATGATGTAGAGGCCCAGCATGTGCCTCTCCTCGTTTTTCTGAAGGTATAGTATCACTCCTACGACGGCCCCGACCATAAAGATGAGGTTCAGCCAGAAACGGATTTTGTCCTTGTTCATTATTTACTGTTGATAAGCGAGTTCATCTTGTTGAATATGAAATCCTTACGGTCTATTGTCTTGCGGCGGAACTTGGCCGATACAGGGTATAGCTTCGTGTGCTTCTTGTTTACGGCATACTTGTCGGTGATCCATTCCTCGGCGGTGTAGTGGCGCGGCTTGCGGTCGAGGTCGTAGTCGTATGAGATGTGCTTGATTGTGATGTCTGCTCGTCCGTCGGCAGTGGTGACGTGTATCACGAAGTTCAACTGAGTGCGGTCGAGCGAGAAGGTCTTGTTAGTGAACACGAGCCACTCGTGGAAGACGGCTCCCAGCTCATGCTTCTCGCGGTTGTCGATACACACGATGCTGCCTGCAATCTGGTTGGGCTCGTGGGTCATCTTCGTCAGTTGCTGCAGCACGATGTCGTAGATCTCGTCGGCACTCTTCCCCTCAGCCTGGATGGTGGTGCTGAACTCCACCTTTCCGTTCACCTCTGGCACGGCGTTGGCCGTCAGGTACTTTGCGTCGGGGTTATCCTTCGGCTGTTCTTCCACTTCGATGCGTTCCCAAGTGTTGTCCTGAGCCGATACCAGCAGGGGCACAACCATCAGCAGGACTATCAAAATCTTTTTCATCTTTACCTATTTAATTATTGTCTCGTGTAGATTTTCTGTGCAAAAGTACGAAGAAAAATGAAAAATGAAGAATGTAGGATGAAGAATTTGCTGCTGCTCTACATTTATTAACTAATTATAGTTTTTTAGTAAACCGTAAACAATGAACTCAATCTCTTACTTCATCTCCAACTCCTTCTGCATCCTCACGATCTCATCCCGATACTGCGCCGCCTGGATGAAGTCGAGGCGCTTGGCTGCCTCCTTCATCTGTTGCTGCATCTCTGCGATATATTTCTCCATCTGTTGTCGCGTCATGCGGGCCACGATGGGGTCTGCGGCCATCGTCGAGCCAGTGGGCGCCATGCCATATTCTCTGCGCAGCTCCCTCGTGTCGGCACGGTTCTGCTGTTGCAGTGCCGCCTGACTGATGTTCTTTACGATCTGCTTGGGCGTGATGCCGTGAGCCTCGTTGTAGCGTATCTGTTTCTCCCGGCGCCGTAAGGTCTCATCGATAGTGAGCTGCATCGAGGCGGTGATGGTATCGGCATACATGATCACCTTGCCGTTCACGTTTCGTGCGGCGCGTCCTGCCGTCTGTGTCAGACTGCGGTGGCTGCGTAGGAATCCTTCCTTGTCGGCATCGAGGATGGCCACGAGCGACACCTCCGGCAGGTCGAGTCCCTCCCTGAGCAAGTTTACGCCCACCAGCACGTCGTAGTTGCCCAGCCGCAGGTCGTTTAGTATCTGCACGCGTTCCAGCGTCTTCACCTCGCTGTGTATGTAGTTCGTTTTCACGCCGTGTTGCAGCAGGTAGTCGGCCATCTCCTCAGCCATGCGCTTGGTGAGCGTGGTTACGAGCACGCGCTCGCCCCGCTCTTTACGCTGCTCGATCTCGTCGAGCAGGTCGTCTATCTGGTTCTCGCTGGGGCGCACCTCTATCTCGGGATCCAGCAGTCCCGTGGGTCGTATCACCTGTTCCACCACCACGCCCTCGGCCTCCTGCAGCTCGTAGTCGGCGGGGGTGGCGCTGACGTAGATCACCTGGTGCACCTCCTGCTGGAACTCCTCGAAACGCAGCGGGCGGTTGTCGAAGGCGGCCGGCAGGCGGAAACCATACTCTACGAGGTTCTGCTTGCGGCTACGGTCGCCGCCATACATGCCGTTGATCTGCGGCACGGAGACATGGCTCTCGTCGATGAACAGCAGATAGTCGTCGGGGAAGAAGTCAAGCAGGCAGTAAGGCCGTTCGCCCGCCTTGCGCCCGTCGAAGTAGCGGCTGTAGTTCTCGATGCCCGAGCAGTGGCCCAGTTCCTTGATCATTTCCATGTCATACTCCACGCGCTCCTTGATGCGTTGCGCCTTGATGCCGTCGCCCAGCTCCTCGAAGTAGGCCACCTGCTTCATCAGGTCGTCCTGAATGTCGTGGATGGCCCTGACAGTCTGCTCCTGTGAGGTCATGAAGAGGTTGGCGGGGTAGAGCTTATAGTCCTTGAACGAGGCGATGTGGTCAAAGGTCTGGCCGTCTACCTCCTCGATGGCGTCGATATCGTCGTCCCAGAAAGTCACGCGCAGCACCACCTCCGAGTAGGCCATCGCAATGTCGACGGTGTCGCCCTTCACGCGGAAGTTGCCGCGCTGCAGGTCGAGGTCGTTGCGCACGTAAAGCGACTGCACCAGCTTCCTCAGTAGCGCGTTGCGGCTCAGTTTCTGGCCCACGCTGAGCTCGATGACGTTCTCCTGTAGGGCCACGGGGCTGCCCATACCATATATACACGAGACGGACGACACGATCACCACGTCGTTTCGGCCCGACAGCAGACTCGTCACCGCCGAGAGTCGCAGGCGGTCAATCTCATCGTTGATGGCCAGGTCTTTTTCTATATAGGTGTCCGTCGTCGGCAGGTAGGCCTCCGGCTGGTAGTAGTCGTAGTAACTCACGTAATATTCCACGGCGTTCTCGGGAAAAAACTCCTTCATCTCCACGTAGAGTTGGTGGGCCAGCGTCTTGTTGTGGCTCAAGATGAGGGTGGGGTGGTTCCAGTTGGCTATCACGTTCGCCATGGTAAATGTCTTGCCAGAGCCGGTCACGCCCAGCAGCACTTGAGCCTTGTCGCCCCGCTCCAGTCCCTCCGTTAGCTGTCGGATGGCCTCGGGTTGGTCACCCGTAGGCTTGTAGTCTGATACCAGTTTATATTTGCTCATAGCCTGCAAAGGTACGCAATTATAGGCGATAATGAAAAGATAGGTTGCTTTTTTAACTACTTTTAGTTTATAGTTTACAGTTCACTCTTAATTTATCTTCCATTCTTCTGGTGACTGTCCGGTGGGGAATTGGATGGTAAAGCGAGTGAGATGATCTTCTGGATCTGTAAGCAGATTGAACGTGCAGTGATGAGAAGTAAGAATGTCACGAATGAGTAGAAGACCAAGTCCCTGGCCTTGAGGCTTGGTAGAGAAAAACGGAGTGAAGAGATTTTTGGCGATAGTTGGCAGGATGCCATGACCATTGTCGGTAATGATGAGCGTAGCTGGCATGATGACTTCAAGGGTGATATGTCCTTGTGTTTTCCCGATGCTTTCTACTGCATTCTTGACGATGTTTATGAGCACCTGTTGGAAAAGAACGGTATCAAGATGCACGGGTACGGCTTCGTCGGTCAATCGGAAATCAATATGGACGTGCGCCTGCGTACACAGGTTTTCGAGGAAGGGACGGCAGGCTTCCACCTCCTCGCTGAGGTCGCAGAGTTGCAATTGCGGTTGCGGAATTTTCACTACTTCGGCAAAGCGGGAGACAAAGGATGAGAGGGCGGTGAGCCGTTCGGCCTCGTCGCCAGTAAGACTGCCCATGATGCCCGCCACGCTGTTGTTCACCTCATGGGCAATCATGCGGATGACGCGTTCGTAGGCGGCTTTCTCAGCAAGACGTATTTCTGAGGTCAGTGACTCGATGAGGAAGAAAGGATGCTGGAAACCACGGTCAGGAAAACTGAGGTGGCTGATGCGGAAGAGTTGCGGCCCGCCAGGGATGCGTACAGTAGTCGTCTCCCCGAGAGGCAGTGCTTGGATGGTCTCCTCGATACTTGGCGACAACATCTCACGGGCTGCGGGATTCATGGACGTTGTGTTGCCGTCGAGGTCACACTGGATGACACCCATCGGCGAAGCATCGATAAGCAGGTT
>OCTW011506117.1_pt1 | contig 130339 bp, 129 predicted proteins | sample 1539671 | NCBI WGS metagenome assembly OCTW01 (sample SAMN02144230, study PRJEB22623) | gut metagenome | biome: sheep rumen | host: Ovis aries | place: New Zealand | reverse complement strand
ATTACTTGATTCTATTTTACCATTATATGATGTAAAACTTATTTCAATTAATGATAATATAGATGGACTAAATGATGAAGAAGATAGTTACTTATTAAAAGGCTTACTTAATATTTATAATGAGAACTATCCAAGAGATATATCTAATAAAGTTAAAACAGCATTAACTACTAAAAAGATAAATGGCGAATTTGTAACTTCTTATGCACCTTATGGATATAAAAAATCAAGATATGAAAAAAATAAAATAACTATTGATACAGAAGCAGCAAAAACTGTAAAAATGATATTTGACAGTATAGAAAAAGGCTTAAGCAAGAAAGAAATAGTAAATATTTTAAATAATAAAAAAATCAAAATTTTTCAGGATATTTGAAATGTGCAGAATGTGATAGCAATCTAACTATTAGAAAGAGTAAAGATTATACGTATTATGCATGTTCATCACATGTAAGAAAAAGGGGATGTAATAATAAACATACAGTAAGAAAAGATATTTTAGAAGGAAAATTAATTATAGAAATAAATAATAGACAAGCTAAAAAAATAGATAAGTTGAATAGAAAATATATTTATGATTTAATAAATATGATATATTTAAATAAAGATGGATTAATAGATATAAAATATAAATTAAAGGAGATTTAAATTATGGATAAATTAGAATCTATAACAATTGAAAATAATGAACAATATTTAAGACAGTTTTCTAAAGAAGTGGACATTAGTGATCCAGAACTTCATAATAATATTGTAGTTCTTCAAGATTATTGTATGCAAAATGATGTAATGGCTATGGCAGCAGTACAATTAGGAATTCCTAAAAGAATAGTATATGTGAAAAATACAAACTTAGAAATATTAAATAAAAGATTAACAGATGAGGGAAAAGAAGAAACAAAAGATTACAATGAAGCTAAAGTATTAATAAATCCTGAAATTATATCAAAAGAAGGACTTACAACGTTTTGGGAAGCTTGCGCATCATGTTCTTGGTATGAAGGAGAAGTAAAAAAATGGTATAATGGAAAAGTGAAAAGACCTTATAAAATAAGAGTAAGGTATTTTGATATAGAAGGAAATGAGCATGAAGATGAATTTGAAAGTTTTGAATCAACAGTATTATGTCATGAAATAGACCATTTAGATGGAATTTTACATATAGATATTGCTGATAAAGTAATTAAAGCGACTAAAGAAGAAAGAATAGAATTAAGAAAAAAAGAAGGATATACTATAATAAGCCAAACAGGAGATTTTGAACAATTAAAATCAAAGAAAATAGATGAAAAAGGTGAAGAAAATGGACGATAATAAAAGTTGTGCAAGTACAAACATTAACTGGTACCCACGGACACATGAACAAAACAAAAAAACAAATAGCAGAAGATTTAAAACTGATAGATGTAGTAGTTGAAATATTAGATGCAAGAATACCAAAATCAAGTCAAAATCCTGAACTACAAGAACTAATAAAGAACAAAAATAAAATAATTGTTCTAAATAAAAGCGATCTATCAGATGAAAAAACAAATCAAAAATGGCTACAATATTTTAAAAAACAAAATATAACAGCACTGCTATCAGAATCAAATTCAGGCAAAGGAATAAATGATGTAATTTCACAAATACGAAAAATTGCACAAGAAGAAAATGAAAAAACATTACAAAAAGGCAGGGCAGGGAAGAAAGTTAAAGTAATGATTGTGGGAATTCCAAATGTAGGAAAATCTTCATTAATAAATAGAATTACAAAGAAAAATTCAGCAAAAGTTGGAAATAAACCAGGAATAACAAAACAAAAGCAATGGATTACTATTGAAAAGAATATAAGTTTACTAGACACACCAGGAATTTTATGGCCAAAATTGAATCAAGAAGAAGTTGCTTTAAATCTCGCTTTTACGGGAACAATAAAAGACGAAATTTTATCAAAACTAGATATAGCATATTATCTTTTAAAATATTTATTAGAAAATTATAACCGAAATTTAATAAATAGATATAGTCTCGATCAAAAAGAAATAGAAGACATACTAAATAATACTAACAATATGGAAAATGAAAATATAATGGAAATAATGGATTTGATAGGAAAAAAAAGAGGAGCAATTGTTTCAGGCGGAAAAATAGATAGGGAAAAAGTTGCAAATATTATTTTAGAAGATTTTAGAAGCGGAAAACTTGGCAAAATCTCACTAGAAGAGCCAGAACTGTAAATAGGAATAATAAAAATTTAATTTTTAGGCAAGATTCGCATTTTAAGAAAGGATTTAAAATAAAGTGAACGAGATAATATTAAGAAATAAAAATATAGAAGAAGTAAAACTAATGCCACCACTTGTGTGGGCATACATAGGAGACTGTATATATGAATTAAATATTAGAATTTATTTAGTAAACAATACTAAATTGCACCCACATGAATTACATATAAAAGCAACTAATTATGTTAAAGCTTCTGCTCAAGCAGAAACATTGAAAAAAATAGCAAACAAGTTAACAAAAGAAGAAAAAGAAATAGTAAGAAGAGGAAGAAATGCACAAAATCATCATTTGCCTAAAAATGCAAGTATAGCAGAATATCAACAGGCAACTGCATTTGAAGCTTTAATTGGATATTTATATTTGACAAAACAGGATGAAAGACTTAAATCAATTTTACTAATGTGCTTATAAGAAAATTTTATTAAGTTAAAAAAAATAGTATTGACAAGCTAATCAAAACCGTGGTATTATGATAAAGTATTAGAAAAATTTGGCCCTTTGGTCAAGCGGTTAAGACGCAGCCCTCTCAAGGCTGAATCATGGGTTCGATTCCCGTAAGGGTCACCAAGAAAATATGCAAAAGAGGCATGATTAGTAATCTTTATTTTTAGGATTACCAATTATGTCTCGTATTTGTTTGTCCGCGAAAATTTCTTTAGAGATTTTATGTGGATTGTTATTTTTTATTTTTTCTATTGAAAAAAATATACGAGTGTGTTATAAGTAATAGTATACAAGTTAGGACGATTAGGAGGGATACATATAATGACAAAGAAAGCGAAGACAGAAGAGAAAGGAAAAAAACAAAGAGATACAAGGAAAATATTAACAAAAGCAATGGCAATAATACTTGCAACCTTAATGATACTCAGTGTTGCAGCAACATTAATATATTATCTTACTGTACAATAAAATATAAAAGGAAGTAAAAATATGAAAGAAAATTTTTTTGACTCTATGAATAGTTTCTGGAATGTAAATTTTGTGGAATATGTTCAAAAACTACATGAAAATCCAATAAGAATAGTATTACTAATTATAGACTTAAGCATAGTTATATTTTTAGCATATAAACTAATAAAAGCTACAAGAAAAATGAGAGTGTGGCAACTTGTAAAAGGAATTGCGATGCTAATAATACTTACACTCATAAGTGGATGGATTCACTTAGATATTTTACATTACATATTAACATCAATAATGACATACGGAGTTATTGCAATGATTGTAATATTCCAGCCAGAACTAAGGAGAGGACTAGAACAGTTAGGAACAAATAAGTTTACTAAACTTTTTGGAATAGATCAAGATATAGAAACAAAAACAAAAGAAGATATTTACAAAATAGTAATTGCAGCAAAAGAGTTATCTAGCACAAAAACAGGAGGGCTTATTGTTTTAGAAAGAGATATAAAAATAGGGGAAATAATAGAAACAGGAATTGAGCTAAATGCAGAAGTATCTCCACAACTATTAGTTAATATATTTGTGCCAAATACACCATTACATGATGGAGCTGTTATTATAAGTAACAATAAAATTGCAGCAGCAGCATGTATACTTCCGCTTGCAAACGATAAAGAAATAGCAAGAGAACTTGGTACAAGACATAGAGCAGCAATAGGAATATCCAAAGAAACAGATAGCATAGCAGTTATTATTTCAGAAGAGACTGGAAAAATGTCTGTTGCAAAGGATGGAATTCTTATAGCAGATGTAAATGAAGAAACACTTAAAAAAATATTAATAAAGAGTGTAATAACCAACAGATTTAATAATGAAAACAAAACAAATAGAAATAAAATAGCAGGATTAAAAAATAAATTTACAAAGAAAGAAAAATCAACAAACGAGGTAACAAAAGAAGGAAAATAATGTATAACAAAACATATTCTAAATAAATAACGGGGAAGTGCAGCAAGCACTACCCGTTTATAATAGAAAATATGAAAAATATTTGCAAGGCTGTAATAAGGCTGTACAAACCGACTAAATAAAAAGACAAATATAAAATGAAAAAACGTAAAAGTGAACGGAGAATTAGCAATGCGTAACATTAAATTAACAATAGAATATGATGGAAAAGACTTTAACGGGTGGCAAAAACAGCCAAATAAATTAAATATTCAAGGAGAGATAGAAAGAGCAATAAAAGAAATAACAGGGGAGGATGTAGAACTATTTGCATCAGGGAGAACAGATGCAGGAGTTCATGCAATAGCTCAAATTGCAAATTTTAAAACAAATAGTAATTTTCAAATAGAGAAATATCCAATTGCATTAAACTCAAAATTGAAAAAATCTATAAGAATTCAAAACGCAGAGCTAGTGGATGAAAGATTTCATTCAAGATACAACTGTAAGAAAAAAACTTATAAATACATAATAAATAACAGTAAATATGGTTCTGCAATATACAGAAATTTGGAGTACTTCCTTCCAAATAAACTTGATATAGAAGCAATGCAAAAGGCAGCAAAATATTTTGAGGGAGAACATGATTTCAAGGCATTTAAAGCCAGTGGAACAAGTAGCAAAAGTAGTACAAGAACTATTTATAATGCAGAAGTAAAAAAAGATGGAGATAGAATAATAATCGAATTAACTGGTAATGGATTTCTATACAATATGGTAAGGATAATAGCTGGCACTTTAATAGAAGTTGGGCAGGGAAAAATAAATCCAGAAAAAATACCGAAAATTATAGAATCAAAAGATAGAAGAGAAGCAGGGAGAACTCTTCCTCCTTATGCACTTTATTTAGTTAAAGTAAATTATGATTAGAAATTTGTAACACAATTTTATAAATGTTCATATATTATATCAAAAGGAGAAATGGTAAGGGGAGATATATATGAATTTTTTATTGTTACTTTTTGCTCTTCCAATAGCAACAATTATACTTGCTATAGTTTTAGAAAAAATATTGAGAAATCCATTTTTAACTGCTGCAACTTTTTTTGCAATTTACTTGATAGTAGCATTTGCTTTATTTGATGCAACATTCTTAATATTTACAATACTTTATACTATTTTGGCATTTATTGCTGCATATATTGCTGAACTTTTTTATAGTAAAAATAATAATTGTAGGAGAACAAATAATAGCTGCTGGAATGATCAAATCGGTTCAAATACAAATAATTGTTGCAATAATTCAAACAACAATAATTCAAATAAAGAAGTTGCCACTGCAAATATAACAAACAACACAACAGGAACAAGAAGTACATGGTGTTGCTACAGAAGATAGAAAAAAGACGAAACTATAATGTAGTTTCGTCTTTTTATATAATAGAAAAGTTTTATGAACTTCAATATCATGTAAAACATTTACAAATATCTTAAAAATACCATATAATAATTCCTCATTATAACAATACTACATTGAAATGTTACAAAAATATTACAAAGCTGTTATTTTTATATGACAAATAAAATAATTTATTGTATTTACAAAAGAATTGTTGTACAATAAGCTAAATAGAATTATTTTGTTAAAAATAAAGGAGGAAATGGACATGGCAATGAATCCAATGCAGAGGAAAGCAAATAATTATTTATTAATGGGAATATTAGGGACACTAATTGTAACAGGTGTTATAATAGGCTTTCTATATATGCAATTAAATAAATTAAAACAAGAAAATAAAGCAAGAGAGACAACACAAAAAAGTGTATATGTTGTTACACAAGATATTAAATCAGGTGAAGCAGTTGAAGGAAACATATCAATAAAAGAAATAGAACCAGCAGGCTTACCATCAGATGCTTTAACTGGAACAGCTGAAATTACAGAAAAGACAATAGCTAAAATAGACTTAAAAAAAGGAACAGTAGTTACGCAAAGTATGGTACAAGAATCAGATGAAGCAACGACTAACGGATTAAGAAGGCAAGAGTATAATGTAATTATTCTACCAAGTCAAATAGAAACTGGAGACTATATAGATGTAAGAGTAAGATTTTCAGATGGAACAGATTATATAGTAGCTTCTAAAAAGAAAGTAACTATTCCAGAAATAGAAGGAGTTCCATCAGCAAACACAATTCAAATAAATATGGATGAATCAGAAATGCTAGTAATGTCTTGTGCAATAATAGATGCTTACCAAGATTTGGGATCTTTACTATATGCAACAACATATGTAGACCCAGGCTTACAAACATCAGTAACTCCAACATATGCACCAAGTGGACTAGTACAAAATGAAATAAGAATTAATCCAAACATTGAACAAGAAGCAAAGAATGCTTTGATTTCGAGATATAATAACCAAATAATAGCTTCAGGAACAACAGCAAGAAATGCAATAGAAAGTAACATATCACAATATGCACAAGACAAAGTTGATAATATTGAAGCAGGAGTACAAAAAGAAATCACAAGAGCTCAAGAAGCAAGAGAGAGTTATTTACAATCATTAGGAGGAGAATAAACCGTGAGAAAAATAGGTTTTATTGGGGCATATGATAAAACAGATTTTGTTATGTATTTAGCTAGAATCTTAGTTGAGACAGGTAAAAAGGTTTTATTAGTTGATGCAACTTTAACACAAAAGGCAAAATACATAGTACCAGTTATAAAACCATCAAGATCATATGTAACAGAGTTTGAAGGAATTGATATAGCTGTAGGTTTTGAAAAATTAGATGATATAAAAGAATATTTAGGTATGCCAAAATTGGCAGACCTAAATTATGATATAGCATTAGTAGACATGGATACCGTAGATGCGGTTAAAAATTATCAAATTGAAACATTTGAACAAAACTTTTTTGTTACATCATTTGATATGTATTCAATAAAGAAAGGTCTAGAATCTATTAGTGGACTTGAACAACCTATAAATGCATATAAAGTATTATTTACAAAAAAAGCGACAAAAGAAGAAAATGAATATTTGGATTTTTTATCATCAGGTAGCAAAATTATATGGAATGAAGAAATAATACTATTTCCTTTTGAAGTTGGAGATCAAACAGTTATATATAATAATCAAAGGGTATCCAAAATAAAGTTCAAAAAATTAAGCAATCAATACAAAGAAAGTTTAATGTATATAGCAACTAAAATATTAAACGATACCTCTGAAGGTGTAATTAGAAATGCCTTTAGAAAAATAGAAAGAGGAGTATAAACTATGGCAATTATTGCATTCTGGAGTAACGAAGAAAAAGAAACAGGTCAAACAATGTCAATGATAGCACTTACAACATATATGGCGATAGAACACAATTATAGAATATTAAGCATAGGGACAAGTTTTAAAGACAAAACTTTGGAAAATAGCTATTGGAATATGACAAAAATGGAGAACTTAATTAAAAATATATCTCAAACTCAAGATAATCAAGTAAACATAGAATCTGGAGTAGAAGGATTAATAAAAGTTATAAATAGCAATATAGGAAATCGAAGTGTAGTACAAAACTACACAAGGATTGTGTTTAGAGACAGACTAGATGTACTTTGCTCCCCAAGAACCGAAAACTACGAAGATTATAAAGCAACAGCTAGTATGTATACAAAAGTCTTACAAACAGCCAATAGAAGCTATGATTTAGTATTCATAGATGTATCTAAATCTGTTCCAAAAGATCAAATAAAACAAATTCTTGAAATGGCTGATATAATAGTGATTAATTTTACACAGAAATTGCAACATATAGATAACTATATAAAGCTTAGAGAAGAAAATGATTTCTTTAAAAAGAAGAATATTTTACTTAATATTGGAAGATATGACAAGTACTCAAAATATAACATTAAAAACGTTAGTAGATATATGAAAGAAAAGAAAGATGTAAATGCAACCTTGTATAATACTCTATTTTTTGAAGCATGCTCAGAAGCCAATGTAGCAGAATTATTCTTAAGATTAAGAAAAGTAGAAGATGATGACAGAAATGGAATATTCATTGCAGAGATAAAAAAACTGGCAGATAATTTGATATATAAAATGCAAGAATTACAAATAAAAATTTAACAAAAGAAAAGTAGTGGAAAGGAGAGCTTGAATTATGAATGTCGTTAATATCATGCTTATATTACTTATATTTATAATAACGACTTTTCTTATAATGAAAAATATAAAGAAAAGGCAAGAAGAAAAAGAAGAAGAAAAAATAATGCAAGATGATAAAACATACACACTAGAAAGAATGACTGCTTTTGTTAAGAAAAGATTAGATGAAATTACCAAAATCAACTTATATGATATTGGTCTTTCTGAAGAGGAACTAAAAAGAAGAAAAAATAAAAAGTATGAACTAAAAAAAGCTTTAAAAGGATGTACTTATGGAGATGTTAACGATAAGAAGTATGTAAAAGAGCTAATATATGATATACTTGCAAAGGAATACGGAGTTAATGAAACTAATATTTCTAATGCAATACCTTTTGATATTCCATCATTGCTTACAGCTCAAGACAAATTTGAAATTTTACTATATATGTATAAAGCTCAATTTGGATATGAGGCTTTATCTGAAATCATAAAAAAATATGACTTGGCAAGACTAAAATATGTATCTGGAGAAACAAAACCTAGCTATGTTATTACAGAGGAAGAAATAAATGATATATTTGAAAAAGAAAATTTGATATTAACATTCCAAGATAAATTAAATGTTGTAGTACAAAGAATATATCAACATTACAAAGGATATAGCAGTATAGATGAAGTTAGAGATATGAACATTGATGGTATCTCAGGGGGTGTATCTGGACTGCCAGAAAGTTTCTTAAGCCAGGTTGCACAACAAGATGGAGATTATTTAAGTCAAATAGCAGAACACAAAGTGCCTCGTGCGTGTGATAGCATTTGGATTATGTATCATGGTGTTTCAATTCGTTTAGCCTTTTTGTCATTTGGAACTGAGGCTGAATTAAAGAGAGTGTGTCAAAATATATATAAATATAATAACCCAGGACAATTATCAGATACAAATGGTTATAAAATCAATGAAATGAAAGATGGATCTCGTGTTGTTGTTGTAAGACCAAGTATGTCTGAAACGTGGGCATTTTTCGTAAGAAAGTTCGATGTTCAAAGAGCGACACTAGAGCAAATAGTACGTTTCCCTGGAAAAGAAGAAACAATAGATTTATTAAAATATTTAGTAAAAGGTGCAAGAATTATATCACTTACTGGTGAGCAAGGATGCCGGAAAAACAACAATGCTTATGGCAATGATTGAAAACATATATGAAACAATGAACCTTCGTATTACAGAAACTGCATTTGAGCTTCACTTAAGAAAAATATATCCAACAAGAAATATTCTTTCAATGAGAGAAACGGAAACAGTTTCTGGACAGGAATGCTTGGATGTTCAGAAAAAGACTGATGGTTCTGTTAACATCATAGGTGAGGTTGCAACAGACCCCGTAGCTTCTTGGATGATTCAATCTGCACAGGTTGCATCTAAATTTACATTGTTCACTCACCATGCTAAGACATTCCCAGATTTAGTAACAGCATTACGTAACTCAATGTTAAGAGCTGGAGTATTCAATGATGAAAGAACAGCAGAGGAGCAAGTTGTATCAGTGTTGAACTTTGATATACACTTGGTAAAAGACTTTAGAGGAAGAAGATATATTGAAAGAATTACAGAATGTATACCAGTTGAAGATAAAAATGAATATACATTTGACCATAGAAAAGAAAAGACACTAGAAGGAAAAGTTGATAAATTCATGGATAATGCTACATATTATTTTACAAAATCAACAAACAGAGAATTATATCAATATAAAAATATACTTGAATATCATGACGGAACTTATGTACTTACGAATAAAATAAGCGACAAAAATATTCGAGAAATGCTAAATAATATGGATGATGTGGATGCAGAAAATTTTATAAAATTCGTAGAAAGAAATTGGCATACAAAAGTTAAAAGATATGAAGACGAAGATGATGAAGAAGATACAAATGAAGCACCAAAAAAACGTGGAAGAAAACCTGCAACACAAAAATAGAAAGAGGTGAACTTAGTAACAATGAGTAATCAAATGCTAATGTATGTATTAATAGGTGCAGTAACTTTAATGGCAATAGTTCTTATTGCATACTTCATTTTAAGAAGAAAAGATAAAGATGCTAAATATATTAGACAACTACAGGAAGGAACTAAAACATCAGCATTTAGTAGTACAATAATTTATCAGAAATTATATGTATTTTATCTAAGAGCACCACTTGTTAGAAGGTACTTATTCAAATTAAGAAGAAGACTAGAAATTATAAACATAGATGATGAATATATAACAAGAATGCAATCTGCAAAAATTTTAACTAGATCTTTCTTGATAATTATACCCCTTACAATTGCAATAGTTTTAATAACAAAAAATAATACACTTCTAATGACAATATTACTTGTATTTGAGTTATTCTTGTTTGATACATTTATAGATGGAAGAGTAGATAAGATTGATAATGATTTATTAAAACAGCAAATAAATTTTTTTTCAGAAATAAGACATTCATATCATGAATTTAACATGGTTGAAGAGGCAATTTATCAAACAGCACAAGATATTGATAATCCAGAAATGTCAAGACAAGCAGAAAAAATATATGAAGTTTTAATTTCAGATGACCCAGAATCTGAACTTGAAAAATATTATGATGTTGCACCAAATGCGTATTTAAAAGAATTCGCAGGTGTATCATATTTGACAAAAGAATTTGGAGATAGAAAAGTAGATGGAGCATCTCTTTACTTAAAGAATTTAAATAATATTACGCAAGAGATGCAACTTGAAATATTAAAAAGAGATAAATTGGATTATGTATTTCAAAGCTTATCATTAATTTCAATCGTACCAATACTAGCACTTGAACCAATAAAAAAATGGGCAATAAATTCATTTAGCTTTACAGCTGATTTTTACAATGGAAAACAAGGAATGCTTGTTCAAATACTGATTTTGATATTGACATTTATATGCTATATTTTAACAAGAAGATTGAAAGATAATGGTTCAACAACCATAAATACAAAAAATACTGAAAATCCATGGCAGGAGAAATTATATAAAATAAAACCAATTAAGAAATTTGTAGATTTATTTATTCCAAAAGAAGGAACAAAAGATTATTTAAAAATAAAGAGAATAATGAAAGATTCTGCTTCAAGAGATAAAATTGAGTGGATTTATATAAATAGGATTTCATTATGCATTATTTCCTTCCTTGTGACACTGATATTTACAATTCAATTACATAAAATAACAATAAAAAATGTATACACAGATCCAACTGCAACTTATAATATTGTTGGAGAAATGTCAGATAAAGACTACAAGTCTGCAGAAGCACTTACCGCATCTGATAATGAATATATAAAACGTTTTAAGGATAAATCAAAGTTAAAACAAAAAGACATTGAAAATGCAATGACAAATGGGACAGTAAACAAAGATTACTTGACAGCAACTGAAAAAGAAAAGAAAATAGCAGCAGAAAGAATAATGAAAAAAATTGAGACAGTAAATAGCGAATATTTGTCATGGTTTGAAGTTCTAATTGCTATGGGAGTAGCAATGCTAGCTTATATGTCGCCAATTTGGCTATTACAATTCCAGAAGAAAATGCGTCAACTAGAAATGGAAGACGAAGTAATGCAATTCCAAACAATTATACTTATGCTTATGAGAATTGAAAGAGTAAATGTAGAGATAATACTTGAATGGTTAGAAAGATATTCAAACATATTTAAAGACACTATTAGCAAATGCGTAAATGACTATGAAAGTGGACCTTGGGAAGCATTAGAGGCAATGAAAGACGATGTTACATACCCTGAATTTATTCGTATAATAGAAAGTCTTCAAGCAGCAGTTGAAAAAATACCAATTAAAGATGCTTTTGATGAACTAGATACAGAAAGAGAATATTACCAAGCAAAGAGAAAAGAATCAAATGAAAGATTAATAGCAAAAAAAGGAAGAATAGGAAAAGTAATTGGATTTGCGCCTATGGTAGTTCTTTTTGTTGGATACTTGATTGTACCACTTGTATTTATTGGATTAACAAGTATGACAACATCATTCAATGCAATGGCAAACATGTAATTAAAAAGGAGGATCATAATGGAAAATGCATCAAAAGCATTAGTTATGGCTGGTTCTGTTTTAATTGGATTAGTAATAATATCATTATTGGTTTTTTTCTACGACAATTTGAAAAGAGCTGCTTCAACCGAGTATGATGTTGTAGTTACTGCGCAGACAACAGAATTTAACAAACAATTTGATGTATATAATAGAACTATATATGGAAGTGAATTACTCTCAATAGCTAACAAAATACAAGACTATAACACAAGGCAAGCAAGCGCTGAAGGATATGAGAAAATAGAACTAGAAGTAAAAATTAATACAGATATAAACTCAACCTATTTAAAAGCAGGAACATATAACTCTGTAGAAATTGTTAATGCAATAGAAGCGATACAATCTGCACAAGATAGCGTTGGAAATAAATTAATAAAGTTCGAAAAAGGAACTAAAAAAATTAAAGAATTAGCTTTGATGAGAACAAAAGATATAGTAGATGAACTAGGAAATCAAACTAATTTGGGTGAAAGATATCAAACATATATTGCCCAATATAACACATATAAATCTTTAATTACAGAAATAAAATCTAAAAGATTTAAATGTAAGGACTTTGACTATGACAAAAACAATGGAAGAATAATAAAAATGAAATATGAAATTTAAGGAAGGTGATTAGATGGAGAACGCATCAAATGCTTTAATAATGGCAGCGGGTGTTTTAGTAGGTGTAATGATTCTTACAATTGGTGTTGCTCTATTTAAGACATTTTCTGATTTTGGAAGAGAAAAAGCTGATGACTTAGAAACAATAAAAATAGAAGAATGGAACAATAACTTTTTAAAATATTATGGAACTGTTGACCAAGACACAAAGAATGGAGGAACTCACACAATGGAATTAAAGCCAATAAGAGTAACAGCACATGATATTGTAACAGTTGCAAACTTTGCAAAACAATACAATTCAAAATATGACTATGATGCATCAGAAAACTTCAACCAAAATGAAAACATAAATTATGTTCAAGTTTGTCTTGACAATGGAAGTGCAAGCCAAACAAATACACATTTTGAAAACGCAACAGATGAAGAAAAGACGACATTCTTAAAGAATAACTCACTAATAATTGATACAACTAATAATACTACACATCCAAAATACTACAAATGTACAGAATGTAAGGTTAGTTCAGTAACCAAAAAGGTATACTATGTAAAGTATGAATTATATAGTGAATAAAAATATATAAATTTGTTTGCATAAAATACAAATAAATGGTATAATAAAGAGGATGAGTATGAATGAAGAAGAACTTATTTGTATTATTGGGATTTTTAGTGGTTATTGTATTAATATCAGCAATGGTGTATTATAATTATCAAAAAAAACTCATATTATCAAAAAAAGCAAATAGTGAGTTTAATGAATATACAAGCCAAGAAATAACAGGCTCGGCATTGATGACATTAATAAATAAAGTAAGTGACCAAAATGAAAAAAATGGAGTTCAAAAAGGTGAGAAAAACAGATACATAGAAAACGGCAAAGATTCAATAAAAATAGAAGTTAAGTTCCTAGAATCTGATGAAATATATGTAATGGAAGCAATATCAAACTTGGGCTCTGAGAAATTTATAAAAAATTATAATAATATGAAATTTAGATGTACAAAAATAGCATATCATGAAAAAACAAATAAAATAAAATATATGCTATTTGAACAAATTTAGTTTTTAATTTTAAAATTTTATAACATCCATAAGTTATAAAATTAAATATAAGAAACAAAAGTTAAAAGGAGGAATTTTTATGGAAAATGCATCAAAAGCTTTAATTATTGCGGGCTCAATACTAGTATCAATAGTTATTATTACATTAGGAGTAATGATAGTAAATAATGTAAGGGATACAATAACAGATAACTCAAACTTATCTGCAACAGAAGTTAACGCATTTAATTCACAATTTGATACTTATGAAGGCAAGCAATCTGGAACAAATGCAAGAGCATTATACAATGTCGTTAGAAACCACAACAATCAAAACACAGATGATCCAACACTACAGATATTATTAACAATAGATGGTGGAGAATATACTGGAAGTGATGTATATGTTGCAGCAACTGATACCGTTAAAGATATGCCTGCAAATACATTAAAAGCAGGAAATACTTATAATGTTACATTTGCAACAGATAAAAGTTCAGGCCGTATAACGGCAATCAATATCAAAAAAGTAAATTAGTAAAGGAATAAAAAAATATGGAGAATGCAAGTGAAGCTTTAATGATGGCATTTGGTGTTCTAATCTTTGTGCTAGCATTAACAGTAGCAATGAACTCTTTTAATCAGGTTAAATCTACATCAGATGTTGTATTATACAGAGATGATGAAACAAATTACTATGATTATCAGGGTGCTACTGGAGCAGCTTCACAAAATAGGATTGTAGGATTAGAAACAATAATACCAACACTATATAAATATTATAAAGAAAATTACACAGTTGTATTTAGAGAAGGAAACTATGATGAAGCAACTGGTAAATTTTCTAACTTACAACCATTATATGTGTACACAACAAAATCTAGTTATAAGACTAAAAATGGAAGAAGTTACTTATGGGGTAAAGAAGATGGTACACAAAGCACATATGATACATTACTAATAGAAAAATATAAGCCATATTTTACAAATTTTGATACGAATTATACAAAAGGAAATCAAAAAATATTTGCATTTGACCTGGAAGAAGAAACATTAAGGCATGAACCATGGACAGGCTCATACAACTATTCAAAAAATAATCTAGACTGTTTACTAAATGGAGACACATACTATAACCCAAGCAACAATACAGAATATATCAAATATGGTGATAGCGGCCAAGTAGGAATAGGCGGATTTACAGAAAAATACAGAAAGTCAAGATTTGTAGAAACAGTAGGAGAATATTCATATTCTAATGAAAAAATAAGTGATGATACAGATACGACAGATGAAGAATACGAGCTTGAGATAAACTCAAGTAATAGTCGTAAAAAGAAAAGAATAGTAATCTTTACATTATTACGATAAAATAAAAAGGAGGAAATAAGTATGGGAGATAGTTTAACAACAATTATAGCTATATTCTTAGCAGCTATTCTAATGTTTGTTTTTCCACTTATGTCTATGGCAGATAGAGCAGATGATGTATCACAACTTTCTGTTCAGACTACAACTACAGAATTTGTAGATAAAGTTAGAACAACAGGCAAACTAACATTATCAGACTATGATAAATATTTAGCAGAACTTGTTTCTACAGGGAACTCATTTAATGTTGAGATTGAAATCCAACAACTAGATGAGAACCCAGGAGTTAAAACGACACAAACAGAAATGACAAAAATTGGTGAAAATTTATACTACAACATATATACATCTCAAGTTGAAGAACAACTAAATACTAGTGGGAAAATAACATTAAAAGAAGGAGATAGAATAGAAGTTACTGTAACAAATACAAACAAGACAATAGCACAAACATTAAAGAACTTTTTCTATCAACTAACAGGAAATGATACATACCAAATAGCAGCACAACATTCAGGAATTGTCACTGTAAATGGTAGTAATAACTAAGCAATGTGAAAGTTTATGGAACTTTCATGTTGTAGAATAAAAAAATAAAAAAAGAAGAAAATAGATAGTAATAAAAATTAAAGGAATGATTTTTTTGAAAGAAAAATTGAAAATAATTTTATTGCTGTCTATTTTATTTTTCTTCTATATATACACAGTAAATATAACAATAGTACAAGGCTGGCAATTTTTTGCAAATAAAGAAGAAGAGGTTAATGTAACAACAAAAACACTTGTAGTTCCACTCGGAGATGCAATAGGATTAAAGCTATACACAAAAGGAGTTCTAATAGTAGGAAAAGGAGAAATAAATGGACAAAAACATTATGAAAACTCAATCTTACAAGAAGGAGATATAATAATTTCAATAGATGGAGAAGAAGTAAAATCAACAAATGAATTAATAGAGAAAGTAAATAATTCAGATGGAAATGATGTATTAGTAAAATACATTAGAGATGGAGAAGAAAAGACGGATACAATAAAACCAATAGAAACAGATAAAAAAGAATATAAAATAGGATTCTGGGTAAGAGATGCATCAGCAGGAGTTGGAACAGCAACATTTTATATACCAACAACTAATCAATTTGCAGTATTAGGGCATGGAATAAATGACATAGACACTGAAAAATTGATAACCATAAGCTCAGGAGAACTCGTTACAACACAAATTGTATCTATTCAAAAAGGTAAAAAAGGGAGCCCTCGGAGAAATAAAAGGTTCAATAGAAGGATGTGGTAAAATAGGGGAAGTATACCAAAATACAAAATTCGGAGTATTTGGCACTATTACAGATAAAACAAAATTATCTATAACAAACGCAAATAAAAAACTGGAAATTCTCCCCAGAAACAAAATAAAAAAAGGTAATGCACAAATTATATGTGAAATAGAAAAAGGAAAAAAGAAATATTATGATATAGAAATAAGTAAAATCTATACAAAGAATAATCAAAATAATAAAAGTATGCTTATAAAAATAACAGATGAAGAGCTTTTGGAAAAAACAGGAGGAATAATTCAAGGAATGTCAGGAGCTCCAATAATTCAAAATGAAAAATTTGTAGGAGCAGTAACACATGTACTTGTAAATAATCCAAAAGAAGGTTATGGAGTATTTGCTGATATGATGCTAAATGAAATGGAAAAATAAAAAAATTGAAATTTAAAAATTTTTTTCACATATATAAGCAGTAAGTTGGAAAAAATAATTTTTTTCCAACTAGTTTTGCTTAACAAGCATAGGTGCAATTTTAGTAACTGTTCCTGCGCCAAGTGTAAGTACAATATCATCTTTAATGGCATGTTCTTTTACATAAGAAACAATATCATCAAAATTTGATATATAAATTGCTTTCCTTCCTAGGCTTTTAATTTTATTTACAATATCTTCAGAAGAAACACCATAAGTATTTGTTTCTCTTGCTGCATAAATATCTGTGACAATAATATTATCAAAATATGTTAAAGCATCTGCAAAATCATCTAAATGTTCTTTTGTTCTACTATATGTGTGAGGTTGAAAAATTACCCATGAATGATGGTATGTTTTCTTTTTAAGAGCAAGAGCTGTTGCCTTAATTTCAGTAGGATGATGACCATAGTCGTCATAAACAGAAACACCATTAAATTGTCCTATATATTCGAATCTTCTTTCAGCTCCAGTATATTTCTTTAATGCAGACTTAATATAAGATTTTTCAATTCCATAACTATCACATAAACCAATACATGCAAGAGCATTTGAAACATTGTGATTACCTGGAACAGAAAGCTCAAAAGAAGCATAAAAATAATTATTGTGATAGACATCAAAACGAGCAAAACCATTTTTATCAAATGTAATATTTCTTGCAACAAAATTTGCCTTTTCGTCTTTTATTCCGTATGTTACAACTTTTGCTGTTGTATAATTATGTAGTTTTGAACAATAGTCGTTATCATTGTTTACAACAAGTAAGCCATTTTTTGGCAAAAGCTTAACATATTTGATAAATGCATTATTAATATTTTCTATATTTTTAAAATAATCTAAATGATCATTATCTATATTTAAAATAACTTCTGCTTTTGGATAAAATTTTAGGAAACTCTCAACATATTCACAAGCCTCAATAATAAAATGATCACTATTACCGATTTTGTAATTTCCACCAATTGCCTTTAATGTTGCACCAACTTGAATAGAAGGCTCTAATCCAGCTTCTATAAAGCACATAGAAATCATTGAAGTAGTGGTAGTTTTACCATGTGTTCCTGAAATACAAATTGTATCTTCAAATGCTTTTGTAATTAACCCTAAATAATCTGCCCTTTCCATAGTAGGAATGTTAAGTTCTCTTGCTTTAACAAGTTCTGGGTCATCTTGTTTAATTGCTGCACTATAAACAACTAAATTTGCTTTTGCAACCATATTTACATCATGACCAATTGTTACATGAATTCCATCTAAATTTAATTTTCTAGTTATTTCAGTTTCAGTTCTGTCTGAACCCGAAACAGTAAAACCCCAGTGTTTTATGATTTCTGCAATACCACTCATACTAACTCCGCCAATACCTATCATATAAACACTTTTATATTTTTTTAATTCTTGAATATCTGCCAAAATAAAGCACTTCCTATCTTATATAAAGTTTCTTCAATATGAATTATATAATTTTATATGAAATTTTTCAATATATATTATGTATTTTTTTGAAAAATGTGTAAACACTAACATTAGCAAAAAAACAAAAAAAGTAAAAAAATAGAAGGAAAAAATTTTTTTTTGACGAATAATATAATTGTACATAGAAAAATGTACAAAAATATAAAAAACAGTAGAAAGAGGTGCTCAATATGCAAATCACAGATGTACGTTTAAGAAAAGTTAATTCAGAGAACAGGATGAAAGCTGTTGCTTCTGTAACATTCGATAATGAATTCGCAGTACACGACATTAAAGTTATCGAAAGCCAAAATGGATTATTCATTGCTATGCCAAGCAGAAAAACTCCAAACGGAGAATTTAAGGATATAGCTCATCCAATTAATGCTGAAACAAGAGAGAAAATTCAAAAAGCAATTCTAGATGCTTACAATGCTCCAGATGCTGAAGAAACTACTCCAAAAACAGCAGAATAATTTTATATAAAAATAAATCGGAAAGCCTAAATACTAGCGTAATTTTAATTTTTTTATTTGGCTTTCCGTTAATTTGTTATCAGGTTAAATTTCTATAAGAAATTTACGTATAATGTATTTTTTATAATAGAAAAGCAAATATGATTTTCCTATTATATTATTTAAAAAACTTCATCTTTTGATGAAGTTTTTTGTACATAAAGTACTTTTTAATTATTTAAAATAAAAAATTTTTATATAATTTGTAAAAATTCAAAATATATGAAAAACACCACCTATAAAATTTCATAGGTGGTGTAAAGGATGCAATCAATTATAGGAATTTTTCTTGATTATTATTTAAGATACCACGTACCTTAGATATGTTTGGAACATTTGTAAGATCAATGGTTGCTAAAAAATAACCACCTCTATTTGTAAAAGAAACATTTGTAATTCCTAAGTTATCCAAGAAATGAGCAAAGCTATCCCTCTTGGAGACTGCAATGATTGTTTTGTAAATCTTGTTGTCTTTTTTCATATTGTAATTCTCCTTTTAAAAAGTATATTAACAACTAATTTTATTATACTACAACTTCACATAAAATGCAAATTTAAAAAAATTTAAAAAAACAGTTGTAAAAATTCAAAGATATTGGTATACTTATAATATCAAAAAAATATGTACAAAAGTTCAAAAATAAGGAGGAATTTATTATGGAAAACGAAAATAAAGAAGTAAAGAAAGAAAACATAGAGAAAGGAGAAATTTCGCTAAAAGAAGATGATACTAATGAAGTAAAGATAGCAGATGAGGTTGTTGCAATAATTGCTGGTGTTGCAGTATCAGAAGTTCCTGGAGTATATGAGATGGCAGGCGGATTTGCTGGTGGAATTTCAGAGGTATTAAGTGGAAAGAAAAATTTAGCAAAGGGAATAAAAGTAGAAGTTGAAGGAAAAGAGACAAAAGTAGATGTTAACATCATAGTAGAATATGGAGTTAGAATTCCTGATGTTGCATTTGAAATTCAAAATAGAGTTAAAAAAGCTGTAGAAACAATGACAGGACTAAAAGTATCTGAAGTTAATGTACATGTTCAAGGAGTTAACACAGAAACAAAAGAAGAAACAGAAGAACAAGAAAAAGAAGAACAAAAATAAATTAGAGTCTAAGAGGTTAGAAGTTAGAAAAATAAAATCCTGACATCTAACCTTTAATATCTATGGTGAATATAACTTAGGAGGAGAAAAATGAAAGTTTTAGATAGAATTGGATTAACAGTATTTTCAGTACTTGTTTTAATAATATCAATAATGATATTAACACTTATATTTGGATGGTTATCTCCACAAACAGTATATATAGCAATGGTAAGTGCTTTATCAGATAGTGTGACGACAAATACACTAATTATATTATCAATAGTGTTTATATTACTTGCAATAAAATGCATATTCTTTAGTACAGATAAAGAAAAAGTAAATGGCATAAAAGATGGAATTTTGTTACAAAATTCCGATGGACAATTAGTAATCTCAAAAGCAACATTAGAAGAACTTGTAAATAATATTGTTAAAGATTTTGATAGTGTTGAAAACGCAAGTTCTAAAATAATTCTAGATGAGGAAAGAAACTTGATTGTAAATGTAATGATTAGTGTCAGAGATACAGCAATTATAAAAGAATTATCAAATAATATTCAAACTAAAATAAAAACTGCTGTAAAGAAAACATCTGATCTTGAGGTTAAAGAAGTAAACATTAGTATCAAAGAACTAAAGGTTCAAAAACAAATAGAACAGTAAAAAGAGGTGTAACCAATGAAAGAGTTTAAAGACTTTATTATGAAATATAGAGGAGCTATTATAGGTGCTTTAATAGCAATTTTAATTTTATGTACAGGACTATATAAATTAATGATAGCTATAATTTTAATATGCCTTGGAATATATGGTGGTAATTATGTACAACTACATAAAGATGAAGTAAAGGAAAAGATTAAGGGATTTATAGACAAAATGTAAAAAATAAAAAACAATTATAATTTCGGCTATATCAAGTTGAATTCTTTCCAATTAAATTTGCAAATTAAGAAAGGGAACAGAACAAATCATGAAACGCACTCAAATAAGAGAACTAACATTTAAATTAATTTATAGTAGTATAGTTCAAAAAGAGATGAATGATGAACAAGTAGAGCTATTTATGCTAGAAAATAATGTAGAAGAAAATAGTGAAGAGGCTAAATATATAAATACAACATATAATGGAATAAAAGAGAATGAAGAAGAAATAAAAGATTTAATTTCAGGGAATTTAAAAGAAAAATGGACAATGAGTAGAATCTCTAAGATAGATTTTGCTATATTAGAACTTGCAATTTATGAGTTAATATATTCTAAATTGCCATATAAAGTAGTTATAAATGAAGCAGTAGAACTTGCAAAAAGCTATGGAGAGGACTCGTCTAAATCTTTTATAAATGGAGTACTTGCAAGTATAGTAAAAGAAAAAAATTTAATGTAATAGGAGCAATTTAATGGAATATCATCTAATTAGTGTTACAGAATTAAACAGCTATATAAAAGAAAAATTCCAAGAAGATGAGTATTTAAACAATGTTCTTGTAAAAGGTGAAATATCAAATTTTAAACATCACTATACAGGACATTTATATTTTACACTAAAAGATGAAAACTCACTTATAAAGTGTGTTATGTTTAAAACATATACATCACACTTAGATTTCGAGCCAAAAGATGGAATGAAAGTAACAATTCTTGGTACAGTGTCTGTATTTGAAAGAGACGGTGTTTATCAAATATATGCAAAAGCCATAAGACAAGAAGGAATTGGAGATTTACATGCAGAATTTGAAAAACTTAAAGCAAAATTAGAGGCTCAAGGACTGTTTAGTAAAGAACATAAAAAGAACATTCCTTTTATGCCCAAATGTATTGGGGTTCTAACATCAAACACAGGTGCAGTTATCAGAGATATAATAAATGTATCTACAAGAAGAAATCCAAATGTTTATATAAAGTTATTTCCAGTTCCTGTTCAAGGATCAGAGGCAGCAGAAAAAATTGCAAATGCAATAAAAATCATGAATGAAGAAAAACTAGCAGATGTACTTATTCTAGCAAGAGGAGGAGGTTCTCTTGAAGATTTATGGCCTTTTAACGAAGAAATAGTTGCACATGCTATATATGATTCAAAAATTCCTATAATTTCAGCAGTAGGGCATGAAACAGACTTCACAATATCTGATTTTGTCGCAGATCTTCGTGCACCAACACCATCTGCTGCTGCAGAACTTGCTGTTCCAGATATAAAAGAATTAGAATTAAAGCTAAAAACTTATGAAAGTCGCCTTCAAAATTCTTTATTAAAAAAATTGGAGATAATGAAATTACGTTATGAAAAATGCATGACAAGAAGAGTATTTTCAGATCCATTTCAAAAAATAAATGAGAATTATATGCTTATAGATAAGCAAGCTAAAAGACTTGAAAATAGCATAAATATAATTGTAAAAAACAAAAAAACATATATGATAGAGTGGATATCTAAACTTGATACATTAAGTCCACTAAAAACTCTCACAAGAGGATATATAATTGCAACAACAAATAATAAAGTTATAAAAAGTGTAAAAGAAATTAAAACAAATGATGTTATAGATTTAAAGTTTATAGATGGTCAAAAACAAGCCAAAGTTCTATAAATTTTAGGAGGTAAATACGTAATGAAAAATAAAAATATTTTTTATGTAATAATCATATTAGTAGTTGTAATAGCTGTTTGCATTGTGGCTGTTGTTAAAAACAATAGAAGTCAAAGCAATACACAAAAAGCAAACACAAAGAACATTACAAAAAACATAGAAGATAATGAACAAACAACAAAAAATGAAACAGAAAATGAAGAATTTGTACCACAAAATAGAGAAATAGAAACAAACATAATTGATACAAGTATTCAAACAGAGACACCAATAGAAACCTCTGAAACAGACGAAGAAAAAGTAATCCAAATTGTTAAAGATGATTGGGGCACAGAAGCTGGTTTAGGATTTTCAGTTGAAGGAAAAAATGAAGATGGAAACTATATAGTTGCAGTTAGAAATACAGATACAACTGCACTTGCATACTATACAGTAAATTCTAAAACAGGAGAATTTACAAAGAAAGAAATAAATTAGGTTAAATTCTTTTTCAGCTAGGTTTGCACTTTAAGAAAGGAATGTATTAAAAATGAAAGAAGTTAAATTTGAAGAAAAAATGAAAAAACTGGAAACAATTGCAAATGAACTTGAAAAAGGAGATTTGAGTTTAGAAGAATCTGTTTCAAAATTCGAAGAAGGCATGAAAATTTCAAAAGAATGTAATGAAATAATTCAAAATACAGAAAAAAAAATAACAATGCTTTTACAAAAAGATGGAAAAATCGAAGAAGAAAAATTTGAAATAGAAGAATAAAAAGAGGAAGATATATGATTTTTTTTGAACAATATAAATATTTAATTGTTCCATTTACAGTGTGGCTTGGAATACAATTATATAAAGTTATTTTCGAATATTTTAAAACACACAAATTTAACTATAAACGCATTTTGGGAGCTGGTGGGATGCCAAGCTCTCATTCGGCAGTTGTAGCATGCATTGCTACAATGACAGGAAAAAACTGTGGTATAGATTCACCAGTATTTGCAATAGCTACAATTTATGCATTAGTTGTTATGTATGATGCAGCAGGAGTACGTAGAGAAGCCGGAAAACAGGCAAAAGTTTTAAATGAAATAGTAGAAAACCAAGAAATGAAAAATAATATGCAAATGCAAGAAAAACTTGTAGAAATGCTTGGACATACTCCAATTCAAGTAATGGTTGGTGCTTTAATAGGTTTTGCAGTAGGAATATTCTTTTAATATTAATATAAAGGTGGCGGAAAAATGACAGACATAGAAATTGCAAGAAACACGAAATTAAATAAAATAGAAGAAATTGCCCAAAAACTAAATATAGAAGAAGAAAACATAGAACAATATGGAAAGTACAAAGCAAAGATTTCTTTAAAAGAGTTAGAAAAAAGAAAAAAAGATAATGATGGCAAGCTAATACTTGTCACTTCAACAAATCCAACACCACTTGGAGAAGGAAAAACAACAGTTTCAATAGGATTAGCAGATGGACTAAACAAAATAGGCAAAAAAGCAATACTTGCATTAAGAGAGCCATCAATGGGACCGGTATTTGGGCTAAAAGGTGGTGCAACAGGAGGAGGATATGCGCAAGTAGCTCCAATGGATGAAATAAATCTTCATTTTACAGGAGACATTCATGCAATAACATCTGCCAATAATCTATTATCTGCAATAATAGATAATCATATTTATCATGGAAATGAGCTTCAAATAGATAAAGTAACATGGAAAAGATGTGTAGATTTAAATGATAGACAATTAAGAAGTGTTGAAACAGGATTATCGCAAGAAAAAAATATTGTTCCAAGAAAAGATTCATTTGACATTTCTGTTGCATCAGAAATAATGGCAATATTCTGCATAGCAACAAGCATTAAAGATTTGAAAAGAAGAATAGGAAATATAATAATTGGATATAACAAAGAAGGAAAACCAGTTACAGCACATGATTTAAAAGCAGAAGGCGCTCTAACTGCTATTCTTAAAGATGCATTTAATCCAAACTTAGTACAAACATTAGAACATACACCAGCAATAATACATGGTGGACCATTTGCCAATATTGCACATGGCTGTAATAGTGTGGTTGCCACAAAATTAGCACTAAAACTTGCACAATATACAGTTACAGAAGCAGGATTTGGAGCAGATTTAGGAGCAGAAAAATTCCTAGATATAAAAAGAAGAATTTTGGGAAAAACTCCAGATTGTGTAGTAATAGTTGCAACAATAAAAGCACTAAAATATCATGGAGGAGTTTCAAAAAATGATGTACAAAATGAAAATATAGAAGCTCTAAAACTAGGATTTAAAAATCTAAAACATCATATAAATGTTGTAAAAAATATATATAATATTACACCGATAATTGCAATAAATAAGTATTTCTTTGATACGGAAAAAGAAATAGAGACACTAAAAAAATTATTACAGGAAGAAAATATTCAGATGAGTATCACAGAAGAATGGGAAAAGGGAAGTCAAGGAACTACAGATTTAGCACAAAAAGTAGTAAATATATGTGAACAATCTAAACAATCTGAAACAAAAATGCAATACTCATATAATTTGGAAGATTCAATAGAAGAAAAAATAAAACAGATAGCTTCAAAAATATATGGAGCATCAAATGTAGAATTCTCAGAAGAAGCAAAACAGACAATAAAAAAAATAAAAAGTATAGGTTTAAATAATTTACCAATATGTATTGCAAAAACTCAATATTCATTATCAGATGATGACAAAAATTTGTTATGCAACGAACCTTTTACAATACACATAAGAGAAATAAATTTAAAAGCAGGGGCAGAATTTATTGTTGCGATATCAGGAAAAATAATGACAATGCCTGGACTTCCAAAAAAGCCGGCAGCAGAAACAATAGATGTAGACGAAAATGGCAATATAGTAGGAGTTTCTTAGAAATGTGAATATTGTGTGAATTTTAAAAAAATAGTATTGACAATTAATCAAAATGGGTATAAATTATTAGCAGTCTTAAAGATGGACTGCTAATTTTTATACATAAGAAACTTCTAGAATTTCCTATGCAATAAAATAATATAATTATATATAATGAGGAGGTAATGTAAAATGTTAAAACCATTAGCAGACAGAGTAGTAATTAAAATGAAAGAAAACGAGGAAACAACAAAAAGTGGAATAATACTTGCAGGAGCAAGTAAAGAAAAGCCACAATTTGCAGAAGTAGTAGAAGTAGGACCAGGAACAGAAAAAGTAAAAATGGAAGTAAAAAAAGGAGACACAGTAGTAGTAAGCAAATATGCTGGAACAGAAGTAAAATATGAAGGCGAAGACTATACAATAGTTAGCCAAGTAGATATTTTAGCTGTAGTTGAATAAATTTTTTTGAAAGGAATGAGTTTATTATGAGTAAAGAAATAAAATTTGGAGAAGAAGCAAGAAAAAGCTTGTTAAACGGAGTAAACAGTTTAGCAGATACAGTAAAAGTTACATTAGGACCAAAAGGAAGAAATGTAGTATTAGATAAACAATATGGAACACCTTTGATTACAAATGATGGTGTTACAATTGCAAAAGAAATAGAACTTTCAGATCCATTTGAAAACATGGGAGCACAACTTGTAAAACAAGTTTCAACAAAAACAAATGATGTCGCAGGAGACGGAACCACAACAGCAACAGTTTTAGCACAAAGCATGATTAAAGAAGGTGTTAAAAATGTTGCAGCAGGTGGAGATCCAATGGCAATAAAAAGAGGAATGGACAAAACAGTAGAAGTTGCAGTTGAAGAACTTAAAAAAATAAGTAGTCCTGTTACAGGAAAAGAAGATATTGCAAGAGTTGCAAGTATTTCAGCAAATAACGAAGAAGTTGGAAAACTTATTTCAGAAGCAATGGAAAAAGTTTCTAAAGATGGAGTAATCACAATTGAAGAATCAAAAACATCAAATACAGAACTAAATGTAGTAGAAGGAATGCAATTTGATAAAGGTTATGTTTCTCCATATATGGTAACAGATACAGAAAAAATGGAAGCTGTTATGGATAACCCATATATCTTAATTACAGATAAAAAAATATCAAATATTCAAGAAATATTACCATTACTAGAAAACCTAATGCAACAATCTGGCAAACTTGTGATTATATGTGATGATGTTGAACAAGAAGCATTATCTACACTTGTACTTAATAAATTAAGAGGTGTATTAAATGTAGTTGCAGTTAAAGCACCTGGCTATGGAGATAAAAGAAAAGCAATGCTACAAGATATTGCAACATTGACAGGTGGAGAAGTAATTACATCAGACTTAGGATTAGAGCTAAAAGATGTTACTATAGAACAACTAGGAAAAGCAAAACAAGTTAAAGTTCAAAAAGAAAATACAATAATAGTAGATGGTGCAGGAGACAAACAACAAATTGCAGATAGAGTTGCACAAATAAGAGCTCAAATAAATGAAGAAAAGAGCGAATTTGAAAAAGAGAACTTACAAGAAAGACTTGCTAAAATTGCAGGAGGAGTTGCTGTAATTGGCGTAGGTGCTGCAACAGAAGTTGAAATGAAAGACAGAAAACTAAGAATAGAAGATGCATTATCTGCAACAAGAGCAGCAGTTGAAGAAGGTGTTGTTGCAGGTGGTGGAACAGCATACTTAAACATTATTCCAGAAGTTTTAAAACATGTAGAAAAACTTCCAGAAGATGAAAAACTTGGTGGAAAGATTATTCTTCAAGCACTAGAAGAGCCAGCAAAACAAATAGCAGTAAATGCAGGATTAGAACCAGCAGTAATAGTAGAGAAAATTAAAAACAGCGAAAAAGGAATAGGATTCAATGCAGCAAATAACACTTATGTGGATATGAAAAAAGTAGGAATTGTAGATCCATGTAAAGTTTCAAGAAGTGCATTACAAAATGCGGAATCAATTGCATCTATGGTGCTTACAACAGAAAGTATTGTTACAGAAAAGAAAGAAGAAAAATGTTGCCACAATGATGATTCAGCAAATGCTGGAATGCAAGGAATGTACTAATAAAAAAATAAAGCCTCAAAAAAAATGAAGTGAACCCAAATTATTAGACAAAAAAGTTTAATAAGGAGGGTTCATTTTATGGCTTTATTTTTTACTTATAAAATAAAATTTGCAACTAAACAAAATTATGCTATAATACAAACATAAAACCTAACTTGTACATAAAAAAGGAATGATAAAAATGTCAAAAGTTGAATGGACAAATGAACAAAAACAAGCAATAGAAACAGAAAAAAGTAATTTATTAGTAGCAGCTGCTGCACGGAAGCGGTAAAACAGCGGTACTTGTTGAGCGAATAATTCACAAAATAATAGATGAAAAAATAGATATAGATAGAATGTTAATAGTAACATTTACAAATGCTGCTGCAAGTGAAATGAGAGAAAAAATATTGGACGCAATTTATGAAAAAATTGAAGAAGAACCAAATAACGCTCATCTTAGAAAACAAATTACACTATTAAATAAAGCGAGTATTTGCACAATTCACTCATTTTGTTTGGATGTAATTAGAAACTATTTTTATGAACTTGATTTATCAAATAGCTTTCAAATAGGAGATTCATCTGAAATGGAACTTTTAAAACAGGAAACATTAGATGACTTATTTGAGGAACAATACATAAATAAAGACAACAAATTTTTAAAACTAATAGATACATATGCAACATACAGAGGAGACGACGAGCTAAAAAATATTATTTTAAGAATAGATGATAAAATTCAAAGTGAACCTTTTCCAGAAGAATGGCTAAATGAAAAAGTAGAAATGTTTAATCTAAAAGGAAAATTAGATGAGGATTTTTCAAATACAATTTGGGGAGGCCTTATATTAAAGGAACTAAAAGAAGAAATAATAGAAAATAGACTGAAACTAGAAAAACTTGCAAACACTTTAAAAAGAGAACCTGAACTTATTAAATTTACATTAACGCTTGAAAATGATGCAAATCAATTAAAAAATATAGAAAACATTATAAATGGAAAAGAAAACATATGGGATAAAACATATACTGCAATTCAAAACCTAAAATTTGAAAAATGGCCAATAGACAAAAAAGTAACAAACGACTTAAAAAATGAGGCAAAAGAGCAAAGAGACAAAATAAGAAAAGCAGTAAATAACATAAATTCAAAAGTAATGATTTATATATCTAAAGAAGCCAATTTGAGCATATATGAAATGTATGATATTTTAGATAGCCTAAAAGAAATTACAATAAACTTTGAAAATAAATTTGCAGAAAAAAAGAAAGAAAAAAATAGAATAGATTTTCATGACATCGAACATTTTGCACTAAAAATTCTTATAGCCAAAGATGAACATGGTAATGTTAGACCTAGCAAAGTAGCACAAGAACTTCAAGAAAAATTTGATGAAATTGCAATAGACGAATATCAAGACAGTAATATGGTTCAAGAGCTTATTTTAACAAGTGTTTCAAAGAAAAATAATATATTTATGGTTGGAGATATAAAACAAAGTATATATAGTTTTCGTGAAGCAAGACCAGATTTGTTTTTGGAAAAATACAGAAATTATGGCTCAATAGATTCTAATACAGAAAAAGGAATAAAAATAAAGTTATTCAAAAATTTCCGTAGCAGAAAAGAGGTACTTGATTTAACTAACTGGATATTTGAAAACATAATGAGCGAAAAACTTGGAGATGTAGAATATACAAAAGGTGAGTATTTAAATTTAGGTGCAAATTATGAAGAACAAAAAAATATGAAGCCAGAATTACATATTTTAGACCAAAAAGAAGATGAACCAGATATTTGGAAAAATGAAGACGAAGAAGATGAGCAAAAAAAAGAGCAAGGAAATGAAGAAGACAATCAGATTTTAGAGAAAAATGAATTAGAAGCAAAATTAGTTGCAAATAGAATTAAAAAATTATTTAATGAAGATTTTGAGATAACAGATAGAAAAAAAGGTAAAAGAAAAATTGAATATAGAGATATAGTAATTTTACTTCGTTCAACTGCAAATGTTGCACAAATATATGAAAAAGAACTAACAAGTAAAGGCTTTCCAGTATTTTGTGATACATCATCAGAATATTTGGAAACAATAGAAATTCAAACAATACTTGCTCTTTTAAAAATAATAGATAACCCTATGCAAGATTTACCTCTTATTCAAGTTTTGCGTTCTCCTATTGGAAATTTTACAGATAATGAACTAATAGAAATAAGACTTGCAGATAGAAACTGTTACTTTTATGAGGCTATGCTAAAAGCTAGAATTTCTGCTAAAGAGAGCTTAAGAAAAAAAATAGATATATTTTTAAATTTAGTTGAAAACTTAAGAGAACTCGAAAAAGAATTACCTTTAAATGAGCTTATTTGGAAAATATATTCAGACACAAATTACTATAATTATGTTGGATTGCTAACAAATGGTGAATTAAAACAAGCAAACCTAAAGATGCTATTTGAGAAAGCAAAACAATATGAGAGTGCAAGTTTTAAAGGACTATACAATTTTATAAATTTTATTGACAGACTTCATATAAAAAATGGAGATATGTCTTCTGCAAAAATTGTTGGAGAAAATGACAATGTAATAAGAATAATGAGTATTCACAAGAGCAAAGGACTAGAATTTCCAGTAGTATTTTTATGTAATTTTTCAAAAAAATTTAATAAACAAGATTTAAATGATTCAGTAATAATACACCATGAGCTTGGTTTTGGAGTAAAAAATATAGACAGTTTATCAAGAATAGAATATTCAACTCTTTCAAAAGAAGCAATAAAAATTAGACTAGAACAAGAACTTATTTCAGAGGAAATGAGAATATTATATGTTGCATTAACAAGGGCAAAGGAAAAACTAATTATTACAGGGACAAGCAAAGATTGGAATAAGTTTTGTAAAACAAGACAAGACATGTTATCTCTTTATTCCGAAAATGAAAAAGATAAACTTCAAGAAAGGCTTGTGAAAAAATATCAATCATATTTAGATTGGATTTGTTTACTTATGCTTAAAGAGCCAAAACAAGATAAAATTACATTAAAAATTCATAAAAAAGAAGAATTAAAAGAAGAAAAACAAGAACAAATAAAAACAGAAACTAAACCCAAAAACGAAGTTAATCAAGAAGCAATAGATAAAATTGCCAATACTTTAGAATGGAAATATCCATATCAAATATCTTCTCAAATTCCAACAAAAACTTCAGTAAGCAAAATAAAAGAAGAAGTCCAAGAAAATGAAGAAGTAGCGGTAGAATTTGAAGAATTAATAAACAAAAAAGAAAGCTATAAAATTTCAAACTTTAAAACACCAGAATTTGCAGAAAGCAAAGATAAAAGAATTTCAAGTGCAAGAAAAGGTAGCTTAATTCACTTATGTTTGCAAAAATTAGATAGCAGAAAAGATTATACAGAAAAAGATGTAAAAGGCCTAATTCAGAACTTGGCAGATAGAAATATAATTTCACAAGATGAGGCAGATGCAATTCAAACGAATATTATAATGAATTACTTTAAATCAAACTTATGGAGTAATTTAAAGCAAGCAAAAGAAATTCATAAAGAAGAAGCATTTTATTTGTACTTACCAGCAAATGAAATAAATAAAGAATATACAAAAGAAGATAAAATTTTGGTACAAGGTGTAATAGACTTATATTACATAGACAAGGAAAATAACTTAAATTTGATAGATTATAAGACAGATTATGTAGAAAAAGGACAAGAAGAAATTCTTGTTCAAAGGTATAAAAAGCAATTAGAACTATATAAAGAAGCGCTGGAAAAAGCATTAAATAGAAAAGTAAATAAAACAGCAATTTATTCTACTTATGTTGGAGAAATTGAGATTTAATATTTTTTATAAAATACTTGCATTACAAAACACTTTGGTATAAAATGCAAATATAAAAGCATAATAAAAGTAGAGAACAAATGAAAAACTCTACTAAAAAAGAGGAGGAAAAAATTATGTCAGTAAAAGTAGCTATTAATGGATTTGGACGTATAGGACGTCTAGCATTTAGGCAAATGTTCGGAGTAGATGGATATGAAGTCGTTGCAATAAACGATTTAACAAGTCCAAGAATGCTTGCACATTTATTAAAATACGATTCTGCTCAAAAGGTTTATGAAAAATCAGAAACAATTACAGCAGGAGAAGATTCAATTACAGTAGATGGAAAAACAATAAAAATTTATGCAGAAAAAGATGCTGCAAACTTGCCTTGGGGAGAAATAGGAGTAGATGTTGTACTTGAATGTACAGGATTCTATACATCTAAAGAAAAATCTCAAGCACATATAAATGCAGGAGCTAAAAAGGTTGTTATTTCTGCACCAGCAGGAAAAGATTTACCAACAATCGTTTATGGAGTAAACGAAAAAACATTAACAAAAGATGATACAATAATTTCAGCTGCATCTTGCACAACAAACTGCCTAGCGCCAATGGCAGATGCATTAAACAAATATGCACCAATACAATCAGGAATAATGACAACAGTTCATGCTTACACAGGAGATCAAATGCTTCTAGATGGACCTCACAGAAAAGGTGACTTAAGAAGAGCAAGAGCCGCTGCAATAAATATAGTTCCAACAACATCTGGAGCAGCAAAAGCAATAGGCTTAGTAATACCAGAACTTAATGGCAAACTAATAGGATCAGCACAAAGAGTACCAGTTGCAACAGGTTCAACAACAATTTTAACAGCTGTTGTTAAGGGAGAAAATGTTACAGTAGAAGGAATAAATGCTGCGATGAAAGCTGCTGCAAATGAAAGCTATGGATATACAGAAGAAGAAATAGTTTCTTCAGATGTTATAGGCATGAGATATGGCTCTCTATTTGATGCAACACAAACAATGGTTATTCCAATGGAAAACGGAGAATATCAAGTTCAAGTAGTAGCTTGGTATGATAACGAAAACTCTTACACAAGCCAAATGGTAAGAACAATAAAATATTTTGCAGAATTAGTATAATTTGAGTTTAACTTTTTGAATTTGTGCACTTAAGTTCATACATCCAAAAAAACACGAAGGAAAAAGAAAATTTCATTATGAAAAAACTTAAAAGTGCAAAATGGATTACTCTTATAGCCTTAGTTATAACAATAATAGTGCAAATAATATTAGCAGGAGTAAGTTTAAACATAGTATTAGGTAATAATGGAATAATAACAAGAGCAAGAGAAGCAAAAAATAATTATAAAAAAGCAATTATTTATATTTTAGCAAAAAAGAAAGAAAGAATACTTGAAAAGTATTCTTTTTTGATATAAAATTGTATTGATTTTTAAAACGAAGGATATAATAGAAAAAAGCAAAGAAAAAATATTAAAAATTAAATGTACATATGAAAGGAAGTAGATTATATATGAGCAAAAAAACAATCAGAGATATTAATTTAAGAGGAAAAAAAGTATTTGATAGATGTGACTTTAATGTTCCATTAGACGAAAATGGAAATATTACAGATAATAGAAGGATAGTAGCAGCATTGCCTACAATACAATACTTATTAGAGCAAAATTGCAAAATAATTTTATGTTCTCACTTAGGAAGACCAAAGGGAGAATTCAAAAAGGAGTTTTCACTTGCACCTGTTGCAAAGGAACTTTCAAGACTTCTTGGAAAAGAAGTTAAACTTGCAGAAGATGTTATAGGACCATCTGCAAAAGAACTTACTTCAAACATGAAAGAAGGAGAAATTGTTCTATTAGAAAATGTACGTTTTGATAAAAGAGAAGAACAAAATGATGCAGAATTTTCAAAAGAACTTGCTTCTATGGCAGAAGTATATGTTAATGATGCATTTGGAACAGCACATAGAGCACACAGCTCAACAGCAGGAATTGCAGTATACTTGCCAGCAGTATCTGGATTTTTAATAGAAAAAGAATTAAAATTTTTAGGAAATGCCTTAAACAATCCAGAAAGACCATTTGTAGCAATACTAGGAGGTAAAAAAGTATCAGACAAAATTGGAGTAATAGATAGTTTACTTGAAAAAGTAGATACACTACTTATTGGTGGCGGAATGGCATATACATTCTTAAAAGCAATGGGACATTCAATAGGAAATTCAGTTTGTGAAGAAGATAAACTGGATCTTGCAAAAGAACTTATGAAAAAAGCTGAAGAAAAACATGTAAAAATGCTTTTACCAGTAGATAACATAATTGCAGATGAAGTTAGCAAAGATGCAAATGTAAAAACAGTAAATTCAAATGAAATACCAGATGGCTGGATTGGACTTGACATTGGACCAAGAACAGTTGAAAAATATTGTGAAGAATTAGAAAAAGCAAAAACTGTTGTATGGAATGGACCAGTTGGGTATTCTGAATTTGAGAAATTTGCAAATGGAACAAAAGGAATAGCACAATGTTTAGCAGAATTAAAAGATTGTACAACAGTAATAGGTGGAGGAGATTCTGCGGCAGCTATTGAAAAACTAGGATTAGCTGATAAAATGACTCATATTTCAACAGGTGGAGGTGCTTCACTAGAATTTCTAGAAGGGAAAGAATTACCAGGTATTGATTGCTTACAAGATAAATAGAAATGAGGTTGAAAATAATTATAATTTAATTCTTTTTCAATTATAAATTTTAGAATACAGGAAATGAGGATAAAAATGACATTAAGACAACAAGAAAGCCTAACAAGCGATGAAGAAAATGAAATTTTAGACTATTATGATGAAAATCTTGAAAAATTAGGAACAATTTCTAGAAAAAAGGGAATAGATAAAAAGTTATTACTAGAATCAGTACAACTATGGATTATAAATCCTAAATCGAATCAAGTGCTAATGCAAAAAAGAAGTATTAACAGGAAGAATGATGCTGGAATGATAGATGTTAGCACATCAGGACATGTTAAATCAGGAGAAACTCCAATTCATGCAATGCTTAGAGAAGCTGAAGAAGAAATTGGTATAAGACCAGAAGATTTGGGTTCAATATTAAAAAACCTTGGAATTGAAATGGTAGACCTTACTAAAGTAGGCAGAAAAGGAAATTATTTTGTACATGAATATATGGCATATATGGATAAGCCATTAAACTACTTTAAATTCGATGAAAATGAAATAGAAAAATTATTTTTTATGGATTACGAAAAAGTAAAGCAAACAATAAGAAATAATGACAAAAAAATAAGAATACCATCTGGAAATGAAATAGAAAAAATATTTGCAAAAATAGATGAAATTTTATATTACAAAGGAGAAAAAGAGGAACAATGCGAAGAAAAATAGTTGCAGGAAACTGGAAAATGAATATGCTTCCAAATGAAGCCATGAATTTTATAAATTTACTTGCACCAAAAATAGAAGATGCAAATTGCGAAGTTATAGTGTGTGTGCCATATACAGACCTATTTTATAGTTTGCTTACAGCACAAAAAACGAAAATAAAAATTGGTGCGCAAAATATGCACTGGAAAGAAAATGGAGCATATACAGGCGAAATTTCACCAGAAATGCTTACAAGCATAAATGTAGAATATGTTATAATTGGACATTCGGAAAGAAGACAGTATTTTGCAGAAACAGATGAAACAGTTAATAAAAAAATAAAATCTGCACTAAAACACAATTTAAAACCAATATTATGTGTTGGAGAAAATTTAAAACAAAGGGAACTAGAATTAGCTGATGAAGTTATTTCTCAACAAATAGAGCTTGGATTAAAAGATATTACAAAAGAAGAGATGAATAATATAATAATTGCTTATGAACCAATATGGGCAATAGGTACAGGAAAAGTTGCAACAAAAGAAAACGCAGAGAATACAATAAAGAATATAAGACTAACAATAGAAAGAATATATGATGAAGATGTTTCAAAAAATGTTAGCATTTTATATGGAGGAAGCGTAAAACCAGAAAATGCAAAAGAAATTTTTTCTGCACCAGATATAGATGGAGCACTAGTTGGTGGAGCAAGTTTAAAAGTTCAAGAATTCAATGAAATAATACATGAAATTTAATAAAATAAAAAGAGGTAAGAAAAAATGAAAAACAAATTAACAATGCTAATGATAATAGATGGATTTGGAATTAACGAAAATGAAAAAGGAAATGCAGTTAAATTAGCAAACACACCAAACCTTGATAAATTAATGAAAACATGTCCTACGTCAATAATTCATACTAGTGGATTAGATGTTGGACTTCCAGAAGGTCAAATGGGAAATTCAGAAGTAGGACACACAAATATAGGGGCAGGAAGAATAGTTTACCAAGAGCTTACCAGAATAACGAAATCCATTGAAGATGGAGATTTCTTCACAAATCAAGAATTTGCAAAAGCAATAGAGAATTGTCAGAAATATCATTCGAAATTACACATAATGGGGCTTGTTTCAAATGGTGGAGTTCATAGTCATATTCGACATCTATTTGGACTTCTTGAATTTGCGAAAAGAAAAGACTTTGAAGATGTATATGTTCACTGCTTTATGGATGGAAGAGATACGCCACCTGCCTCAGGAGAAAATTTTATTTCAGAATTAGAAGAAAAAATGAAAGAGAAAAATATTGGGAAAATTGCTTCAATATCTGGCAGGTTTTATGCAATGGATAGAGACAAAAGATGGCCACGTATACAAAAAGCATATAATGCAATAGTAAATGGGGAAGGGAATAAGGCAACATCTGCAATATCTGCAATGGAAAGTTCATACCAAAAAGAAGTCTTTGACGAATTTATTGAGCCAACAGTTATAGTAAACTCAGAAAAAGAGCCAGTTGCAACAATTGGAGAACATGATTCTGTTATATTCTTTAACTATAGACCTGACAGAGCAAGACAAATAACAAGAACATTAGTAGACCCAGAATTTAGTGAATTTGAAACAAAGAAAAACTTAAATTTATACTATGTTTGCATGACAAGTTATGATGAAACAATGCCAAATGTTCATATTGCCTTCCAAAAAGAAGAGTTAAAAAACACATTTGGAGAATATATTTCAAAACATGGATTAAAACAATTAAGAATTGCAGAAACAGAAAAATATGCTCATGTTACATTTTTCTTTAATGGAGGAGAAGAAAAACAATATGAAGGAGAAGACAGAGTTTTGGTTCCATCTCCAAAAGTTGAAACATATGACATGCAACCTGAAATGAGTGCATATGAAGTAACAGAAAAAGTTCTTGCTGCAATTAACTCTGAAAAGTATGATTGCATAATATTAAATTATGCAAATACAGATATGGTAGGGCATACAGGAAACTTGGAAGCTGCAATAAAGGCAGTAGAAACAGTAGATAAATGTGTAGGCAAAGTAGTAGATGCTATAAACAAGCAAAACGGAGTTTTACTAATTACGGCGGACCACGGAAATGCAGAACAAATGATAGATTATGCTACAGGAGAACCACACACAGCACATACAACAAATCCTGTTCCACTAATTTTAGTAGGAATGGAAAATGTTAAATTAAAGGAAGGAAAACTTGCAGATTTAGCACCAACGATGCTATATATTATGAATTTACAAAAGCCAGAAGAAATGACAGGTGAAAACTTAATTACAAAATAAGATAAAATAGGATATTCAATATATTTTAATATCCTATTTTTGAAAAGGGGAAATCAAATTTATGTTAAATGGAGTAAAGTTACGAGGCTTATATTCTAAAATACAAAATAAACTATTTTATATGATTCCTGAAAAGTGGAATAGAATATATTTGTATGCATCAGTAATAGAAAGCTCTAACCACATTGAAAGAGGAGAAATGTTTTTTTATTACTATCCATCTGGATTACTTAAAAAAAATCCAGTAAATGTATATGAAGTTCCTGCAAAATTTAATGTAGACGAAAAAGCCTATATGAAACTTGTGGATGAATTGTACTCAATCATAAAAGAACTAAAAAGGGAATTTGTACTTTCAAGAGAAAAGCCATGGACAAATTTAACGATTTCAATAGTAGACTTACAGTTTCGAATAGAATATGATTATAGTGACTTAAGTGAACTTACATCAGATGAAATACATTTAATCTGGCAACATAAATATTTAGGATTGCCTATTGAAAGAATACCTAAAAAAGAGAGAAAATTACTTGAAGAATATCTTAAAAATGAAAAAAATGAAAATATAAAAACAGAACAACATATTGAAAATGTGTATAAACAACACATACATAACATTGTTGAATATGATAGGGAAGAAGTTCCAGAAGGAATAGACAAAAAACATAAGAATAAAAACTTAGAAGAAAATATAAATTATAAAAAAATGGATAAATATGAACTTTACAAACTAAAGCAAGCACAAAAAGAGCAAAAAGAAGAGCAATATGAAGATAAAACTAAAGAACAAAGTAAAAATCAAATTTTAAATTTTTAAAATTGTACATAAACCACCAAAATTTGGAGAAAATAATTCCAAATGAGGTGGTTTTTGTGAAATTAAAAATTAAAAAAAATATGAAAGAAGTACTTATAATAACAACATTATTTATAATATTTATATCTTATAATATTTTCATAAGAAATGAAGAAGTTGAAGCACTTTCAAGATATGGCTCAAGTGGAAGTGAAGTAACACAAATTCAAACAAAATTAAAAAGATGGGGATATTACAATGGAGCAATAGATGGGGTATATGGAAGTAGGACTCTTTCCGCAGTAAAATATTTTCAAAGAAAAAATGGATTAACAGCAGATGGAATTGCAGGAACTGCAACTCTTAAAGCAATGGGAATTAATTCATCATCATCTTCTTCATCTAGGTCAACAAGTTCAAACTCAAGTAATGTAAGCCTACTTGCAAGACTCGTATATGGAGAAGCAAGAGGAGAGCCATATACAGGACAAGTAGCTGTTGCAGCAGTTGTACTAAATAGGGTAAAAAGTTCCAAATTTCCAAACACAATTGCAGGAGTAATATATCAAAGTGGCGCTTTTACAGCTGTAAGTGATGGTCAAATAAATTTATCTCCAAATTCAACAGCAAGAAAAGCAGCACAAGATGCGTTAAATGGCTGGGATCCAACTTATGGAGCAATATATTATTTCAACCCAAATACTGCAACTAATAAATGGATATGGTCAAGACCAGTAACAATTACAATAGGAAAACACAGATTTTGCAAGTAGAAATTACTTGCATTTTTTTATAATAAGATAAAAGGTATTAATCATGTTTTTTTCTTCTTGACAAAAACCGTACATATTGATAAGATAATGATGAAAATAATTGGAGGAATGGCAATATGTTTTTTTACCCAAAGGCATATTTTGAAAATATACAAAACATTACAATAGAATTTTTAAATAAAAATAACATAAAGGCACTAATATTAGATGTAGATAATACTGTTTTAGACTATGATAAAAATATTCCAAATGAAATAGAGAATTGGTGTAAAAATCTAAAAAAAAATGGAATAAAGTTTTGCATTTTGTCTAATAGTATAGACGAAAAAAGAGTAAAAATAGTAGCAGAAAAATTAGATATTCCATATTTCTATTTTGCAAAAAAACCAATAAAAAGAGGATTCAAAAAAGCAATAAAATTGTTAAACGAGGACGCCAAAAATATTGCAGAAATAGGAGATCAAATAACAACAGATGTTATAGGCGCCAATAGATGCAAAATCTATTCAATTTTGGTTAAACCAATAGATGAAAAAGACATATTTGTTACAAAATTAAAAAGACCTTTAGAAAACCTCATAATAAAGAAATATAAAAAGTACCAAAGAAAAGAGGAACAATGATGTATATTGGAAATATAAATATTATCTATTATGTTCTAATAGGATTACTAGGACTTGTGGCTGGTCAGTTTGTAGACTGGATAAATTTTAGACTTCCACAATATAAAAAAGTTTTTTCAAAAGAATTTTTTACAATATATATGAAAAACTTTAAGCCAAAATATATACTGATGTTTACAATGTCAATTATATATATAGCTATTTTATATTTTGTGGGATGGCAAAACAATATAATTTATAGAATAAATCTTATAAAATATTTGACTTTAGCACCAATGCTTTTATCAGTATTCATAATAGATTACAAATTACAGATAATACCAAACAGGCTTAATCTATGGATTTTCGAAATTGGTATGATCTTCACATTTATAGAAGGATTTTTTAACATAAATTATGCAATAAATATGTTACTCGGAAGTTTAACAGGAGCTGGAATATTCTTAATAATAACATTACTTGGTGGAGTTATTGCAGGAAAAGAAGCAATGGGATTTGGTGATGTAAAACTTATGGGAGCGCTTGGACTCTTCTTTGGATGGATAAATATGATTATAATATCTTTGATTTCATTCTTACTTGCTGCAGTAATTAGTATAATATTAATTGTAACAAAACTAAAGAAAGCAAATGAATACATACCATTTGGACCATTCATAGTAATAGCAACATTTATAGTAATGCTAGCTCCTTTTGATGTTTTAATATTTTGTTTGATGAAAATTTTTACATTAGGAATGTATAAAGGCAAAGTCTAAATATAAAAGAAAGAGAGATGTCTTATGAATACAAAGCTAAAGTGGTTAAGAGAAAAAATGAAAATGTTAGATATGCAGGGAATGATTATTTCAAATCCTATTAACATCAGGTATTTAACGGGAATTGTTGCAGAGGGCATTCTTCTTATAACTAGAAAAGAAAATATATATTTAACAGACTCAAGATACACAGAAGAAGTTAATTCAACTCTTACAATAAATGATGAGATTGTAGTTCATGAATTTAAAGACTTTAATATAGATGAATACGAGAATTTTTTTATGTTTTGTGAAAATGTAGGATTTGAAGAAGCATATGTAACTTATGAACAATACAAAGAATTTATGCACAAATTTAAAGTCAACAATATGCAAGAGACTGAGAAAATTATTGAAAAACAGCGAATGCTTAAAGATAATGATGAAATAGAAAAAATAGAAAGAGCATGTTACGTTACAGACCAATGTTTTAACCATTTATTAAAATTTATTAAGGTTGGTCAAACAGAAAAAGAAATAGCTTTTGAAATAGAAAGATTCTTTAAAACAAACGGAGCAGAGGGAAATTCATTTGAACCAATAGTTGCATCAGGGAAAAATTCATCTAAACCACATGCAATCCCTACAGATAAAAAAATAGATGTAGGAGAACCAATAACAATAGATTTTGGTTGCAAATATGCAGGGTACTGTTCAGATATGACAAGAACAATATTTGTAGGATATATTCCAGAGCAAATAAAACCAGTGTATGATCTAGTATTAAAAAATCAGCTTCAAACAGAAAAAGAGTTAAAAGAAGGCGCGAACATAAGAGTATTATGTCATAATGTAGAAAATGATTTCAAATTACATGAATATGATTTAATACATGCGCTAGGTCATGGAGTTGGTTTAGATATACATGAATATCCATTTATAAGTTCAAAAAATGATAATATATTAAAAGAAAAAATGGTAGTAACAAATGAACCAGGAATTTATATTCCAGGAAAGTTTGGAGTAAGAATAGAAGATACCACTGTAATAAATAAAGCAGGATGCACAAATCTAACAAAATCAAGCAAAGATTATGTTGTAATAGAAGGAAAATAAGAACAGAAGATTCAATAAATATTGGTAAAAACATTGATTTTTTACTGAAAATAGTATAAAATAGTAACGATATTGAAATAATAAGGAGGAAAATAAAAAATGGCAGAAGTATATATGGCAGGAGATGTTAGAAACGGAACAACATTTGAATTAGATGGAAATGTGTTTAAGGTAGTAGAATTTCAACATGTAAAGCCAGGAAAAGGAGCAGCGTTCGTTAGAACAAAATTAAAAAATGTTATAACGGGAGCTACATTAGAAAGAACATTTAATCCATCTGAAAAATTAGTTGGAGCAGAAATTGAAAAAAGAGATATGCAATATCTATATGTAGATGGGGATTTATATTATTTTATGGATAATGAAACTTATGAACAAATTCCATTAAATAAAGAGCAAATAGGAGATGCATTAAAATTTTTAAAAGAAAATATGAATGTAAAAATTCTTTCATATAAGGGAAAAGTATTTGCAGTAGAACCACCTATGTTTGTTGAATTAAAAGTAACATATACAGAACCAGGATTTGCAGGAAATACAACTACAACATCTGGAAAGCCTGCAACACTTGAAAATGGATATGAAATATCTGTACCAATGTTTGTAAACATTGGAGATGTAATCCGTATAGATACAAGAACCGGAGAATATATGGAAAGAGTTTAAAAAAGAGAGGATACATTACATGTCAAAGTTAAATGATAATTACAATAAAATTTTACTTGAGATTGAAAACAAAATAACAAATCAAAATGAACTTGCATTTGTAAAAGAGAAATTTGCAGAATTATCTAGCATTTTTACTAATGAAATGGAAGAAATACAAAATAAAACAGAACAACGAATATCTAAACTAGAAGAAAGACAAAAATTAATTGAGAGTAAAATAGATGATGTAAAAGATGCAGTTGACGATATTGAAAAAGATATTTATGAAGATGAGGAAGACTTTAATTTTGAAATTGTCTGTCCATATTGTAATAATGAATTTATTGCAGAAATAGATGGAAAAACCGAAATTGAATGTCCAAAATGTCATAATGAAATAGAACTTGACTGGAATGAAGAAGAGGGATCAGGTTGCTCAGGAAGTTGCTCTGGATGTCACGGATGTGAAGATGGAGAATTTGACGATGAAGATGAAGGCAGCAACGACGAGGACGATGATGAAGATATGTAAATAAAAGAGAGAAATTTATTCTTTTTTTCTCTTTTTTTTATCTGCAATTTTAACAACAATGCTTGTAATCAAAAGACCTTTTAATAGGTCTTTCTTTAAGTTAATAATAATTTTTTTATAACTTTGTCCTCTGAGGTATATACAGTATACTTTATAATATACTTTTGTGTATATTCATCTTTTTCATAATTACATATAAAATCAAGCCTTTGCTTTAAAGTTTGTTCTATATCTAGTTCTTCTTTCGTAATTTGTAGCATAAATAATAAACCTCATTTCCAATAGGGGAGATTTTTCATTAAGAAATTAAAATTTCATAGAACGAAAAAATCAACCAGCTTTATACTGATTGATTTTGTATTTATTTCTGTTTCAAAAAGTTCGAACAGAAACGTCATTGGTGGAGGTGAGGAGAGTCGAACTCCTGTCCAATATTTCTTCCATATAAACCTCTACAAGTTTAGTTTGTTATTAAAATTCCTTTAATTTTTATTAACAAACAAACGAAAATTAAAGTAGTCAAAACATTACCTACTATTTCCATGACACAAAATAGCTTCGTTTCCCACTAGTTCGACGCCTTATGAAAAACGTGGGCATTTTTTATAAAACGTTACTGCTCTTAGGCAGCAAATGCTAATTCTTTATTATTATCAGCGTTTATCTTTAATTTTGCTTATTTAAAGTGACTAAGCAACCATTCACTACTTGCTATTTATATTTCTAAAACATTGTCGAAACCATTACACCCCCAAATATAATCCATCCAACAATAACATTATACAATAAAATAAGCCTTTATTCAAGCCAAAAAATGAAAAAAGGTTTACATACATATTGCAAAACACAAAATAATAGTATATAATACTTCTGATTATTACATAAATATTAATGTATTACAAATTTATTAAATATATATTACATTTTTATAAATAATATTGACATGTAGCTTAAAACATATAAAATATTATTATAAACTTACAAAGGAGCATAATCTGTATGAGGGTTATAGCGGGAAGCGCAAAAGGGTGTAAATTAAATTCAATAGATGACTTATCAACAAGACCAACATTAGATCGTGTAAAAGAGCCTTTGTTTAGTATAATTCAAACATATATTGAAAACGCAAATGTTTTAGATTTATTTGCTGGAAGTGGAGCACTTGGAATAGAAGCATTAAGTAGAGGCGCACAAAGATGTGTATTCTGTGATAAATCTTATAAAGCTATTCGAATGATAAAAGAAAACATATCAAAAACGAAAATGCAAGAAAAAAGTACAATAATAAATACAGACTATAAAAAATGCATTTTAAATTTAAACGAAAAATTTGATATTATTTTCATAGACCCGCCATATAAAAATGACATAGCAATTGCCTCAATAAAGCAAATAATAAAAAATAATTTACTTGCAAAAGATGGAATTATTATCTTGGAAACAGACGAAGAAGAAAGAGAAGAAAATGGACTAAAAAATATAGAAGAACTAGAAATATATGATAAAAGAAAATATGGAAGAGTAAGACTTTTGTTCTTACACGAAAGGGGCTAAACCATGGAAATATTTACATTATTAGAAACATTGGAGGAAATGCTTGAAAATAGTAAAACTATTCCTTTTTCAAATAAAAGTGTAATAGATAAAGAAGAAATGTTAGAAATAATTAAGGAAATACGCTTAAAATTACCAGACGAATTAAAACAAGCAAAATGGATAAAAGAAGAAAGACAGCGTATATTAGTTGAGGCACAAAAGGAAGCAGACGATATTGTTAAAGAGGCAGAAAATAGAATTATTTCTATGATAGATGAACATGAAATAACAAGGAAAGCTTATGAACAAAAAGCACAAATAATAGAAACAGCAAATGAAATGTCAAGAGAAATTTCTAAAGGAACAAAAGATTATGCAGATAGTATATTGTCTAATCTGGAAGCTACTCTTCAAAGTGCACTAGAAACAATACAAAATAATAGAAATGAGCTAAAATAAATTATCTAAAAATTCTAAAAAAAGCTACGAAAAAATCGTAGTTTTTTCTTGCAAATATAGGCATGTAATGATAGAATAAAAAAGTAATAATTTAACCAGTAAAAGGAGTATTATATCATGGCAAAAAGAGGGAGAAAGAAACATTCAAGTGTCCAAACAAAGCAAAGAGTAGGATTAGATCTTACAGTTGTTGTAATGCTACTTATAAGTGTTTTACTTGCTGTCTTAATATATACGAAATCAGGATTTTTAGGAGAACGTTTGAGTCCCGTTCTTGGAGGAATAATGGGCTCAATAAAATATATAATTCCAGTTGGGACATTTGCAATAGCAATATATCTAGTATTCGAAAAAAAAGAAGAACTTTCAACAAAGCTATTTCAATACGCAATATTTTTAATTTGCATTGTTACAATACTTAGTGTGTTTCAAATTTCAGCAGGAAATATAAATACAACAAAAGAAATAAAAGAAATAGCAAACCAGGCATTTTTTCTAGGAACGAAGGACATTGGTGGGGGAGTAATAGGTACTATTATAGCAGTTCCTTTAGTTAAATTAATAGGAACACTTGGAACAATAGTATTAGCAATAGGAATTGCAGTAATTGCATTTATATTCTTATTCTCAATAAAACCAACAGAAATTATATATAATATTGCACAGAGAGCTGAAGAGAGAAAAGAGGAGAAGGCAGAATATAGAGCACAAATGCAAGAAGAGAGAAGCAAACAAATAGAAGAATTAAAAACTAGAAGAGAAACTGCAAAAGAAAGAAAACTAAGAGAAAAGGAAGAAGCAAAACGCAAAGCTTTAGAAATAAATGAAGAACAATTAAGTATAAACTTGAATGGACTAGAAGAAGAACTTAAATCAGGAAAACTTAAAAAATATGACCATTCAAATGATGACATAACACCACTAGGAATGAACAAAAAAATAAATGACAATCAAAAGCAAAGTAGTCTTCAAAACATAAATAAATCTAACCCAAATGAACTTGGAAATTTATTTAAACAAGAGGTTGAAACAAAAGAAGAAAAAACCAGAGAAGTTTTAAATCTTGAACATACAATGACAACAGAAGAAGACGATGAAAATTATGAATTTCCACCAATAGAAATGTTAAGTCAAGGAACGAGAACAACACTAAAAGGAGGAAAAAAGGCAGTAGCAGATACAGCATCAAGACTCCAAAAAACACTATACAGCTTTGGAGTTTCTGCAAAGGTTGAAAATGTTTCTGTGGGACCTGCAATTACAAGGTACGAGCTTAAACCTGCAGAAGGAGTTAGAGTCAGCAAAATAGCGAATTTAGCAGATGATATTGCATTAAGCCTTGCTGCAGAAAGCATTCGTATTGAAGCACCAATACCAGGAAAACATGCAGTTGGAATTGAAGTACCAAATGCTGAAAACGAAATAGTTCATTTAAGAGATATAATAGACTCTACAGAATTTGAAGAACATAAATCTAAACTTGCATTTGCACTTGGAAAAGATGTTGCAGGAAAAATTATAGTATCAGATATATCTAAAATGCCACATATGATGATAGCAGGTGCAACAGGTTCAGGAAAGTCTGTATGTATAAATACACTAATTGCGAGTATTTTATATAAAGCAAAACCTAGCGAAGTTAAGCTTTTAATGATTGATCCAAAGGTCGTTGAACTTTCAGTATATAATGGAATACCACATCTTCTTATTCCAGTTGTTACAGACCCTAAAAAAGCTGCAGGAGCGCTAGCATGGGCTGTTCAAGAAATGGAAAATAGATATGCAAGTTTTGCTAAAAAAGGAGTAAGAGATTTAAAAGGATATAACGAAGCGGTTGAAAAAGGCGACGGAATAGGAAAATTGCCACATATAGTAATTATTATAGATGAGCTTGCTGATTTAATGATGGTTGCCAAAAAAGATGTTGAAGATGCAATTTGTCGTTTAGCGCAAAAAGCAAGAGCTGCAGGAATGCATTTGGTAATTGCAACACAAAGGCCTTCTGTAGATGTTATTACAGGTTTAATTAAAGCGAATATTCCATCAAGAATTGCGTTTGCAGTATCTTCACAAGTAGATTCAAGAACAATATTAGATATGGTAGGAGCAGAAAAATTACTTGGAAAAGGAGATATGCTATTTTACCCAGCAGGTGCATCTAAACCTACAAGGATTCAAGGAGCATTTATATCAGATTCAGAGGTTGAAAACATTGTAAATTTCTTAAAGGCAAATGGAGAAGTAAAATACAATGAAGATATATTAGACAGTATCGAAAATGCCAATAAAACAGAAAAAGACTTAGAACAAGAGCAAATGGAAGATGACGAAACAGATCCTTTTTTAATGGATGCAATAGATATAGTAGTTGAAACAGGTCAGGCATCAACATCATTTATTCAAAGAAGATTTAAAGTAGGATATGCAAGAGCAGGAAGAATAATAGATCAAATGGAAGAAAGAGGCATAATTTCTGGATATCAAGGAAGCAAGCCAAGAGAAGTTCTTATGAGTAAAGAAAAATGGCAAGAATTAAAAATGGGAACAACTCCAACAGACACGCAAAAAAGTCAGCAAAATAATGAAGAAGGAAAAGTAGCAAAAACAATAGAAGCTGTTAAAAAAATAAGCCAAATGAATAACTCAGAGGAACAATACTAATGCAAGAGAAAGGTAAAACACAAATGCCAAAAGAAGTTATTTTTTCAAAAATAGACTTAAAAGATTATAATTATATTTTGGAAAATGTTTTAGAGCAGAAGAAATTTTCAGTAGGCACGAAAAACCTTCTGCTTAGCATGCTTTATAAAATAGAAAATAGCTATCAAGACTTTTCAAAGGTAAAAGTAAATGTAAATAGAAAAAATTATTTTTTGCAGAAAATAATTAAAACAATAAGAGATAAATGCAATGAAATAGAACTTATAAAGCCACTATCTGAGCAAAGCAAAATTTTAGAAGAACAAAAAGTAAATTTTATTATAGACAAGAAAAAAGGAAAGATAATTGCTTATCCAAATGAAAGAATTTTACTTGAGGCAATAGTTACACTAAATCAAAATGAAATTGAACTTACAGAAAAATATAAATTATATGAAGAGGGAATGAAAAAAATATTAACAAAAGGCAATAAGATGAATGTAGCAGAAATCTTAAGAGATTTTAATGGCTGGTCATGGGATATAACTGCAAGTCAAATGGAAAGCAAAAATATAAATCTTGTTTATCAAAATTTAACAATACTAGTAGGGAATTCTTTTCTGCAAAATTGGATTACAGGAGATAAAGAAGAAGAAATAGAAGAAAATTCAATGCCAAACAATGAAATTTTAAGAAGCAAATATAACAACAGCTTTGGATTAACAAGAGAAGAAGTAGAAAATATAAAAGAAATAGACTATATGCAAAATATGCAGGAAAAATTAATTAGTCTTTATGGAGAAGAAAATGCAACAAGGTTCTTTAATCAACTTAAAAAGGTTGTTATAGCAATAGGTTGCAATAGAAATGTAGAATATAAAAGCTTTATTATGCAAACTAAAAAAGAAATAGAAAATAAGCTATATAAAATGAAAGATAATAAAACATTCTTAAATGAAATTTCTAATCAAAAGAAGAAAAAAAGAAAAGAAATAAAGAATATAGACCAATTACTTTCAGATGAAAAACTTCTAAGGCAAGAATATGAAAAAAGAAATAGCAAACTTCCAAACAAGGAAAAGATATTTAGTGTAAGCCATTTAAGAATTATGCTAGAAAAAGAAAGACAAAGTAAAATAGAAGAAATTGAAATTTGCAACAAGCAAATGGAGCCTAATGAATATGTAAAAATAAAAAAAGAAACAGAAGAAGAAAATAATTTTCTCGAAGAAATAGGAATAGAAGAAAATAAGAAAATAAATGAAGAAAAACTAATAGATAGTCTTCAATTAGAATTTTTAGATTGCTTTACGAAAAAAATAGAAGATGAAAATAAACAAAAACTTAAAAAAACTATTTATGAGTTAAGGTATTATAAAAAAATACCATATAAAAGTTCTCAAATTTCTGAATTAAAAATTTCAGGCTTGCAAAAGAAACTCGAACAAATAGAAAAAAGATTGATAGATAAAGCTTGTAGTGAAAAAGTATTAACAACTTTTTCACAAAATGAAGAGTTTAACTATGAAATTTTATCAAACATATTTAACTCAAAGATAATTAATTTAGAAGATATAATATATATATTAAAATATCATAAAGGAATTCTAAAAATAGAAATCTACGATTCGAGTATGGAAGATGAGGAAAAACAGATACAAATAACTCAAAAAGTAGAACTTCAAGTAAAACTAAATAAAAAGCTAAAGATATTTGAATAACGAAGGAGAAAGAGAATGAAAATAACTTTTTTAGGAGCTACAAAAACTGTTACAGGCTCAAATTTTTTAGTAGAAGCTGCAGGAAAGAAATTTTTGGTAGATTGTGGAATGTATCAAGGAAAAGCACAGGACGAATGGGAAAATTCAGCACCATTTGCATATAATCCAGCAGAAATAGATTTTATGCTACTTACGCATGCACATATAGATCATTCAGGAAGAATACCAAAATTATATAAAGATGGATTTAAGAATAAAATTTATGCAACAAAAGCAACATGTGATCTTTGTGCTATAATGCTTCCAGACAGCGGACATATACAAGAAATGGAAGTAGAGTGGAAAAACAGAAAAAGATTGCGCAAAGGATTGCCACCACAGCCACCACTTTATACGGCACAAGAAGCAATGGATTGCCTGGGAATATTTGAACCAGTAAAATATGACCAAATAATAGATATAGACGAAAACATTCACGTTCGTTTTAACGATGCAGGACACATGTTAGGTTCAGCAATAATAGAAGTTTGGGCAGATGAAGATGGAAAGAGAACAAAAACGGTATTTACAGGAGACTTAGGAAACAATGATATACCATTACTTTCATCTCCAACAATGATAGATGATGCAGATTACTTAGTAATGGAATCTACTTATGGTGGAAGGCTTCATAATAGAAATGATGATAAAGCAGAAATGTTCTTAAAAATAGTTTCCGAAACATTAGATAATGGTGGAACAGTTGTGATTCCTTCATTTGCAGTAGGCAGAACACAAGAAATTTTATATGAATTAAATAACTTAAAAGATGTAGATAAAGGCGAAGAATTTAAAAGAGAATATCAAACTTTAATGAGAGCGCCAGTATATGTAGATAGCCCACTTGCAATATCTGCAACAGAAGTATTTAAGGAAAACATGGATTTGTTTGATGAGGAAACACAAGAAGTAATAAAACAAGGAAACAATCCACTAGAATTTCCTGGCTTACAATTTACACAAACAGCAGAAGAATCCAAAGCATTAAATGAAAAAAATGAATCTTCAATAATTATTTCAGCAAGTGGTATGTGTGAAGTAGGAAGAATAAAACATCATTTAAAACATAATTTATGGAATCCAAAAAGTACAATATTATTTGTAGGCTATCAAGCACCAGGAACATTAGGAAGAAAAATTGTGGATGGAGCAAAAACAGTAAAAATATTTGGAGAGGATATAGCAGTAAATGCGAGAATAGAATATATAGAAGCTTATTCGGGACATGCAGATCAAGAATGGTTACTAAATTTTATTTATTCTTTTTTAAAGAAACCAAAAACAATATTCTTAGTACATGGAGAGCCAGATGGACAGATAATACTAAAACAAAAAATACAAGGGACAACAGAAATTCCAGTTATAATACCAGAATATGGTGAAGAATATGAACTAAATGAAGAAGCAGAAAGACTAGGAAGAATTCAAGGAGTTAAAGAGCAACAAAAACAATATATTCGCTTAGAAGTATTAGATAGAATTCAAACATTAAAAGAAGAACTAGAAGATATGTCAAATATAGTAAAAGAGGAAATGCTTGTGGAAGACGCAAAAGATGAAGATATAGAAGCACTAAACAGCAGAATAAAAGAATTAGAACAACAGATAATAAAAATAGTAGAAGAAACAGACAGGAGGAATTAAATGGCAAAGGCAAAAACGATTTTTGTGTGTAGTAGTTGTGGATATGAATCACCAAAATGGCTTGGAAAATGTCCTGCGTGCAACGAGTGGAACACATTTTATGAAGAGAAGATTGTGAAAGAAAGAGATGGAAGTTTTTCTCAAGATACAAAAAAGAATGTAACACCTAAAAAACTCAATAGCATAGAGGGAGTGGAAGCAAGCAGAACTTCAACAGGATTTGGGGAATTGGACAGAGTTTTAGGTGGAGGAATAGTAAAAGGTTCTTTAGTACTTTTAGGGGGAGAGCCAGGAATTGGAAAATCTACACTTATTTTGCAACTATGTGATAGAATGAAAGGCGATGGCAAGGTATTATATGTATCTGGAGAAGAATCTGCAGAGCAAATTAAAATTCGAGCAGATAGACTAAACATAAAAAATGAAGACATTTTATTTTTGGGAGAAACGGATATAGATGTTATTTCAGAAGCAATTACACAAATACAGCCAAAGCTTGTAATAATAGACTCAATTCAAACAATGTATAGTGATGAAATTACATCTGCGGCAGGTACAGTTAGTCAAGTCCGTGAAATTACAGCAAGAATCATGAAAATCTGTAAACAGCAAAATATAACAACAATAATAATTGGACATGTTACAAAAGATGGAAACATTGCAGGACCAAGAGTATTAGAACATATGGTAGATACAGTTCTATATTTAGAAGGAGAAAGATATTTTTCATACAGAATCTTAAGAGGAGTAAAAAATAGGTTTGGCTCAACAAACGAAGTAGGAATGTTTGAAATGCAAAATGAAGGAATGGTTGAAATAACAAATCCTTCATCAATTCTTATTTCAGATAGAGAAGATAATCCGCCAGGAAGCATAATAGTTGCGAGCATGGAAGGAACAAGACCTCTTTTAGTAGAATTGCAGGCATTGACAGCATCAACAGCATTTGGCTTTCCACGTAGAACTGCAAATGGAATAGACTACAATAGGCTTACAGTGTTAATGGCTGTTTTGGAAAAAAGAGCAAATATGAATTTATCTTCACAAGATGTTTATCTAAATGTTGTTAGTGGAATAAAAATAACAGAACCAGCAGTAGATTTAGGAATTATACTGGCAGTAACATCTAGCTTTAAAAATATAAGCATTCCTAAAAACATAGTTGCAATAGGAGAAGTTGGTCTTACAGGAGAAGTAAGAGCAGTCAACATGATAGAAAAAAGAATAAAAGAAGCGGAAAAATTAGGATTTAAAAAATGCATTATTCCAGAAAATAATAAAAAACTATTGAAAGAAGATTATAAATTAGATATAATAGGCGTTAGAAATGTTACCGAAGCATTAAATATTGTTAAGAACTAGCAGATTTTCTATAATGAAAAATACAACTTTATTATTATAGAACAAACATAAGAAAAGCATTTTTAAAGTTAGGCAAGGAGTTGAAAGCAGACAATGGGTTCATACAAAAATAGTAGCATTACAGAGGTGTTAAAACTTATATCTCCAGGAACTGCAATTAGAGATGGACTGGAAAATATTTTAAAAGCCAAAACAGGAGCTTTAATAGTTATAGGAGATAGTAAAGAAGTATTAGATCTTGTAGATGGAGGTTTTAAACTAGAGGTAGATTATACTCCGTCAAGGCTATATGAATTAGCAAAGATGGACGGATCAATAATTTTGAGTTCAGACCTAAAAAAAATTCTATATGCAAATGCACAACTTATTCCAGATTCAGCAATAGCAACAACAGAAACAGGAACAAGACATAGAACAGCAGAAAGAACAGCAAAACAAACAGGAGAAATAGTTATTAGTATTTCACAAAGAAGAGGAATAATTACTGTTTTCAAGGGATACTCTCGATACGTATTAGAGGATACATCAAGAGTAATTTCAAAAACAAATCAAGCTTTGCAAACAATAGAAAAATACAAAAAAGTATTTGACAACAAATTAAGTACTTTGAATGAATATGAATTTAATGATATTGTCACACTAGAAAATGTAATAACTGCAATTCAAAGAGCAGAAATGGTTATGAAAATGGTTGATGAAGTTCAAAAGTCTATATATGAACTTGGAGTTGAAGGAAGACTACTTGAAATGCAACTTGAAGAACTAATAGGTGGTCTTGAAAAAGAAGAACTTCTTATTATTAAAGATTATATTGCACCAGGAAAAAAGAAAAATTCAGATAATGTATTAAAAGAATTAAAAAGTCTAACACATGAAGACCTAATGAAATCTCAAGTAATAGCAAGAATTTTAGGATATGAAGATTTTGACAATTATGACGAAGTTGCAGTATATACAAGAGGTTATAGAATTTTAAATAAAATTCCAAGAATGCCAGCAAACATTGTAGATAATCTAGTAAAATCATTTAAATCATTCCAACATATACTAGAAGCAGATATTCCAACACTTGATGATGTAGAAGGAATAGGGGAAGTAAGAGCTAGAACAATAAAACAATCATTAAAGAGAATGCAAGAACAATTTGTTTTTGACAATTTAATAGACTGAAAATAGAAAAGGAGGAAAATACTTTAAGTATTTTAAAATATTATGAAAAAAAGAATAATAATCAATACAATAACGATAATAGTAATAATAGCTATTCTTGTTCTAATAGGAATAGTAGTTTATGGAGCTGTTAAAAATTTAAAACTGGAAGTTAAAAATCCAATAGCGACAATAAAAGTAGAAGACTATGGGACAATAAAAGTTGAGTTATATCCAGATCAAGCACCAAATACAGTTGCAAATTTTGTAAAACTTGCAAACAATGGATTTTATAATGGATTAACATTCCATAGAGTTATAGAAGGATTTATGATTCAAGGTGGAGACAAAAACGGAGATGGAAAAGGGACACCAACATTAGATGACTTACTTAAAAATGGAAATACAACAACATATAATATAAAAGGTGAAATGATAGCAAATGGTTATACAAAAAACAAAATAAAAATGGAAGAGGGAGTTATTGCAATGGCTCGCTCAGATTATACGAGTATAAGCAGTTCACTTGCAGAAGAAAGCTACAATTCAGCAGGTTCACAATTCTTCATTATGCAAGGTAATAACCCATCTTTAAATGGATTGTATTGTGGATTTGGAAAAGTAATAGAAGGTATGGACGTAGTAGATGCAATAGCAAAAACAGAAGTAACCTATAAAAGCTCAGAATTAGAAAATGGACAGGAAGCACCAAAAGATGAAAATGGTAATGAACTAACAGCAGATATGCCAATAAATAAACCAGTAATCACAAGTATTAGTGTAGAAACTTATGGAACAGACTATGGAGATCCAGAAACAGTTACACCATTCAACTATTACAACTACTTAATGAAATATTATGGAGCAAATGGTTCATCATATTAATACCTTATCTTATATAATAGCTACAATTTATAGCTTGCGAAAAATAAACAACACTTTTTTTCAAAAGTGTTGTTTATTTTTTCATAGGCTGTAAATTAAGCTGTGCCCAAAAATATAATTATTTTCAACCTTTATTTTAATTCTACAACTGTTACGCCCATTTCTCCTTCACCAAAAGTTCCAACTCTGAAACTTTTTACATGAGGATTAGTTTTTAAAAATGAATGAATACCTTCACGAAGTTTTCCAGTTCCTTTTCCATGTACAATACGAACAGTTTTAAGCTTCGCTAAATAACAGTCGTCTAAATACTTATCAATAACGAAACAAGCTTCATCTACATTTTGACCAATTACATTTATTTCAGTAGAAACATTTTTGGCTTTGAAGTTTCCGATTACCACTTTCCTTAGAATAAGTAACTTTATTTGAAGGTTTAGAAGGAATTATACCTTCAATATTACTTAACTTTACATTTATTTTTGCACTTCCAACTTGAACTTGAACATTTTTACTATTAATCGAAATAATAGTAGCAAGTTCAGAAATATTTGAAAGCTTAACTTGCATACCAGTTTTTAAATCACTTGGGTTTATCCTTTTATTTAAAGTGTGTAAATCACTATCATTTGAGACAATGCTATCTAAAGAAGTATTTAACTTATTTCTAAGTAAATTAGCATTTTTTAAGCTTTCTTTTCTAAAATGCAATTTAACAAAATTTGCAATTTCAGTGTCTGATAAATGCTCAATATCCAAATTTTCGAAATCTTTTAAATTATCATAAATATCATTAAGACCTCGAATTACATCATTAGCTTTTTCTTTTGCAGCAAGAACAATATTTTTAGCTTCAATTTTAGCCTTTTCTTGTTTTTCATTTTTTTGCTGTTGTTCTTTATTTCTCTCTTGTTCTAAATTCTTTCTTAAAAGTTCAATCTGATTTTTATTTTTTTCAATTTCTTTTTTCTCATTTTCAATAATTATCTTATCATCGTAAATATTTTTTAGAAGCTCTTCAACGTGAATGTTATCTTTTTTTAAGAAATTTTGAGCTCTCTCTAAGAGCTTATCATTTAATCCTAATTTTTTACTAATTGCAAAAGCATTGCTTTTTCCAGGAATTCCAATTAAAAGTTGGTATGTAGGCTTTAAATTTTCTACATCAAATGTAACAGAGGCATTTTCAAATCCATTTGTAACTAATGCATAATTTTTAATTTCGGAGTAGTGAGTAGTAGTTAAACAAAAAGCACCAAGCTTATTAAAGTATTCTAAAATACTAATTGCAAGAGATGCGCCCTCTAGTGGATCTGTTCCTGAACCTAATTCATCAATTAAAATAAGACTATTTTCAGTTGCGCTATTAACAATGCCAACTATGTTAGTCATATGAGAAGAGAAAGTACTTAAAGATTCTTGTATGCTCTGCTCATCTCCAATATCTGCAAAAATGTTATCAAAAATATAAATTCTACTTTTATTTTCACTATCAACAGGAATAAATAATCCAGAATAAGCCATTAAACATAAAAGACCACATGTCTTTAAAGTTACAGTTTTTCCACCAGTATTTGGTCCTGTAATAATTAGAGACGAATATTCCCCTCCAATTTTAATATCAATAGGAACAACAATATCTTTATCTATTAAAGGATGTCGAGCCTTTTTTAAATCTATAATTTTTTCATCACAAATTATAGGAATAGTAGCATTTAAACCTTTAGCGAAATTTGCCTTTGCAAAAATAAAATCTAATCTACCAATAATATTTACATTGTTTTCAAGTTCTTTTGAAAAAGGCATAATTTTAAATGAAAGAGTTTCTAAAATATGAGAAATTTCATTGTTTTCTTCAACTTTTAATTCTTGCAATTTATTGTTAAGCTCAAAGACTTGAAGAGGTTCAACAAAAACAGTAGAACCACTTGCGGAAATGTCATGAATAAAGCCTTTTACTTGATTTTTGTATTCATCTTTAATAGGTATAACATATCTATCACTTCTAATAGTTACTATTGGTTCCATTATTACTTTTGAAAAACTTGGAGAATGTAAAATATGTGTTAGACTTTCCTTAATATCATCCTCAATTTTTTTCTTATTTTTTCTAATAGCAAAAAGTTTTGCAGAAGCATTATCTGAAATAGTATTTTCATCTATGATAGCTGAAAAGATTTCACTTTCAACATCTAAATTATTGTATAAATTTGAAAATAAATTATTCAAAATAACAAAAGGCGATAAATCAAAGTTTTCATCTTCGTAAAAATATTCTTTTAATTCACGAGAAAGCCTAAAAATAGATGCAATTTCTAAAAGCTCATTTGTAGATAAAGAAATTTCACTTCTTAATTTCATTATATTTCCAGAAATGCTTGGAATATCTGCAATTGGAATGTTTCCTTTTCTAATAAGCAAAATGCTTGCTTCATTTGTCTCATTTAAAAGTTTTTGAACCTTGACCTTATTAAAACTTGGAACAAGATTTGAGGTAATATTCCTGCCAGAATAAGTATAACAAAAGCTTTTAAGCATATCTAAAATTTTATTATATTCTAATTTTTCTAAATTACTTTGTAAATTCATATTTAATCTCATCTTTCCAAAAAAATTAAAGTTGAAAAAATTGCAATTATTTTCAACAATTACTATCAATACACATTATAACATATCTGGTCAATAGGCTTGAACTCAGAAAAAATAAAGTTTAAACAGAAATAAAAGTAATTATAAATGATAAAATTAAGTGACGCAGCAAAAAAAATATGCAAATTTTGGCAAAACACTTGTATTTTTAAATAAAAGAGTGTATAATATATAAAGCAAAAGAGAGTACAGCAAGAGCGGAAACAAATTCCGCTCTTGTATTTTGTATAATTTAAGAATTACTGAAAACTTCTACATTATATAAAAAACAAAAATAAAAGGGGGAAATATCCTTATGGCTAAAATTGAAGAAATAGTAGAAAAAATAATTTCTAGTAAAATAGAAAGTTTAGGCTATAAGCTTTATGATGTTCAATATGTAAAAGAAGGAAAGGAATATTACTTACGAGTATTAATAGACAGTGAAAAAGGAATAGACTTAAATGACTGCGAAAAAGTAAGTAATGAAATAAATCCTATTTTAGATGAAGCAGATTACATTAAAGACACATACTTTTTAGAAGTATCATCGCCAGGAATTGAGAGAATTCTTAGAAAAGATGAACACTTAAAATATGCAACAGGAAAAGAAATAGAAATAAAGTTATTTAAACCAATAAACGGAAATAAAGAAGTTTCAGGAATTTTAAAAACTTACAATGAAAATCAAATTATTATAAAACAAAATAACAATAGAGAAAAAAGTTCAGGACTTACAATAGAAAGAAAAAATATTTCACTAATGAAATTAAAATATAATTGGAATTAAGGGAGGAATTAGAAAAATGAAGAGAAAAGAGAAAAAAGTAAATGAACCAGCAATTGACAGTACAGAATTAATTTTAGCAATGAATCAACTTGAAAAAGAAAGCGGAATTCAAAAAGAATATATGTTAGAGGCAATTGAAACTGCTCTTGTTACAGCATATAAAAGAAATTATGACTGTGAAGAAGAGAATGTGAAAATTACTATGGACAAAGAAAATGGAGAAATTCATGTTTATATGCAAAAAGAAGTTGCAGAAACAGTGGAAAATCCAAAAACACAAATATCACTTGAAGAAGCAAAGCAAATAGATAAAAAATTAAAAGTTGGAGATATTTATGAAAAAGAACTTATTCCAAGAGACTTCGGAAGAATAGCAGCAGGAACGGCAAAACAAGTAATTATTCAAAAAATAAGAGAGGCATCAAGAGAATATTTATACAACGAATTTAGTCAAAGAATTGGTGAAATAGTATCTGGAATAGTTCAAAAAGCCGATGGTGGTGGTGGAGTCGTTATAGTAGACTTAGGAAAAGTAGAAGGAATAATGACGGTAAAAGAACAAATTCCTACAGAACATTATCATGTAAATGATAAAATAAGAGCATGTATTATTGCAGTAGAAAAAGGACTTAAAGGAAGTACACAAGTTATGATTTCAAGAGCACATAATGATTTTGTGAAAAAATTATTTGAGCTTGAAATACCAGAAATATATGAAGGACTAATTGAAATTAAATCAGTATCAAGAGATCCTGGAAAAAGATGCAAAGTTGCAGTATATTCACAAAATCCAAACATAGATCCAGTTGGTTCATGTGTTGGACAAAAAGGAATTCGTATACAAAACATCATAAACGAACTTAATGGTGAAAAAATTGACGTAATAGAATGGAATGAGGATCCATCAATATACATCTCATCTGCTTTATTACCTGCAAAAGTTATGGCTGTAGATATAAAAGAAGAAGAACATTTTGCACAAGTTATAGTGCCAGATGATCAACTTTCGCTAGCTATTGGCAAAGCAGGACAAAATGCAAGATTAACAGCAAGACTAACAGGATGGAAAGTAGACATTAAAAGTGAAAGTCAATTTAGACAAATGATTGAAGAAATGCAAAATGAGAGCCAAGAAATAGAAACAGAAAACGAAGAAGAAACAAAAGAATAATACAAGCTATGCATAAAGCCAAGTTTTTTAAAATACAATAAAAGTAAAGGTGTGAGATTTTGAAAATAAACAAAATATATGGCTTACTTGGGCTAGCAAGAAGAGCAGGGCAAGTAAGCTTTGGAACAGAAAGCTGTAAAGAAACAATTCAAAAAGGAAAAGCAAAATTAATTATTGTTGCTGGAAACAGTAGCGACAGATTAAAAAAGAACTTTGAAATAATATGCATTAATCATAACATTCAAATTAGAACAATTGGAACAATAGAAGACTTGAGTAAGAGCATAGGACAAGTAAATAAAGCTGTTATAGCAATAAAAGATGAAAATTTTTCAAGAGAAATTATAAAAAATATTGATGGGGGTGAAGTTATTGGGTAAGATTAAGTTACATGAAATAGCAAAAGAAATAGGATTAACCAGTAAAGAAGTAGTAGAAAAAGCGAAAGAACTTGGAATGGATGTAAAATCACATATGAGCAGTGTAGATGAAGAACAAGCTGAAAAAATAAAAAAAAGTTTTTCAAAAGAAAATAAAAAATCAGAAGAAAAGGCGAAAATTAAAAAGGTTGCAAGTTCAAAAAACAAAAAAGAAGAAAAAAAACAATCAAGCCCTGTAATAATCAGAAGAGAAGTAATTATTTCAGATGAAGAAGAAAAACAAAAAGAAATTGCAAGAAAGCAAAAAGAAGAGAAAAATAAAAATGTTGGCTTTGTAGAAAGAAATAAAAACAATGATTATAACATAGTTTATAGAAATAGGCCTACAAAGCCTATGACTGTTAGCGAATTATTTGGGCTTAATAAAAAACAAGACAAAAAAGAAAATAAAAAGGAAGAGCCTAAGTCAGAGGAAAATAGACAAATTCAAGAAACAAAACAAATGGAGCCAGAAATTAAACAAGAAACAAAAAAAATGAATAATAATAAGCAAAATATAAATAAAAATAATTTTGATACAAATAGAAATTCCAACAATAATATGTCGAATTTCCAAAACAAAAATAATCAAGATGGATTTAGAAATAGAAATAACTTTCAAAATAGAGACAGTCGTAAAAGAGAAGATAATAATTTCCAAAGAAGAAATAATAATTATAATAACAGCAATAATGGACAGAATAGAAATGGAAACTTCGGAAATAACAGAAATTATCAAAATAATGGTGGTAATGGAAGGTTTAATAACAGGGAAAGAAGACCACTTGATGAGCGTGGAATAGACAAAAATATTAAAGATATTATGGAATCAGACATTGTAGAAAAAGAAAGTCAAAGAGACTTTTCTACAAAAGCAATAGATAAAGCAAAATTTGAAAGAAAAGAAGAAAGAACTCAAAAGGCAAATAAAAACAATAAAAAAGGTTCAAGATTTAGTGGCGAAGAATTTGATGGAGGAAAACTTAAAGACTTAAAACAAGTAGACAGATTATCAAATATGTTTGATGACCAAGAAGGCGGAATGCTAGATTATTACGATTTATCAACTGCAAGAGGAAAAAGAAATAAGAAAAAAACTAATAGACAACATGAAGATAGAACACAAAAAATATTTAAACTTACAGAAATAACCATTCCAGAGTCTATTACAGTAAAAGACCTAGCAGCAGAATTAAAGAAAACAGCAGCAGAAGTTATAAAAGTTCTATTTGGATTTGGAATAATGGCTACAATAAATAATGATTTAGACTTTGATACAGCATATTTAGTTGCAGAAGAATTTGGAGTTACAGCAAAAAAGAAAGAAGAAGTCAAAGAAGAAGATATTCTATTTGACGATTCTGAAGATTCAGAAGAGGAATTACAACCACGTCCACCAGTAGTAGTAGTTATGGGGCATGTAGACCATGGAAAAACTTCACTTCTAGATGCAATTCGTAAAACGAATGTCATAGAAGGAGAAGCAGGAGGAATTACTCAAGCAATTGGTGCTTATATGGTAAACATAAATGGAAGAGATATAACATTCTTAGATACTCCAGGTCATGAAGCATTCACAAGTATGCGTGCAAGGGGAGCTCAAATTACTGATATTGCAATACTTGTTGTAGCTGCAAATGATGGAGTTATGCCACAAACAGTTGAAGCAATAAACCATGCAAAAGCAGCAGGAATTCCAATAATAGTTGCTGTAAATAAAATAGACTTGCCAGACGCAAATGTTGAGAAAGTAAAACAAGAGCTTATGAAATATGATCTTGTTCCAGAAGAATGGGGAGGTCAAACAATATATGTTCCAATTTCTGCTAAAAAGCATATTAATATAGACGAATTGCTAGAAATGGTATTACTACAAGCAGATATGCTAGAACTTAAAGCAAACCCTAAAAAACAAGCAAAAGGAGCTGTTATAGAAGCAAGACTTGATAATACAAAAGGATCAATAGCAACAGTTTTAGTTCAAAGAGGAACATTAGATGTTGGAGATACAGTAGTTGTAGGTTCTGCTATAGGTAGAATTAGAGCAATGAAAAATGATAAAGGTCAAAGGGTAAAAAAAGCCGGACCATCAATGCCAGTTGAAATAATGGGACTTACAGAAGTTCCAGAATCTGGAGATATTTTCTATGAAGTAAAAGATGAGAAAATGGCTAAACACTTAATAGAAAGAAGAAAACGTGCTCAAAGAGAAAAATCAATAAATCAAATGACACCAGTAACACTAGACAACTTATTCAGTCAAATGGAAGAGGGAAAATTAAAACAACTAAATATTATTGTAAAAGCAGATGTACAAGGTTCAGCAGAAGCTCTTAAACAATCACTTGAAAAATTATCAGATGATGAAGTAAGAGTAAAAGTTATACACTCTGCAGCAGGAGCCGTTACAGAATCTGATGTAACACTTGCAAAAGTTTCAAATGCAATAATTATAGCATTTAATGTTCGTCCAGTTGCAACAGCAAAACAAGAGGCTGAAAAAGATGAAGTTGAAATTAAACAATATTCAGTAATTTACCAAGCAATAGATGATGTAAAAGCTGCTATGAAAGGTATGCTTGATCCAATTTATGAAGAAAAAGTAATTGGAAATGTAGAAGTAAGACAAATATTTAAAGTTTCAAATGTTGGAACAATAGCAGGTGCGTATGTTCTATCTGGAAAAATTGAAAGAAATGCAGGAGTTAGAGTTATTCGTGATGATGTAGTTATACATGAAGGAAAACTTGTATCTCTAAAACGATTTAAAGATGATGTTAAAGAAGTAGCTAAAGGATTTGAATGTGGTATGCAAATTGAAAACTTCAATGACCTAAAAGAAGGAGACATTATAGAAGTATATGTTATGGAAGAAGTAAAAAGATAATTTCAACAAAACGAACAGGAAAAGGTTGGAAAAGAATTAATTTAATTATTTTCAACAAGTATTATACTTTAAGAGAGGATGATGTACAAATGGCGAAAAATGAAAAAAGACTTAATAGAGTAGACGAAGAGTTAAAAAAAGAACTTAGTCAGATAATCTCGTATGAACTTAAAAATCCTGATGTAACAGGAATGATAAGCGTAACCAAAGTTAAAATTACGCCAGACTTTAAATATGCAAAAGTATACGTTAGTCTACTTAATTCAAAAAATGAAGAAAAAACAATGGAAGCTTTAAAACAAGCATCTGGTTTTATTCGTTCGCAAATTGCTAAAAGAGTAAATTTACGTATTACTCCAGAATTAGTATTTGAACAAGATGATTCTATGGAATATGGGATGAGAATTGACTCTATTATTAAAGAATTAAAAGAAAAAGGACAATAGGAAAACAATTATGCCTTTAAGGGAGGAAAAATATGACGCTAGACAATATATTAAATGAAATAAGAGCAGCAAATAGCATAGTAATATTAACACATGAAAACCCAGATGGGGATGCAATAGGAAGCGCACTTGCAATGTATATGTCACTTAAAAAAATGGGAAAAGAGCCAGATGTTATAATACCAGAATATCCAAGAATATTTAATTTTTTACCAAATGCTGATAAAATAAAAAAGGAAGGCAAAGAAAATTATGATTTGGCAATAGCAGTTGACACATCAACAATAAAAATGCTGAATGGATGGTCAAATTATTTCGAAAATGCAACAACAAAAATTGTAATAGACCATCATGGAACAAACACAATGTTTGGAGACATAAATTTTGTAAATCCAGATTCTCCTGCTTGTGCACAAATTTTAATAAGCATTATAGAGTTTTTTGGAGTGAAAATAGATGAGCAAATAGGAACAGCACTTTTAACAGGAATAATTACAGACACAGGAGGATTCCAATATCAAAGTACAACACCAGAAACTTTCGAATTTGCAGCAGAATTATTAAAAAAAGGTGTAAATGTTTCAAACATATATAAAAGAGTGTTTAACACAAAAACAAAGGCTAATTTTGAACTTCGCAAAAAAGCAATAAATAGAATGGAATTTTTCTCAGATGGAAAAATTTCATTTACATACATAACTATCAAAGATGAGGAAGAAGTAAATGCCGAAACTGGAGATTATGAAGGAATTGTAGAAGAAGGAAGAGCAATAGAAGGAGTAGAAGTTTCTGTATTCCTACATGAAACTTCAAAAGGTTTTAAAGTTTCACTTCGTTCAAATAGCTATGTAAATGTTGCAGATGTATGTTTAATGTTTGGAGGCGGAGGACATATTCATGCAGCAGGCTGTACAATACCTCAAAGCTTAGAACAAGTTAAAGAAAGGATTATAAATCAAGTAGAAATATACATATAAGATGTTTAAAAATATAAGAAGATAGTATACAAATAAAAAATATTAAAGAGGCGGAATAAGTTCCGTCTCTTTGCAAAAAAAGGAAAATGTTATGGAAAAAATAAATGGAATAATTGTTATAAATAAACCAAAAGGGCTTACATCACAAGAAGTAGTTACAAAAGTAAAAAAAATACTGAAAATAAAAAAAGTTGGACACACAGGAACACTAGATCCAAATGCAACAGGAGTGTTGCCACTCTTACTAAATGATGGAACCAAAATTTCAAAATACTTAATAGAACATGATAAGGAATATTGTGTAACCCTTAAACTTGGCATAGCAACAACAACTTATGACAAAGAAGGAGAGATAACAGAAGAAAAAAGTGTGAATTGGAAACAAATAAATAAAAATTTGGAAGACACATTAAAATCATTTAAAGGAAAACAAGAGCAGGTACCACCTATATATTCTGCAATAAAAATTAAAGGTAGAAAGCTTTATGAATATGCAAGAAATGGGCAAACTGTGGAAATACCATCAAGAAAAATAGAAATATATGAAATAAAATTAAATAAAATAAATGAAGAAGAAAATACTGTAGAATTTACAGTTTCATGTTCAAAAGGAACCTATATAAGAAGTCTATGCAAAGACATAGCAGAAAAATTAGGAACGTGTGGTTACATGAAAGAATTAAATAGAACAAAAGTTGGAAAATTTGATATAAAAAATTCAATTACAATAGAAGGACTAGAAAGAGAAGAAAACATCGAAAAAAAAGTAATTACAATACAAGAATATTTCAAAGAAAAACCAACAATAGAATTAAATGAAGATGAACTAAAAAAGTTTTTAAATGGAATTCTAATAAATCAAAACTTAGAAGATGGCTTATATAACATATATTGTAAACATTCTTACATAGGTCTTGCAACAGTTCATAGCAATAAATTGAAGAGAGATGTAGTTATAATTTAAATAAATAATAAAAATTACCATTGCAAATAAGAACTAAATGTGATAATATATGTATAATAAATAAATAAGTTATTAATTTTCCCTGCGTAGTACGTGTAGATTGAAATTTTATTACCAACAAATTTTATAAGGGAGTCCGACTTTGGAAGTGGCGTGCATGCTTACATTTTACTGTAAGAAGCCCAGTAGCTCTCAACAAGACACCCACCTGTGAAAACAGGTATAAAAATTTCTTTCAATTTTACGGCTAAGGCGGGGATTTTTTTATTAAAAAAGAGGCTAATATATGAAAATAAAAGAATTATTTAATTTAGAAACAAGAAGACTAAATGAAAGCAAAATAGAAGATGCAAATATTATTGCAAAAAGTTTGATTAAATATGTTTTAAAACTTACAGACAATGACCTTATAGTAAAACAAAATAATGAAGTAGAATCAAATAATCAAAAAGAATATGAAGAATACATAAACCAAATAATAGAAGGAACTCCTCTTCAATATATAACGAATAAACAAGAATTTTATAAACAAGAATTCTATGTAGACGAAGATGTTTTAATACCTCAACCAGACACAGAAATTTTAGTAGAAGAAGTAATAAACATTGCCCCAAAAGACCAAAAGCTTAATATATTAGATATATGCACAGGGAGTGGAGCAATAGGAATAAGCCTTGCAAATAACATAAAAAATGCAGATGTAACATTGGTAGATGTAAGCAGTGAAGCACTTGAAGTTGCAGAAATAAATTGTGATAGTATATTTGAAAATAAAATAACAGAAAAAGCTTATGAAAATGAGGCAGAAGTATATTTGATAGAAGAAAATGGAATAAAACAAAATATTAAACTTCATCAATCAGATATGTTTGATGAACTAGAAGAAGAATTTGATATAATTGTTTCTAATCCACCATATATAAAAACAAAAGAAATAAAACAGCTTTCAAAACAAGTGAAAAATGAACCAAGAATTGCACTAGATGGCGGAGAGGATGGACTATATTATTACAGAGTACTAATAGATGAAAGTCACAAATTTTTAAGTGACGATGGATACTTGTGTATAGAAATAGGATATGACCAAAAAACAGAAGTAATTAAGCTTTTAGAAGAAAGCGGAATGTACAAAAATATATATAGCAAAAAAGACTTAGCAGGAAATGACAGAATAGTTATTGCACAAAGAATAGAAGGATAGAGAGGAAAATTTAGGATATGTCTTTTTCATCTGAAGTAAAAGAAGATTTAAGTAAGATTTCGAATCTTAATAACAAAGAACTTGTAAAATATGAACTAATAGGTTATTTAATAAGTAACAATACAATATGCCAAAAAAATAAAATCTGTTATTCAACAGATAATGAATATAACATAAACAGATTTAGCAAATTACTTTCAAATGTAAAAATACTGAATTTTCAAATAGAATTAAAAGGAAAAACATATAAAATAACATTTCCAAGAAAAATTGAAATTCAAGAATTAACTTGCAATGGAAATGATATAGAAATATCAAATAATTTTGAAGAAATAATAACAAATATTGAAAAAATAAATAATGATGAAGAACTTGCTATAAAAGCACTAATAAGAGGCATATTTTTAGGAAGCGGAAGCATAAATAATCCTGAAAATAAATACCATTTAGAAATAATTTTGAGTACTTTAAGGAATGTAGAAATAATAGATAAATTACTAAAAAAAGTAAAAATAAATGCAAAACAATTAACAAGAAAAAGTGGATATTCGTTATATATAAAAGATGGAGAAGAAATTTCTAAGTTTTTAGCTCTAATTGGTGCAAGTTCTGGAGTTTTAAAATTTGAAGAAATTCGTGTTGTAAGAGATATGAAAAACGACATAAATAGAAAGGTAAACTGCGAAACAGCAAATTTAAGTAAAACAGTGCAAGCTGCCGTGAAACAAATAGATATTATAAAAAAACTAAAGAAAAATGGAAAATTTGAAAAATTACCAGACAATTTAAAAGAAATTGCAAATTTAAGAGTAGAAAATCCAGATGTGTCTCTTACGCAACTTGGGCAAATGCTTAAACAGCCAATAGGAAAGTCTGGAGTTTATCATAGACTAAAACAGTTGGAAAAGAATTAATATAATTATTGATTTAGATTGAATAATTTTTTAGAGAAAACTTGTTGTAAGCATAATATATAAAAAGTGTTGTTAATTTTTTTATAAAAATGTGATAAATGTTAGATACAGAAGCTGTAATAAATATAAAAAATGAAGAAGCGGAGAATAAACAACAATGAACGAATTAGGAATATATATACACATTCCATTTTGCAAAAGTAAATGCTATTATTGTGATTTTATTTCATATTCAAACAAAGAAAGTGAAATGCCACTATATTTTAGTATGCTTTTAAAAGAAATAAATATTAAAAGTAAAAAAATAAAAAAAGAAGATGTTGTTACAACTATTTATATAGGTGGAGGAACACCTTCTTTTGTGAGTGAAAAATACATCAGAAATATTTTAAACGAAATAAAGAAAGACTATAATGTAGACGAAAATGCAGAAGTAACAATAGAAATAAATCCAGGGGCTGCGAATAGAGAAAAGTTACAATCATATAAAAATGCTGGAATAAATAGAATAAGCATTGGACTTCAAACTACGGAAAATAAAATTTTAAAACAAATAAGCAGAATACATACATATGAAGAATTTTTAGAATGTTACAATAATGCAAGAAAAGTAGAATTTAAAAATATAAATGTAGACCTTATGCTTGCACTTCCAAATCAAACATTAGAAAATCTACAGCAAAGCTTAAGAAAGGTAATAGAATTAAACCCAGAACATATATCACTATATTCTCTTATCTTGGAGGAAAACACGAGATTAGAAAAAATGGTAGAAAATAAAGAAATAAAACTTCCAAGTGAAGATATAGAAAGGCAAATGTATTGGAAAACAAAAGAAATTTTAGAACAAAATGGATATAAACATTATGAAATATCAAATTTTGCAAAAAAAGGTTATGAATCAAAACATAACACAAACTGCTGGAAGCAAAAAGAATATTTAGGATTTGGAGTTGCTGCACATTCATATTACAACAATCAAAGATATTGTAACACAAATAATATAGAACAATATTGTAAAAACATAGAACAAAATAAATTAAATGCAAATGTGACAATATGTGAAATTCAAGCAGAAGAAGAAAAGAAAAAAGAATATATGATTCTTGGACTAAGAATGATAGATGGAATAAACATTAAAGAATTTAAAAATAAATTTGTAGATAATCCAGTTTATATTTTTAGGAATGAACTTCAAAAGCTTTCAAAAGATGGCTTAATAGAAATAGATTTAAATCAAATAAAACTTACAAACAAAGGATTAGATTTTGCAAATCTTGTGTGGGAAGAATTCGTATAAATAAAAGGGGAATGTATGGATAGAACAACTTTAAATAAATATAAAAATGCAGATGAAAAAATTTTAATATCAAAGATAATAGATAAAATTACATTTTGTAATTCAAAAAATCAAATACAAGTAACAGATTTTTTAGACCTTGCCCAGCAAAATTTAGTTTCTAAGTTTATGAATAGTCAAAATATCAAAAACTATATTTTCTATGGAGGATATGAAGAAGCTGAAAGAAAAGTAGTAATAATATATCCTGAAAAACTAGAAAATGTTATAAAAGAGAACAAAATAAGTTTTAATGAATGGCTAAAAGTCATAAAAATTACACTTCCAAATGAAAACAAAGGAAAGTATGAACACAGAATTTATTTAGGTGGTTTAATGAAACTTGGAATAAAGAGAGAAAAAGTTGGAGACATATTAGTAGATGAAAATGGCGCAGATGTTATAATTCATAAAGACATATTAAACTTTGTTTTAACAAATATAACAGAACTTACAAGATTCCAAAAAGCAAAAATAGAGGAGATTAACCTTGATGCTCTGAGGAAACCAAATTTGGATAAGGAACAAATAACAATAACAGTTTCTTCAATGAGATTAGACAATATTGTTTCAGAACTTGCAAAATGCTCTAGGGGAAAAGCAAGCAAGATTATAGAACAAGAAAGAGTGTTTGTAAATTATGAGATAACATTAAAACAAACAAAAGAAATAAAAGAAAAAGACAAAATAACAATAAGAGGCAAAGGAAGATTTGAAATAAAAGAAATTTTAGGGAATACACGAAAAGGGAAAATGACGGTTCTTATAGAGAAATAATAAGGTTCATATAATTTTCTCATAAAATAAAAAGAAAGATTATTTTTTAATCTTTCTTTTTTTCATAGAAAATTAAAATTTCCTATACTTTTTTACTTGTTTTATCAGAATCAGAAATAACCTTTGCAATATCATAAATCAGTCTTTGATTTTTAGGAGAACAACTTTCTAGAATATCAGAAAATTCTGTATTTAAATACTTAGGTGATTTACTAGTTGTTCCATTTAATATTTCGCCCTCTGTAACATTAAGAATTTCGCACATTTGACCTAATCTTTTTAAATTAATTAATGAACTGCCTCTTTCAATTCTACTTAAAAACGCAACAGAAACATTCATCTCTTCAGCAAGTTCTTCTTGAGTTAGATGATTTTCTTTTCTTGCTTTTTTTAGTCTTTCTCCAATAGCCTTATAGTCAACAGCCATATTTTCACCTCCAAACATAAAGATATAAGTTAAATCTTATCTATTTGGAATATAGCATTTATGAGTTTAAGTTTACAGAAATAAAAAAGTAAATATAAACTTATAAATTACTATTAATAGCTATTTTATTCATAACAGATGAAAATATACATGAAATTTTACATAATAAAAAGTATAAAGAAATATCATATAAAAACAATAGGATTTTCCTATTCCTTCTTATAAATTTAAACTACTATCTAAGGCAAGCCTTAGCATATTATTTAATCCAGTTTGCCTTTCATTTGTAGATAATGCTTTATTTTCAAATGTAGAATCTACAACAGTTAAAAGACAGCCAGCATTTTTATTAAGAACATTTGCTGTATAAAACAATGCAAAAGATTCCATTTCTGAACCAAGAATTTTATGTTCCTTTGGTAATCTATCGAGTAAAGGTTTAATATCTTCTATATAAGGATCAAAATATTCATTACATAGAATAGTACCACTTACAAGAGAAATAGAATTCTCGTTTGCAGTATTTTTAATAACAGAAGAAACTTTTTCACTTGCATCTGCGATATGGCAATGCTTATTATTCATAGCAAATGCAAAATTACTTTCAGTATAACTCTTAGTGACTAAAATTGTATCTAAAACCTTAATTTCTGGAACAAATGTGCCACAAGAGCCTACTCGAATGATCGTATCAACATCATAAAATTTATATAATTCATAGCAATAAATGCCCATGCTTGGCATTCCCATGCCAGATGCCATAACAGTAAGTCTTTTTCCTTTATAATAGCCAGTATATGCATACATATTCCTTACACTATTTACAAGTCTTGCATCTTCTAAAAAGTTTTCAGCTATATATTTTGCACGAAGAGGATCTCCTGGCATAATAACAATATTAGCAATATCTTCTTTTTTTGCTTCATTATGTGGTGTCATAAAAAAACCTCCTTTAAACTTATTTTCAAAGTTAGTATATCAGATAAATAATAAAATTACTATAAATTTTGATAAAAATAAATTAAAGAATACTACTTGCAACTTTCACAATGTAGTTATATAATATGAAATGTCTTGAAAGACAAGAAAGGAAGTATAATTTATGAAAGATTATTTAGAAATTGAAGATGTTAAAGCACTTGAAATACTTGACTCAAGAGGAAATCCTACTGTTCAAGTAGAAGTAATTACAGAAGGTGGATTTAGCGGAGTTGCTATGGTACCATCTGGAGCATCTACAGGAAGTTTTGAAGCTGTAGAATTAAGAGACGGAGATAAATCTAGGTACATGGGAAAAGGTGTATTAAAAGCAGTAGCAAATGTAAATGATATTGTAGCCCCAGCCTTAGAAGGAATGAATGTATATAATCAACTAGAAATTGATAAAAAGCTAATTGAACTTGATGGAACAGAAAATAAAGGAAAATTAGGAGCAAATGCAACACTTGGTGTTTCACTTGCAGTAGCAAAAGCTGCAGCAGCTTCACTTGGAATGGAATTATACAACTACATTGGTGGAACAAATGCTAAAACATTGCCAGTTCCAATGATGAACGTATTAAATGGTGGAAAACATGCAGATAATACAGTTTCTTCACAAGAATTTATGATAATGCCAGTTGGAGCTCCAAACTTTACAGAAGCTTTACGTTGGTGTGCAGAAACATATCATACATTAAAATCTATTCTTAAAGAAAAAGGACTTGCAACAGCTGTTGGAGATGAAGGTGGATTTGCACCAAATTTAAATAGTGATGAAGAAGCATTAGAGCTTTTAGTAGAAGCTATAACAAAAGCAGGGTACAAACCAGGAGAAGATATTGCACTTGCAACAGATATAGCATCTACAGAAATGTATGACGAAGCTAAAAAAATAGGAGAAGAAGGAAAATATTATTTCTGGAAAACGAAAGAACTTAAAACAGTTGATGAAATGATAGATTGGCTTGTTTCTTTAACAGAAAAATATCCACTAGTATCAATAGAAGATGGACTTGCTGAAGAAGACTGGGAAAACTGGAAAAAGCTTACAGATAGACTAGGAAACAAAGTTCAATTAGTTGGGGACGACTTATTTGTAACGAATATTAAAAGATTACAAAAAGGTTTAGACTTGGGAGTTGCAAATAGTATTCTTATTAAATTAAATCAAATAGGAACACTAACAGAAACATTAGAAGCAATAGAACTTGCAAAGAGAAATGGATATACAGCAGTTGTTTCACATAGAAGTGGAGAAACAGAAGACACAACACTTGCAGATGTGGCAGTAGCAACAAATGCAGGACAAATTAAAACAGGTGCTCCATGTAGAACAGATAGAGTTGCAAAATATAATAGACTTCTAAACATTGAAAATCAATTAGGAAGAGAAGCTGAATACTTAGGAAAAAAAGCATTTAGACAATAATTTTAATTTAGATAAAATATAAAAAAGAGTATTAATATTCAAAATGAACTCAAAATTGTTAAACAAAAAAGTTTAATAATAAGGGTTCATTTTTTTATGCAAAATACTTTGAATTTTAACAACTAAAGCTTCTGTATGTAACCTTAAAAAGTATGAAAATAAAGGCATTTGAAAGCAAAAGAAAATAGCGAACAAAAATTTGAATAAATTTTTAAAAAAGTATTGACAAACAAAAAATAAATATGTAAAATAAGAATACAAAACAAACAAAAATTTGCAAAACAAAATTTTAAAAAAGGAGTGATTATAATGAGTATATTCTCAAACAAAAATAATGTAATAACATACACAGTAAATAAGGCAGGAACGAGCAGTTTATGTGTTTCAGTTCAAAACGGAGAAGTAATTATAAATGCTCCTTGGTATGCAACAAATATGCAAATTCAAAAAGTTGTAGAAGAAAAAAAACAATGGATTTTAAGCAAAATATCAGAATATGAAAGTTTAAAAAACTTAAAGCAAAATTATATAAAAATGAAAGAAGTAAAGGTTTTAGGAAAAAATTATAACCTTATAATAAAATATAAGGCAGTTGTAAAACCAAGTATAAACTTTGAAAAAAATGAAGTAAAAGTAATTCTACCTAATTCATTTAAAAAAATAGAGAACTCAGAAATAATAACGACAATAGTAAATAAAATGTATGATAAGATTGCTGAAAAAGAAATTGAAAGAGCAATGGAAAAAACAAGAATAATGTTAGACATTGCACCAGAAGATTACAAAATAGAAAGAATGAATAATCCACTTATTCTTGCAAAATGCAATAACAATGTAATAACAATAAATCCAGATATAGTTATGTATTCAGAAGAGGCAATAGAATATATCGTTTTACATGAATTTTGTCATTTAAAATATAAAAACCATACACAAGCATTTTATAAAATGTTAAAAACATATATGCCAAATTATGAAAAAATATCTAAAGAATTGAGTGGTATAGCATATTAATTGTTTATGTATATAACATAAAATAACTTTTATACTAAAAATGAAATAAACAAAATAAACAACAAAGAAAAATATAACCAAGTTGAAGTAATTATAATAAACAAATAATACTAGTTATATTTTTCTTAAAGCTATTATCCAATTTTTCTTCCTTGCAATTTAAATTCTCCAAAATTGGTTTTCGCATAAATATCTAAAATATTTCTTTGCAATTGTCCCATTACTTCGTACTCAATATTTAATGAATTATTTCGTATACTACCTTTAAAATAACATTGGTTGCCTCTAACTCTTCCAGGACCTAAATCATTTCTCATTCCCATAATTTCTAATGTTCCACTTAAATTTTCACCATTACTTTTTAGAAAAACTCTTCCATTTATTCTGCCCATTGGCGTATTTGTGCTAATTTCATAAATTCCATCCATACCAAATTCTTCCTTTCAATATTAGTTATTATAATAATTATATTCAAATAATTTTATTTGTTGAATAGTTTAATTAAGTCTATTTTGTTCTTGCATAAAAAATTAAGGTTTGTTATAATTCAAATGAAAAATATAGGAAAAAATAAATAGTAAACGAAGGAGAAAGAAATGGAACAAGAAACAATCAACAAAGAGATGCTACAACTTTCAAATGAGGAAAAAATATTACAAAAGAAAAAACAAAATAATGTAAAAATTTATAAATTTTATCGAATTTTTTCATGGGATATGCTTTTCTATTATGCAATTATCTATCTGTTTTTAACAATTGAAAAGAAAATAACGCCAGCGCAAGCTTTACAATTTGATGCGTTTTATATATTCTTTAAATTTATTTTAGAAATTCCTTGTGCACTAACAATCCAAAAAATGGGAAAGAGAAATGGGTTAATAATTGCAAATATAGTTGTAACAATACATATTTTATTCATAATATTTGCGCGAAATTTTGCAACACTTATTTTTTCACAATTTTTATGCGCATACGCATTTTCAATAAAAAGCACATGTGAAACAGATATGTTATATGATTCGCTAGAACACAATGAAAAAAGAGGGAGCATTTTTGCGAAAATAGATGGAAAAGCAAGTGGGATGTACTACTATATAGATGCAATATCAGCTATATTGTCGAGCTTTTTATTTGTAATAAACTCATATTTACCACTTGTTATTTGTTTCATAATATTACTTCTAACATTTTTTATTTCAACCAAATTTGAAGATATACAAAATAAAAAAGAAACGACATACATAAGTGAAGAAATAAAAAAAATAAAGTATGGCTTTAGAAAAATATTAAAGTCAAAAAGACTTAAAAATTTACTTATATTTAATGGATTATTTGTAGGACTTACTAAAATCTTACAAAATATAAGAAACACAGAGCTTTTAGAAATAGGAGTTCCAGAACAATATTTTGGAACAATATTTGGAGTAATGGGAATCATTTCAGGAATAGCAACTAGAAATCAATGGAGAATTCACAAAAAATATAGAAATAGAACATTGTCAGTGTTAGCCTTACCAACAACATTCTCTTGTCTAATTTCTGGCTTTATATTATTAAGCAATTTTTCATACGAAGTAAAATTTAGAGTGCTTTTAATAATGTATGCTATTCAATACATAGCAAAGGGCCCATATTATGTATTAATAAAAAGATATTTTAACAACTTCACAACAAGTGAGAAAAGAATTCAAATTTCAACAGCAAACAGTCTATGTGAAAACGCAATAGCGTCAAGCTTAATATTTATTGCTTCATTTATTCTAGAAAGAATAACAATAGGCTATACCACTTTAATAATAGGTTGCATCTTCACAATTGCATTTGTACTTTTATTGGATCACATGAGACATATAGTGGGATTGAAGCCAGAAGAATATAGTTCAAAAGAAATTTTATAGATACTATAAATTTTTATGAAAAATTTAGCTAAAATATTTGACAAAATGCATAGTTTAATAGATAATATAAGTTGTTAAAACATAAGAATTTTTAAATTACTAAGGAGGAAAAAATAATGTATATATTTAATAGGATAACAGTAAACCCTCAACTTCCAAAAAGAATTGCAAAATTAGATGATATAGCAAATAATTTGTGGTGGTCTTGGAACACAGAATTTTTAAGGCTATTCAAACAAATAGATAGAGATTTATGGGACAGTGTAGAAAAAAATCCTGTAAAATTCTTAAAATTAGTATCACAGGAAAGATTAGAAGAAGCAGCACAAAATCCAAGTTTTGTAAAAGAATATGATAAGATCATAGAAAACTTTGAAGATTATATGTCAAGTAAATCAACATGGTATTCAAGAAACTACCCAGACAATAAAAATGACCTAATTGCATACTTCTCTGCAGAATATGGACTAGATCAAATCTTATCCATATATTCAGGGGGACTTGGAATTTTATCTGGGGACCATTTAAAATCAGCAAGTGATTTAGGTTTACCAATTGTAGCAGTAGGGTTATTATATAAAAATGGATATTTTCATCAAAAAATAAATGGATATGGAGATCAAGAAACAGAATATAAAAAAATAGATTTATCAACACTTCCAATAAAACCTGTTAAAGATGTTGATGGGAAAGACCTAATTATTTATGTTAAATTTCCAAAGAGAAGGTTATACCTAAAAGTGTGGAGAATAAATGTTGGTAGAACTAGCCTATATTTAATGGATTCAGACATAGACGAAAATAGTGACGATTACAGAAATATAACAACTACACTATATGGTGGAGACCAAGAAATGCGTATTTCGCAAGAAATTGTTCTTGGAATGGCAGGAGTTAGACTGCTTAAAGCATTAGGACTAAATCCTACAGTATACCATATGAACGAAGGACACTCATCTTTTTTAATAATAGAACTTATAGAAAATATTATGAAAGAAAAACAAGTTTCATTTAAAATAGCAAGGGACATTGTTTCATCAAAAACTGTATTTACAACACACACTCCAGTTCCAGCAGGAAATGATATATTTCCAACTGATTTAGTAGAAAGATATTTTTCAGGATATTGGGAAAAACTTGGAATCTCAAAAGAAGAATTCTTTAAAATGGGAATGGAACCAGAACCACAACCAAATGCTGGATTTAACATGGGAATACTAGCTTTAAAAATTGCAGGAAAGAAAAACGGCGTTAGCAAACTTCATGGAGCAGTTTCGAGAGAATTATTTAATAATGTTTGGCCAGAAATTGCAGCAGATGAATCTCCAATTACTTATGTGACAAATGGTATTCATACATGCTCATGGCTTGCACCAAACATAAAAGAATTATATAACAAATATTTAATTCCATATTGGCAAGATAACATTTACAAAGATTCTATATGGGAAAAAATAGAAGATATACCTGATGAAGAGCTTTGGAAAGCACATATGGAAAGAAAACAAAAGTTAATGGATAAAGCAAAGGAAAACATTATTACAAGACTAAAAAGAAACAACTATGGATTTGAAGAAATAAATGAAATTGTTTCAAAATTAAATCCAAATGCATTAACAATAGGATTTGCTAGAAGATTCGCAACATATAAAAGAGCAACATTGATTTTTAGAGATTTAGAAAGAATAACACAAATACTAAATAATGCTGATAAACCAGTTCAAATCATAATAGCTGGAAAAGCACATCCAGCAGACAAAGGTGGACAAGATTTAATAAAATTTATACACGAAATCTCATTAAAACCTCAATTTAAGGGAAAAGTATTTTTACTTGAAAATTACAATATGGAACTTTCACATTATCTAGTAAGTGGTGTTGATGTGTGGCTTAATACACCAAGAAGGCCAATGGAGGCATCTGGCACAAGTGGACAAAAAGCCAGTGTTAACGGAGTTGTAAACTTTAGCGTTCTAGATGGCTGGTGGGCAGAGGGTTATAATCAACAAAATGGCTGGTCAATAGGAACAAATGCAGAATATGCAAACTATGATGAGCAAGATAATGCAGATAGCCAAAGTATATACCAAACATTAGAAAATAAGATAATTCCAGTATATTATGAAAAAAATGAAAATGGCATTTCTAAAAAGTGGATACAATATATGAAAAACTCAATAATATCAACTGGAGGGAAATATAGTACAGCAAGAATGCTTGTGGATTATACAACAAAATTATATATGCCACTAATAAATTTATATCATAATTATTATGAAAACTTAGAAGAAGTAGCAAAATATAATGAATGGAAAGATGAAATGTATAAAAATTGGCAAGATATCCAAATTACAGAAGAAAACAATATGAACAATATTGTGTTAGATGCAGGAAATAATATAGAAGTAACTTGCAGGGTTCATCTACCAAACATTTCAGTAGAAAACATTGAAGCTCAAGTTTATTATGGAAAAATAACAGGTAATGGAATTTTAGAGAAAATCGCAGTAATTCCAATGCAAATAATAGACGGAAATGATGAAGAAAGAATATATACCTTTAAGGCTAAAATAGAGCTAACAACAGGGGGAAATTATGGTTATACTTTCCGCGTTATGCCAAAACATAAAATGCTATTAGATTCGGCAAACCTAAATCTAGTAAAATGGATAGTAAAATAGAATTCTACGCTATCTTAAATATGAGAGAAAATAACATATATTTCAACAAAAGAAAAAACCTCATTTGTAATGAGGTTTTTCCTATAATAAAAAGTTTTTATAATAATCAGCAGAAAAATTCATAGAAATAATCAAGTAAAAATTTTTATTTTATTAGGCAAAGAACTATACAGCAAATGTAAAACAAAGAAATGATTATACAACATTAAAAAATTAATAAGTATAATAATACTAAATGCAGAAATGTCATTGCAAAAAAAGATAATTTAATATTTACTAGTAATAGCCCTTGCAAGTTTAAGAAATAATGATATAATACAGTCTGATAATTATGAATGGGGGAATTTTAAATATGAGAAAAACAAAAATAGTTTGTACAATAGGACCAGCAACAAAAGATGTTGAAACACTAAAAGAGCTTATAAAATCAGGAATGAATGTAGCAAGAATTAATTTTTCACATGGAAATTATGATAGCCAAAAAGTATATATAGATGCTGTAAAACAAGCAAGAGAAGAATTGAATATGCCAGTTGCGCTAATGCTAGATACACAAGGACCAGAAATAAGAACAGGAATGTTAGAAAAATCTCCTGTAGAATTAAAAGCAGGAGACACTTTTACTTTAGTAAATGAAGACATAGTTGGAAATCAAGAAAGAGCAAGTGTAAGCTATAAAGAATTATATAAAGATATAAAAACCGGAACACAAATTTTAATAGATGATGGTAAAATCGAATTAGAAGTAACAGAAATTAAAGACAAAGATATTGTTTGTAAGGTAACAAATGGCGGAGATTTAGGAAATAGAAAAAGTATAAACTTGCCAGGAACTCATGTAAGTTTACCATCATTGAAAGAAAAAGACATTCAAGATTTAAAAGATGGATGTAGAGAAAACTTTGACTTTATTGCAGCTTCATTTGTACGAAATGCAGAAGATGTAAGTGCCATTAGGAGAGTCTTAAATGAAAATGGAGGAGAAACAATAAAGATTATTTCAAAAATTGAGAACCAAGAAGGAGTAGATAATTTAGACGAAATAATTGAAATAAGTGATGGAATAATGGTTGCTCGTGGAGATTTAGGAGTAGAAATACCATATTATGAAGTTCCTATTATGCAAAAGAAATTTATTCAAAAATGTAATGATGCAGGAAAAATGGTAATAACAGCTACACAAATGTTAGACTCGATGACAGAAAATCCAAACCCTACAAGAGCAGAAGTTAGTGATGTTGCAAATGCTATATTTGATGTAACAGGAGCAATAATGCTTTCAGGAGAAAGTGCAATGGGAAAATATCCTATCAAATGTGTAGAAACAATGAATAATATTGCACTTGCTACTGAAGACTATACAAATTATTGGAAACGCTTTGCAAGAAGAGTACATGATTTAAAAAATGAAGATTATGAATATAAATTAAACTATAGTGTTGTAACAACAGCAATGGAAATGGAGGCAGACGCAATACTTGCCTATACAGAAACTGGAAACACGGCAAGAACACTTGCTAGCTTTTCACCAGCTTGTCCAATATATGCTCTAACAAGCAATGAAAAAACATATAGACAACTTGCATTAAACTGGGATACAACTCCAATTTTAATAAAAGGAAAAACAAAACCAAATGATATTATTTCAGCAGGTCTTGAAGAGGTAAAAAAACGTGGATATTTAAAAGAAGGAGACATAGCAATAATAGCAGGAGGAGCATCAATTTTATCAAAACATCATGAAGAAACAATAAATAAAACAATTGGTGGAATATTAAAAATATAAAAAAGAAACTCACATCTGTACTTTGCTAGGTAGGTGTGAGCTGATTTTTTGTAGCTTAAAAAAGTTATAAATGAACATTATGCTAAAACTTAAAAAGGAAGAATATAAAGATGAATAAAAAGTGGGAATACAAAAATATAGATAGTAGTAAAGCAAAGAAACTTCAAGAAGAATATAGCATTGGAACTATTCTTGCAAAAATATTAGTTAGTAAAAATATAACAGATAAAGAATCAATACAAAAATTCCTAAATCCATCGCGAAACGACTTCTACGATTCATTTCTAATGCCAGATATGAATAAAGCAGTAGAAAGAATAATTAAAGCAATGAAAAAAAATGAAAAAATTTGTATTTATGGAGATTATGATGTAGATGGAATTACATCAGTTACAGTACTAAAAAGTTACTTTGAAGACAGAAACATACAGGTAAATTATTATATACCAAATAGACTAAGCGAAGGCTATGGCTTAAATAAAGAAGCAATAAAAAAGATTTCTGAGCAGTATAAAACATCACTAATAATCACAGTAGACTGTGGAATAACATCAATCGAAGAAGTCCAACTTGCAAAAGAATTAGGGATAGATGTTATTATTACAGATCATCACGAACCAGCAGAGAGCTTGCCAAAAGCATTAGCTGTTATTGATACAAAAAGAGAAGATAATACATATCCATTTAGAGAACTTGCTGGGGTAGGAGTAGCTTTTAAACTCATTCAAGCTCTATCTAAAAGACTAAATTTGGATGCAAAGGAATATTTAAAATATTTAGATATAGTTTGTATAGGAACTATTTCAGACATTGTTCCACTAATAGATGAAAATAGAGTGATAACAAAACTCGGACTAAGACTAATAAAAGTTACAAAGAACATAGGATTAAAAGCTTTAATAGACGAAACAGGCTACAAGGAAATTGATTCAGAAATTATTTCTTTTGGAATAGCACCACGAATAAATGCATGTGGAAGAATGGGACATGAACAAGAGGCATTAAATTTATTTTTAGAAAAAGACAAAGAAAAAGCAAAACAAATAGCACTAAAATTAAATGAATATAATCAAGAAAGACAAAAAATAGAAAAACACATTTTTGAAGAAGCTAAAAGTCAAGCAGAAAAAATGCAAAACAAACAAGCTTTAGTATTAGCTCACGAAAATTGGCACCATGGAGTAATAGGCATAGTGTCTTCTAAAATAACAGAAATTTATTTTAAACCAAGTTTACTACTTTGCTTTGAGAATGAAGAAGCAAAAGGTTCTGGCAGAAGTGTACCAGGATTTGATTTACACGAAGCTCTAATGAATTGTTCTACATATTTAGAAAGGTTTGGAGGGCATGCAATGGCAGTTGGATTGACACTCAAAAAAAAGAATTTTGTAAAATTTAAAGAAGAATTTGAAAAATATGCACAAAATAGCAATGTTTGTGATATAATACCAATTATTAATATTGATGAAGAAATATCATTAAAAGAAATTAATATAAAAACAGTAGAAGAATTAAATTTATTAGAACCTTATGGAGAAGCAAATCAAAAACCAATATTTTTATATAAATATTTAAAAATATATTCGATTCGAATATTATCTGAAGGAAAACATATTAAACTAATTTTAAAAAATGAGAATTTTTTTATAGATGCAATAGGATTTAATTTAGGAAATTTAATAAAAGACTATAAAATAAATGATAAAGTAGATGTAGTTGGAAATTTAGAAATAAACAAATTTAATGGATATAAAAAAGTACAAATAAATATAAAAGACATAAGAAAATCTGTATAAATTTAAAATAAAGGAAGTGAAGTAAAATGCAAGAACTAAACACAGAACATACAATAGAAGAAATTGTTGCAAAAATGAAGAAAAATAACAAAAAAACTGATATAAAACTAATTATGAGGGCATATAATTATGCAAAAGAAAACCATGGAGACCAACTACGAAAATCGGGTGAGCCTTATATAATACATCCTGTTCAAGTAGCATATACACTAGCAGAATTAGAATTAGATGATGCAACAATATGTGCAGCTTTACTTCATGATGTAGTAGAAGATACAACTGTAACTCACCAAGACTTAATAAACGAATTTGGAACTGAAATAGCAGATATGGTAGAGGGTGTTACAAAACTTAGCAAATTAAATTACGAGTCTGTTGAGGAAGCGCAAGTAGAAAATTACAGAAAAATGTTTTTGGCAATGGGAAAAGATATTCGTGTTATTATGATAAAGCTTGCAGATAGACTTCATAACATGAGAACTTTAAAATATTTATCTAGAGATAGACAAATTGCAAATGCGAAAGAAACCATGGATTTATATGCACCACTTGCTAATAGGCTGGGTATCTATTCTTTAAAATGGGAACTAGAAGACTTATCATTTAAATATCTATACCCTGAAGATTATAGAGAAATAGTAGAGGGAATAGCTAAAAAGAGAGAAGAAAGATTACAATTTATAGATAAAATAGAAGATGAAATAAGAAAAGAACTAAAAAAGCAAAAGATAGAAGCTGAAATTACAGGTCGTGCAAAACACTTATATAGTATATACCGCAAAATGAAAAGAGACAATTCAACATTAGATCAAATATATGACTTATTTGCATTACGAATAATAGTAAACTCTGTAAAAGACTGTTATGCAGCACTTGGAGTTGTTCATGAATTATATAACCCAATGCCAGGAAGATTCAAAGACTACATTGCAGTTCCAAAACCAAATATGTACCAATCTTTGCATACAACACTAATTGGAGACAAGGGAACACCATTTGAAGTGCAAATTCGTACATGGGATATGCATCGTATTGCTGAATATGGAATTGCTGCACACTGGGCTTATAAAGAGGCAAGTTTTGCAAAAGGGAAAAAAGCAAATGTTAAAGTTACAGAGGACAAACTTGCATGGCTTCGTGAAACGCTTGAATGGCAAAAAGATATGCAAGATCCACAAGAGTTTTTAAATACACTAAAAACAGAGCTATTTGAAGATGAGGTTTATGTATTTACACCAAAGGGAGATATAAAAGTTCTACCAGCAGGAAGTACACCAATAGATTATGCATATAACATTCACGCAGAAATAGGGCACCACATGACAGGCTGCAAAATAAACAGTAAAATGATGCCAATAATAACCAAATTAAACAATGGAGACATTGTAGAAATAATAACATCTGATAATGCAAAAGGACCTAGTAGAGATTGGCTTAAATTTGTAAAAAGTTCAACAGCGAAAAACAAAATAAATGCGTGGTTTAAGAAAAACCAAAGAGAAGAAAACATTGAAAAAGGAAAAGAACTCATAGAAAAAGAAATAAAAAGAATAGGAATGGACTATTCAGAAATATTTAAATCAGAATTTGTTCAAGCAGCACTTACAAGATACCAATATAATAGTGTAGAAGATATGTATGCAGGTGTTGGATTTGGTGCAATTTCAGCGGCGAAAATAATAGCAAGAATACTTGAAGAATACAGAAAAGTTCATAATGAAGAAAGTGTTGAAGAAAAAATTGAGGAATTAAGCAAACGAAAAACATATACTAAGCCATCAAAATCTGGAATAGTAGTAGAAGGAATAGATAACTGTCTTGTAAAACTTTCAAAATGTTGCAATCCAGTTCCAGGAGACAATATAGTGGGATATATTACAAAAGGAAGAGGAGTTTCAGTACATAGAGCAGACTGCAAAAACATAAAAGACTTATTCCAAGATGGAGAAGCTAGAATGATAAATGTATATTGGTATACAGAAAAGGAAGTTGCATATAATGTAGATATCGAAATTTTTGCAAATGATAGAAGCGGACTTTTAGCAGATGTAATAGCTCAAATAGGAAATACCAAAACAAAAATTGTTGCAGTCGCATCTAAGGCAAATAAAGAAAGAATTGCAATTACAGAAGTAACAGTAGAAGTCGAAAACCTTGAGCAGCTAAATGATGTTTTAAAGGCTATAAGGAAAGTTGACAGTGTTTACGAAGTAAAGCGCCGCAAATAAAAGAAAGGAATTACAAAAAATGATACTCAAAAGAATAAAAATAGAAACACAACTCGTAGATCCAACAAATTGCTATATTATAGAAGATGAAGAATCAAAGGAAACAATGGTAATAGATCCAGGAGGAGAACCAGAAAAAATAATCAACATGTTAGATGCATTAGGAATTGAAAAACTAAAATATATTTATCTAACACATTGCCATGGAGACCACTTTGGGGGAATTAGAGAATTAAAGACGCAAAAAGGTGGAAAGATTTTAATACATAGAGATGACGCAGAAGGTTTATACAATCCATCAATAAGTTTAACATATTATATTGGCATGGAAGACATTGAACTTGAAGCAGATTCAAGAGTTGATGAAGGAGATATTATTCATATTGGAAAACTAGAATTTCAAGTAATTCATACTCCAGGACACACAAAAGGAGGAAGCTGTTTATACTGCAAAGAAGAAGCAATGCTATTTTCAGGAGATACATTATTTAAAGGAACCTGGGGAAGAACAGATTTACCAACAGGGAGTTTTGAGGACATAATTGCTTCAATAACAAACAAATTAGTAACTTTGCCAGACGATACAATTGTATACCCAGGTCATGGAAAAACAACAAGAATTAGAGAAGAAGAACCTATTTATTTAACATTAAGACCAAGACAAGACTAAAAGATTTAAATTAAAAAGATGTAATTTGCATTAACCAAAAATTGTAATTATTTTCAACCAATAGAAAAAGAAGGGATGATAGAAGAAATGAAAGTAGAACCAAAAACATTACCGGGATTTATGGAACTTATGCCAAAAGACCAAATTCTGTTTAACAAAATGAAAGAGAAAATTCAAAAATCATATGAAAAATTTGGCTTTTTGCCAATAGATACACCAATTATAGAAAAAGCAGAAGTACTACTTGCAAAAGCAGGTGGAGAAACAGAAAAACAAATATATAGTTTTGAAAAAGGAGACAATAATCTTGCACTTCGCTTTGATTTAACAGTTCCACTTGCTAAATATGTTTCACAATATTATAATGAATTAACATTTCCTTTTAGAAGATATCAAATAGGAAAAGTATATAGAGGAGAAAGACCTCAAAAAGGAAGGTTTCGTGAATTTTATCAATGTGATATAGATATAATTGGAGATAGAGAATTAAGCATAATAAATGATGCAGAAATGCCAGCTATTATTTACAATACAATAAAAGAATTAGGATTTGAAGATTTTACAATATGTATGAATAATAGAAAAATTCTAACAGGTCTGTTTGAAGAGTTAGAATTACAAGAAAAATCTGTTGATGTAATGCGTATTATAGACAAACTAGAAAAAATTGGAAAAGAAAATGTAGTAGCAACTTTAAAAGATGACTTTTCAATTCCAGAAGAAAAAATAAATAAAATTATGGAATTTATTGCTATAGATGGGACCACAGATGAAAAGTTGCAAAAATTAGAGATTCTAAAATTTAAAAGTGCAATTTTCAATAAAGGGGTAGAAGAACTAAAAGAAGTTGTAAAATATGTACGAAGTTTTGGAGTTCCAGATACAAACTTTAAAGTAGACCTAACAATAGCAAGAGGACTAGATTATTATACAGGAACAGTATATGAAACATTTTTAAATAAATATAGAGAAATAGGGAGTGTATGTTCTGGTGGTAGATATGAAAATTTGGCAGAATATTATACAGATAAAAAATTGCCAGGTGTTGGAATCTCAATTGGTCTAACAAGATTATTTTATAAATTAAATGAACTACAAGCAATAAAAGAGGAACAAAAATCTGTTGCAAAAGTTTTAGTAATTTCAATGATAGAAGATAAGACAAAAGCATTAGAAATTTCAAACACATTAGTAAAAAGCGGTATTTGTGCAGAAGTATATTTGGAAGATAAAAAGATAAAAGCACAATTCAAATATGCAGATAGGCTTGAAATCCCTTATGTAATTGTTATAGGAGAAGATGAAATTACAAATAATACAATAACTTTAAAAAATATGAAAGAAGGAAATCAAGAGACAACAACATTAGAAAAAGCAATTGAAATATTAAGATAATTTAAATTTTATTTAAAAGAAAATATAACTACTTTTCAATTTAGTTATATTTTTTTTATATAAAATTTTTAGTCATAAATTTTATTATAAATGCATATACATATATATAAGAATGATTTATACAAAGGGGAAAATAAATTGATAAATGTTACAGTAATAAAAGGTAAAGATATAATAAAATACACTATAAAAATGTGCATACTGATGGCTTTCATATTTATTTTTCAAAAAATTCTTAAGGAATCAAAAGATAAAACAATTGGAATATCAGAGATCTTTAATGAAGATAAACTACTTGCTTGTATGGAAGAAAATATTCCTGTAATTAGCCAAATAGAAGGAAATGAAGAGCCTTTAGAAGAAAAAATAGGAAATGTAAATCTTTTTGAAAAGATTATAGAAAGAGAGTTTCAGATTGCTAAATTTATTAAACCAAAAGAAGAAAAAGAAAATAAAATTCAAGAAGAATTAACAAAAGAAAATAAAACAGAAACAATAAATGAAACAACTAATGAAATAGAACATGCAAAAACTGGACTTTCTACACAAGTAATACAAAACAATGTGCCAAATAAATATACAAATGCATATAAAGGTGTCCAAGTAAAAAATGAAACAAATTACGGGTTAACTGAAGAAATGTTAACTCCAAATATTGAAGTAAATAATAAAAAAATAGTTATATTTCACACACATACATGTGAAAGTTATACTCCAAGTGAAAAATTTCAATATGAGCAAACAGGTACATATAGAACAACAGATTTAAATTTTAGTGTAGCAAGAGTTGGAAACGAACTTACATCACAGCTTACAAGCTATGGATATAATGTAATACATAATACAACATATCACGATTGGCCATCATATAGTGGCTCATATGGAAGGTCATTAACAACAGTGGAAAATATTCTAAAGGAAAACCAAAACACAGATGTTGTAATAGACTTACATAGAGATGCAATAGGAGATTACTCATATGCACCAACAGTAAAAATAGGAGATGAAGAAGCGGCACAAATAATGTTTGTAATGGGAACAGATGGAGGTGGATTAGAGCATCCAAATTGGAGCCAAAATTTAAAATTTGCAATAAAAATTCAAGAAAAAGCAAATGAAATGTACCCAGGGTTATTTAAACCAATTATATTAAGAAACAGTAGGTATAATCAACATCTATCAAAAGCAGCATGTATAATAGAAGTGGGAGCAACAGGAAATACTATGGATCAATGCTTAAATAGTATGAAATATTTGGCAAAAGTAATTAGTGAGGTTTTGAAATAAAAAAGCCCCTATGCAATATTTATGTTAGTAAATAAAAATGTCTCAGAAATTATTTTTTATTTACCAACACTTTAAAAATTTGGGACATTTTCACTTACAAGTCACATGGAAACATATTTATTTTAATTAAATTATTGAAAAATTGTATAAAATATGATATAAGAATAATTGTTGAATAGAAAATTTATTTCGTTTTATTGTAATTCTTCAATAAACTCTTCCAAGCATATTGAAATATTACCACTTTTATGGTATTAAATATAAGGGTGAAAGAAATGAAAAGTCATAATAAATCTAATAAAAGTATATATGTTATTTTAATATTTATTGTCATAATAGGAATTACACGTTTTATAGATTTAAAAAATATAAATACTAAAAATAATATATCAAACAATATCAATCAGATTTCTTATGAAATAACAAAACTCCCTGATTATAATGGAAATATTTATGTAACTATAAATAATAATAACCCTAATTTTTCTCAAGAAGATTTAAAAATTGAAAATGATTATTACTCAAATCTAGAAAATGATCGAGTTCGGAATGGCAATAATAAAGACCAACTGGAGTAAAGCAAATGAAGATGAAGAAAAAGATGATTATTCTTCTATAAATCCTTCAGGATTTATTCAAAGAGAATATCCCAATATAGTTCCCGGAAAATATTTATATCATAGATGTCATCTAATTGGTTGGAGTATTGGAGGACTTGATGTTGATAGAAGAAATATTATGACAGGTACAAGAGATTTCAATATAAAAGGTATGAAACCTTTTGAAGATAAAGTTTACTATTATCTAAAAAGTAATCAAGCAAATAATGTCTTATATAGAGTTACTCCATACTTCCAAGGAAATGATAAATTGGCAAGTGGTATAAATATTGAAGCTTACTCAATTGAGGATAGCGGAAGTTTACATTTTAATGTATATGTTTACAATGTTCAAAACGGAATAGATATTAACTATGAGACTGGAGAAAGTGAAGAAGCAGAATAGAGGTGAAAATTTGGATTTAAATCTATCTAATTATAAAAAAATCACAAATGAATTTGTTGATAATATGATTAAAGAATTAACAGAAGCATTAAAAAACAAATTAAATGAGGGTAACAGAATGAGTGTGAGAAAAAATTCTAATAATTCTAATATAGAAAAAGAGTATAATTTATATGAAAGACGAAAGATTTTTTTAGATAATAAAAGCAGAAATGGAAATGATTTAGCTTGGATTATGGATGAACAGTCTGTTTGTTTATCTGAGCATGGAGATGGTGGACCATATTTTATCTCTGAAATAAATTTACCTAAAAATATTAAAATTGGACAAGTATATGAAAAAATAAATGATAAATATATTTTAAATACTTCTCTAACAAATGAATTAAATAAAATATCAAATTAGTTTAAAATCAGTCTAGTTCATTCAAACTAGTCTGATTTTCTTGAATGACTTAGAGCTTCGAAAGTTTTCTAATTTTCTAATGCTACCGTTGATAAAAGTAGGAGTAACTTTAGAAAATTCACATATAAATTCAATTATCTGTTTTAGACATTCCTCAAATTCTAGTTCTTGTTTAATTATCTTCATTTTCTTACACCATCCTTTCGTTTGGATGATTTTAATGTTTTTTTAGGCAACAAAAAAAATCAACCAGATTTTATTTTCTGATTGATTTATGTATCTTCCTGTTCTATAAAAGTTCGAACAGAAACATCGTTGGTGCGGATGAGAGGACTTGAACCCCCACCCTTTCGGACTAGATCCTAAGTCTAGCGCGTCTGCCAGTTTCGCCACATCCGCATGAGAAAATTTATAATTACCTTCGACAAACATTATAATAGCATAATTATAAGATGTTTGTCAATACTTAAATAAATTTTTTTATAAAAAATTGTACAGGATATATATAAAAAATATACATAAATACATTTCTGAAATATTACAAAAATATTACAAAATTGTAATATTAAGTCAAAGCGAGATAGTTCTAGGAGAAAAATAAAAAAGCGAAAATTTGTTGCATTTGCAACAGATTTTTACTAAATGAATAAGATATAACTAAGTCATCACAAGAGCAAAACACTAGCAAGGAACATGCTAAAATACTTGAAATTGCTTATGATAGAAAGGGTGGAAGAAATGAAAGTTATAAAAAGAGATGGAAAAATAGTTGATTATGATTCAGAAAAAATTAGAATTGCTATTGGGAAAGCAAACAATGAAGTAAAAGGAAAGGATAAAGTTAGTAAAGCAGAAATTGAAGAGATAATTAAATATATAGAAGAACTAAATAAAAAAAGAATTTTAGTTGAAGATATACAAGACATTATAGAAGAAAAATTGATGGAACTTGATAAATACCAACTTGCAAAAAAATATATTACATATAGATATACAAGAGAGTTAGTTAGAAAAGCAAATACAACAGACCAATCAATAAAAGAACTAATTGAAGGAGAAAGTGATTATTGGAACAATGAAAATTCAAATAAAAATGCAAAAGTTGTTACAACACAAAGAGACTATTTAGCAGGAATAACAAGTACAGATATAACAAGAAGATTTTTACTTCCAGAAGATATAGTAAAAGCTCATGATGAAGGAATTATACATTTTCACGACGCAGATTATTTTGCACAAAACGCATTACATAACTGCGAACTTATAAATCTTGAAGATATGTTACAAAATGGAACTGTAATAAATGGAGTAATGATTGAAAAACCACATAGATTTATTACAGCAGCTACAATAGCAACACAAATTATTTTGGCAGTTAGTTCTTCAAGCTATGGTGGAGCAACCGTATCTGTCAGCCATTTAGCCCCATTTGTTAGAGACAGTTATAATAAGTATTATAAGAAATATAAGGATAGGGGGCTTTCAGAAAACATTTGCAAAAAATATGCTAAAGAAGATACTAAAAAAGAAGTTACAGATGGAGTTCAAACATTTAACTATCAAGTAAATAGTATGACAAATACAAACGGACAAGCACCATTCCTAAGTGTTGCAATGTATTTAGGAGAATCTGAAGAATATAAAGAAGAAATTGCAATGATTATAGAAGAATTCTTAAATCAAAGAATTCTTGGATTTAAAAACAGAAAAGGTGTATATATAACGCCTGCATTTCCAAAACTTTTATATGTACTTGAAGAAGATAACATCCACGAAGATAGTAAATATTGGTATTTAACAGAACTTGCAGCAAAATGTACAGCTAAAAGAATGGTACCAGACTACATAAGCGAAAAAGTTATGAAAGAGCTTAAAATAAATCAGTATGGAAAAGGAGATTGCTATCCATGTATGGGATGCCGTTCATTCTTGACTCCAGATAGAACAAAAGGGAATATTGCAAATGCTAAAAATTATGTTGAAGGAAAAGGAAAATATTATGGAAGATTCAACCAAGGCGTTGTAACTATAAACTTACCAGATGCAGCATTATCTTCAGGAGGAGATTTTGAAAAATTCTGGAAAATAATGGATGAAAGGCTTGAACTTTGCCATAGAGCATTACAAATAAGACATGAAAGATTATCTAAAGCATTAAGTGATGTTGCACCAGTATTATGGCAGGATGGAGCACTTGCAAGATTACAACCAGGAGAGTCAATTCATAAATTACTACATAGTGGATATTCAACGATTTCACTTGGATATGCTGGATTATATGAATGTGTTAAATATATGACAGGACATAGTCACACAGATGGAGCAAAAGGAGAAAAATTTGGACTAGAAGTTATGCAAAAACTAAATGATAAATGCAAAGAATGGAAAGAAACAGAAGACATAGATTATAGTGTATATGGAACGCCAATAGAATCTACAACATATAAATTTGCAAAATGTTTACAAAAACGTTTTGGCAATATAGAAGGAATCACAGATAGAGGATATATTACAAATTCATATCATGTTCCAGTATTTGAAGAAATAGATGCCTTTACAAAATTAAAATTAGAAAGTAAATTCCAAAAATTAAGCCCAGGAGGAGCAATTTCATATGTTGAAACCCCAAATCTTCAAAACAATGTTGAAGTAGTAATTGAAGTTATTAAATTTATATATGATAATATCATGTATGCAGAGCTTAACACAAAATCAGATTATTGCCAAAAATGTGGATATGATGGTGAAATTTTAATAGATGATAATCTAGAATGGTATTGTCCAAACTGTGGAAATAGAGACCATGCAACACTTAATGTTGCAAGAAGAACTTGCGGATACATAGGAAGTCAATTCTGGAATAAAGGTAGAACACAAGAAATAAAGGAAAGAGTTCTTCATATAGACAACAAAGATGCCTAAATGCAGGATTAAAGGCAAGAGCTGAAAGATGATGTTGAACTTAAATTAAATTAAATTAAATTCAATTCATATTTTTAGCTTAAGCCCTGTAATAAGAAAAGGGATGAAGATAAAATGAGATATAATAAAATAAGAAAAATGGATATAGCAAATGGACCAGGAGTAAGAGTTTCAATATTTATGCAAGGTTGTACATTTAATTGTAAAAACTGTTTTAACCCTGAAACACATGATTTTAATGGAGGAACGGAATTTACAGACGAAACAATAAATAAAGTTTTAGATTTATGCAAACCAGACTATGTAGAAGGACTTTCAATATTAGGTGGGGAGCCAATGCATCCAAAGAACATTGAAGGAACAACTAAACTTTCAAAAGCATTTAAAGAAAAATACCCAAATAAAAATCTGTGGGCATGGACAGGATTTAAATTTGATGAATATTTAAAAGATAAGGAAGTTACAAAATATTTAGATGTTATAGTTGATGGACAATATGTTGATGAAAAACATAATCCAACATTAAAATGGAAGGGCTCAGAAAATCAAAGAGTTATAAATGTTCAAGATTCTTTAAAAGAAAATAAAATAGTGCTAGAGGCATAAAAAATCCAAAAAGTGTGAAGATTTGAAATCTTCACACTTTTATTCAAAATTTTTAAAATAATTTTGTAATTTTTCGATAAAAACAAAAGCTGTTATTATGTATGTTTTAAAAATTAAAATTCGCAATTTTTTGGGGTTCTTGGGAAAGGAATAGTATCACGAATATTTTGCATACCAGTTAAGAACATCATCATTCTTTCAAATCCTAAACCAAATCCAGAATGAACACAAGAACCATATCTACGCAAATCTAAATACCACCAATAATCTTTTTCATCCATACCAAGTTCAGCAATTCTAGTCTTTAATTTTTCGTAATCATCTTCTCTTTGAGAGCCACCAATTAATTCTCCGACAACAGGAACTAAAAGGTCAGAAGCGGCAACTGTTTTGCCATCAGCATTTTGCTTCATATAAAATGCCTTTATTTCTTTTGGATAATTCATAACAAATACTGGCTTTTTATAAACTTGCTCTGTTAAATAATGTTCATGTTCTGTTTTGATATCCATGCCCCAGTATGGTTTAAATTCAAACTTATCTGCAACTTTTTCTAATACTTTTATTGCTTCATCATACTCAACTCTTGCAAAATCATTATTTACAACATTATCTAATCTTTTTAATAACCCAGGTTCAATAAATTTATCAAAGAATTCCATTTCTTCTGGACAATTATCTAAAACATATTTTACAATATACTTAATCATTGCCTCGGCACAATCTAAATCATCTTGTAAATCCGCAAATGCAAGTTCAGGCTCAATCATCCAAAATTCTGCTGCATGTTTTACAGTATTTGAATTTTCGGCTCTAAAAGTAGGTCCAAATGTATAAACATTTCTAAATGCCATAGCATAATTTTCTACATCAAGTTGACCAGAAACAGTAAGATGAGCATGTTTTCCAAAAAAATCTTTACTATAATCTACTTTTCCATCGTCTGTTCTAGGAACATTTTCAAAATCCATTGTTGTAACTGTAAACATTTCTCCAGCGCCTTCTGCATCTGAAGCTGTTATAAGAGGTGTGTGAACATATACAAATCCACGCTCTTGGAAAAATTTATGAATAGCAAAGCTTAAAACAGAGCGAACTCTAAAAACTGCACTAAATGTATTTGTTCTAGGGCGAAGATGTGAAACTGTTCTTAAATATTCTAATGTATGTCTCTTTTTTTGAAGAGGATAATCGGCATCTGCTTTATTGAATATTTCTATATTTGTTGCATGAATTTCAAATTCTTGTTTTGCATTTTCTGTTTTAACAAGTTTTCCAGTAACAATAATGGAAGATGAAATAGAAAGTTTGCAAACATCATAAAAGTTTTTTAAGTTTGAATCAAAAACAACTTGAATATTTGAGAAAAAGCTTCCATCATTTACTTCTATAAATCCAAAATTTTTTGAATCTCTAATTGTTCTTACCCAACCAGAGACTTGAATTTCTTTATCAACATATTTTTCTGTATTTCTAAAAATTTCTCTTACTAATGTATTTTCCATAAGATTCATTCCCTTCATAATAATTTTAATAAAAGCATAATATCACAAACATATATTAAATGCAAGAGTTTACATATTAAAAGAAAGCGAATTCGTTTAATATATTTATATTTTGAGTAAAAACTATTGCCAAAAATTCATGCAAGAAATATAATAAATCAAAAGATAGGAGAAATTATATATGATAAAGAAAAATGAGGAATATATAACAAAAATTATAGACTATGGAATGGACGGAGAAGGAATTACTAAAATAGATGACTTCACAATATTTGTTCCAAATGCAATGAAAAATGAGAAGGTAAGAATTTTAATTATAAAGGTTCAAAAAAACTATGGATATGGCAAACTACTAGAAATTATTGAAAAATCTCAATATAGAGTTACTCCAGATTGTACAACTTATAATAGATGTGGTGGTTGCGAAATGCGTCACATAGACTATGATGAGACACTAAATATTAAGCAAGAAAAAGTTCAAAATTTAATTAATAAAAACTTGAAACAAAAAGTAAAAGTGGAAAAAACAGTAGGGATGGGCAATCCATATAATTACAGAGATAAAGCAATATATCCTGTTGGCCTAAATAAGCAAAATGAAGTAACAGTTGGAGTTTATGCAAAAAGAACTCATGAAATAGTACAAATACAAAATTGCTTAATTCAATCAGAAATATCACAAAAAATAGCATTTAGTATTCAGAAATTTATAATAGAAAAACAAATACCAGTTTATAATGAAAGCACAAATGAAGGGCTATTCAGACATATCGTAATAAGAATAGGAGTTAGAACCCACGAAATAATGTGCGTTCTTGTTATAAATGGTAAAAAAATTCCCTATGAACAAGAGCTAGTAGAAATGCTTGTAAAGACGTATAATGTAAAAACGATTGTTAAAAATATAAACACAAAAAATACAAATGTAATTTTAGGGACAGAAAACATAATGCTTCATGGGGATGGATACATATATGATGTTTTAGGAGATTATACATTTAAAATTTCAACAATGTCCTTTTATCAAGTAAATCCTGTTCAAACAGAACTTTTATATAATGAGGCAATAGAAATGGCAAATTTGCAAAAAGATGAAATATTATTTGATTTATATTGTGGAATTGGAACAATAGGAATATTTGCAAGTAAATATGTAAAGAAGGTATATGGGATAGAAATTGTAGAAGACGCAATAAAAGATGCAAAAGAAAATGCCAAAATAAATAATGTAAATAATATAGAGTTTCTAACAGGGGATGTTGAAAAAACATTTACTTCTTTAATGGAAAAGAAACAGATATATCCAGATGTAGTTTTCGTAGATCCACCACGTAAAGGATTAGATGAAACAACAATAAAAAATATATTTGCAGTAGAACCTAAAAAAATAATTTACATAAGCTGTAATCCTGCAACTTTAGCAAGAGATTTAGCAAAGTTTGAAGAAAAATATGAAATTAAAAAAATTCAACCAGTAGATATGTTTCCATATTCAACCCACGTTGAATGTTGTGCGTTGCTATGTTTGAAATAATCTCCTAAATGCAGTAAAATCAATACTTTATAGAAAAAGTTTAAAACTAAAAAATCTTTATTATTTATCAAAAAAATTAAAAACATTAAAAAAATTTAGAAAATAAAATTAAGGTGGTAAGTGGTAGATATGTCTACCAACAGTAATATCACAAAAAATAAATTAACTATTATTACATTATTGAAAGCATTTATTAAAAATGCTTTCTTTTTTAGGGAGGGATTTTGTGAAAGAAAGTATATATAAAAAAGTAGAATAATTATAGAGATATAGACAATATAATTGCAAATATAAGTGAAGACATAATAGATACAGTTAGGGTATGTGGTGGTGCTTGGTTAAAAGGAAAAAATACAGATATAAATACAGTAGAGAATCAAGCAATAAAACTGGCTGATAATAAAAAAATTTATATCTTAAGAAAAGTAAAAGTAGTTATAAATCATTATATGAAAGTGTTTAGGCAAAGAAATCCAAAACGATATAATTTTATTAAAATGAAATATTTTGATAAAGCTACTCCGTTAGATATTGAAAAGGTTTTAAAGTACGATAGTAAACAGCAAAAGGACATATCAGATATGATAGTGTCTTTTTTTTATAGACAATTTAAAAAAGATGGAATAGGGGGTATGTAATATGTTTTGGCTAGGAATGTTAATAGGAGGAATGCTAGGAGGTACATTAGCAATAGCATTTCATTGTATGGTTATAGTAGGAAAGGAGGCAGATAGTCGTGAGTATTCTGATGAGCATACTATCAAATGATGGTTATATTATATTGAATAAATATGTGATGAAAGCATTGGGTTTACACGAGGCTATATTGTTAGGCGAATTATGTAGTGAATACATATACTGGTATAAAGAGCAAAAATTAGAAGATGGTTTCTTTTATTCTACAAGAGAAAATATAGAAAATGAAACTACATTATCTCCATTCCAACAAAGACAAGCATTAAAGAAACTAACAGAAATGAAACTTGTAGAAGTAACAGAGAAAGATATGCCTAAAAAGACTTTTTACAAAGTGAACGAAGATAAAGTGTATAAGTTTTTATTAGAAACGGACTTGCTTTTTCCAGATGTTAAAAAATTTGATGACAAGAAGTTAAATAATTTAACATCAAGTGATGAAAAAATTACACAAAAAGAGGTTAAAAAATTAGACATAAATAATAATAATATAAATAATAATAAAAACAATAATAATATCTTATCTAATCTAATCTAATCACAGAAGAAAGTAATAGTGAAGATGAGATGAGATATGAAGATATTTTTAAGAAAAATATTGAATATGATATTTTAGTACAAGATACAAAGACAAAAGAGTTAATCAAAAATATTACAGATATTGCTATTGAAACTCTAAACACTAAAAAGAAACAAATTTATATAAATAGTGAGCCAAAAGCAATAGAAGTAGTACGAAGTTAGTTGTTAAAGTTAAACCCAATTCATATACAATATATTATAAATTGCTTACAACAGAATACGAAAGATGTAAAAAGTATTAAGGCGTATATTTTGACAAGTTTATATAATGCAGTAAATACAATGAATATTGATACAACATTGCAGGTAGCAAAAATAATGAATAACTAAACCTTTACTATTTTAGAGTAGTAAAGGGTATTTTTTTAGGAGGTAAAAATTATGATATGTAAAAAAATTGATTTTATAGATGTTGAGTTAGAGGAAACAGTAAAAGGTTATTTAATAATGGCAGAAGATGAAATTATAGTGATATTTGAGGGCTATAACAAGCAAGGATTCAAAAGATTTAATAATGTAGAGGAGATTACACAAGAATTGATACATACAATGGAAAAATTAAATATAACAGAAGAGATGCTAGATGAGGAAATAAATAAATCGGAAGAATTAGAGGAAATAATGAATAGTTTATTTGAAAAAGAATAGTAGGAGGTATCAATGTATAATTCCAAAATTATTCATATAGTTGAGGAACATTTATATACCTATTATTCTACAGATTATGAAATTAGAAACATCAAAGAAAAGTATTCTGTTACAGATAAAGATATAAATTCGTGGATTAAAAGCAAAGGTAAAATCAATAGAGGTGTTGAAATAATGGCATTAAAAAATATAGAAATGGAAAATGAAATTAGCAATAAAATCAAATGGAAACTACTTATTGATAAAATACTAGAATATTATAAAAATGATGAGCCAGATAAATATTTATATATTAAATTAAGATATTTTGATAAATGTTCAACAACTAAAATAGAAACAAAAATGGCTATATGTAGAGCAACACAAGCTAGGTTAAAATCAGATATAGTGTATTACATAGCTTTGTTTGCAGTAAAAGAAGATTTAATAAAAATGCAAATTGTTTAAACATTTTGTTTAAACAAAATGTTAGAACAAAATTTGCAAAATATATGTTATAATAAGTATAGTGGAAGTTCAGAGATGATCTTCCACTAATTTTTGTGAAAAAATATCAAATCGGTTAGACTTTTATATATAGTACCTATTATAATATATATAGATACTGGTATTGAGGTCTATTCACTTTTGGGAAAGGAGGAAAAAAGTGAGTAGACTTCCATTGGGAGAATATTCTGTAAAGGAATGTTTAGCACCAGAGAATTTTATATTAAGCGATACTGTTGAAGATGTTTCTTTGACATATAAAGATCAAAACACTTCAATAGTATTTGATAATGCCTCTTTTACAAATGAAAGACAAAAGGTTGAAATAAATGTTTACAAAATAGATAAAGATGATGAAAGATTACTTGCAAATGCTGAATTTAGTTTATATGCTAAAAATGATATAACGAACTATAAAGGCGAAGTAATTATGAAAGCAAATGATTTAATAGAAATTGCAACAAGTGATGAAAAAGGGAAAGCAACTTTTAAATCTGATTTGCCTTTTTCTCAATTCTTATTAAAGGAAACAAAAGCACCAAAGGGTTATATTGCTAGTGATGAAATAATAACTATTGATGCAAAATATAAAGGGCAAGATGTAAGAATATTAAATTTAGAATATGAAATGAAAAACGAAAAAATGAAAGGACGTATTCAAGTAATAAAGACAAGCAGTGAAGATAATGAATATTCTAAACTTCCAAAAGGTAGTCCATTAGAAAATGTTGTTTTTGAAATTTATGATAGTGAAAATAATTTAGTAGATAAGATAACAACAGATAAAAATGGAAAAGCAGTTTCAAAGGAACTTGTTATTGGAAAATATACTATTAAGGAAGTGTCAAGTGCAAAATATTACTTATTAAATGAAAAAATATATGATGCAGAGATAGTAGATGATGGAACAATAGATGTAAATATTACAAATGACAATGTAGATATTAATGTAGAAATAAAAAAGGAAGGGTTTATTGAAACACAAAATAAAGATAATATTTTCTACAATTTTAGCAATATTAAAAACAATTCAAATGTTCCATTAGATAACTTCACTTGGAGAGATACATTACCAACAGAGGCTGTGAGAATAGATAAAATTTATACTGATATTTGGAATGAAGATTTGGAATATGCAGTATATTACAGAACAAACAAAACAGAAGAATATAAATTATTTAAAGATAAATTAAGTACACAAAAAATTTATGAAATAAACTTTAATGAATTAAAATTAGCTGAAGATGAATATGTAACAGAATATGAGTTTAGATTTGGAAAAGTAAAAGTAGGATTTAGAGAAGTAGAAAGTCCAATATTATATTGCAATATGCTAGATGGACTAGGAAATGGCTTTGTATTTACAAATCATACAAAAGTTTCTGGAACATATTATGATGTATATGTAGAAGATACAGATGATTGGACAACAATAACATATTTTAAAGAGATTAAATTAGAAGAAAAACTTCCAAGAACAGGTGGAACAGATTATTCAAGTTTTATAGCAACAGGAATTATAATGCTTATAAATGGAATTGGTATAGCATTAACTTTAAGAGAAAAAAAAGAGCAAGAATATTGACAATGCAGAATAATCTAATATAATAATATCAATATGAGTGAATTCATATATTTATATTGTTTAACTAAATCTGATGTATGTAGAACTATTTTAAGATAGTTTTGTATACATATTTTTTTTGTCTAAAAATGTGATACAATTTCTAAAAATAAAATGAGGATGTAATTATATAGTAGAACTTATGAAAAAAATAATATTATAGATATAAGTTGATTTTAAGTAAAAAGTATAGCAATAATATAAGATTGAAGAATTGATAAAATTAATTATAAATAAGAAAATTCACAAATGTCTTATTTTTCATTTAGCTAAATTTTGTATAAAGCTTATGCAATGCCTATCACTATAAGAATTATATAAAGGGTGAATCGTAACAAAATAATAAGTTATATTAGAAAAATGTCGAAAAATAAAATAAAATGTCGGAAATTTGTAAAAAAATGTAAAATAAAACTATGTACTAATTACTTATTTTATGATATAAAATAAATAAATATATAGGAGTTTTATAGAAAACTCAGCAATATTTTCAATACAATATAATTCTATAATTAGCCGGCAACTTCTAAATATAAATTTAAAATAATATTTAAGAAAGTGAGGATTATATGAAAAAAAGTTTAAAAATAACTAAAAGAAATTTTGCTCTTTTGTTAAAAAAATTATAAATTTAAAATAGCATTTCTTGCAAGTTCATCACAACGATTGTTAAGTTCATTGTCTGCATGACCTTTAACTTTATTAAAAGTAATGTCATGGACTTTAGTAAAATTATAAAGAGCTTCCCATAACTCTTTGTTTTTTACAGGCTTACCATCAGCAGTTTTCCAGCTTTTTTTCATCCAACCATAAATCCACCCTTGCAAAAAAGCATTTACAACATATGCACTATCACTGTATATGTTTATCTTACAAGGATATTTTATAAGTTTTAAAGCTTCAATAACAGCAGTAAGTTCCATAATATTGTTTGTTGTATTCTTGCTTCCACCACTTATTTCTTTTCTATTTTCTTTATACAATAAAACAGCACCCCATCCTCCGTGGACCAGGATTTCCAGAACATGCACCATCTGTATAAATTGTAATTTCTTCCATAATTAACCTTATTCCTCCTTAAAGTCACAAATCAGTTTGAAAAACAACTACAAAATTGTAATTATTTTTCAACATCACTTCCAATTTATTGTAAAAATCAAAACTTTATGGTATTATATCAATGAAATAAAAAATAAACAAGGATTTTACAAAGAAAAGGCTGGAAAGTTTTTGCAACATGTTTTATGTTGCAGGTAAGGAATGAGGAAAAAATGTCAACTGTTTTAGGAATTATTGCAGAATATAATCCATTTCACAATGGACACTTATATCAAATAGAAGAGGCAAAAAGAAAGACAGGAGCCCAATATGTGGTGGCGGTTATTACAGGCAACTTTACTCAAAGAGGAAACACTTCTTTAATAGATAAATGGAAAAAGGCACAAATGGCAATAGAAAATGGTGTAGACCTTGTATTAGAATTGCCAACAATATATAGTTTATCAAGTGCGGAAAATTTTGCAGAAGGTGGAATAAAAATACTAAATAATTTAAAAATAGTAGATACATTATGCTTTGGAACTGAAACAGATGATTTTGCAGCACTAAACAATATAGCAAATGTTTTGTACAATGAACCAAAACAATATAGTGCAATTTTAAGTCATGAATTAGACAGAGGACTTTCATTCCCAAAAGCCAGAGAGAATGCACTTCTTATGTATTTAAATGATATTAAACGATATGCCAATATCTTAAGTGGACCTAATAACATCTTAGCAATAGAATATTTAAAGGCACTAAAAAGACTTAAAGGTGACATGAATCCATTAATAATTCAACGTAGAAAAGTTTATTATAATGATGAAAAAATAATAGATGAATTTGCAAGCGCAACTGCAATTCGTAGACTCATAGCTACAGGGGAATTTGAAGACTTAAGAAAAGTAATGCCTAAAAATTCATATATGATGCTTAAAGAACAAATAGACAGAGGAAAATATGTTATAGATATAATAAAGTATGAAAAAGAAATTTTATATACATTAAGAAAAATGAGCATCAAAGAAATATCTGATTTACCAGATGTCTCAGAAGGATTAGAAAATTCTATAAGAAATGCAGCAAATTCATGCAATAATTTAATAGACTTTGTTAGTATGGTAAAATCCAAAAGATATACACAAACTAGAATTCAAAGAATACTATTGTACGCGCTACTTGGAATAACCAAAAAAGATATGCAAAATTCAAAAAAAGTAATACCGTATGTAAGAGTCTTAGGATTTGATTCTAAAGGCAAAGAAATGCTTTCAGATATTTGCAACATAAATCCCAAAATACAATTAGTCACTTCTGTGAAAAGATATATGGATCAAGGACCAAATAAAATATTAAGAGAGATGTTAGAAAAAGATATATTTGCAACAAATATTTATACTCTTGCTTATGAATATGATTCTACTTCAAATTTAGATTATACAAATAAAATTGTTATTAGACAATAAACTACTACAAAAACATTATATTACAACAATATTACAACAAATTAACATTTTTATAACATTTTAAAAATAATATTGAATTATAAAATTATTTCCAATATAATGTGCTTAAGTATAGCTAGAGATTATTTTAATCTATATGTGGAGGGGTAACACATGGAAGAAACATTTGCACAGTACATTCTTAATGAAGAAGATTGGATAAGAAAACTTGAAATAATGTTTTATTTGGAAAAGAAAACACGAATTTTCTTTGATAAATCTGTAGTATTTAAAACTGAAATTGCGAAAAAATTTATAGAAGACAAAGATATAGATGTTGATAAAAATTTAGTAATTACAGCTTGTCTTTTATGCAATTGTAAGAAGCCAACAGATTTCAGTGATATTGAAAAAGTAAGATCCTACGCAAAAGATGGAGCCGAATATTTAAGTACATTAGGCTTTTCAAAAAGATTTTGCAAAATATGTGAAGAGGTAAATAGGTATTCAGGGAGTAATCCGAGAGAAAAAGAAAGCGATATACTAGAACTTGTAGACCAATTTGGAGGGATGCTCCTAGATAGACCTGAAAGAACAGGATTTAAAACATATGATGCACTAGTATTACTAGAAGAAAGAAACTTAAAGGACAAATATAATAGATACCTAGAGCAATTTAAAGATTTTGTAAATAATATGCAGGAGGTATATATATAATGAACAAAGTACCAGAAAAAGCATTAGATTCATATGCTAGGGAAATAAACAAAGCTGTAGACACGAAACAAGCAATAATTGAAACAGTAAACTTTGATGAAGAATATGAAAGGGCAAAAGAAAAAGAAATCCAAAGAGAAGAAGAAAGAACTGAAGAAAAAAGCTTCGAATTTAATCCAAAAGAAATTCAAACACTAGTGGACAGAGGTGATGACTTTAGAAAAAGAATCCAATATAAGCCGGGACCATTAGAAACTTCAAAAAAAGAACAAGTAAATAAAAAAGAAGAAAACGAAAGAGGAATATAATAAAATATAACCGTCTCAGGTAAAATAAAATTTTACTATAGGCGGTTAATTTCAAATAATAGGAGAATTAACGATGAACGAAATATTTGCCGATATGCATGTGCACATAGGGAGATCAGAAAGTGGAAAACCAATAAAAATAACAGCAGCAAGAAGCTTAAATTTTGCAAACATAGCAAAAGAATGTTATGAAAGAAAAGGAATACAGGTCGTTGGAATAATAGATTGTGCATCTCCTTATGTTATAGAAGATATAGAAAACTTTCTAAAAACAGGAGAGGCATATGAAATAGAAGATGGAGGAATAATTTACAAAGATGAAGTCTGCATTTTACTTGGCAGTGAAGTAGAAACATCTGAAAAGGGGAGAAATGGCAAAAGTGGAGCTGCGCACAACATTTGCTTCTTTCCACATTTAAAAGATATAAAAGGCTTTTCACAAGAAATGAGTCATCATGTAAAAAACATAACATTAAGTACACAGCGCTCAGACTTATCAGGTTATAACTTAATTGATTTAGTAGAAAAATATAATGGCATATTGATACCAGCACACATATTTACCCCACATAAGAGTTATTATGGAAATTGTACAGATAGACTAGAGTATATATTTAAAGAGAAATTTAGTAAAATATTTGCAGTAGAACTTGGACTTAGTGCAGATACATATTTAGCAGATGAAATTTCGGAATTAGAAAGAATGACATTTGTAACAAATTCAGATGCACATTCTCTTCCTAAAATAGCAAGAGAATATAACAAAATGCAGGTAGAAAATATTTCATTTAAAGAAGTTGTAATGGCTTTAAAAAATGAAGAAGGAAGAAAGATAATTGCAAATTATGGATTAGATCCAAAACTTGGAAAATATCACAGAACATATTGCGACAACTGCAATTCTGTTATAGAAACAAAAGAACCAGTAACAATATGCCCTAAATGTGGAAGTGACAAAGTAACATTTGGAGTATTTGACAGAATAGAACTAATAAGAGATAAAAAAGAAACCAAAAGCCCAAAAACAAGACCGCCATATATTTACCAGGTTCCACTTCAATTTATTCCAGGAGTAGGAAAAAAGCAAATAGAAAAGCTTCTTGAAAAATTTGGAACTGAAATGAATATACTTCATAAACTTTCAAAAGATGATATTGAAGCAGTTGTAGGAGAAAAAATTGCAAGAAAAATAGAAGAAGCAAGAAATGGAAAAGCTAAAATTGAATCTGGCGGTGGAGGAAATTATGGCAGAATAAAATAATAAGTTGGAAATTATAATTTTATTCAAACTTAGTTTAATACACTTTAATGAGAGGAATGAAATAAGAAATGAGTGAAGCAATAAGCTATGAACTACTACATATATGCAAACAAACAGGAGCAAGAAGGGGAGTAATACACACTCCTCACGGAGATATACAAACTCCAATATTTATGCCAGTTGGAACGCAGGCAAGCGTAAAATCTATGAGTCCAGAAGAACTAAAAAATGATGTAGAAGCTCAAATAATATTATCAAACACATATCATTTATACTTAAGACCAGGTAGTAAAATTGTAAGAGAAGCTGGGGGACTTCACAAATTCATGAATTGGGATAGACCAATTCTAACAGATTGTGGAGGATTTCAAGTATTTAGCCTTAGAGACTTACGTACAATTTCTGAGGAAGGAGTAGAATTTAGATCTCATTTAGATGGCAGTAAACATAAATTTACACCTGAAAAAGTAATGGAAATAGAAGAAGACCTTGGTGCAGATATTATAATGGCATTTGACGAATGTTGCCAATATCCATCAACATACGAATACACAAAAGACTCTATGGAAAGAACAACAAGATGGGCTAAACGCTGTAAGGAAGCTCATTCAACAACAGATACACAAGCTCTGTTTGGAATTATTCAAGGTGGATTTTATGAAGATTTGAGAAAAAAAAGCGCAGAAGATTTAATCTCACTTGATTTTCCGGGATATGCAATAGGTGGAATAAGTGTAGGAGAGCCAAAAGGAGAATTCTTAAAGATGCTTTATTATACAGCTCCACTTATGCCAGAGAATAAACCTCGTTATCTAATGGGAGTTGGTTCACCAGACTACCTAATAGAAGCGGCAAAAGCAGGAATTGATATGTGTGACTGTGTTCTTCCTACACGAATTGCAAGAAATGGAACAGCAATGACATCACATGGAAAAGTTGTTGTAAGAAATGCAACTTATGAAAGAGATTTTTCGCCACTAGATGATGAGTGTGACTGTTACACTTGCAGAAATTATACAAAAGCATATATAAGACATTTAGTAAAAGCAAATGAAATCTTAGGAATAAGATTACTTTCACTTCATAACTTAAGATTCTTGACGAAACTTATGGAAAGAGTTAGAATAGAAATAGAAAATGATAATTTAGAAACATTTTCAAAAGAATTTTATAAAAAATATTATGGAACAGAAAATCCACAATAAAAATAGCACAAAAGCTAAGGCTCAGGAGGAGATAAATGGAGATAATTGGAACTAATAAATCAGTAAAAGAAACTAAAACAAAAAAGATAATGTTCTGGATAGGAATAACAGTAGCTATTCTTTTCGTTGTAAGTGTCATATTATTTGTTGCACTTTACTACTTAAATAAAAATTTATTTAAACTAAAAATTAATGGAGAAAGAGTATCTGAAATAAGTAGTGATTTAATTATGTATAAAGGAGATACAATATATGTTTCACTTAAAGACATAGCACCTTTAATAGGTTATACATATTATCAAGGTGGATACAAAGAGTATTCAGAAGATACAGACAAATGTTATTTACAATGTGATAATGAAATATGTACATTTGAAGAAAACACAAATACAATTTATAAAACCCCAGCAGGAGAAGTAGATTATCAATATTACACAATAGATAAACCAGTTGTAATGTCTAATAATAAATTATATATATCTTCAGAAGGATTAAAACTTGCTTGTAATATAACATTTAGTAGAAATACAGAAATAAATACAATATACATAAATACACTTCAATATTATGTTAATTATTACAAAAAAGATAATGTATATACACAAGCATCAATGAGCTTTAATAATCAAAAAGCATTATTATATGGAATGATTGTAACTCAAAGTATTGAAAACACGGAAAAAAATACTTCTGGACTTACAAATTACTATGGAATTTCTGACATAGATGGCAATGAAATCGTAGGAAAAAAATATACAAGTATTGAATTCATAGAAAGTACTCAAGAATTTATTGTCCAAACTACGGAAAATAAGGTGGGAATTGTCACATCAAATGGAATAACAAAAGTGCAGCCTCAATACGATAGTTTAAAACAAATAGATAAAGACTTAAATTTATATTTAGCAACAAGCAATGGAAAACAAGGGGTTATAGAAAAAAATGGAAGAATCTTGATATACCTTGAATATGACAAAATTGGAATAGATACAAAGGCATTTGAAGGAAACAACATAAAGAATCCATATCTATTATTTAATAATGCTATCCCAGTAGAACAAAATGGTAAATGGGGAATGTATGATAAAAGAGGGAATTTAATTCTTCCATTAGAATATGATGGAATTGGATGTGAATTAAAAAATAATAAATCAGGTAGCATAGCCGTAGTGCCCACAATAAGAGCAATAGTTGTTTCTAAAAATATTACAATAGAAAAAAATAGGGAAATACCAGTATATGGGCTAGTAAATTATCTAGGAAGAGAACTTGTGCCTACAGGACTTGCAACAATTTATGTTACTGTAGCAGATGGAAGAAGTAAATATACAATGGTTGACTATAATTCAAAAGCAGAATATGATGTAATAGAATATATGAATCACTATGTTAATTTAGATGCATTAAATGACGAAGACGGTACTAACGCAATAAACAACAATACAACAACTAATACAACTACCAATACACCTAATACGAACGAAATAACAAATGAAATAACAAATACAACAACTTAAAACAAGAAAGGAGTAGATGCTAATTTTTTTATAGCATCAAACAAGTAAATGACATTAGTAGAAGACTTAAAATGGAGAGGACTTATAAAAGACATATCAAGTCCAGATTTAGAAGAAAAATTAAACAAAGGAGGACTTACATTTTATATAGGGACAGACCCAACAGCAGATAGTTTGCATGTAGGACACTTATCAAGCTTTTTAATTTCAAAAAGATTAAAAGATGCAGGACATTATCCAATACTTCTTGTGGGAGGAGGAACAGGATTAATAGGAGACCCAAGACCTACAACAGAAAGAGCAATGGCATCAAAAGAAACTGTTGCAAAAAATTTTAAAAGCTTAAAAGAACAAGTAGAAAAAATATTTGGCTTCGAAGTAGTAAATAATAATGATTGGTATAAAGACATAAATATAATTGACTTTTTAAGAGATTATGGAAAATATTTTAATGTAAATTATATGCTAGATAAAGACATAATAAGAAGAAGACTAGATACAGGAATTACATATACAGAATTTTCATACATGGTTTTACAGGCATTAGATTTCAAATATTTACATGAACATAAAGGTGTTGACCTTCAGTGTGCAGGATCTGACCAATGGGGTAATATTACAGCAGGAATAGATTTAATTAGAAAGTCTACGGGAGATGAAGTATATGGATTTACAATGCCACTTGTTACAGACTCGCAAGGTAAAAAGTTTGGAAAAAGCGAAGGCAATGCACTATGGCTAGACAAAGAAAAAACATCAAGTTATAAATTATATCAATTCTTCTTAAATGTTGAAGATTCTATGGTTATAGATTATTTAAAAATTTATACATTTTTATCAAGAGAAGAAATTGAAGAACTTGAAGCAAAAAACAATGAACATCCAGAACTACGTGAGGCACACAAGGCTTTAGCCCGCGAAATAATTACATTTCTACACGGAAAAGAAGAATATGAAAAAGCAGTTAGCCTTACACAACATTTATTCAATAACCAATTTAAAGATTTATCGAAAAAAGACATAGAAGATTTATTTGAAGGTGAAGAAATAAAGGAAATTAGCGAGAATCAAAATATAATAGACTTAGTTACAAATATTGGAGCTGCATCTAGTAAAAGAGAAGCAAGAGAATTTATTACAAATGGCGCTATATCTATAAATGGAGAAAAAATTACAGATACAAACTTTATTATTGATTCTTCATTGTTTATTGAAAATACATACATAATAGTAAAAAGAGGAAAGAAAAATAATTATATTGGAAAAAGGAGATAATCATTACCTCCTTTTTTAAAGAAACATTTATTTATGGAAAGGAAAACTATGCAAGAATTCGATTGGAAAAACAATGTTGATAATAAAGAAGAAAAACAAAAACTTGCACAAAGGGTGGCAAAAAGAGTAAAAAATGGTGATGTAATTGGATTTGGTTCAGGAAGCACTTCATATTTAACCATTTTAGAAATTGCTAAAAAGGTTAAACAAGAAAATATGAAAATAAAAGCTATTCCAACTTCAAATATAATAGAAAACTTATGTAAAGAATTAAATATACCAACTACAACATTAGAAAAAGAAAAGCCAATATGGTGCTTTGATGGAGCAGATGAAATAGATCCTCATAATTGGCTTTTAAAAGGAATGGGTGCTGCTCTATATAGAGAGAAATTGAATATAAAAAGTTCAGGTGAAAATTATATTTTAGTAGATAATTCAAAATTTGTAAAAAGACTTGGAGAAAAACATCCAGTTCCAATAGAATGCAAAATTGAAAAAGTAAATGATGCAATAAAGGCAATAAAAAGCATTGGTGCGACGAATGCAGAAATCAGAAAAAGCAATACAAATGATGGATATTTAATTACTGACAACGGTAATTATATTATACATGCATGGTTTGATAACATTAAGCCAACTCTTGAACAAGATTTACTAAAAATAGAAGGAGTATTAGAAAGTGGATTATTTATAGGATATGATATTATAGTTGTAAATTAAAGCAGATATATAGTATTCTATTATAGAAAATAAATAGAAAGAAGAGATGAAAATGAAGGTACTTGCAATAGGAGACTTAGTTGGAGAAAGTGGAGTTAGAAAATTAAAAGACACATTGCAAAAAATAAAAGAAGAAATGAAAATAGATTTCACAATAGTAAATGCAGAAAATTCAGCAGGAGGAATGGGAATTACAAATGCAATATTTAATGACTTAAAAAAACTTAAAGTTGACGCAATAACAATGGGAAATCACACTTGGGGTAAAAAAGACATTTTCCAATTTATAGATGATGATCTAATAAATAGGCCAGCAAATTATTCAAGAGGAGTAGTAGGGAAAGGATATCATATATATAACTTAAAAGATAAAAAAATTGCAGTGATAAATTTAATTGGAAGAACAGATATGGGGGTTCAATCTGATAATCCATTTACATGTATAGATGATATTTTAAAAGAAATAAAAGGAAAATCAGACATCATAATAGTGGATTTCCACGCAGAAGCAACAGCAGAAAAAATAGCAATGAAATATTACTTAGATGGCAGAGTAAATTTTTTATTTGGAACGCATACACATGTGCAAACAGCAGATGAAGAAATAACAGATAAAAAAATGGCATACATATCAGACCTTGGAATGACAGGACCAATAAATTCAGTAATAGGAATGGATATTAATGCATCTATAAAAAGATTTTTAACATCTCTTCCAGAAAGATATAAATTAGCAGATGGACCATGCATGTTAAATGGTTGTGTAGTTGAAATAAATGACGATAATTGTCAAGTATTATCTATAAATAGAATTTATATAAAATAATTGCCGAAAACTAATAAAAAAGCTCGAAAACTTTTCCATTTTTTTCCAGAAAATCACTAGACAAAAGCATGATTTTGTAATATAAATATACTTGTAATTCAAATAAAAATAAAATTATAGGAGGCAAAAAATGGAAGTTTTAAAAATCTCATCCAAATCAAATCCAAACTCAGTAGCTGGAGCTATTGCAGGATTGGTAAAAGAAGAAAACAAAGCAGAAATGCAAGCAATTGGGGCAGGAGCTCTAAATCAAGCAGTAAAGGCAGTAGCAATAGCAAGAGGATTCGTTGCACCATCTGGGGTAGATTTAGTATGCATACCAGCATTTGCAGAAGTTGAAGTGGAAGGAGAAGATCGCACAGGTATTAGAATTATTGTAGAGTCAAGAAAATAAAATTTAATATTCAAAAAAATTGAAATCAATAGTGTTACTTCAAAAATGATCATATCATTTTTGAAGTAACTTTTAAAAAAATGCAGCCATGAAGGCATGACATGTCGATTAAACTATTATCATCACACATTTAAATCTTAAAATTTCCAATAAAAACTTGAAAAAAAATCAAATATCTTATATTATAATAAAGGTAAAAATAAAAGGAGATTATAAAATGAAATCAAATTTCTTTAAATATATCTTTATTTTATTTGTTGTAGGAATTATTATTTTTGCAATATATAAAATTTATTTCAATAAAGAAAAGGAAGAAAATGTTGAAGCACAAAATGAAGTTCAAGTAGAAACAGAACAAATAAAAGCCTTACGATTTGGAATTTCAAATTTTGATACAATAAATCCACTTCTAAGTAATAACAAAGAAGTTTTAAATGTGGACAAGCTTATATTTGAACCTTTACTTTCAATAACAGAGGATTATCAATTGCAATTATGTCTTGCTACAGAAGTCTCAAAAACATCACCTACAACATATGTAGTAAAAATAGACAACAATAAAAAGTGGTCAGATGGTTCACTTTTTATAGCAAAGGATATACAATTTACAATAGACAGACTAAAAGAAGGAAAATCTATATATTCATATAATGTAGAAAAAGTAACAAGTGTAGAGATTTTGGATTCAAATACAGTAAAAATAACATTAGTTGAGGAAGTTCCTTTTTTTGAATACAATTTAACATTTCCAATAATGCCAAATAATTATTACCTAGGAGAAGATTTTAACACATCAACAAAAACACCAATTGGAACTGGAATGTTTAAAATTTCATCAATTACATCATCAGACATTACATTAGAAAAAAATTCAAATTGGTGGAATAAAAAGAATATAAATCCAAAAATAGAAACAATATCAATAAAACTTTATTCTCAAATAGGAGAAGTATATAATGGATTTAAGCTTGGAAACATTGATATATTTACAAGCTCAAATTTAAATTTAGAGCAATATGTTGGAACAATAGGATACATAAAGACAGAATTCAAAGGAAGACAGTTTGACTATTTAGCATTTAACTGTCAAGATAATGTTGTGCAAAATGTAGAAGTAAGGAAAGCAATTTATGCTGCAATAGACAAAGCAAATATTATATCTAGTGTATATAACAACCAATATTATTTAACAGATTTTCCCTTAGACTATGGAAATTACTTAAACACAAAAGAAGAAGACAATTCAAACTATAACACAGAAAATGCAAAAAAAATCTTAACATCAACAGGTTGGGAATATAAATATAATCGTTGGCAAAAGAAACAAAACAATAAAAATGTAAGGTTAAATATTACACTAAGCGTAAATTCATCAAATGCCCAAAGGGTGGCAGTGGCAGAAAACATAAAAGCTCAATTAGAACAAATAGGAATAAAAGTAACAATAAACAAATTATCAGATTCTGCTTATAAAAATGCAATAGACAATAAAAGTTATCAAGTAATTCTAACTGGAGTACTTAATTCATATAGTCCAAACTTGGAAACGTTTTTTGGAAATAATAATTTACAGAATTATTCAAACGAAGAAGTAAATACGCTTTTACAAGAGGTAAAAACAATTTCAGATTCAAATACATTAAAAGAAAAGTATAAAAAAATAGAAGAAATCTTTGAACAAGATAGACCTTTTATAGGTTTATATAGAAACAAACAAACAATAATACAAAGTCAAAATTTGTCAGGAGAGGTCAAAGGAAACAACTATTTTAGCTATTATAATCTGGCTGACTGGAAAAGATTTTAAAAAAGTAAAAAAACACTTGACAAAATTTTAATTTAATATATAATAATTACAAACGAATGTTTGAACGAACGAATGGTATAAAAATAGGAGGAAATAAAATATGGACAAACCAAAAAATTCAGAAAAAATGAAAGCATTAGAGGCAGCTTTAGGTCAAATAGAAAAGCAATTTGGAAAAGGCTCTGTTATGAAACTCGGAGAATATCAAGCAATGAGCGTTGAAGCAATACCAACAGGAGCTTTAAGCCTAGATATAGCACTTGGAATTGGAGGAATTCCTAGAGGAAGAATAATAGAAATATATGGACCAGAATCTTCAGGAAAAACAACACTCGCCCTTCATATGATTGCCGAGGCTCAAAAACTCGGTGGAGAAGGAGCATTTATAGATGCAGAACATGCATTAGATCCAGTATATGCAAAACACCTTGGAGTAGACATAGACAATTTAATTGTATCTCAACCAGACACAGGAGAACAAGCACTTGAAATAGCAGAAGCACTTGTTAGAAGTGGAGCAATAGATGTTATTGTTATAGACTCTGTTGCAGCACTAGTACCAAAAGCAGAAATAGATGGAGATATGGGAGATTCACATATTGGTCTACAAGCAAGACTTATGTCTCAAGCATTAAGAAAGTTAGCAGGAGCTATAAACAAATCTAAATGTGTTATAGTATTTATTAATCAATTACGTGAAAAAGTAGGAGTTATGTTTGGTAACCCAGAAACAACTGCAGGTGGTAGAGCATTAAAGTATTATGCATCAGTTCGTTTGGATATTAGAAAAGTAGAAAATATAAAACAAGATGGTGAAGTTATAGGAAATAGAGCAAGGGTAAAAGTAGTTAAAAATAAAGTTGCTCCACCATTTAGAGAGGCAGAATTTGACATTGTATATGGAAAAGGAATTTCAAAAGAAGGAAATCTTGTAGACATAGCAGTTAACCTAGATATAATAGAAAAGAGCGGTTCATGGTTTAGCTATAGTGGTGAAAGAATTGGACAAGGCAGAGAAAATGTTAAAAAATATTTAGCAGATAATCCAGAAATTGCAAAAGAAATTGAAGAAAAAATTAGAGAGAACTTTAACGAAGCATTTGAAAAAAGCCTTGGAGATAATGAACAAATTAGCTCAAAAGAAAACTCAGACGAAGAGCTAGAAGGATAATAAAATAAGTTAATATTCTACATCGATGGAAATCTATATAACAAAGCAAGTTATATAGATTTTATAGTTCTAAACAATTACATGTATTACATTTAGCTGTAAAACATTAGAGCAAACTCTTGCATTCTAAAAAAAATGTGGTATAATAAACAAGCTAATAAGGGAGCAAGTAAAAAGGAGTAGATAAAAAATGAGTATTAAAGTTGAAAAAACAGATAAAAACAACGAACTAAAATTAACCTTTAGTGTAGAAGCAGAAAAATTTGATGAAGCAATTCAAAAAGTATATGCCAAAAGTGCAAACTATTTTACAATACCAGGATTTAGAAGAGGAAAAGCACCATATAAAATAGTAGAAAAACAATATGGAGCACAAATTTTTTATGAAGATGCATTTAATGAAGTAGTTCCATCAATTTACGAAAAAGAACTTAAAGATAATAACATTGATGCTGTAAGCAGACCACAAATAGACATTATTCAAATGGAAAAAGGAAAGGACCTAAAATTTACAGCAGTTGTTCAAGTAAAGCCAGAAGTTAAACTTGGAAAATACAAAGGAATAGAACTTAAAAAAATAGAATATAAAGTTGAAGAAAAAGATATTGACCATGAAATTGGTCATATGCAAGAAAAAAATGCGAGACTTGTAAATGTTGAAGGCAGACCAGTAGAAAAAGACGATACAGTTATTATAGACTTTGAAGGCTTTGTAGATGGAAAAGCATTTGAAGGTGGAAAAGCTGAAAATCATGAATTAGTAATTGGAAGCAACACATTTATATCAGGTTTTGAAGACCAAATTATTGGTATGAAAATTGATGAAGAAAAAGATATAAATGTAACATTCCCAAAAGAGTATTTCTCAAAAGAATTAGCAGGAAAGCAAGCTACATTTAAAGTAAAGTTACATGAAATTAAGAAAAAAGAATTGCCAAAAGTAGATGATGAATTTGCAAAAGATGTTAGCGAATTTAATACATTAAAAGAGCTTAAAGATTCTATAAAAGATAAATTGGAAGAAGAAAACGCAAATAAAGCAAAATATGAAACAGAAGAAGCAGCAATAAAAGCAGTTTGCGACAGCACAGAAATAGATATTCCATCAGGAATGATAGAAACAGAAACAGACAATATGATTAGAGATATAGAACAACGTTTACAATATCAAGGATTAAATTTTGCACAATATCTTCAATTAATGAACAAAACGGAAGCAGACATGAGAAAAGAAATGGAAGAACAAGCTAAAACTCAAGTTAAAACAAAATTAGTCCTAGAGGCAATAGTTATAGCAGAAAAAATTGAAGCAACAGATAACGAAGTAAAAGCTAAAATTAAAGAAATGGCTGAGAGCTATGGTAGAGACGAAAAAGAACTTTTAGAAAATGAAAGCTTAAAATTATATGTACAAGAAAATGTAAAGACAGAAAAAGCAGTTAAATTTATAGTAGATAATGCAAAGATAACAAAATAGGTATAATAGAAATATAAGGGGAAAGTTAGGGGTGAATTCAAATTTTAAAAAACAGATTTACCACTAACTTTTACACTTTTATATAATTTTTTTATAAAATAGGAGGTATAGTATGGAAAATTTAGAAAAAAATAGTTTAGTTCCTTATGTAATCGAACAAACAGCAAAAGGGGAAAGATCTTATGATATTTTCTCAAGATTATTAAAAGATAGAATTATATTTATGGGAGAAGATGTTAACCCAACAACGGCAAGCCTAGTAATTGCACAATTATTATTTCTAGAGTCAGAAGATCCAGATAAGGAAATATCTTTATATATAAATAGTCCAGGAGGCTCTATTTCAGATGGAATGGGAATAGTAGATACAATGAATTATATAAAATGCCCAGTTTCTACAATATGTGTAGGAATGGCAGCTAGTATGGGAGCAGTGCTTCTTGCAGCAGGTGAAAAAGGAAGAAGATTTGCAACACCAAATGCAGAAATACTAATTCACCAACCACTAATTGGTGGTCAAGGTGGAGGACTTTCTGGTCAAGCAACAGAAATTAAAATCCATGCAGATCACATGATAAAAACAAGAGAAAAATTAACGAAATTCTTAAGTGAAAGAACAGGTCAAACAATAGAAACAATCCAAAAAGATACTGAAAGAGACAACTACATGACAGCAGAAGAAGCATTAAAATATGGTTTAATAGATGGAATTATGGAGAAAAGACCATAATTTTGTTAAAGATTTTATATAATATTTAATTTTGGAGAAATCTTATATTGTATAAAAGAATAAATCGTAAATAAATAGAAACAATAATAAAACCAAAGAATACAATATAAAAAAGGAGAAAAAATGGTAAAAGGAGAAAGAAATATAAGATGTTCATTTTGTGGGAAAACACAAGATGCTGTAGAGAGAATAATTGCAGGACCAGGAGTCTTTATTTGTAACGAATGTATAAAAGTATGTTCAGATATCTTGGAAGGAGAAAATTATGATGATGAAGATGAATTTACTTATACATTAAATAAGGAAAAAGCAAAATTGCCTAGTCCAGCAGAAATAAAATCTGTATTAGATAGTTATGTTATAGGACAGGAAGAAGCTAAAAAGACCCTTGCAGTTGCAGTTTATAACCATTATAAGCGCATAAATCATCCACAAGAGGGAAAAGATGATGTGGAAATTGGAAAAAGCAATGTTTTGCTATTAGGTCCTACTGGATGTGGAAAAACACTTCTTGCACAAACACTTGCAAGGATTCTAAAAGTACCATTTGCAATAGCAGATGCAACAACACTTACAGAAGCAGGCTATGTTGGGGAAGATGTTGAAAACATTCTATTAAAACTTATTCAAAATGCAGATTATGACATAGAAAAAGCAGAAAAAGGAATAATTTATATAGATGAAATAGATAAAATAACAAGAAAATCAGAAAATCCATCTATTACTAGAGATGTAAGTGGAGAAGGTGTTCAACAAGCATTATTAAAAATAATAGAAGGGACAATAGCATCTGTTCCACCACAAGGAGGAAGGAAACATCCTCAGCAAGAAATGATACAAATAAATACAGAAAATATATTATTTATTTGCGGAGGTGCTTTTGAAGGACTAGATAAAATAATAAATGAACGTATAGAAAAGAAAAGCATTGGATTTGGTGCAAATGTTCAAAGTAAAAAAGAGATAGATAAATACAAAGTATATGAACAATTACTACCACAAGATTTATTAAAATTTGGACTTATTCCAGAATTTGTTGGAAGGCTTCCAATAGTTGCAACTCTCCGCGAACTAGACAAAAATGCTTTAATAGACATAGTAACAAAACCGAAAAATGCAATAATAAAGCAATATAAAAAATTATTAGAATTAGATGGCGTAGAACTTGAATTTGAACAAGAATCATTAGAAGCTATTGTAGATAAGGCAATAGAAAGAAAAACAGGGGCAAGAGGATTACGATCAATAATAGAGGAAATAATGAGAGACATCATGTTTGATATACCATCAAATCCTAAAATTGAAAAATGTATTGTTACAAAGGAAACTGTTGTTGATGGAAAACCACCAAAACTTATAATAAACGAGAATAAAGCTGTTTCTAAAAATCAGACAAAGCCACAAAGAAAAACAACAAATACAAAGACTGAAACAGCATAATATGTAAAAACAGGAAATTTCCACTAAAGAAATTTTCTGTTTTTTGTTAATATAAAGTTCTAAAAATTCTTAACAAAAATAAAATATACAAAAGATAAAAAGGGGAAAAAGTTGAAAAATTTAATTCTTTTACAACCTAATTTGTGTCTTTAGAAAGGAATAACAAAAACTATGGAAAATATAAACAATGAAGAGACAAGTAAAAAACTTTTAAGAATTTTTAAAGGAAGTGTAATATCAATTGTAGTAACAATAATTTCACTAATAATTCTTGCTGCAATCTTAACATATACCAATTTGAAGGAAGATACGATTAAGCCAGTAATAATAATTATAAGTGCAATAAGTATTCTAATTGGAAGCAGTATTACTACTCTAAGAATGAAGAAAAATGGACTAATAAGTGGGGCTCTAATCGGGGCAATTTACATAATGATAATCTATATTTTTTCAAGTATTATGAATGCAAATTTTAGTTTAAACATAAGCTCAATTATAATGCTTATATGCTCAATATTGGCAGGAATGCTAGGCGGCATAATTGGAATAAATTTAAAATAAATGGAATTTATTATTAAACAATTATCTAGTAACGAAAATTCAACCAATTTACAAAAAAAGGTTGAATTTTTTTTTATTTTAATATAAAATGTAACGGTAATGGAAATAATAAAAGTCATTAAATCACAAGAAAATTTTAGGAGGAAAAAATGAAATTACAAAAAGCTTTAAAATTAATACTTATGATATCAGTCATTGTTTTGATATCTATAATATCTTTTGTTGGGATATATGTGCAAAAACAAAATAGAATGGAAAATATACTAAAAGAATATAAACTTGCTAAAAATTTAAGTGGTTACAGAATGATAGAATTAAAAGTAAGTGATGAAACAGAGAATTCTGCAGCAGATGAAAGCGAACTATCATCAGAAGAAACAAATGAGAGTTCATCGACAAATTCAATAAATGAAGTTACATCATCAGAGGAACAAACATCAAATTCAGAAAATATTGTAGAAACCTCAGAAAACATTTCAAAAGATACTTTAAACAAAGAAAATTACAAGAAATCTAAAGAAATAATTGCCAAAAGGCTTGAAGGAATTGGAGTAGATAGCTTCACAATAAGGGAAAATTCAGAAAATGGAGACATCATTATAGAACTTCCAGAAGACAATAATACAGACAGAATAGCTGGAGAATTAAACCTAGATGGAAAATTTGAAATAATAGACAATGATACATCAGAAGTTTTAATGACAAATAATGACATAAAAAGTGCAAAGGCTGGCTATGGAAGAAATTCATCTGGAAATACAGTAATATTTATGAATATAGAATTCAACAAAGAAGGAAAGGAAAAATTTAGAAATATAACAAACACTTATGTAAAATCAACATCAAATGACAATGCAGAGGACAAAAATGAAACTACCAATGCAACAACTAATGAAACAGCAGACGAGACATCAAAAGATAATACATCTAGTGAAACAACAACTAAAGAAGTTGCTATAAAATTGGATGATGCTACACTACTTACGACACATTTTGATGAAGAAGTTACAAATGGAATATTGCAGTTATCATTTGGATCATCTAGCAGTTCAACAGATGATGAAATGATAAAAAGTTATAACGAAGCATTGAGCTTAGCATCTATACTTAATGCAGGAAAATTACCATTAAAATATGAAGTTAAACAAAATAAATATATAAAAACAGACATTACAGTAGAACAAATAAAAATTACTATAATAATTGGTATTGTAGTATTTGCTGTTGCTTCACTTTATGCTATATTTAAATACAAAGCAAAAGGCATATTAACAACTATTTCTCTTATTGGATATGTAGCAGTACTTTTAATAGCCTTAAGATATTTTAATGTAGAAATTTCAGTTGGTGGAATCGCAACAATTCTATTTAGCACAGCTATTAGTTATATAATTTCAATATATATTTTGAAAAGCAAAAATATTGCAAAAGCAGTAGGAAAATCGTTTGTTACATTAATTCCAACCATAATACTTGCAATAGTGCTAACATTTGCAAATATTCCAATAGGAGCAGTATTATTTTGGGGAGTAACACTTGCGCTTCTATATCATATTAGTGTAACGAATTTAATGCTAAATTAGGGAGGTTTTTACATGAAAAGGAAATTAGTAATAGGTTTAATATGTACTTTAATAGTTGTTATTGGAATATTTGGAACAGCATTCTATAGATTAAACTTCAAATTACTTTATAAAGCACATAAACAAGTAGATGTATCAATTGGAAAAGAATTTGATAATAAAGATATAATAGCTATAACAAAAGAAGTAGTTGGAAACAAAAAAGTTGTAGTTCAAAAACTAGAAGTATTTGAAGATATGGCATCAATCAGTGTAGAAGATATTTCAGACGAAGAAATAGAAAGTTTAAACGCAAAGTTAAATGAAAAATACGAAATAGAAAATACAACAGATGATATTAAAGTAACATCAATTCCAAAGGTTACATTCACAGACTATATTAAACCATATATAAAACCACTTATAATATCATTAACATTGCTTGTTTTATACGTATTGATAAGTGTTTGGATAGATAGAAGAATAAACAAAAATGGGCATTAAAAAATAATGCCTATTTTATTGTATTTATAAATAAATTATGATAAAATAATAGTGCTTTAAAAATATGTAAGGGGGAATGAAAATGGGAGAAAGAACATTTTATGTAACAACACCTATATACTATCCAAGTGGAAAATTTCATATTGGGACAGCATATTCAACGGTGCTTGCAGATACTATGAAAAGATATAAACAAGAAAGAGGATTCGATTCTTACATGTTAACAGGACTTGATGAACATGGACAAAAAGTTCAAGAAGTAGCCAGAAAAAATGGAAAAACACCACAAGAACATGTAGATGAAATGGCAGAAATGGCAAAAAAACTATGGGAAAAAATGGATATCCATTATGACGATTTTATTCGTACTACAGAAGAAAGACATACAAAAGTTGTTGCAGATATTTTTGATAGATTAATGGAGCAAGGAGATATATATCTTGGAGAATACGAAGGATGGTATTGCACGCCTTGCGAAACTTTCTTTACAGAAACACAACTTGTAGATGGAAAATGCCCAGACTGTGGTAGAGAAGTTAAAAAGATGAAAGAAGAATCATATTTCTTTAATATGAAGAAATACCAAAAAAAGATTGAAGAATTTTATGAGCAGAATCCAGATTTTATTGCCCCAGAATCTAGAAAAAATGAACTTATTAATAATTTTATAAAACCAGGACTAGAAGATCTATGCGTAAGTAGAACGAGTTTTGACTGGGGGATTCCTGTAAAGAAAAACCCAAAACATGTTATATATGTATGGCTTGATGCATTAACAAATTACATTACAGCACTTGGATATGGCAGTGAAGATGATTCAAAATTTAAAAAATACTGGCCAGCAGATGTTCATATAGTAGGAAAAGATATTATCCGTTTTCATGGTATATATTGGCCAATATTTTTGATGGCACTTGGTCTTCCAACACCTAAAAAATTATATGCACATGGTTGGATAATGATGAAAGATGGGAAAATGTCAAAATCTAAGGGAAATGTTGTTTATCCAGAACTTTTAATAGACAGATATGGACTAGATGCAACAAAATATTTCCTACTTAAAGAATTACAATATGGACAAGATGGGGTATTTACACCAGAGGGATTTGTTGAACGATACAATATAGATCTTTGTAACGATTTAGGAAATTTACTTAATAGAACAATAGGAATGATGAATAAATATTTTAGTGGAGAAGTCTCAGAACTTCCAACAGTAAAAAATGAGCAGGATGAAGAATTAGAAAACTTTGTAGAAGGATGCGTAAAGGCAATAGAATCAGAAATGGATTCAATACATGTTGCAAATGCACTATCAGAAATTTGGAAAATAATTGCAAGAAGCAACAAATATATAGATGAAACAGCACCATGGATGCTTGCAAAATCAGAAAATGAAGAAGACAAAGAAAAATTAAAAGCAGCAATGTATCACCTAATAGAAAATCTTAGAATTATAGCAATTTTGATAAGACCATTTATGGCAGAAACATCACAAAAAATGTTACAACAATTAGGAATTTCAAATAAAGAATTAATAACTTGGGATAGCATAAAAAATTACAAAACATTATTAAAAGATATAAAAGTAATAGAAAAAGGTGAACCTTTATTTATGAGACTAGATATTGAAGAAGAAGTTAATTTCATAAAAGAAGGAATGAAGAATTAAAGTCTAAAAATTAAATTAAAAATGAGGTAAAAAATGGATAGAGAACACAGAGAATACTGTATAAAACTTGGAAACCCATATTATAAAAGTGAAGAATCAAAAGATGAAGATATGGAAAATAATTTATGGGGCGATCCTAATATTAATAAGTACAATTCAAATAATAATGATAATTTTTGGCTAAATAATAACAAGAAGTTCACAAACTAAACACAAAAATCTTTTATAATCACAATGAAAAAATAAAATAAGGAGTAATTATGAATGATATTTGTATTTTAGTTGCTGATGATGAATCACGCATGAGAAAATTAGTAAAAGACTTTCTTACACAAAAAGGCTACAAAGTATTAGAAGCTGTGGATGGAGAAGACGCTATAAAAGTATTTACAGAAAATGAAAATAAAATAAATTTAATATTACTAGATGTTATGATGCCAAAATTAGATGGATGGTCTGTGTTACGTCAAATTCGCCAAACATCAAAAGTTCCAATTATCATGCTTACAGCAAGAGGAGAAGAACAAGATGAATTGTTTGGATTTGAACTTGGCGTTGATGAATATATTTCAAAACCATTTAGTCCAAAAATACTAGTGGCAAGAGTAGAAGCAATATTAAATCGTACAAAACCAAAAGAACATGATATTAAAGAATATGGAGGAATTACAATAGATAGTGACGGAAGAACTGTTAAAGTCGACGGAAAAGAAATAGATTTAAGCCTTAGAGAATACGAATTTCTAAAATATCTTATAGATAACAATGGAATAGCATTATCTAGAGACAAAATATTAAATAATGTTTGGAACTATGATTATTATGGAGATTCGAGAACAATAGATAGCCATATTAAAAAAATTCGTCACAAACTTGGTAAGAAAGGAAAATATATAGAAACAATCAGAGGAGTAGGCTATAAATTTGAAGTTAAGTAAATTGTTATATTTCGGTTGAAAAATGTTATTTCAACCGAATTTATTTAGAAAGGAAATATATGAACTGTATAAAAGAAAAATTAAAATCAGTTAGAGTTAGATTATTCATTTCTCTATGTGTAGTTGTTGCAATAATTGTTTTATTTCTAATAATAATAAACAATGTTGTTTTAGAAAGTTTTTATCTATATTCAAAAATAAAAAATGTGAGAACTGCATATGAAAAAATAAACGAAATTTATAATACAGCAGAACAAGACGGATTAGAAATAGGTATTATTGAAGAAGAGATAGACAAAATTGCTATTAAAAATGACTTTGAAATTATTATTATGAATAATAATGATGATGTTTTATATAGTTCAGACAAGAATTTTACAGCATCAGTAGATAGAATAAAACAAATGATAGCAAATAACATAGCAGGACAAAATTTACCTTCTTCAGATAACGGAAATATTGATCTTTTTAGAAATAACAACCATATAATTTATGAAAGCCCTAAAGTTACAATAAGAAGAATATTAGACGAAAAAAATAGTATGAATTATATATTTTTATCAGCATCTTTAGATAATGGAAATTTGCTTTACATTAGAATTCAAGTTTCATCTATTCAAGAAAGTGTGCAAATCTCAAATAGATTGCTTATTCTAATAGGTGGTGCTTCAATAATAATTGCTAGTGCACTTGCTTCATTTATTTCAAGAAAATTTACACAGCCAATTTTGGAACTTAATGATATAACTAAAAAAATGGCAAAATTAGATTTTAGCCAGAAATATAAAGTAAATGACACTGATGACGAAATAAATGAGCTTGGTAAAAATATAAATTTAATGTCAGATAAACTAGAAGCAACAATAAAACAATTAAGAGCAACAAATGGAGAACTTGAAAAAGATGTTGAAGAAAGAACGAAAATTGATGAGATGAGAAAACAGTTCATTTCAGATGTATCACATGAATTAAAAACTCCAATTGCTTTAATACAAGGATATGCAGAAGGACTAGTAGAAAATGTAAATACAGATGATGAATCAAGAAAGTTCTATGCAGAAGTCATTTTAGATGAATCAGAAAAAATGGACAAATTAGTTAAACAATTACTTGAACTTATGAAGCTTGAATATGGAAAAAGAGAATTTAATAATGTGAAATTCAATATTGTTGAGCTTATAAATGAGGTAATTAGAAAATGTAACGTTATGCTTAAAGAAAAACAAATTACAACAGTAGAATTTGAGCAAAAGGAACCTGTATATGTGTTTGCAGATGAATTTTACATAGATCAGGTTGTGACAAACTACTTTACAAATGCAATAAAACACACAAAAGAAGTTGCAAAAGAGAAAAAAATTACAATAAAAATAGAAAAATCTGAAAATAACAAAGTAAGAGTTAGTGTATTTAATACGGGAAACAATATATTAGAAGAAGACTTAGAAAGAGTATGGAAACGCTTTTATAAAGCAGATGAATCAAGAAACAGAGATGATGGAGGAACAGGAATAGGGCTTTCTCTTGTAAAAGCAATAATGAACAACTATCAAAATAAATATGGCGTTGAAAATAAAATTAACGGAGTAGAGTTTTATTTTGAACTTGATAAATCAAAAGATTAATTAAAATTTTCTTTTCTATTTTTTGATATACTATAAAAACAGGGAGGAAAGCGAAATTGATTGCAGAAATACTATTAAACTCAAATGCAAGAGACTTAGATAGAACATTTGACTATGAAATTCCACAAGAACTTGAAGAAAAAGTTGAAATTGGAAGTCTTGTTTTTGTGCCTTTTGGAAATAGAAAAAAATTAGAAGAAGGATATGTTATTTCATTAAAAGAAAGCTCACAATATTCAACTAAAAAAATTGTAAATGTCGAAAAAAATGAAATTTTAAATGAAGAAAAAATAGAACTTGCAAAATGGATTTCAAAAAGATATTTCTGTAATTTATCAGATAGCATAAAACTTCTTCTTCCACCAGGGACAACTACCAAAACAATAGAAAATAGAATAAAAGAAAAAACAAACAATTTTGTCTTTTTAAAAAAACAGGAAGAAGAAATTGAATTTGAAATAGAAACAGAAAAAATCAAATCTGAAAAACAAATTAGAATATTAAGATTTTTAATGGAAAATGAAGCAATAACAGTGCCAGATCTTGAAATATTTACAGATACATCACGAGGAATAATAAAAACATTAGAAAAAAATGGCTACATAGAAATAATAGAAAAACAAGTAGATAGGAATCCTTTTATTCACAAAGTAGTTGAAAAAACAAAAAAATTAAAGCTTACAGAAGAACAACAAGAGGCATATAACAAAATAGAAGAAGCCGTTGAGGACAAAATGAATTCTGAATTTCTAATTTATGGAGTTACAGGCTCAGGAAAAACAGAAATATATTTGCAAGCAATTCAAAAAGTTTTAGAACAAGGAAAAAATAGTATTGTCCTTGTTCCAGAAATTTCACTTACACCACAAATGGTAGACAGATTTATTGCAAGATTTGGTGAAGAAAAAATTGCAGTTCTTCATAGTAAATTAAGTGTTGGAGAAAGATATGATGCATGGAATAAAATTCAGAACGGAAAAATAAAAATTGTAATAGGAGCAAGGTCTGCAATATTTGCGCCATTAAAAAATATTGGACTAATCATAATAGATGAGGAACATGATTTATCATATAAATCTGAAACAACTCCAAGATATGATGCTAAAGAAGTGGCAAGATATATTGCAAAACAAAATTCATGTCCATTAGTATATGGAAGTGCAACACCAGATATGGGCTCATATTACAGAGCTTTAAATGGACAAGTTGAACTTTTAAAATTAACAAAAAGAGCAAATAAATCAGAACTTCCAAAAATAAAAATAGTTGACTTAAGAGAAGAACTTGCAAATGGAAATCATTCAATGATAAGTAGACAGTTAGAAAATGAAATTCAAAAAAATTTAGATAAGAAAGAGCAAACGATTTTATTTTTAAATAGAAGAGGGTATTCTACATTTATAATGTGTAGAGATTGTGGTTATACTATAAAATGTAAAAATTGCAATATAACAATGACATATCACTTAAAACAAAACAAACTAAAATGTCATTATTGTGGGTATGAGGAAAAACCAGTAACAATTTGTCCAAATTGTAAGAGCACGAATATTCGATACTTTGGAGCTGGAACACAAAAGTTGGAACAAGAAGTACAAAAGCTTTTCCCAAATGCCAGTACAATAAGAATGGATGTGGACACAGTAACAAAGAAAAATTCACACGAAGAGATACTTTCAAAATTCAAAAGCGAAAACATAGATATTTTAATTGGTACACAAATGGTTGTTAAAGGACATCATTTTCCGAAAGTAACATTAGTTGGGGTAATTGCAGCAGATAGCAGCTTAAATATCGAAGATTTTAGGTCAAATGAACGTACATTTCAAATATTAACACAAGTTGCAGGAAGAGCTGGAAGAGAAAATTTGGCTGGTAGAGTCATAATTCAAACATATAATCCAGATAGCATTGCAATACAAGAGGCGAAAACTCAAAACTTTGAAAATTTTTATGCAAGTGAAATAGAAATACGAAAACAGTTGAAATATCCACCTTTTTGCGATATAATAATAATTAGTTTTAACTCAGAAAATCAACAGGAAGTTATAAAACAAGCAAAAAAAATGCATCAATATTTAAAAGATAGAATTATTTCAGAAAAAATAGGCATTCTTCTATACAGTCCAATGCCTGCGCCAATAGATAAAATAAAAAATAAATATCGCTACAGAATGCTTATAAAATGTTTATATAATGAACAAATAAATTCATTATTACATGATGCATTAAAAGAAAATGAAACAAGCAAAAGCGTAAGACAAACTATTGAAATTAATCCATCAAATATGATGTAATTTGCAAAAAAATGTAAAGAAAGTTGTAATTGCACATAACAGCATTTCATATAAAATTTGACAGGAGTCCAAAATTGCAATTACTTTTCAACATATATGAAGGGAGATAGAGAAACAAATGGCAATACGAAACATACGAGAAGAAGGAGACGAAATACTAAGAAAGAAATCTAGAGACATAGAAGAAATAGATGATAAAATTAGGGAACTTTTAAATGATATGCTAGAAACAATGCACAAATACAACGGGGTTGGGCTTGCAGCAGTTCAAGTAGGAGTGCTAAAAAAAGCTATAGTTATAGATTTATATGATGAAAACAAACCTTTAAAGCTTATAAATCCAGTAATTACAAAACAAAAAGGAGAGCAAGAAGTTGAAGAAGGATGTCTAAGTTTTCCAAATAAATATGCAAAATTAAAAAGACCAAAAGAGGTTACAGTTGAAGCGCTTGATGAAAATGGAAGAAAAGTAACAATAAAAGCGAAAGATTTGCTTGCAGAAGCATTGGCACATGAAATAGACCATTTATCTGGAATTTTATTTGTAGATAAAATGATTCCAGGAACGCTTGAATATGTAGAGCCAGAAAATAAAGAATAAAAAAATTACACCAAGCAAATTTATTTTTTAGAAAGAAGTGGTACTAAAATATGAATATTCTATTTATGGGAACGCCAGACTTTGCACAAGCATCTCTAAAAGAAATAGTAAATGCAAAATACAATGTAATAGGAGTAGTTACAAATCCAGATAAACCAAAAGGAAGAGGAATGAAAATGGTAATGTCTCCTGTTAAAGAATATGCATTAGAAAAAAACATACCTGTTTATCAACCTTTAAAAATAAGAAATAATGAAGAATTCATAAAAAAAATTAGAGATTTAAATCCAGATGTTATATGTGTTGTAGCCTATGGAAAAATTCTCCCAAAAGAAATATTAGAAATACCAAAATTGGGTTGCATAAATGTTCATGCATCTATACTTCCAAAATATAGAGGTGCAGCTCCAATTCAATGGGCTGTGATAAACGGTGAAAAAGAAACAGGAGTTACTACAATGTATATGGATGAAGGAATGGACACAGGAGATATAATACTTGTAGAAAAAACAAAAATTGGAGAAGAAGAAACTACAGGAGAACTTTGGAATAGATTAAAAGCAATGGGTGGAAAGCTTTTAGTTAAAACATTACAAGAAATTGCAAATGGTACAATTACAAGAAAAAAACAATCAAAAGATTTTACAATGGCACCAATGCTAAACAAAGAAATGGCAAAAATAAATTGGAAAGAAGCGTCTTCTAAAGAAATTCATAATAAAGTAAGGGGCTTAAATCCAATAATGGGAGCCTATACGTTTCTAAACGGAAAAAAAATAAAATTTTGGAAAGTAAAAGTATTAAATAATGAACAATTAGTAAGCATATTCCCAGAACTTGAAGAATACGAGTTTAAACTAAAAGAATTAGATGCAGGAACAGTACTATTTTCAAGTGATAAAAAAGGACTATATATAAAGGCAAATGATGGAATTATTTCAGTAATAGAAATTCAGGGAGAAAATGCAAAGAGAATGAATATAAAAGATTTTTTAAGAGGAAATCAACTTATGGCAGGACAAATATTTGAATGAAATTTGAAAAATAATTATGATTAATTATGCTTCTTTTTTATTAGTAAAATTTTTGAAACGATACCAAGGAGCGAAAGAGTAGTTATATTATTTTTTTGATAAAAAGACTATACTAAAAGATAGTATAGTCTTTTTATCGGTATATTAAAATTTAATAATGTTATTTTTGTAAACTACTAGATTGTTTTGATTTTTCTATATCAGCTATACATTTTTCTAGTTCATGGCTACAAGCATTATATAAAGCTTTCTCACGCGAGACATTTTCTTTAATTAAATCACCTACAGCATTTTTTTCTGTATTTGGATTACTTCCTATGTTAGAGCCAGCTCCTACTAAGTCATCATCAATATAAATATCATTACTTGTCAAATAATTTCCTTTTTCATGAGCAGCTGAATAATCGTTTCTTTTGCTATCCATAACAATTCTAGCATCTGTTACCTTATATACAGGAACATTGCTACCTTTTTCATAATATTTTCCAACGGAAAATATTATTTGATTAGATTGATCTATAATAGAATATATAGTTCCAGAAGATATAGAAGCTGAAGAATCACCAAATCTATCAAAAGTATACTCTCCATTTTCATTTTCACTAATATAATATTGAACTGGAGTTTCTAATATATGGTAACCTTTATTATAAAAACTATTTTTATCAGAAAGATTTATATGTGGTTCAATATAATTAGTATCATATTTTTCATTATAAGAAGATATTATAGAATTTATAATTACATTTGAATCAATGTTTTCTTTTTCTTCAGTAGAAAGTTCTACAGTGGGTTTTTCATTAATTGTAGATGATTCATTAACTTTATATTGACCCTTGAAATCTTTACTTTCATCTTTTTCGTCAGTGTCTATATTGGTAGAAACTTCATTATTAGGCTTAGTATTAGGATTTTGTAAAGGCATTAACATTTTTGTACCAACACCTATAGTGGCAGTAATTCCAATAGATGCTAATGCTACTTTTAACCCCAATTCTCTTTTTGCTTTTGATTTCTCTTCTTTATAAATTCGTTTATAATATTTGCTATACGTTTCTTCCCAAATTGCATCTTTCTCATCGTTTATAAGAGCTCCATTAATCTTTTCTTCTTTACGAATTCTTTTGTTAGCAATGATTTCTATTCTTTTATAAGTATTTTCTTTTGCCTTATTAATAACAATTCTTCCTAAAGAAAATCTATTTTTCTTCTTCATATGAATACCTCCAGTATTAAGTATAATCCTTATTAACAAATATGTCAATTAATTAATATGGTAAAACAAAATAAATATGAATAATTTAAAAAAATAGTTGAAATAAAAGAGATTTTAATATATACTCAAAATGTATTTTATTTATATAGTAAATAAAATAAGACAAGAGCCAAAAGAAAAATTACTATATTAAATAAAATACAAAATGTAGTAAAAAATAAAAGAAGAAAAATTGATTATAAAAAAATAATCAAAATAAAAACAAAGGAGGAAGAAAAAAGCAAATGGAAAGAGAAATAAAAAGCAAGAAAAAGAAAAATTCAGGAATAACATTAATAGCCCTTGTCATAACGATAATAGTGCATTTAGTTCCTTATGACAAGAATAAAAAATATAGTAATTTAGTGGGTTTCAGCCTATAATTTATATAAATTTATAATGGAATTGTTATTTGAAAAAGATAATAATTCTATTTTTTTATCAAAAATAAATATGGAGGGAATAAAAATTATGGAAAAATATAATAATAAAAATGAAAGTTTTAAAAAAGAATATTATGATGAAAAAAATGGATTTTGGTATAAGAAAGTGGGAGACTATTACTTTCCAGAATATTATGTAGGAAAGAATTTAAGCATTGATGAAGCTATTAAATTAAAAGAAGAGAAAATTAAAAATGGAACTGAATCAATACTTGAATTTAACAACAATAAAAAGAAAGTTAATTTAGGAAAGTATGGGCTTATGAGGCTTGAATATTTAAAAGAGCATAAAAGAGGCTTGTGGAGTGAACTAATAATGACAGGCAAATTAAATGAGCATTTATCAGAGGTAGATAAAATGGCAAAAGAAAGAGTTGATGAAATTACTAAATCAATGGCGAAAAATGATAATATTCCAATACATTACGATGGAAAGATGGATCAACTCGAATGGGTTGGATTAATGAATAACTATAAGCATTGTGCAGAAGAAATAATTTTGAACGAAATTATTTGGCAATAATTTCAAATTTTTAATGAAATCATAAAGAAAAAGTGTTATAATAATTTAAACTAAATTAATTGTGCAAGAGATTCTTGCACAATTTAAAAAAATTTGAAAAGTTATATTGAAAACAATAAAGCTTACACAAAATGCAACGAAAAAATAGCATAAATAATATAAAATAATATAAAAACTTAATAAATAAAAAAAAGGAGAAAATTATACATGAATGAAGAAACTGAAACAATTGAATATAAAAAGACAACACGAGAGTTAAGAGAAGCAATGGTGTCAATTTCTGCAATATTAAACAAACATAGAAGTGGAAAGATTTATTTTGGAATAAAAGATGATGGGACTCCAATTGGATTGGATATAAGTGCTAAAACATTAAGAGATGTTTCTCAAACAATTGCAGAAAAAATTGAACCCAAAATTTATCCAATTATTGAAAAAGTATCAATAGATGGAAAAAATTGTATAGAGGTTAAATTTAGTGGAAATAATATTCCATATTTTGCTGAGGGAAAAGCATATATGAGAGTTAGTGATACTGATAGGCAATTATCTGCAAGTGAATTAGGAAACTTGTACATTGAAGCAATGAGTGACGATGAAAAATGGGATGCTCAAGTTTCTGACAAGACTATAGAAGATGTGAATGAAGAAGTCTTAAAGAAATTTATATCAAGAGGTGTTAAAGCAAAAAGAATTCCATTTGAATATACAAATAAAGAAGAAGTTCTTAATAGATTAGGATTAATAAAAGATAATAAACTTTTAAATGCAGGTAAGGTTTTATTTTGTGATAATAACAATGTTGAATTGCAATTAGCAGTATTTGCAACTGAAACTAAAACAACATTTATAGATATTGATAAAAGAGAGGGTAATATTTTTTCACTAATGGATTATGCCTATGAATATATAATGCATAATATAATTTGGAATGTAAAAATAGAAAAGAAAAGAATTGAAACTCCTGAAATACCAATAAACTCAATTCGTGAGGCTCTTGCAAATTCTTATGCTCATAAGTCTTTTGTAGAAAGAAAAGGGGTTGAAGTTTCAATATTTACTGATAGAGTTGAAATATATAATCCAGGGACTTTTCCAACAGAATTTACTCCACAAGATTATATTGATGGAAAAGCACATTCTGTTTTTAGAAATCCAATAATAGCTCAAACATTATATAAATCAGAAGATGCAGAATCGTTTTCATCTGGAATTAGAAGAATATATGAAGAATGCAAAAGTAATAATGTAGATGTTCAATTTAGAGCTGAAAATACAGGATTTACAATTATTTTTCATAGAAATAGTTTTGAAAAATTAAGAAAGCCTATAATTGAAAATGACAAAGATGTCGGGATAAATGTCGGGATAAATGTCGGGATAAAATTATCTCCAACAAAGGAAAAAATATTGGAAGAAATATCAAATAATAAAGAAATTACCCAAACAGAATTAGCATCTAAACTAAAAATAACCGAAAGAACAATTCAAAGAAATATTCAGGAAATGAAAAATGATAAGGTATTGTCAAGAATTGGATCAAGAAAAAATGGTTATTGGAAAATATTAAAATAAACTAGTTATTTATTTAATAATTATTTATAAATTATCAATTTAATAAAGCTTTGAAGTTAGAAATAATTTCAAGGCTTTTTATTTTGTGGAAATTTTCATTCTACATATATAAAATAACAAGTTATATAAGAGCTTAATGAAAATGCCTTAAAACGAATTTTGAAAGCAAATAAAAGAAAGAAGGTGAGATTATAGTTGAATTTAGATTTAAAAGGAATATGGATTCCAATGGAAGTATTAACAGATGAAAAATTAAGAAATAAAGAA
>OCTW011618210.1_pt1 | contig 130831 bp, 68 predicted proteins | sample 1539671 | NCBI WGS metagenome assembly OCTW01 (sample SAMN02144230, study PRJEB22623) | gut metagenome | biome: sheep rumen | host: Ovis aries | place: New Zealand | reverse complement strand
CCGAAAAGGGAAGGCAGGCGGGGAGCCTAAGCCGACCGAGAAGAAGGACGACGTCGGCCCCACGCCGCCCTCACGCCGGCTCAAACAAATATCATAGTAATCTGCGTGCTATTTTGCCGATTTTAGTCAAGTTAACAGGTTTTGTAATAAATGTAGTATGCATAAAAAAGCGGCAAACCGCTTTGGATTACCGCTTTGGGGATATAGGTTGCTTATGCCAATGTCCGGGACAATTCGAACTTTAACCCGAGTGCATCAATGATACGAAGGACAGTAGAAATAGAAGGATCTATCAATCCATTTTCAATCCGAGAGATATAACTCTTATTTGCACCTATGCGGCGCGCCAGTTCGGCTTGTGTCACATGTTCTTCCTTTCTGGCTTCTTGTAAGATAAGCCCCATGTAGTAAGCACGCGCTTGGTTATTGAATTCCTCGCGCTCGGGGGTACCCAACTCGCCGTGTTTCTTTGCTAACACAGCACTATAACTGGTCAAATTAGGATTTGCTTGCATAATATTCCTCCTTTAGTTTGATAGCTTTTTCTAATTCTTTTTGAGGTGTCTTCTGGCTCTTCTTCTGGAAACCATTGAACAACACCACAATATTTCCGTCATCAAAGATAAAGAACACACGATAGATGTTACTCTCATATTCCGCGCGCAGTTCATATATATCGTTGCGCAGATACTTTACAAATTTCTTGCTTACTTTGTCCTGCGTTTCCAAGAGAGAAAGGGCATACTCAATTTTTGTGACCACTTTCTCAGACAAGGACTCAAGAAAATCGTAAAAGTAGTTCTTATACACGAAGATTTCTCTCGTCATTTTTACCTTTATTCAAAATTCGGTGCAAAGATACAAAAAGTTTCAATATCATGCAACTTTTTTGCTTACTTTTTTAATTTTTTCTTTATTTTTAGCCCCGAAGGGTCAAAAATGACTTAGCGGGCGAGGTTGAGGACTTTGTGCGCACGGTCGTTGACCTTGACGATATAGCCGTTCTGATAGGTGAGCGGGGTGGTGTATTCGTACCCGGATGCGACAGCCTGGTGGATCAGTTTGCCGGAAGCGGAATAGACGGTGATCCTGTCGCCCGCCACCAAGCCGCGGACGAAGAGCGAACCCTCATAGGAATAGACCACGTATTGGCGTGCGCCGTCCTTGTCGGTCTTGGGGAACCCGCCGATACGGAGGGCGAAGCGGTCATTGGTCTCTCCCGGGTCGAGTTCGACGGTATAGTCCTCCTCCTGCAGGTTCGTAAAGCGGTTCAGACGGTAGTCAATGAGCCAGACGTATTCATACCCGGCGAAGGCTTCTTTCTCGGGAAGGGAGAAATCAAGTACCATTTGGCCATTTACCATTTGGTCATTTTGCGGGATATAGACGCCGAGGGGTATGTCCACCTCGGTCGGTGCGGCTCCGAGGAGCGAGATACGCGAGGTGCGGGCAGCATCCATCATATAGAGCTGCGGTGTTGCGGTATTGGTGCTCCATTTGATACCGTCCCTGCCGTAGTTATATCGTACATCCTTCCGTGCAGCGGCGTCCGGGATAGCGGTGAGGAAATCGGAGAGAACGGAAACCCCACCCGACCTCCCCTCAAGGGAGGTGGAAACAGGCGCATGCGCAGGCATGGGCGACGGGGTAGGAGTGGCGGGTCGTGATACCATTCTGAGGATAGGACGGGAGGCCTTCTCATTGCGGTCGTAATAGGGCAGGTGGAAGACGAGTGTCTCTTTGTCCTTGGTGGTAGCGGTCTGGGTGAAGAACGCATTGCCCATCGCCATAGTAGCGCCCTTGTCCCAGGAACGCGAGGTGTACATCTGGTCGCCGGAAGTAAGATAATTGCCCGCTCCGTCCATCTGGTAGAACACATGGGGAATATACATCTGGCGGAGATAATTGCCTTCCTCCAAGATGGTATCCGTCCGATAGTTGGATACGAGCCACGGCAGGCCCTTCATGTTCCATCCCATATCCTCCTGGCGCGTGAAGTTAAGATCATTACCGGTACCGGCTATGCGCCAGTCGTACTGGGTGAGGAAGACATACTTATCATTTTCATTCTCAGTATAGACGTACTGTCCGACGGAAGGAGCGAAAGAGGTAAAGCGCAGCGTAGTATCCGTCATGACGGAGCCGAAGTCCATCAAGTATCCTTCGGTGGCGGTACGGTTCACGGCATCCACTTTCGTCCATAGAGCCGAGTTGTCGGTCTGGAAGACATAGTCTTTCGCCGACCGTGCTTCCCCATTGTACTGATACCATGTGATTGGTGATTGGTAACCGGTCATTGGTGATTGGGCATTGGTTATATTCGTAATATCATAGTCGAACGGCCATGCGGTCATAGAGTAGCGCTGGTTAACGAAGCGTTTCTCCGCTGCCACATAGGCAAGCTGTACATTATGCCCGTTGCCGTAGAACGATGCACCCGATTTGAGAAGCATATACCCCGGACGGAAGGTGAATGGCGTGGAACTCTTTATATCCACAAAGTCCGGTAGGTTTTGATACTGCATGCTCATGGCAGAGCTGTCCATCAGATAGACCACAGACCCCTGATGAGGATAGCTGTTGCCTCCGTAGTTCTCCAAATAAGCGTATAACTTATACATATCTCCCACTTCATCCGATCCTAATACTTTATTGGTTCTGGCTGTAATCTCCCGCACCGTATTCGGCTCTACTCTCCATGTCTCGAGCGCACCCATATCAACCGCCGGACCTATCTTACGCGGGTTGCCGAGCACATCGCGGTCATAACGGAAGGCGATGGTGCTATCGCCTACATACGGAGCATAAACAGCACCCAAAGACGCATCGTCTATGCCGGCGTGGATGTAGGCACTATGCTCATGGAGCTGGTATCCCAGTGCTTTGTTCTCCAGGAGATAATCCGGCAAGGTGTATGGCGTTTGCTCTGTAAAATACGGCGCGAAACAGTCGGGTGATACGAGCTTGGAGTTGAGCGCGATATTATTCCGTACCGCCCCCGGCACAGCCTCAGTGGTATCTATCGGCGCAACCGATTCGATATCCGAGACGATGGTGTTATTGAGCGCCAGACCGTTGGCTCCCACGCGCACCAGCGTCGAAGCCGAGTCGCCATAGATGAGCGAATTATAGAGCAGACCCTTGCGCACCTCAACCAGCGGCATCGCATCCACTTTGTTATTGACAATGAGACAGTTCCGCACAGCGGACAAGTCATTGTCTATAATCACCGGCGTGGAATGGGCGTTCGCCGTATTGGTGATCATAAATCCATCGAGCAGGAAGCCCGTTTCAAACGGGTCGCCCTCAATGCGGACGGAGGTGACACTGGAAGGAGTAGCGGATGTAGCCACGCCGGATTCGTATGCCCGAACATAGTTGACGAACCGCTGACACTCCGCGTCGGTGTACTCATATTGATTTTCGCTTCCTTCGATGAGTGAAGCCTTCGCTGTATCGGTAAAGTTAGATGGCAGCGAACCATAGACAAATACTCCGTCGCGCGCCTCAATCGGTCCGAGGGATTGCGGGTCTCCCTGCACAAATACGTATGCTTTGCGGCTCTCGCGTTTTTCCGCATCCTGGTTCAAATAGGTATATACAGCAGCGGCATCGATGGCGTTCTGGAGTTGTCCTTGTCCGAAGGGTCTGGTCCAGTGCGATCCGTCGCCTGCCATAGCCTCCGCCACAGCGGGTCGTACATAGAGCACGCGCTGGATCTGCGCCAGACATTCGAATGCGCCACGCTCCAATCCCGGACCGGACAGACGAGGTTTATGCGCCAGATCGTATTCGGATGTCAGGGCGGGTCGCTCTGCGGCAGGATAGCGGAATAACACACGCGAACTATAGATACCCTGATCCGCTTGACCGGAGGTCTTCATGCTCGGGTTGAGCCGGAAACTGCGGTCTCGTCTCTGTCCCGAGGAAGTTGCGGATGTGAAGGGGTTCACAAATCCCGGGCCCTCACTGACGGAGTTGTTGACGGTTGAGAGAGAGTCGTTATGGAGGTCCGTATCACCCGCACGGAAACAGCCCCAGAAAGCGTTGTGGGTCACGCTGTCGGTGATACCGGTGCGGTTCTTGTCCTCGTCGGATGCCCGTCCCCATCGAGTAGCATCGGGATCCGGTCCGAACTGGAGCATGGTCGTGGTATCATTGGCGAGGTCGTCGAGCCAGATGAGGGAGTTATGGATCTGATTGCCCGGAGCCTCAAGAGTGATATGTCCTCCGTTGAGGGCGAAGGTGGAGTTGATTATCGTGACAGCGTTAGGAGCGCTCTTGGGTATATTCTCCAGGCGGGCATAGATAGGTGCACCGGCGTTGGAGTGGAAGAGCGAGTTGACGATGAGCGACGATCCTCCTCCGTGGTCGATACGGATCGCAGGAGAGCGTTGGGCGGCAGGCACGGACCAGTCTCCGTTGTCCATGAAGGTACAGTTGGTGATGGTCAGTTTGGGCAGTGAGACTACTTTCTCTCCCAGATGGATAGTATCGGCATAGAGGACGGAGTCCATGATAGGTGTGAAGGTAGTGCCACTCGATTTCTCATACTGCCGTTGCCAGCGATAGTAGATAGCGGCACCTCCGTTATTGGAGAGCAGTCCCTCTCCATCGCCTTTGGCGCGAGTGGAATAGGGGTTGATGAAAGTCAGACCATCGAAGGTGATGGGGATGACGAACTTATCGGACGTAGTGACCTGTCCGGTCCAGTTGGCTTGCTCCCATTGGCGTGACATATCTTCGATGACGAAGAGCTGGTTACGCTGGTTAGCGGTACCGATATTAGGCATCTCCAGGACGGTGGGGTGGGCTACCGGGTCGCGGGGTTTGTCCTTGACATCAAAGCTGTATCCGCCGAGGAAGGTCAGGCTCTTTACGCCATAGTCCTTATCCGCCTCCGCGCTATCGGGCAGCAGCGGCTCGAGGGAGTTGGAGGAGATGAGGAAGGTACGCCGGTTATTGAGCACGTTGTTCGGGGAGAAGACGCCTTCCTCGTCGCCCAGGAAGCAGACGTACTTGTCGTGGTTATTACGGGACGACATGAGCATGTCGATGGCGTACTGGAGATCGGTGGTAGGTGTCTCCCAGTGGAGTCCGTCGCGGACGGAGCCTTTCTCCTTGGTAGCGACCCACATGGTATCTATCTCCTGTCCCTCCATGTCGAGCTGTACGTACTGGTATTCATATATACCCATATCGATGAAGATATCTTCGATCTTCATACGGGGGTTGAGGGAGATACGGTTCATGACTCCCGAGGTCTCGCTGTCGCTGTTGCTGCGGGTGTAGGTCATGTATTGCTGGTTACCGAGCGGCAGAGGCGGGTTGACCTGCGAGGTGTACGTGCCGTAGCGTTTGGCAAACCAGTTGTAAATAGCCCCCGGGGTATCCTGTGTGTCGCGGAAGCTTGCTACGGGCACGCCGGAGACGGGGATGACCGCTTCTTTGAGCGCCTGATCGGAGATAGAGGGGTTGATAGCGCGAACAGCTGCTTTGGCCTCCTCCTCGGTATCATAGTGTGTCTTACCGGTATAGGTGGTGATATAGTATCCCACGCCTCGCACTACGTTCTGGGAGAGAGCACCCCATCCCTGGTCGGTGGTGATATTCATACGTGCCTGGAGCCAGTCGGCGTTCTGCATATATCCGTCTATACCGGCTACGAAGGAGGGTTGTCTGAAGTTCGGTCCGTCGGTAGCGGTATTGATACGGTTGATGATGACATTGTTGTTGCCATGGAGGTAAGAGAAGAGGCTGTCATAAGACTCCACGGGGGTACCATTGTGCAGCTCCAGCTTCACCGCCTTCTTACGTGGATCGACGAAGGCGCGTTGCTCCTCCCTGGTGAGGAGGTAACCATCCTTGGTAGGTCTCATGCCGGTAGGTCCATAGCCGGTGCGGTAGGAACAAAAATAGAGTCCCTCGAGTGAATCGCCCACGGCGCGTAGCTGCATCAGTTTGGCAATCGTCTCGGCCTTGAAGGTGTCTCGTTTCTGCAAGTCAGGTTCCACGGTGGTCCAGTAATGGAAGAGGGAGTCGTACTCGTGGTAGTATTTCTCGTACCTGTCCCAGATCTTACCATCGTAGTGGAAGACTCCGGCGCGGGAGTTCTTGTACTTGTTATTGAAGGCTTCTATCTCCGTCTGAGTGGGGGGTTCTACGTTCTCCAGTTCGCCGATATTATTGACCTCGAAGACCTCGTTGCCCCAGAAAAGGCAGTTGAAGGCATACTGCATGGAGTCGGGGTTCGAATAGTGGTTGTTAGCCAAGAAATTATAGATAGAAGGGTATGCCACCGCCTTGTTCTTCATAAAATGGCAGTTGATGGCGCGCAGCATAGCTTGAGAGCCGACAGAGAGCACTCCTCCGAATCCCTGACGGGCGTCGGCATCGGCGATCTGTTCTTTGGGTGAGACGGCGGTGACGGGGTACAGCCCGCGTCGCGCCTCGTTGTTATCAAAGAGCGTATTGGAGATATAACAGGTGGCATTGGTAGCGATACAGCCACCGGCAGTCCAAGGTATATACTTCTGGTCGAGTTTGGTCATCGGTCCCTGCGAGTAGTTCTGGGTGAAGTGGCAGCCATACAAGTAGATACCGCCGTTGGAGTATATAGCACCGCCGTTACCCGCCATGTTATCGGTGAAGACACAGTTCTCCACGATGATAGGGATATCGTATTTTGCAGGTGCGGTGACGACAGGTACCTCAGTATCCTCCGGGCTGTCGAAGGACTCGGTCCAGTTACCGTCCACAAGGATACCACCGCCCTGGAAATAGGTCTTGGTAGCATAGTGGTGGGCAACGGTGTCGGGTGCGTCAATATGGTTGGCGCAACCTCCGGTGATCTGGATTCCGTCGAACTCGGTGGTACGGGCGAGGATAGAGAAGTCGCACTCCTCATGGAAATGGTCGTGATCATCGAAGGAGATGGGGCCGGACATAATCATTCTGTTGCCGTCGTGAGTCGCATGCCGGTACTTAAACGGCTGCGGCCCGACCTTGGTGGAGTCCGCCGTCATCGTGACAACGTGATAGACATGCGTGAAATCTTCTCCCGAAACGGTATTACCGGAGAGGATGGTCTGCCGCTCGAGTTCCCACGGCTCGATCACGGAGTTGAGGTTGTTATCGCGCATCGGCCGGTGGTTCTTGTCGCGGATACGTATCTCGTCGCGTGAGGCTGCTTTAATCTCATACCCGGCTACCGTCACGTTTTCCGTCGAGTTGCCGTACGACTCACCCGAGAACTCGTCGTAGAATCCCTCCTGGCCATACCAGTGGCTCTCGGGTCGCGAGTCAATACCGCCGATGACGTATATCGCCTCCGGCACGAGGAAGGTGTTGTTACGTACCTCGTCCTGCTCGCCGTAGGCGTTATGGTAGGGGTAATAGGTTCCCTGTTCGATATAGATCTCGAATACCATTCCGCGGTATTTGGCGGGGTTCTCCTTACGGGCGGCGATGACGTAGTCGAAGGCGTCTCCCAGACGGTGGAAGGGGTTGAGAATACAGGATCCCATCTGGCGGTACATATTATCGGCATCCGTAGTACCGATGTTATCCTGCAGTTTACGTGCCGCCTCGGAGTTGAGGAGGTCGGTATGCATGACATACAGACGCCGCATAACGTAGTTTTCATCTACGTTGATGGCGTAGTTCTTATTGATCGCACGGGCGCCGATCTCGATGAAGTCGTTCTTCTTGGTCACGAGCGTGTCAGTAGTCCATGCGAACCCGCGCTCCACATTCGTACCTTTCCAGCTGAGTCGGCTCACGCCGGCAATGTCGATGGTGTCGAGGGTCGGGAAGGCAGCGAGGGCGAGTTTCCAGTCGCGGTAGGTCATACCGGCGCGTGAGAGGGTAGATGACATCTCGATGGGGTAGTACTGGATATTGTTCTTGAGGAACGGATCGCCCCTATCCCATCGCACACCCTCGGTCTCCGATGGCGAGAGTTCTAAGTTCGCCTGTCCCTCCAGACGGCGGGACTCGACGGCGCAGAACTTGAAGGGATAGTCCGTCTCGGTAGAAGAGCGGCTGAAGGAGCCCGCTACGTTGGCGTTATCGTTCGCCTCGTTGTGCCAGAGGGCGGTAGAATTGACGCGTACGTAGGTATTATCAAACCACATACCTCCGGCGGATGCGGTAGCGGTATTGGCGCAGATCGTAGAAGCATAGATATACGCCAGCGAGTCGTTATTCGGTTTCTCGGGTGCTTCGACATAGATACCGCCGCCTATGTTCGCCGTGTTATCGCGGATGATACATCCGCTGATGAGGGCGAAAGGCTTGAGGTAGAGAGCTCCTCCTTCTCCCATCGCGGTATTGTTGCGGATGACGCAGTTGCGCACATGGGCATAGTCGGTCACTACGGCAGCACCGCCGATGCGTCCCTCGTCGTCCGAGGCATTGGCGTATCCGTCCTCGATGAAGAGTCCGTCGAGGACGGCTCTATCTTTGGCCTCCTTGAGGACCGCCAACTGGTTGGTGATCGGTAGTCTCTCTCCCGTCTCCTCGCGGTAGAGGTTCTGGTTCAGGTCAAAAAGATCGTTGGTGAAGGTCACCACGTGGTAGGTCTGTCCCTCGGCACCGGTGTTGGAGGTGATCTTACCGGAGAGGACGGTACGATAGGTGAGCGGGTCGCGTTCGTCCACGACAACGGCACCCGAAGTACCGGCATCCACCTCGTTTCCCGCGGCATCCTCGTAGTGGTAGAACTGAGACGTATATCCGCCCTTCACCTGTACGCCGTGCGGGACGATGAAGGAGTAGTCCAGCGTGTTGTCGTGATACCCGATCTGTCCGTTCTTGGTGGAGCGGGTAGGAGTGTACCACGCGCTGTAAGAGTCGGAGGTGGTGGAGTTGGTATTATCGCCCTCCAGCCATACCTCTACCGTCCAGGTGCTGTCCGGGTCTCCGGCTACCGGCTTTGCCGGCACAGAGGTGTAACGCGGCTGAGTCATCAGCGCATATTTATACCGCCCGGCGGCATCGAGCACTTTCTGGAGTTTCTGGCGGCAGGCAGCGTTGTCGGGCGAACGCCCCGACGCATCGCCACCCGGCGAATCAAACGTGATATAGAAGATCGCCTGTCCCGGGTGGGTAGTGGTATCAGGACGGATATCCTTTGTATCGTCGAACTCATACGCGCCTATATCCACCTGGCAGTCCTGGACACGGTCGGCGAACGCCACATCGTTATCCGGCAGTTGAGCCGCCTCTACGCTCTGGTAAACGAAGGAGTTGCGGATATCTGCATCTTTTTTGCCCTTATGAATCAAAGCCGTATAGAACTCGCCGGCGAATTCCTCAGTACCATGGTTGACGCAACCTATACCGTCGCGCAGACGGAAGTCATTGAGCGAAGCGGCACGACCGGCTTCATAGTTGCCTTCCTCGTCAAAGTCCGCGGCAAACGGCGTATTCTCCGCCGAAGGCGCAACACCGTTCAAATAGATGTTGTTTATACCGTAGTTAGCTTTACCACTGGTTGTGGTACCAAAGTTACCTACATTTCGATTGGTTGCATCATTGGGTTGCCCCTCAGCAGACTGCACATAGCAATGCAAATAGGGATTGACATTCTTATAATCGGTAGCACGGTCACGAATCGCAATACCATTATTACCGAATATAATCGTATTGGCTACGAATAAGTTCGGACTGGAAGAAGTAGCCAACGAAATAGCACCACCACTAATCTTAGTTTCTACCAAATTAGCCGTATTATAGGCAATGGTATTGTTATAGAATTTACCTACGCAGAAACCAACGCCACCGGACGAACCGGAGGAGTAGTTATTGGCAAAGAGGGAGTTAAAACTCGTTCCCTCGTACATAAACAGACCTGCTGCAAAGATCTGACCTTGACTTTTTTTGTCTTCGGCGTTTTTCTTGCCATGCGTAGAGGTATTGTTCAATACGAAGCAGCCCTCTATAGTAGCCGTAGCTCCATCGCTGTAAATACCACCGCCCTTCACACGGTCGCAAGCGGACATATTGTTAATAACAATACTGTTGCGCAAGTGCGCTCCTTCATATAGGTTCACACCGGCACCGCCTCCATGCGCCATATTCTCATTGGCTATAAATCCATGACGAATCGTAAATCCGTCCCAGCTCGCCTCCTGATACTCTATGTAATTGGGATCTTCCTTTACATAACCGGTATTTTCCCAAGAGGAGCGTTTCGCTTTACTTGGACCTTTTACACGATGCGTATGAGCTAAACCATCGGCATACGCGCCACGGTTTTTATCTGTTGGATCACCTACAGAACCGGCACCATACGTCGGTACACATACGTCAGGCATGCTCAGCACACGCTTACGGAGCGATGTACGATGCCGCTGTACCGTTAAGTCAAAACTGGTACTCTCTTGAGGACCGGAAGTGCTAACTATGGTTGTATCATCCTCCTGATTGGTCAGGACATAGGCCGTGCCCTCTAATTTACCTAAGAGGACATTATCCATATACACTTTTCGATTGTTGTCTGTACTAGTAGGGGTTGTGTTTCGTGCTCCAGGAGTAGCCATCACGCGAACCGTCAAATCACCGTCAGCCGGTTGGTCGAATGAAAACTCATAACGTCTCAACTTATTATCTTTGCAATAGACTGGCTGCTCGGCAACGGTGTCTCCATTAGAGGCAAGGATATAGAAGGTGACACAGGTTTCCGTGTTATTTGGATCTCCGGTATAGTAAGCCCCAAGGTCAATTTGCAACCAATAGGAACCGGCTGGCACTTCTTTCATCGTCTGCCAGGCACTCATGTCTTTCATATAGCCGGATAAGCACATACCTTTAGTATCCGTGTCTATATTTGTTCCTGACTCATTGACTACATTTTTAGTATCATCGAATCTAAATGAGTCGTAATTAACATTCGCTTTATCATAGCCATTTCCATACACAAGTTCCCAGCCATGATTCCCCTCAGGTTTGCTCTGCCATGAATCTCCAAAATACTGATATACATAACCAGCTGGATTCACTTCGCTAAAATCAACACCACCACATTCTGCCGGCTCTGTATAGTTATCTACCTTGCCGGTACCACCAGACATGTCTTTATGTCGCTGTGACCATACATTGGTACTACCATTTAACATATCGGCATAACGGATATAAGTAGCCGTAACATAGTTGGTGTCCTTCTTCCATGTATAGGTTGCCGTACGGGCAATATTGACGGTATCGATGGTCTCGGTATCGTGTATTTCATTAAGCGAATAATCGTCATCCCAGTACTTGATAGCTGCTTCATCCAAACTATCATTATTAGCCTTAGGATTTATATCCGATATCTGCAAAATACATTCATAGTCAGCAGGATTAAAGCTCTCTGCATCCGCTGCCTTTGGGATAGAAACCACATTGGACATCAAGGCATGACGCTCGTTCATACCCGGCGTCGTGTACTTGCCGACAGGGAATCCACCATATACAGACACACTGTCGCGCATGAAATAACCCTTATAGTCCGTATATTTGCCGGCACCTACCCATACCTGAACAAGCGTATCGTATGCTTCGCCCGGGATGCGTGTAGCCACATGGTTGCGACGCGCTGCTTCTTCGACTGCCCACTGCAGACCGCTGACGTATTTCTCAGCTCGAGTGTTGTTAATCCAGCCATTATCATTGCAAGCGGTTATAAACTGGGCTTGACTATACCCATTTCCGTTATTCCATTCCGTAGTATCAGAATGATAAATGTTAGCACGCCAGAACGAACGAGACGCACCGCTTATCTCACCATACGGATAGAGCGGATTGTAGGCAGATCCAGCAACCCACGGTTCGGGTGTACTGCCGTCCGGTGTCGTTTCCGAGGAAGTCTCCCAATACGGAGTAACTGGCTCACTATGATCATTCGGCCCGCCTCCGGTATAGGTATTTGTTCCGGTAATATACGCATGGGTAGTCTGAGTGGTGGTAGTTTGAGAGTTCTTATTCGTAAACCACGCTCTACCCCAACCGCCGTTGTATTTGGAATTGGTGGTGAGGATCGGGTTGCCTTCGCTATCAAGCAAACGATTACATGTAGCCTCGGGGTCAATCCGGTCGCCTTCTGCCAAACCCGGACCCACGATGCCGTTGACCATATATACCGTGTTTCCGGCAATGGCGTTGCTCCAACTCGAGCCGTCGCGTTTGCCGGCACCTTCGGGGGTCACATAGATTACAGCACCGGCTGCAGGCAGATCGGTGTTCTCCAGCGCACCTATATCCGGTGCGCCGCCGCGGGTGCGGACTATATTATCGGAGCGGTCGTAGTTCTCCTCATCCGAATAGCCGTTCTTATAGCCCGCATTGACGCAGGGGTTGGTTGTTATCGGCACATAACTTACCTTACCGCCATACAGCGGTTTATCACCCGTAGCGGAAGCGCCCACATTACGCGAAGGATTGACGAAGCCCGGGTAGTTGACGTCGTTTATATCGGTTCGCGTCAAAATAGCCTTGTTATTCTTCTCGGCAGGAGGAGCAACCAATAATGCCGATCCGAATGCTTCGTCGTGCGGAACATACCCGTCCGGAACAGGCACCATTTTAAAATCGGGGTCGAAGAAACCACGCGGGCATACCTTGTCGGCGGAGTCCACCTGCAAACGAAGGTCTTTGTCAAACAAATTGTATTCGCCGAACACATACCTCTGTCCGTCCGGGAAGACGGACATCACCTTGACAGTAGAACCCAAGTCTCCGCGGTTATCCAGCGGTTGGTCGCCGTTGCAGAAGATGATGGAGTTATTGACCCGGATATAGCCGTGCAGCACCCGTCCTGCCGCCAGCGGGCTATGACAAATGACCAACTGCGTATTATCCAGCGTCTGTTTATTATCCGCTTTTAGCGGATAGCCTACGTTATTGACGATATCACAGTGCTCCATATCAATGAAGGCACGTCCGTTGGCGGTGACGATACCGTGGTCGTCTATATGATGCTCGTTGTCCTCGTAGTCTGCGGTATTATTGCGGATGACGCAGTTCACCATCTTCAGTTCCGCATAGCATATCATATCATTATCCGATCCGTCCCACTCGCCGTTCACATAGACGGCGGCACCTTTCGGAGCGGTACAGTTGGTAATCACGCTGTTTCGCAGCTGGTTGCCCGTCATGTGGATACGTTTCTCTTTCGGTATGGTCTGGTTGCTGATCAACAGTCCGCCACCGGCAGCCGGTGTTACGGTTGTCTGGATATTATGTGCATTACCATCGGAGAGTGTGAAACCATCCACTATACTCTTCTCTGCATTGACCATGGCGATGACGTGAGCGGAGTTGTTCGCAAATCCGCTTGTTCCGCCGGTGCCGGTGATGTTCGCAGTGATCCGGCTGACATAGGCATGCGGGTCCCGTTTGCCGGTATCGGTTCCCGTCAGGGAAGCCGGATAGCCGCCGTACAGACGCATGTGGCTCTCTACACGGGTCGCCGCGGTACGGATATCGCGGTTGATGTAGTTACCCGGTCCCACCGTTGTGAGCGTACCTTCCTTCACGAGGATCTGGACGAACTCATACCGTTTCGGCTCGCCGGTAGGCATGCCGTTGGCATCCAACTGCGGGATCATATAGTGATGGTCTCCCACGTTGTCCACCATGTATTGGCGGAAGTAACTGAGCGCCTGCCCCAAGTCACGGGTCGGCACATCCCAGCTGTTACCTTCCTTGGATTGCGGTACGAACTTACCGTCCGAGTCGAACACACCCTTTCTGTTCGGGTCAATGAAGAGTGTCGGGATAGGGTCTTCGCTTAATCTGCCCTCCAATCCCTGCGGCTTGATCAAGGCATACGTCAGCGAATCGGGTCTGCGCACCAGCGCGCCCAGCGTAGAAGACGGTTCGTACGGGTTGGATACCACACCGTAGTCCGTATGGGCATGGCGCAGCCACTCCGATACATTCTGTACCGCTTCCGATACCTGCACACCCTTCTGGTCGATTGCCGAATAGGAGGTCAAGTGCCATACGCGCGGTCCGGGAATATCCACCGGACGTAGATGCCGGAACACGCCGGCTCCATAGACTCCGGTAGCATGATCATGCTCCTCCCAGTTATTGGGGTTCACCGTCGGATTGAAGAAACAAGGGTGGTTACCGTGCGAACTTGCGACAGGCATGTTAGTTTTCTCGAGGGTGAACACTTCCTCCTTTTTCACACCGGTCCAGTCGGTTATATCGTGGTTCATGAACGCCGAGTGATAGACGAATGTCTCATATCCCGGGGCAGTCTTCTGGCGTACGGAAGCAAATTGGATATCGTTATTGACATCGCACCGGTTGCCCCAGAAGACGGAGTTGAAGATCATACCGCAGTTGCGGACATAGATACCTCCAGACCGTCCGTGTCGGCGACCGTAGTAGGTTACATCCAGGCCGACGCAGTTATTGCCGCAGACCGTAGCGTGGTTGACAGTACCTCCGTTCGCGAGATAGATACCTCCACCCTCGGCGGAAGCGGTATTGTTATTGACGACGCAGGCGGTCGTGAACGGCGCGTATTGGCTAGGTTCGCTTCCGCGTTTCTCCCAAGGGTACTCTCCCGGTATATGGGCAATCATCAGTCCTCCTCCGCAACGTGCGGCGCAGTTGGTGATATGGCTATGACCGATGGAACCGTCCTGGTCGATGCAGACGCCGCCTCCGTATCCCTCGTAAACACCCACACCCGTAGCCTGACAGGTCTGTACGTAGCAGAACTCGATTACTCCGCCTCCGTCCGCATATATACCGCCTCCGCGCATCGTGGCGTTGCATCGCTCCACGATACAGTTCCGCAGGTACGAGTTACCAACCATATACACGCCGCCACCATAAGCTGTATGCTCGCGCAGCGTGGTGCTCTTCGTAGCGGCGTTACCGCTCGAGATCACACATCCATCGACTGACGCCGGGTGCTCCAGCGGACAATAGTGGCCCGCCGTGCTGTCATTCACGCCCGCTCCCTCGTATTTGCCGTTCGTTGCAAACCATACTACGTGAAACGAACTGGCAGGATATGCAGTATTAAAACGGCCGCGAATAGAATCAAAAGTGAAGGTAGGGGGTGTCGTTGAGTGGTTACCGGAGAGGATGGTCTTGTACCGGAAATCCCATTGTGAGGCAATGTCCTCCCCAGAGGTTGTACCGATACCTGACGGGTCGGACCAGTTCTCTCTCTGTTTCTTGCCGTTACCCATAATACGATCCTCCGGCTTGGACTCCGGGGTATCAGGATTAAAACCTCCATAGACATGAATACCGCTGTATATCTTGAAGGAAGTATTGAGCATGGATCCGCCTGTTGACTCCGTCGATTCGGTCGGAACATAGGTTCCGGCTGCGATATAGACCGAACCGGATGTCAGATTATGGGTCTTCAGGTAGTCTTTCAGGTCGTTGATTGCGTCCTGCACTTTGTTCTTTGCGTTCTCCCAAGACCGTCCGTCGTTTTCGTACGCTCCGTTCGGACGGACATACCTTATAGTATCCGCATCCGTTTGCGCGTGCGCACATACGCATGCACACACGTTCAATATTATTAATAATACTAATCCTAATATGTTTCCTCTATTTCTCAACAACACAATTCCTCTCTTTCTGTTAGTCAAAAATTATCAACAATTAATCAAAAATTTTCTTTAATTTTAGGTAATTTTGGACCATTAATAAATTTTATCTATTTTTATTTACAATTTTCGTGGTTTTGTCGTGGTTGTTTCGGGGTTAAATGCTTAAATAGATTTAATTATCTACTGTTTTGGTTTCTGTTTTGTCTGTCAATGGAGCGGTCAGATTGAAGTTCGCCCGCAGCCATGGCACAAACACCGCAGTGGTATCTATCTTTAGGTTCAGCGTAGGTTGATACCCTGTTCCTGTGCTGCCATTCGTCTTCAGTGTCATCTGCAGCGGGTAATATTGCTTCCCTCCTTCTGTTATTGTATAAGGGATAGTATAGAAATAATATCTTCCTTCCCACCATCTGCCTTCATCCCCACTATTGTCTATTATTGCGATGGATTCGCCGGTAGTCAATGCTGAGCCGGATACATTGCGCATGGGTTTGAAGCAATAGGCATCGCTGTTAAATAAGTTCCTCACCTGCATATACGTCAGCCGTACCCCCTTCGTAGGATCCGTTTTATTGATCCGGTTGCTTTCCTCTACATTCCATTTGATATCCACTTTCGCAGCGATATGATAGAGCAGAAGGTTCACATGCGGCACTCGCTGGTAACTGCTATTAAACGAACCATAATAGTCTCCGTTCTGCGTCAAGTTATACGGCGAGGAGTAGATATGCTGCAAACTACTCTGTATTTCCGAAGTATTGAATGTCAGGTCCAGCAGATCGTTCATAGAGGTGATACCGGATGAACTCAATGCCTTGTTAAAACTCAACGGCTCCGCCGATGCGATGGCATATACGCGCCCTTTGAAATGATCGGACGAAGATAAGAGTAGATTGATCTGCTCCGTATATTGATATATACTGTCCCCCATCGTCGGTAGCAGTCCCACATAGCGGGTGGGTTTCCAATCCGCGTCCGTCAACGTGCGGTCAATAGTCTCCCATACCGTCCATGCTTTCGTATCTTCATCCTGTTTCATTACAATGATATACAGATGGTGCGGGAACAGGAACAGCTCCGTCTCTCCCGGGTCGCCGATCGCTCTGCGCGCCGCAGGCGCATACCGCGCACTCTGCACCTCATTCGCCGGCAGACAGATCGACAGCGGTAAACCTAACTTCTGCTCCGGCTCATTCACCTTGCAGCCCGCCAACACCAGCGCCATTACCAAAATCCCTATGTACCTTTCAACTTTCACCTTTCACCTTTCACCTTTCACCTATCCTGTTATCAACTCATGTTCATTTCCTTCTTTCCAATCCAGCGTCACAGTCGCCCCCACTTCGGCATTGCCCACTACGACCACCGCACCGTTATCCTGCACCTCGATCTTCACGATCTCCATCTTACCTGCCTGCAGTGCGTATGGGAAAGAGAGCACCGTCTCCGTCACCTTGCCGTCCGGCATGGGTACATATACGCGTAATTTCCATAGCGAGTTATCCGCAGCTTGGGCGTTTGCTTTGGCTCCGCCGGGCGCAGATACGGCGTCACGAGAAGGAAGGGACAGCATAGCGTAGCATCCGTCCACCACTTTCTCTGCCTCTATCAAACTATTATGATTGAAGGCATAGGTGCTGTCATTGATGCTGAAACTTGATGCCGTTCCGCTGAGCATCACGCGCTCCATACGCAGCGGTGTAGTGTTATGGTTCGTCTGCACGATAGCAACTGCGCTGGAAGCCATATAGAGGTGTACATTAAAGGTCAGATTGCTGTCGTTTGCCGGCATATACATATCCAGTCGCGCGGTATAGACCGCCGTACTATGCGAAGGGAGCGTGTCTGCCTCGCGCTGCGCTACGCGCATCGAAGAAACATACTGACCTCCCATCAGCGTCACATTGTTATTCTCCGCTATATTCACCACTGCTAAATGCCTATAGTCCTTGCGAGGGATATAGAGCGTATAGGATTTCTGCTTGGCATTGATGGTGTCGCTCTTGTGCTCTAATAGTTCGTCGGTTCCACCCAAGGAATAGAAACTCATGTCCAGATCGTGCGCATGGCCCTCAAAATAAGGTTCAGACCACGCCTTCAGCGCGTCCGCCATAGGTTTCTCTATGTCCGACGATAGTTTCTCATCAATCGTTGCCTGAACCTCTGTAACGAGATTCATCTGATAATTGATGAGATAATCCGCGCCGCAGACGGACAGGTCGTCGTAAATGAGACTACAACCTGCCGTCGCGATCGCGAATGTTAACAATACTATGTATTGATTGATTTTCAATTAATCCGTATTGAATTATTGGAACTCAATTTCATATGTATTACCATCCTGCCATGTCAGATCAACCGAGAATCCGAGTTCCAACTCCGGTGTACGAAGGTCAGGAATCGTGTTGTATGCTTTTCTCAAGTTCGACAGTGTCAGTTTAGCAGTAGTGGTGTAGTCCTGTTTGAAGACATGACCACCGGTCGCAGTAGCAGAACTAGCTGGCAACTCAGCTACTACATAGAATTTGCTATTCAGCGGAATCAGTTGGTTACCTGCGCCATAGAAATCAGCCTTGTCATTCAGCATCTCTACTGCGATCATTACGTTGGAGGTACCATTCTCAAGAACCAGTGTAGAGTTAGCGTCAGAATAAGCATCACCATTCTTTTCTGCTTTCATGGTTGAAGGATCTATAACTTTATCATAGATGGTGTATGAACTAATTCCTGTTACATCTACTGAACCAGCCGTGGTGAAATCAAATTTAGCATCTTGCTGACCACCGATGAGCACTGCCGTTACAGGGAAACCGCCTGCGCAGTTTACATTGGTGCCGGTGCCTTCTACATTGTCGCTATTATCCACCAATGCTGTTGCTGCCAAACGAACTGCTACATCCAGACGTGCTACAGCATACTGGATAGGATCTTTTATTGCAACCGCGCGGGTACGTGCGTTTACAGAAAGGGCATCACCGTGAGCGAGGAGAATGGCATCCCAATCATTGGTGTTGTCATACATCGTCTTGCGAGACTGGTTAGAGGTCTTGATAGTAGAGTTCACATAGTACCAAAGTTGTGCCGGATATACGAATGTATTCGGTTTCGCCATGTTAGCATAGTCTCCTTCTACGAAAGCTGTACCATTCCATTTGATATCAATGGAACCTTCCGGCAAGTTGTAATACTGCGGGAAGTCCAACAGTCCTGCAGCCAATGTCACCTCACCGGTAGTGGTATTCACAGTAGCATAGGTCGGATTGTTGATAGCGGTTTTGATTGCATTTGTAATCGGAGAGCTAGCCGTCATAAGGGATTTGTACAAATCGGACATAATACGAGCTACTTCGAAGGAAGAGAGACCGTGTGCCGATGTGAACGCAGCGTACATGTCATGCAATGCCTGGTTTTCAGCAATGGTGTACGTGCTCCAAGCTTTGGCTCCATCCGTAGCGTTTGCAACAGATGTCATGTACTTGATTAAGAGATCACCTCTATTGCCGGTAGCAAAGAGTGGAGAAGGATCGCTCATAATCTGTTCCAAACTGAATTTAAAATCTGCAGGCTGTTTGTCGTTTGCCAAATTCTTAGCAATCAACGAACCAGTCTCGAAATTGTTGGCGCCTGATTTTGCAGACTTGGCATAGAAAAGGAACGAACCGGTGGTCAGAGGAATAGTTACATCTTCAAACACCTTAGCATTGGATGGATGACTCTCAATGTCAGCCTTGGTCACTGTCATAGGAGCGACAGGATTGGAAGCAGTTGTGATGTTGTCACCCAGACGAGTGTCAGAACTAGTAATCTCTCCTTGTTTTGCGAACGGAACGAGAGTGATATCGCTCATTCCCTGGAACTGTGGCATGCCGGTCTTCTGAACTGTGGTACCCGGCATGCGGTTAGGACCGGATTTGATTTGATTCGGCAAAGCAATAGAGAACTGGGTCTTAACCACTTCCTGCGCTTTCTCCGGTGCATTTTGGTCGCCCTTACAGCCTGTAAAAGCGACGGCGCTTGTCAGCATCGCTGCACAAGCCAAAAATGTCATCTTTTTCATGTTTAAAAAGTTTTTTAACCATGGAACTTCGGCTTCGTCGAGTTGCGTAAGCGAGCTTACACCCGACTTGCACGAACTTTCATAATTTTTGTTAATAAATTTAGTTAATTGGTTAATAAATAAAGTTAATTTAATGTTTTTTTTGTTTCTGTTTTGTGTTAATAATATTTTTTGTGGTTATTTTCTCTCGATGTTAACCGTGATGCGTCCGAGGTTACGCATGATATGTTTCAGCTCGTCGCGCATATAGCGATAGGTAGCGCCGCCGTGGAGGGCTTTGATCTTCTTCTCGCGGAGGTCCAGATCCGGCTCCTCATCCATGATAGCAAACACTTCGTCTCTTCCCTCGAAGTCCACTTTCTCCAGCATCTCCCGTAGGTCCTCCCAGCTCTCACCGCCGTTAGTGATATCGAAGAGGCTGTCCGCCAACTGCGGATAAGCAGCCTGCATCTGTTCCTTAATAGTCTTTGCACGCGCGGCAGCCAGGCGGATGTTATACGCGAGCCGTCCGTCGAAGGAAGCAAAGCCCGTCACCTCGATGCGCGATATGCGGAGCGTAGTATCCGCCAGTATTTCTCCCAAGGCATCCAGAATATCCGCCATCAGTTCGTCGTTCTCCAGGAACGAGCGGTCCATTTTAGACACATCGACATCGAAATACAAATATCCGTTGCGCGGGCCGAGGCTCAGCACCTTATGCGCTACGACTTCCTCCACCGGTTCGTCCGTAGCAGGTTCCTCTGCCGGCATCTCTTCACCCGGCTCGGTCTTGGCAATAGCCTTGTCCTCCTCCGGAGCGACCGGAATAACCGGGACAACAGGTCCTGCCGGTTCTGCCGGAGTCTCTACCGGCTCCGTCTTGGCAATCGCCTGCTCCGGCTCCGTCTTAGCAATCTCCTGCTTTTCTTCAGCCGGCTGTTCCTCGCGCTTCGGCGCATGGTCCCTGGCAGCAGGCTCTTCTGCTACAGCGACCGCCTGTTCCGGCTCTTCCCGGGCGAGGGTGTCAGATGGTGCAAAACGGTCCTCTTGGGCAATCGTGTCCGTTTCGGATGCTGCCGTAGTTGCCACCGCAGTAACTGCTGCAGCTGCCGCTGCCGCCTCTGCGGCGGTCTCCAGTTTCTCGCAGTCGCAGCGGCGAGCAAGCGACTCTTCGTCTCCTCCGAGCGGGAAGACCAGATTGACGCCTATCTTCGGCAGCACCAGCCATCGTCCGCCTTGGGATTGCATATCGCCGCAATGCTTACATTCGTATTGCCTATACCAAGCGTAGCCGGCATCCACGCCGCCTTCCAGTTCAATGCTGAAATACGGTTTGATGGGGAAATGCCATCCGCCGCTGGCACCCGCCATAGCGGCATGTCCCTCGTAACGCCCGTCCTTAACCTCCTTGTACATCCAGCTCACGGGGTAGGCATCGCCCGCCACGTTGAACATCGCATAGGCGGCGTTGATAGAAACAAAGCCGCGGTTGAACACATTGCAGAACCAATATCGGGGAGCGACGCTGACCATGAGGTGGCGCCATTTAGGGAACTTGGTATCATCCAGCGGGAAGGGATTGAATCCCACGCCGAACTCCATACTCCATTTCGGCGCCATCTTCACCTCCAGCTGCAGGTTCGGCGTAGCGGCAGCATCGTAGAGGAGGTTATTCTTGATAGCCACTACCTCATCTTTTACCTCCCGTTTCACCTTTGTTGAGTCGTCCGCGCTCGCCATTGCGCACAGCGCGCGCGTAGGAATGAGCGACATTCCTAAAGTGAGCAAACCGAACAATATATAGCGAAAATGAATCATTATATTTATCTTTTTTGCACCTTACATGTTGTAAATACCTACGCGGTATTAAAAGCGGGTGCAAAATTATTAAAAAATTTACACTCGCGCAATAGTATAGAGCAATTATTGCTTTAAAGTTAAGAAAAAAGCACTATTTTTTACGAATTATCAATAGCCGCGTCCCATTCTGATGGCGTTACCCCTGTTTCTCTGACGAAAGTACGAGAGAAGACCACCGGTGAAGAGAACCCCGATCGCTCCGCGATGTCCTGAATTTTCAGACCCGGATTTTCGCGCATCAGGCGCTTTGCTTCTTCGATGCGGTAGTTAGCCACGAACTGGTAGAAATTGCATCCGTATTCGGCCATAATGAACTGGGAGAGATAGGTCCTGTTCATCGGCAATACCTGCATGAGGTCAATTAAACGGAAGTCTTTATTGAGATAAGGTTTCTCCTTCTCCATCCATTCATCCAGACGTGCACGATTGGAAGAACTGTCCGGAGCCGGTAGTTGCGCCTCGGCATCCTCCACGGGGACCGCTACGGCAGTTTTGTACAGTTCCTGTTCCTCTTCTTTTATCTTCTCCCATGGGTCCGGACGGAAGAAGATTTTCTCCGTGCTATAGAAAAGCAGGAAGAAGAGCAGCCACATCTGGGTGAAAGCATATGTAGGAACAGTGGAGAAGCACATATAGGCAAACGAGCACCCGACGATAAAGACCATGATCAGATAGCGCACCACCCACTGGAAATCTATATCATCCATGGAGGCGAAGTTCGCCTCGCACCACTCGCGATAGACATGCACATGGCGGAAGAGCAAAAACAGGATAAAGAGCGGATAGATTGCCAAAATCCATCTGAGGTCTATATCCAGCCACCAGTCCAACGCTCCGATGAGAACGACAGGGGTGAGCTGCGCGAAGGCTTTTTTCCAGGAGAACCATCCTGGGCGGAGCAGCTCCGCGGGATAGACCATGAGTATCCATGCGAGGATATCCCCGAGTACAAACTCCCATCCCTGTATGGAGAAAATACCGTCCGCTATCTCCGGCGCATCGCTCCTGTATCTTGCTATGTGTCCGCCAACCGTGATCAGCGTCCATGCCAGCATGATCCCCGCCATAATCTTACGCATGCGTTTGCCATCATTATGGCGCCAAAAGAGCCACGCGCTACCGCCGCAGAAGGTAGCGATCATCGTATAGAGAGTAGGCATAACGATGGAATGGAATATACCTACAGGAATAAGCGGCGTGAGCATATTGCTGACTATCACCACCACCGACAAGACAAGTCCGAAGATTATTTCGTCCTTATAGTCGTAATAATATTTGCGAAGAGGGCTTTTACCCCCCCCTATCCGGTAATTCGCTGATTTTCTTGCATTTGCAGTCATTGCTTGATGCTTTCATTAGCGTCGTTGTTGTTTTTCGAGTGCAAAATTACACATTTTTTGTGATATATGCAATAGCAGAGGGTATTTTTTTCAACAAAAAAAGACCCACGGGGATGTGAGTCTTTTTACCAAAAAGTATGTTATTTCTCTCATTCGACCTTTCTGCCATCGAGTGTATAAAGACCTTCGGCAGTGCGGACGTAGAGGGTAGTGCCAAGCATAATGAGGCGATTTACCATTTGGTCATTTACTATCGGGTCATTGATCCCTTCGGGCCATTTGCGGGTGTATTTATAGATAGGCGGGTTGCCGTCATCGGCGTCGGAGGTGGTATAGAAGGTATTGTTGTCCAGCCAGCATATCGCTTCTCCCTGCCATTCGTAGGAATAGCATTTGAGGGGTTGTGGTTGGCGCGCCAGCGCCTCCTGTACGGTCTCGCCTTCCAGACGCTCCCAATAGAGGATCCAGGAATAGGTAGCGACGATATTATTATGGTTCTTGATCAGGATATACTTGCCGTCAGGCGAGATGTCCGCTCCGGTGACGAGATGGAAGCCCTTGTAGGGCTGGTTCTTCTCGCTATAGCCGAGGTCGGAGCGTACGCCGAGATCGCAGATATAGGTCAGGGTCTGGGTCTCGTCTCCGTAGTCGAGGCGGAAAGGCATAGAGAAGACCTGGCATACATTATAATAGACCTTGGTGATGATAAAGATTGTTTGGGTCAAGTTGTCATACATCAGCGCCTCGCAGTTATGCTTCTTGCCGTCGGGATAGACGAACTTGATATTACCGGGCGTGAGGGTTATCTCCGGCGTGTTGACGGGATCGATAGCCGGTTCCTCCAGATAGATGACGGAATAGTTGCCGTCCGTCTCCTCATTATCGCCGAAAGCACCTATGAAGAGGTAGTTCTTACCTTCGTACACGCCTCCGGAGAGGTCCTCCCAATCCCAGCGGATGGATTTAGGGAATTTCACTTTGCAGGCGCGCTCCGCTCCTTTCTCATCGGTAGCGATGATATAATTGGAGCGCTCGTCGCTTTGCATCCATATATATCCCGGCGTGACACGGGAGCACGCGATACCCGATACCTCAATGATATTCTCTGTAATATCGAGCGTACCACATTGGCGTTTAACCCAGTCCGTATTCCACTCCAGTGTGTCGCCGTTATAGACGAGTTGGGGAGCCGCCTCGCACGAGGATAGACCGCCTATGGCTAAAAGAGCCAAGACCGCTACGCTCCAAGATAAAAGACAAGGGAAGTTTTTCATAGATGTCCTATCAAGAGTAAATAAATTACTTCATCTCTGCGCCGATGGCGTTGAAGGTCTTGCCGTCACGGATGATCAGCATCTGACCGTCACGGATGAGCTTCTGTGCCTTGGGAGTAGCCGATACATTGGTGATACCGGTACCGGAGCCGGGAACAAACACTTTCACATTCCTGATAGCGAAGGATGCCTCTGTAGGATTTTGCGGGTTAGCCAAGAATCCTATAGCTACAAAAGGCTTTTCTCCGATAGGATATGCAGGAGCCGGATCCCATAGTACATCCGACGGCATATAGCACTTGCTCTGCCACTCTGCCACCCATGAGGAGATACTCAGATCGGCTGCGGAACTATACCAACGGATACCTTCCGAATCCTTGATATAGACTTGGAAAGAAACCCATTCAGTAGCTCTTAGGTCGCCCTTATAATCAAAAGCAATCGAATCGATTTGCGGAAGGTTCGCAAGCGCATACTCCACACCGCCATTTGCCCATGCAGTGGTAAAATTGTACTCTACAGTAAGAATACCGTCCGCAAGAGTAGGAGTTACTTCATCAACGTTACCACCAGCTTTCTGATACTTGCTAAGATCAATGTTGATTGCTTGTTGTGCGTTGAGGGTTAATGCTGCAAAGAGGGCAGTTGCAAAAAGTAAAGATTTTTTCATAATACAGTAATTTTAAGGGGTTAATAATATTTTAGATTATTTGGAGAGGGCGTACATGGCGAAGGCGGCACAGCAGATACCTGCTATCTGCAGCGGATTGGGTATAACGCTTAGGATGATAAGCGACAGGAGCACCGTAACCATAGGGGATAGTCCCTCCATCGGAGAGACGATAACGGCTTTGCCGTACCGATAGGCATAGACGAGCGTCAGGGCACCTATCGAGTTGAGGATCTGGATACCGAAGCACTTGAGGGAAACGGTGACGGGTGTAGCGGCGAAGAAAGCCGCTGCATCGCCGTTCATATAATACGCCACGGGGATGAGGACCAGCGCCGTGAGCGCCATCCAGACGAAGATAGACTCGGCGTCCATGGAGTTGTTAGCAAACTTCATGAAGAAGCCCTGGATACCCCATGCAAAGAGAACAAGCACGGCGAGCACTATCCACAGCCATCCCGATACGGGGCTGCCTTCCTGACCCGTCTCCAGCGAGAGGAGCAGGATAGCGATGAGCGCCACGACGATACCGGCTATCTGCCACCGCGAGGCTTTCTCCTTGAGGAAGACAGCGGCGAGGGTGATCACGATGACCGGCGACATGGAGATAAACGGATAGATGATATAGGAGGGTCCGAGGGTGAGTGCCTTGAAGAGCACCAGCTGGCCTCCCGCTCCGAGCAGACCTACCGTGCAGCCCAGCAGCGCCGATTTGGCGTCGTGCATGAACTTGCCTTTGTTGATAACGAGCGCAACGATAGCGCAAGGGATCATTGACAGCGCCCAGAGGATATACACTACGGTATCAGGAATACCATTCTGGATCTGATAGCCGGAGAACGCTCCCCATACACCCCATGTGACTACGGTGATGAGGATAAAAAGAAGCCAAAGTTTGTCTTTCATAATTGATTAGTTTTAGTTATCTAGTGGAACTAGTATATCTAGTAGAACTAGTCAAACTAGTTTATCTAGTTGATCTATTTGATTTTCTCGAAATACGGCAGTCTCTCCAAGGGGACGGAGATCTTATAGGTCTTGCCACCCTTGTAGCGTTTGCCTTGGTCGTCACGCCACGTGCCTTTCGGCAGGCGCACTTCGCGTTCGAGGCGGGTATCCACCACGGGCGCGACGAGGTATTTGTCGCCGAGCATGAACTGGTCCTTGCAGGCTTCGAATCCCTGGTGCGGGAACTGGTACTCCATGAGGCGTACGATCGGTTCGCCTGTTTGGGAGGCTTGGCGTGCATAGTGCATGATATAGGGTCCGAAAGCGGCATGGAGTTTCGCCATGCGTTGCACGATCGCGAGGTTCTCCGGCGAGAGAATGCGCCAGGGCGCTACGGAGAACTGCATCATCGGCATGAGTGCATGCACTTGCGCCGAACGGACTATGAGAGCCTGGTCAAACGCATCTTCGCTGATATCGAGGAACGCTGCCCATTGTCCGCCACCCACCATATCGGGGCAGGCGTAGGCGTAGCCCAAGAGTCCTGCGACGCACATCTGCGGGATGAGCTGGCGGACCGCATCCCAGCTGTAGTCCTTGTCGCCCAGACGCTGTACGAGGGGTTGCCCTCCCATCTTCCAGCACGCGCGGTACTCATTGAAGGGGAAGGAGAGACCTATCTTCGCCCACGAGGTAGTATGATCTACGTTCGTGGCCGAGGGGTCATAGGCTTTGAGAGGCGCGGAGGCATAGCAGTTGTTATCGCCGGCATCGAACTTAAAGCCGTCGATGCCGTAGCGCTCCTGCGCGGCGCGAAGGACAGAGACGAAATAGTCCGCCGCCTCGGGGTTGGTGAGGTCATAGCAAGCGGAATAGCCGTTCCACCAGTTGAGGACCGCCGTACCGCCGTTGGCGTTACTGAGCAGATAGCCTTTGGATTCCAGATCGCGGAACTCGGGCGAGTCGGGGCTGACGAAGGGGCATATCCATACCATGACCTTGAAGCCGAGGGCATGGAGTTCGTCCATCATCCCTTTGGGATCGGGGAAACGCTCCGCCTTGAAATCGAAGTTGCCGTAGTAGCGCTGCCAGTTGTCATCTATCATGAGTACGCCGGCAGGGAAGCCGTTGTCGATGATGGCGTGGGCGTAGCGCAGTATATCCTCCTGGTTCTGGTTGTACATCAGTTCGATCCATGTGTTATACTGGGGCATGGTGAAGAAGAGGGTATCGGGCAGCTGTCCATTAGCCGGGAAATACTTCGCCTGCGCCGCCATATAGGCATCGCGTAGGGTTGTACCGGCTTTGACGCGCTCCATAGGTACGGAGGTCTCTATTCCGCCATCCTTGGCGGAAAACACAAACGCGCCGTCCGACCACATGTATTCGCCCTCGGAAGAGAGGAAGAGAGGCACGAGCTGGTTATTGGCATCCTGGGTATTGAGGTCAAACGCAGGGAGGTTGGTATAAGGCTGCTCGTGGCCGAGGCCTACGGAGGCGCCCCACCAGGATTGTCCCCAAAGTACTAAGGGACAAAGTACCAAGTACAAGACAAGGACGATTGGACGATTTACGATGTACGATTTATTTACCATTGGGACATTTAGTTAAAAGTTTATTCGTCATGACGAGATGACGACATGACGACATGGCAAAGGAGTTATTCTACATTGACGGTAGTCAAGTAGTTGTAACCCGTTTCTTCTTCCCAGACGTTCTCGTTAGCGAGGCGGATGGAGAATCGGGGGTCATCATGGATGGAAGGATAGGGGTCGGGCAGGTTGAGATAGAGTTTGTACTGTCCGGGAGCCATATCATTGAGGGTGCAAGCGAGGGTGAATTTATGCTCCTCCTCGGGCAGCCAGAAGCGCGGGTCGGCTGCCGTTTGCGGATAGACGTATTTCTTGCCGGAGGCAGCGTCCACAAAGACGAGTTCCACATCGCGTTTGTTGTTCGGCGCGGCAAAGCCCACGTTGCGGAGGACAAAATAAGCTTTGAACTCTTCTCCTACTTTTGGGGCTGGGGTAAGGATAGCTTTATCCAAGACAAAGCGATAGCCGAGGCGGCGAATAATGGTGTCCATAGTGCCGTCTCCGCGCCACATACCGGTTACCGACTCGCGGTAATCCTTATTGATATAGGTCCAGTGGTAACGCTCCATTTGTTTGATAGCATTCTCACCTTCCGAGAATTTTGTTTTCTCGCAAGTTTCTCCACCCATAAACGTATATTTGGTATCGGCAGCCCAGAAATCGCGCTCTTCTTGTTTCGCATAGGTTCCTACGTCATTAGTGGAGGAAACGAAGCAGTCGTTATGTCCGGCTATACGGGCTTTAATCGTGTTTTGGTATGCTTCTTCTTCCGACAGCGGCGTCATAGCGCTGTCGCCATGCATCTTAAGCCAACGCATCTTATAAGACGGGATACGAAGTGCTACTTGCCGGCTTTCGGGGATTACGCGCAGGAAATGTTCCAGTACTTCCCATCTCATTTCGAAATCAGAATCTCTTGTCGGGTTCATTTTGTAGCCGTTGTCCACATAATACCATTCTCCCCAGGAGCCGAGCCACCCGCATTGCGCACAAAGGATCACATCGGCATTTTTTTGGAGATAAGGACCTACCTGGTCGATGTGTTTGTGAATCCATTCGGGGGTAGCGTTCCAAGGTTTATCTTTAGCGTCCATGCTACTTTTATAAGAGAAGCGCACCACGGCTTTGGCGCCGCCTTTGCGCAGGGCATTCATGTTAGAATCCAAGCGATCGAGGAACGCTTGGGGGATATCGGATTCCATATAATCCGTCAGATAGTAAGAGTTAAGGTAGAGGGTCATTTTGTTTTCACCGTTGCGGTTATTATTAACCACATCCGCTCTAAGGTGCGAGTTAAGATTAGCCGAGGTATAGTACCCTTGTGCAAACAGACCACGCTCCGGGTTCGGGAAGATTTCGTCCGACTCGGTAAAGGTGATGGTGTTTCCTTTGGGTTCAGGGTTATTGGTGTTGCAGGCAGTCATTGCCATGCAGAAAGCAAAGGCAATAATTGAGAATTGAGAATTGAGAATTGAGAATATTTTTTTCATAGCGATGGAGCTATTTAATAAAAAACGGTACCGGTGTGGGGCGGTGTGCCACCACACCGGCACCTTCAATCAACATTGATTAAGCTTAATTGTGTTGTGGGGGTAACCCCAATCGGTCATTAGACCATTTTGCGCTTACGAGGCTTTCTTTTTGCCATCTTTTTTATCGCTTTTCAGTTACAATGGAACCCCATTGCGCCTTTAAAACGATGAGAAATCTGCTCAAAAATAAATCCGTAATCATCACAACACTAATGGCCGATTTGGGTTAAAATTGACTAAGTTCCGGAAACTTATTATTTGTCAATCTTAACTTGCAGTTTGCGAGCATGACCTGCAGCATTTTCGTCGGTAGCCTCAGCACAAGGCAGGAAACCAACCGAGCTCCAGTTTTGCTGGATGTCGAAGCCGATACCGAACTCGTCAGCCCAGCCTTTAGCATTGCCAGCAGGGATCAACTCACGGAGGAGTTGGATCTCAATGTACTTGTCGTCAATGATCTGGCTGTTACCGATAGGCATTTCATCTTCACCAATGATTGCACCCCATTTGAGGCCATCACCATCCTGATAATAACCTTCTTCTTGCCAGTGCTCGGTCCATGCCCAGCCGTTACCGCCAACTTCTCCCCACCATTTGAATACAGCAGGATTGTAGTTGTGCGGTTCTCCCTCTGCAAAGACAGCAGTCTCCAAGAGGATGTCTGCGTTAGGATCCAGGAACTGATCTCCATAACCGCCGGTCTCGTCGCTGTTATCCACATTCATATAAACGTGGAAAGCAGGCCATGCACGGTCAACAATCTGCTCGGGATCGTACTCAACGAGGATGTTGATGTACACTTGGTCTGCATAGACCTTAGCGCTTTTCAGAGCGTCCATTGCAGCGCCAGCAGGGCAAGTGCAAGAAGCAACAAATTCTGCCGGCAGGGTTGCCCACTCAGCGATGGACTTGTCGCTTACGCTAACCTTGGATACGAATTCGGTGTCTTCGCCTCCGCCACCACCGTTACCACCTTGGTTGTCCGGAGCGTTTTGAGGTTTACAAGCAAAGAATGCTACAGTTGCAAAGCACATCAATGCAATTTTCCAATTTGCTTTCATAATTTTTGTGTTTTTTAGGGGTTAATAAAATAATGTTGATTGTTTTTTTCTATTAGTCGAAAGACCGTTCGTTTCACTCACGAAAAGTCGAAAGTCGGCTTTGAACGTAGTGTTCTTTGAGCGAAGCGGTCTTTTTACTTTTGTCTATAATTAGTATCCCGGGTTTTGAGGGATTCCGCTGACGGTCCACTCGTTATTAGGGATAGGATAGATAATGTGCGGTTCGTTAACCGGATCCACGATTTTGTACGGTTGCGCGCCGGCGTAGCGTCGATCCATCGGCAGTTTGTTTCGGCACATATCGAAGAGGCGATGTCCTTCCCACGCCAACTCCATGCGGCGCTCATCCATTACGATATTGGTGACGGATGAATAGCCCTGGAGATCTCCGGCCGTATAAGTAGGAATACCGGCGCGTGTACGGATGACGTTGACATCATCCAGCGCTTTTGCATCCTGTCCGGAACGTGCATATGCCTCGGCACGGTTGAGGATGACCTCCGCCCAACGGCACATTACCGGCGAGGAAAGCATCGGGTTGCCGTCCTGATAGCTGAACTTATTGATGAAAATCATCGGGATTGTATAACCGGTACGGAGGGTTACATCGTCGTTGATACGCACCAGACAATCCTCGCCCATATAGTTAGCGTGGTATTCGAAGTACGGGCCGGAAGCGTCTTTCTCGCCCTCACCGTTAACCATACGTTTCTCGATAGCATAGGTAGCATTATCGGCACCCTTGAAGGAGTAGTTGCCTGCTCCGTCGTCAATGAGGTTGGTCCTGTACTTGATATGCGGAGTTTCCGGATCACCTTCCGCAGCAGGAATAGTGACATACACTTTCTTACCCGGGTTGCCTGAGAACTGGGGTATGATAAAACTATTGTAACGCAGATCTTCCGGATGACGCTCATAGAGGTACATAATCGGGTCAGAAGGATAGACCTCACCCCAGCCGATACCGTCTTTGAGATACATCGAACCGGTAGAGGACTGGCCGCGGTCGTCGGAAGTCTCATGCGCGATGCAGAATAGAGTCTCTTTGGAAGTCTTGGCATTTGCAAAATAGGCAGCGTAGTTTACGCCTTGCTCCAGTTTGGAGTCCGGTGCAGCTCCGTTGAGTGCCTCTTCTACAGTAGCAATACAATCGTCGTATTTCTCCATATAGAGGTAAACGCGGCTGAGTACACCGAGCGCAGCTTCCTTAGACGGATAACCGGCGTTGCCGCGGGATTTACCCATGAGGTCCGCTGCTTTCCGGAGATCGAGCACTATCTGGTCATACACTTCGCCGACCGGATTACGAACGGTTACTTCCGAAGAAGTAGAAGTTCTCAACGGCACACCGAGGTTATCGCGGCCATAACTATAAGGCAGCGCATAGAGCGTAACCAGATGCAAGTGCAGCAGACCACGCATGAAGTATGCCTCGCCTAATAACTGTTTGCTTTCCTCCTTGGTCTCGTCCAAGGTCTCAATAACGGTATTAGTCATGTAGATACCTTTGTATGCCACCATCCAGAGGGTACCAACGTTCTTGAGACCATCATTCATCGAATAGGCGGTAGCCTCATAGAGCGGGTCGGTGGTGTGCGCGGAGAGGCAGATGTTGTCAGCCGGGAACTCCGAGAGTTGGAAGTAATGGCGCACATAGCAGTTACCCGAAGCATATCCGAGGAAGTCCACTTCGTCCTTCAGGATGGCATACACACCATCCATGATATACTCCGCTCCTTGAGGGTCTTGGAGCAGCAGGTCGCTATTCAACTCATCCGAGGGGAAGGTGTCGAGGTTGCAACTGCTGAAACCGAGCATCATTCCGAGTGCTACGGCTAAATATAAAGTTTTCGTTTTCATAATTCAATCCTTTTTTCGTTATTACGTTATTACGTTATTACGAGATTAGAACGAAATCTCTACACCACCTTGGAAGGTACGACCTACAGGATAGTTCTCGGAATAGAAGCCGGCGAGGCTGTAGGTGGTTTTCTCCAACGTGATTTCCGGGTCCATACCCGAGAACTTGGTAGCCGTAAAGAGGTTGTCCGCGCTGAAATAGATACGGCACTTGGTCATGTGCGCTTTCTTGATCAGCGAAATCGGGAAATCGTATCCTACGGTCAGGTTCTTGAGGCGGAAGTAGGAACCATCCTCCAGATAACGTGAAGACACTTGGTTCGCACTCTTATTACCATTCAACTGAGCTTTCGGGTGGGTAGCGATGTCACCGGGGTTCTGCCAACGGCTCCAGCCGAGTTTGGAGTTCTCTACAGAGAGCTGGTTGTAGCCCAAGTATGCACCATCGGCATCAGATGACTGACGGGTGTAGTTATAAATCTTATTACCATACTGGAAGTTGGAGTTCATACGGATGAAGATACCGTTCCAACTGAGTTGGGTATTAAGACCACCGGAGAAGAGCGGTGTAGCTTTACCTACGGCGTGCGCCTGGGTAGCGTTGTAGTCATTGGTGGTCGTCTTGTTTCCTGTAGCGTCGAGTACATAATCGCCGTTTGCATCCACCACGTACCAGAGCGGGTCACCGTTAGCCGGATCAACTCCTGCCCATTCCTTCATATACCAGGTATAGATATCCTGTCCTTCTTTAATCTGCTGGTTAACCGAAGAAGCTTGTTGCTGGATTGGCGTATGGTTCGGCAATTCTACTACGCGGTTCTGGTTGAAACCGATATTGAAGCCTACGTCCCAGCGCCATTTGCCGATATTGATGATATTCGCGTCGATGCGATACTCAATGCCGCGGTTGCGAACTTTACCCACGTTCTGCATCACCTCATAGAAACCGGATGACGGAGCCAGCGGTACATTCAGCAGCAGACCCGTGTTGTCGGTCTGGTAGAGGTCGATAGACATATCCACGCGTTTGATAAAGGTCAGGTCAATACCAACGGCAGCCATGTTAGCGGTCTCCCAGTGGAGATACGGGTTAGCACGGCGGCTCGGGCTTCCTGCCACCTGATTCTGATAGAGGGCATTGAGCGCATAGGTAGAGAGGTATTTATATGCCGGGATATTGTTGTTACCTACGATACCATAGGAAGCACGGAGTTTGAAGAAGGAAACGATGTCCTGACCTTTCATGAAGTCCTCGTTGGAAATAAGCCAGCTTGCAGCCACAGAGGGGAAGTGACCTACACGATGTTGTGGAGCAAAAACCGAACTTGCCTCTGCGCGGTAGGTAGCGGTAATGAAATAGCGCTTGTTCCAGTCGTAAGAAGCCTGGATGAAAGCAGCCCAGCTCTTACCCGGCATGATATAACCGCTGTTGGCAAGAGGCGAAGAAGAGTTAAGGGCGTCCACACCGCTCGGCATGCCTATACCGGAAGCGGAGGTGTATTCGGTCTGCCAGAAACCATACTCAAATCCCGCCATAGCGTTGAAGGAGTGCTTGTCCCATTGGTAACCACCCTTCAGTATATTGGTAGTACCGAAAGATTTGCTCATACCAACGTCCTTGCCTACGTAGCCGTTCGGATAAGAAGTGTCGTAGGTACGGGGGTCGATAAAGGTAGAACTCAACCAGTGACCGGCACCGAAGGTGTTGGTAGTCGTGAAATGGAGCCAATCCGTGAAATGGAGGTTCAGCTGGAGTACACCCGAGAAATCGAAGTTATCCGATTTGGTGTAGTTGTATTTGGTACCATGGAGTGAGTTCCAGGTCTCCTGACTCCACCATTTAGCACCGTTATCCGGACGTGCACCATGATCGATACGTACATATTGGTTGGTCAGATTGCCATTCTCATCATAGGCATAGGGGTTGTCCCACGGCATCTTATAGAAAGCATCGCCCAGCATCGTCCAACTCGACGGATAATCCACTGTCGATTTGGAGAAGTCCAGCTTCACGTTCATATCCAGCCATTTAGCGATGTCGGCTTTGAGCGAAGCGTGACCCGCTACTTTCTGCATACCGGTAGATTTCAGCGTTCCCTGCTCTCCGAAGTAGTCGAGGGATACGTAATATCCTACGTGCTCGGAACCGCCGTGAACCGCTACGTTGTAGTTCTGGATCACACCGGTCTTGAAGAACTCGTTCTGCCAATTAATGTCAGGCAACGTATTCAATTTCGGGTAAGTAGCATTAAACACAGTTTTGGAGAAGAATGAGCGGTGGTAGTTATAAAGCTCTTCTGCGTTCATCATGCGGTAGTTTCCGAAAAGAGCTTGTTTAGCACCGGCAGTAGCCTTGATGTCCACATGCACTTTGTCGTGTTTCTTACCGGATTTGGTAGTAACGACGATGACACCGCCTGCAGCGGAAGCACCGTAGATACCGGTAGAACCTGCATCCTTGAGGACGGAGATGGTCTCTACGTCATTGGGGTTGAAGGTACCACCCATGACACCATCAACTACGTAAACAGGGTCGGACCCGGCGGTAATAGAACCTGTTCCACGGATACGGATCTGCGCCGCATCACCCGGCTGACCTCCTGCGTTAGAAACCGTTAGACCTGCCACTTTACCTTGCAGCATGTTACCGATATCGGAAGTGGTGACATCGGTCAACTGGTCTGCTGAAACAGTTACTACCGCTGAAGAAAGTTCGGCTTTCTTCACCGCGGAATAACCCAGAGAGACTACCTCTTGCAACTGCTGAGCATCGGTCTCCATGATAATGTTCATGTCCGGCACGGCACGCAGTTCAATGGTCTTGTAGCCCATGTACGACAGTTGGAGTGTCGCTTTGTCGGGTACTGTGAGTGAGAAGTTTCCGTCGAAATCGGTTACTGTTCCGGTTGATGTACCCATCACCAGAATACTCACGCCAATCATCGGCTCCGATGTGTCAGCATCGATAACCTTACCTTTTACGTTGATGTCCGCAAAAGCAGAAACACCAACTAAGAGGCTGAGAAAGATTGTCTGAAATCGTTTCATGGTTGTTAATTATTTAGTTGATTGTTTTTGGGGCTAGTATTCTAGTATTCTAGTATCCTAGTTCTCGATTAGTTTAAGCAAATAACTTCTGGTGAAGGCGGCATGTATCTTCGGGTTGCTGCCGCTTACCTCAAACTCACGCGGTTCGTCCGCCGTGTATTCGACCGCGGTATAGGTCTTTGCGGGATCGAGTCCGCGGAGCTCCAATGTACCGTCAAAGGAAGGAACAGGAACGGAAGCTGCATCTACGTGAGCGGGGTCCATCGCGCCTTCCGGAGCGACAGGGTCTATATAGAAAGCGTAGTACATTGCGCCGTTCTGGCGGATGACGTGTGCTTCGGGATAGTCGTAGCCCCAGGTGTAGAGATTCAGATACTCGCCGCGGGCGAGGTTGTTCTCCTTGTATATCTTCATCCATTTGCGGAGCAGTTGCTCTTTCTCCGGCGTAAGGAGGAACGGACCTTCGTTCCAGTCGGGATTGTCCTTGGGCCACGTGAACTTCGTGCCGATAACCGAACCGGTACCTATCTGCGAAGCGAAATCATCGCCTCCGTCGGTCAGTTCGATATGGTCGCCATAATAAGCGAGCTGCGGCGCCATCGCGGCATAGGCTTTGCGTTTCATACGCACCTGGCGGGAGGACATTGGGTCGGAAGCTACCGCCTGGTTGATCTCAGGAATCAAGAAATAGTTGACCGCACATCCGCAGGGGCATACCTGAATGACTGCATCCGGTTTCATGGCACGTGCCTGATCGTATATCTTACCGAAATAGGAAGGCATCTGCTCCGGCGCGTCATAGGCGCTGTTGAGTTGCGAGGTCTCGTTATAGTCGGGCAGACAGCAGTTGAGGTGCTGGCCGTCGATCTTCAAACCGTCGAAGTTCCAACGTTGGAGGAACATCTTCAGCAGGTCGGTCGTATAAGCATCCACGCCCGGGTTGACCGGCGAGAGATACCAGCTGTCCCACCAAGTGATATATTCGTGCGCCCACTCTGCGGTCTTGAGCAGGTACTCCGGATGCTCTTTGACGAGCTTCGTATCGGGGTCAGCCGCGAGCGGTGCCCACCACAGTTTGGCTTTCATGCCTCGTTTGTGTACCTCGTCCGTGATATGGCGCATGTCGGCATCGCCGCCGGGGAAATACGAGTTGGTGTTCCAGTCGCCTTCCGCGATCTGGTAGCCGTCATCTATATCCACCCAGGTAAAACCGAGTTCCGCCACTTTGTCGAGCGTTCCTAACACCATATCCATCTTAAACGGACGTCCGTATCCCCATGCGCACCATACCGGTTCGAAAGCCTCCGGCTCGGAGGGCTTCATCGTTACGCCTTCGTTAGTTTGCATATAATCCGAGAAGATACGGAGGGCATTGAAGTAATCACCCTTGTGGGAAAGGCGGAAGGCCTTGAAGCAATGCAGCGTATCGCCCGTAGCCAGTTCGATAGCGTCCGGCAGATCATAGCGGAGCGCCATGGTCACTTTGTTGTCATACCGTTTCCATTCTACCGGCATGGAGATCATGCGGAGCACCGGCTCAAACAGACCGATAGCCATACCGCCGTCTTTCTGCCAGAGGTCCACTACCGGAATACCGCCTCCGTAATCGGAGTTGTTCATGCCGAGGTAGTTGTCTTTCTGGAAGCCTTCCGTTACGGGCAGTACCCAGTCCATGCGTGCGCTCGTGCTGCTCGGCTGGAGCGACCAGACGACGGTATCTTTCGGCTCCATCTCCGTGCGGCAAAGTTCGTAGGCCTTGACGGTAACCGGTTTGCCCTCGTTGACGAAGAAGGTCTCCACCACTTCCAGACCCTCTACACCTTCTACCGGTGTGATCGTCTGATGCTTCACGACGCGCAGACCGTTCTCGCTATAGGGGAACGATTGCATGTCCGCTTCGGAGCAGATGAGACGCTCCGTGTCCGGCTTCGGAGAGCAGGCATTCAGGCAAAAGACCGCTGCGCTCAAAGATATAAGATAAAAGACTTTCTTCATAGGATGGTGTGTTTATTTATATTCCGTAAGGATACGGGCGGCGTTGTCGTGATAGATCTTCTTCAGCACCTCGTCCGGGAGGTTGAATCCGGAGAGCGCCCAGTGGTAACCGAGCTCCGGGCAATAGAAATGCTCGTCGTTGGTCTCCAGAATACGGAAAATCGTGCGGTACATCTCAGGACTCATGCCGTTGTCGGTACCGAAGAGTACGCGGTCCTGATACTTAATAAGGAACTCCTGCGTAGCGCGCGGCGTGTGCGCGGACTCGGCAACGCGCGCTGCGATATCTACATACATGTTCGGATATTTGTCCAGTAGCGCACCCAGACGCGGCCAGTCGTGACTCATATTCAGATAGTGGCAGGCGATAAAGATCGTGTTCGGGTTCTCGCGAACGGCGTTCTCAAAGGTCTGCACCAAGGCGTTGTAACCCAGGCAGTTAGTGGTGTCCACATGCCATGTAACGGCATTAACCAGACCGTCGTTGGTCTCGTCCATCGGGAGGTACATCCAGTACGGCTCGGCGATATGGATACTGATCGGCATCTTGAGTTCTCCGGCTTTGCGGATAAGCGGTTGGATACGCGGGTCATCGATATGAATACCTGTTCCGTCTCCGGGACGTGCATACGTGTCGCCTTCACCCTTGTCGCCTAACTCACCTACACCGATAGCTCCCATCTCATGATAGCGCGCCAGGGTCTCGCAGGCTTTTTGGATACCGGCTTCGCTCATATCCGTGTAGTCGAAGCAGCACCAGAAACGGAAACGGTCCTTATGCGCATCGTAAGCTGCTACATACTCCTCGAAGGGGCGACCGATCCACGAGCAATGCATCACTGCGGTATTGAGGACACCCACTTCGTCCATGGTCTTGCACCACTGGGCGATCTCCTCCTCGGAGGAAGCGTAGTCATGGGCGTGCATATCGATGATGTCGAACTTAGCGCGCTGAACAGCCGTTACGGGGATGTTGTTGACCACCACCGGAGCAAAATCCTTGAGCAGAATCTTGTCAACAGGATTGGCAGAGGTTTCTTCCGCCGCTTTAGGTCCATTACATGCCGCCATAACGATTGCGGCCGAAACGATAGCTAAGAAATACAATGACTTTTTCATATGGCATTTTTCAATTTTGCGGTGCAAAATTACTTTTTTTTCTTTAAAAATATATAATAATGCAATATGCTCTATAACATATTTTTCGAAACAATGCGTTCCGAGACATTGAAATACAATGAGTTATAGCTTTAAAAATAATAAAAATAGTTATTTCGTAACGTTTCGAAAAGAGTAACGAAAGTATTTTGATTTGCATATGTCAGGAAAAAGTGTTAATTTTGCGCCACATTCGTCAGGAGACTTAACAATCTATACTACTATGAATACATCATCAGCTAAAGAGCGTAGAGCTTTGATCTTACGCATGTTGGAGCAACAGGAAGAGGTGTCTGTCGTAGCCCTGAGCCGCGAGACCGGTATATCGGAAGTAACGATACGAAAGGATCTTACGATTCTTCAGTCGCGTCACCTGCTACTGCGCACACGCGGCGGAGCGATGCGCAAGCCCGTAGAGAACCCGAATGAGGATACCGCTATCTCCAAGAAGCGGATGTTCAATTTCAAAGAGAAAGAGCGTATCGGTCTGGAGGCGGTGAAGATGATCAAGGAAGGCGACTATATCATGCTGGATTCGGGTACCACGACGTTGGAGATAGCGAAGCATCTGGATAAGTTTCAGCACTTGCGGATTCTGACCAACTCCATGAATATCGCCACGGAGCTACTGGGTTACAAGCGTTTCGACATCGTCCTTTTAGGCGGCAACGTGCGTGTGAACAGCCATTCCGTAGTAGGACCGTTAGCACTCTCCGTGCTGCGTAATTTCAACCGGTACAAGTTGTTTCTGGGTGTGGATTCTTTCTCGTTCGAGAACGGCGTCTCGACGCCTAATATGGAGGAAGCGCTGCTGAACCAGATGATGATTCAGCAGGCAGAGAGAGTGATAGCCGTTTTCGATTCGTCCAAATTCAACAAACGGAGTTACGTCCATATCGCCAATGCCACGGAGCTGGATTGTATCATAACCGACCAGGCCATCCCGACGGGTATGATCTCCAAGTTGAAATCCGCGGGTATAGAGGTACGGATTGTATAAGAGTGTTACCCGTTGAAACGAGTGATGGAACCACGCCGGCTTCTCGGCGTGGTTCTTTTTTGGTACCGCTGTGAAGCGCTTACTAACTAACCAATAACCAATGAATCACCTAAGATAATCCTATAGTTTACAGCAGGATAAGAGAGGAAGCCCCCCAACCCCCTAAAGGGGGAGAGGGGGGAGGGAGTTGTTAGAGTTGCTGGCCTTGGGGAGTGTATTTCGTGCCGTTCTTGAGGATGATGAGTTGACCGTTCTCGATGTATTTGACGGTCTTGGGCTGCATCTCAATATTCTCAATACCCTGGCGGACATTGATGTAGAAATATCCACCGAACGCCTCCCATTCGGGATTGCCGGCAGGGCGGAAATAGACAGTCACCCATCCGGCGTGCGCGGCATCCACGACATAGTTGTTGGCAAAGCCGGCAGGATAATAGTTCTCGTTTTCTCCAGAGATGCCCACCACTTTGAGCTGGTCTCCTTCTGTGAGTTTGGTATCAAGCATGTACTCTCCCATCGCAGCGGTATTCTCCGCAAAGAGATAGTCTTCCGTAGCCGCCCATTCGTTGAAGGAACCAACGAGATAGTATTTCTCCGGTTCGGGACATTCGGTCTCTTCGATGGTCACGCCGTAGATCTCGATGACATCGCCTGCGTGGGCAAAGCCGAAGTCAATGACAAGGATACCGTTGCTTCCTTTTTCTCCCAGAATACCTTTGACCACTTCGTCATAGGCGAACTCTTCGTTTGTGCCGAGGTTGATGGACTGGTTCTCATAGATGACATTCGGGGTGTTGTTGTCGTCCTGCCATTTGAGGGTTACACCGGAGATGTCATGGTTTGCTTTCATCTTCAGCGCGACATGGTAGCACTTGCCGTCTTCGGCAGCCGGTCCCTGGTATTTAATCTGGGCTCTCCACTGACCTGTTCTGTCCGAAGCGATATGGACGGTAGCTTTAGCGGCAGCCTCATCGTAGGTGAGGTAGGAGTCAAACTCTTCCTGCCCGCCGGCGTCTCCGAACCACGCAGACCAAGGTCCGAGGTCCGCCGGAGCGGCATAGATACAGCCGTAGTGCCAGTCGTCACCTCCCTGTCCGTCGGGACGGAAATAGACGGTGTATTCGCCGGAACGGGCGATGGCGTAGTTGTTATCCATACCGTCCGGATACCATGCCGCAATCTCCGCTCCATCAGACATAATGACCTTGAACTGGTCTCCGACAAGGAACAGTTTGGGGATCAGATACTCTCCTTCGTTCCCGGGATTAGCCGTCAGTTTGTATGCAGGATCGACTGTCCAGTTGTTCATCGAACCGGCGAGGTAGTATTCCATCACAGGCACCCAGCGCGGGTCACCGAGGTCGGATTCAGCTGTACCTGCACCAAAAGCGGGTGAGCCTGCGGAGATGTGGTAGTCCCCGTTCGCCGCATCGCGGAAGAGGGGATCGCCGGTGATACAAGCCGTAATCGTTGGACCGGAGTGGAGACCGGTATTGTTATCTTTGGAGTAGTTATACGTGAGACAATTCTTCACCTCTCCATCCGTGTTGTACACAGCACGTCCTCCGTCGTATATCTCCGGCATGGCAAAGATACAATTGGAAACCACCGGGGCTATAGCGTTCGGAATCTTGACAGCTCCGTAGTCGGTATTCTTGACCTGGCAGTTATAGAACGTACAATGGTCGATGAGGACCGTTCCGCTCGTAGCATCTACTTGAATCGGAGCCGCTGAAGGAGCCTTGTCATCGGTGGTGATATTAGCGAAGGTGGAGTTGGTGATATTGACGCAGGAGACGCTTGCATATTTCAAGAGAATACAGGTATAGAGGTTGTCATGGAAATAGCAGTTATTGATCTCAATGGAGTCAATCTGGCGATCCGAACGGGTATGGATGATAGAATTGCTTTTCTGGGTCCAGCCGTAGAACTCGCAGCCCTCCAGAACCAATTTCTTTCCTTCCGTTCCGTCTGCAGGAACGATGATCTCCGAATAACTGCCGAGGTCACTGAGGTGCCCGCAATCGAACTTGATATTGATGAACTTGGCGTGTCCGCCCGCTTTGAAACGAATAGGCACTTTTGGGACAAGAATAACCTCTGCCCCTTCCTCCGCCATGACGGTAACATCTTTGCCATAGACAGGAATATAATCGCTGTTGGACTCGACGTATGTACCTGCCGCCATGACGATGACGTCTCCGGAAGCAGCACTACTTAGAGCCTTACGAAGCGCGTCCGATGTGCCGGTATTGATATTGATCACCGCTGCGTTCGCTGCCCATGCCATCAGCACGGCTGCGAAGATTGCAAATATCTTTTTCATAATAATAGAATTTTAGGTGGTTATTTATTGTTCTACTTTCTGTCCGAGCATGTTGAATACCTGTCCGTTCTTGAGGATGAAGAATTGTCCGTTGCGGATGAATTTCTCTCCCTCGCTCATCGGCGTATTCACATTCTCGATACCTTGGAAAGGTACGGTATGGGGTTTGGTACGGCGTACACGCATGGTGTTGAGCAGTTTCGCGGTGCCGTCCTGGTTCGCGGTATAAGAGTTGAGCTCGATGCAGTCGCTCTTGACGGTGAACTTGGTGAACGACGGCGCACCCGGCTGTCCGAACATACCGGTCATGAGGTCGAAGTAGTTGGTTACTTTATGGTTCTCGTACTCGGCATCCATCTTCGCGCGGTCGTACGGATAGTAACGTTTGCGTCCGCAGGTAGCGCCGATGAAATAGAGGGTACCGTCATCGGTAGTGAAGGTACCGCCTTCCACACCGGTCATGTTGGTGTTGGTGTTGATCTTCACATGCGTTGTGTCTGTGATAGAGCCTTCCACCACGGTGCGGGTGTCCGGATTGACCGGACCGATGACCTCGTAGCAGTGGTCGTGTCCCTGGATAGCGAGGTCTATCTCACACTCCTTGAGGACAGGCAGCATGAGTTCGCGGAAGAGCGGTGTCTCGGCATCCACGGAGTGTCCCGAACCGGAGAAGATATTCTTATGCGAGAGGGTAACGCGATACTTGGTGTTCGGGTGTTTCTCTATCTCCTGGCGGAACCAGCGTCGTACATCATTGGAGAGGTAGGTCGATTTCATGGAAGCTTCGCCAGACGAGGAACGCCACCAGTCCTGAAGCGAATAAACGAGGAAGAGGACGTCGCCATAGACGAAGGAGTAGGTGATGCCATGGAACTGCGGGCGATAGGAAGCCGGCACGGACATCGCGAAGTCGGTAGGCGTATTGAAATGGTAATCGTAGTTGAGCAGGGGGCTGTCATCGTGGTTACCATCGGTAGGCACAATCGGCATCTGCATGATCACCGGTCTGATGGCTTCTTCGAACCAGCGCTCCCACTCCCATTCGGAGTTAGCGTTTGTTCCTGTCTCCACGAAGTCACCCGGGAAGAGGCAGAAGCGCGCTTCGGGGACAGTGTTCGCCGCCGCGGTAGCACACCATTTGGCGTTCTCGACATACTCGGCATCCTGGATATGGCTATCGGTCATATAGAGGAAGGAGTATTCGCCTTGCGCCGCACTCTGGGTACGGAAATGGGCGATGGGGCTCCAGTGTCCTTCGTATCCGACACGCCATGAGTAGGCAGTACCCGGCGTGAGGTTGGTAGCAATCGCCTTATGGCTCACGTATTTGAAAGCGGTCTTGTTGGACATCTTGGTAGCCTTCAGCAGACCGGAAGTGGAAACGGCGTAGCGGAGATCCTGGGTGATGGTAGGGGTAGCCTCAATGGTCAGCACTCCGTCACCCTCGAAATCAGCCGCCACGGCACGGGCTTTCGCCACAATCTGCACTTTGCCGTCCATGATACCTTCGTTGGTGAACCACGCAAACGCCATGTTCGTTCTGGGGTTGCCGTTGATATTGGCTACCATGCAGTAGGGTTCCTCTTTCGGGACGAGTTTGGTAGCCGCTTCGTTCATCGCAGCAATCTTATCGGCGATAGCAGCTATCTCCTCTTCGGTAGCCCAGAAGCTATCAACGCGTGCGGTCTCTTTAGCAACCCAGAAGGGTATGAATGAAGGAATAGTGTAGTTCTCGATCGGGTAGAGCGCATCTGCCTCCAGCACCTCATGCGGATAGAGCACCGGCGGTTTGGGAGCGATCACAGCAATCACGAAATCGGAGAATCCGCCGTCCTCGCTGGTAGCCCGGATGGCCGTCTTTCCTTCCGCCACGCCGGTTACCACACCGCGGATGTCCACCGTAGCAACGGCAGGATTGTCGGAGGTCCAGGTCAGTTTCTTGTTGGTCGCTTTGCGCGGGGTGAAGATGACCGTAGCGGCAGCCGAACTCTCGGCGTAGATAAAGAGCGAGTCCTGGAAGATATCTATTCCCTCCAGCGGAATAGCCGGTGCATCGGGGTCATACTCGTACGCCCCCACATCCACACCTTCGCCCAGCGGCCGAGCCACACCGACGAGGTCATAGGCAGGCGCTTTCGCCGCCGTGCCTTTGTCGATAAGGAACGATCCCGCTTCAATCGACCAGTCGGCCGACTGCATCTCGGCTATCTGCGCGGGAGTCTGAGGAACCCCGATGAAGGAAGTAGGCGCCACGAAATGGGGTCCGTCTGCTGCGCTATTATCAGCATTGAGGCTAAGCGTGATAAAAGGCGAGGAGTTGAATCCCTGGTCGGCAATGTTATGGCTCGAAGGGCTGCCGGCAATATAGTTCGCCGGGTCTGCAAATCCGTCCTCTCCTCTGTTTCCCCACATGACGGAGTTATATACCTCTTTGTCGGAATGGATACCGGCGTATTTGGCACCGTAGTTATTAGCGAATGTACAGTTGGTGACAATACCGGCAGGGTTATAGACACCACCGGAGTTAGGCCAGCTATCTCCGCCTGTGTTATTATAGAACACACAGTTGGTGATCGAACCTCCACGCAGTACCACCGCGCCATAACCGCCTTCGCAACCGCGAATGATACAGTTCTCTATGGTCGCATTCTCACTATGTATAGCACTTGCCGAACTGGCGGCAGAACAGAGCTCTATAAGACAATTGCTGATGACACAGGGAAGAGCCTTGTTATCCTGCTTTGCATAGACAGCCGCCGCCGACTGCGAGTGGCAGTTGCGTATGATACAATTGTTGAGGGTCATGTTGCCGCGCATATACGATGCGCTACCGGACGAAGCGTACTCTGAATTCTGGAGTATCAAACCATCAAAGAGCAAAGGAACAGTCGGTTCCGCTTCGGCTTTGATAAGACTCTTCCCCAGATCCGTTCCGTCCATGATTGTCTCAAAGAGTTCCGGGTCACGCGTAGAACCATCCTGCGCGTAACCGCCCATGATGGATACGAACTTGCCCGTGGTAACCGTCACATGCTCGTTGTACGTACCCGCTGCGACAAACAAAGTGTCGCCGTCGGCGCAAGCGCCAAAACCGGCAGTGATAGTAGCTTTGGCAGTAGCCCATGACAGACCGTCATTGCTGTCGTTGCCGGCCGTCTGGCTGACATACTGATTTGCTGCTGACGCGCACAGCACTGCTGTGCAGACCGTCAAAAATAGTAGAAATCGCTTCATGGTAATGAGTAATGATTAGTGAATAATGAATATCTTGTTTCCCCATTAGTTTAACATCGGTACGTTGTGCGGCTTGGTGCGTACGACGCGCATCGTGTTGAGCAGGGTGACGTTTCCTTCGTCATTATCCGCCGTATAGGAGTTGAACTCCAGACAGTCGTCTTTGACGGTGATCTTCGTGAAGGTAGGCGCCTCAGGCTGGCCGAACATACCGGTGAAGAGGTCGAAATAATTCTTCACGTTATGATGCTTGTTATCTTTGAGCAGGGCAGGATCATCGGTATAATCGTTCTCCATGCGTGTGCGAGTGTGTGGGTAATAACGTTTATGTCCGCATGTAGCCCCGATGAAATAGAACGTGCCATCGTCGGTGCAATAGGTGCCGCCTTTATATCCCGTCATGTTCTTGTTGTTACCTCCGGCTACTTCTTCCCGGTTGCTGATAGCAGAGAAGATCGGCGTGCAGTCGTCGGGATTAACCGGTCCGATGACTTCGTAGGTGTGGTCGTGGCCTTGGAGCGCAACGTCTATCTCGCAGTCCTTGAAGACCGGCAGCATACATGCGCGGAAAAGAGGCGGTTCTTCGTCCGTCGAGTGGTCGGAACCGGAGAAGAGATTGAAATGGGCGAGCGAGACACGGTATTTGGTATCCGGATTGGCTTTGGTCTGATCGCGGAACCATGTACCGAGGTGCTCGGTCAGATAGGTAGAAGTCCAGTTGATGTAACTATGCGTCTCCCTCCAGAAATCTTGCATGGAGAAGACATAGAACAGCACGTCACCATAGACGAAGCTATATACGATTCCCTCGAACTGCGGCGCGGAGGTGTAGTTCGTGTTAAAATCCGTATTGGTGTTGAAATGGTAGGTATAGTTGATATTCGGGCTGTCGTCGTGGTTTCCGTCCGTAGGCACCATCGGCATCGCTTTGATGACCGGCTCCATGGACTCCTCGAACCAGCGTTCCCATTCCCATTCGCTGTTGTTGGCGTCTCCGTCTTCGACGAAGTCACCGGGGAAGCAGCAGAAGCGCGCCTCCGGAACGGTCTTGACAGCCGCCAGCGCGCACCGGCGTGCTTCTTTGACGTACGTCTCATTCATGATATGGCTGTCGCTCATGATGAGGAAGGAGAACTCACCTTGGGAAGCATCTTCCGTGCGGAAATGGCCGATCGGACTCCAGTGGCCTTCATATCCCACACGCCAGGAGTAGGCAGTACCCGGCGTCAGGTTTTCCGCCAGTGCTTTATGGCTGATATATTTATACCGCGTGCCGGCTCCGATCCCCGAAGCATTGACGATATAGCGCGCCTTACCGGTGTAGCGCAGTCCTTTCGTTTGCTTAGGAGTAGCAGCGATAGTCGTAGCTCCTTCAAAGTCTTCCTCCGTTGCGTTCTCCACGGCAACGATCTGTACTCCTCCCTCGGTGACGCCATCGTTGGTGAACCAGCAGAAACCCATCCTTGTCTTGGGGTCACCATTGATGGTAGCCACCATACAATAGGGTTCCTCTTTCGGCACCAGATTCTTAATCGCCTGATCCAGCGCCGCTTTATTCGCCTCGGATGAGTCCGCGGCACACTTGGTCAACGCGATCTTGAAAGCCGTATGGCTTGGGACCGTATAGTCCGCTACGGTGTAGATGGTATCCAGCACCTCCCATCGGGTCATTTCGGTTTTGACGGTGTCCTCCGGATTAACCGGTTCTTCAGGACCTACCGGCTTGTCGCATGCCGGCAGGACAAAGCAGACGGCTAATAGCAAATAGTAGAATTTCTTCATATCAGTGTGTTATTTTAAGGGTGTTAAACAATTCTATTTTTCCGCCCTTCTGCACTTTGAAGGATTCCAAGAGAAGGTGGTCTTTTTTAACCGTAACACGGGTATAAGAGGGTGCTCCGGGTTGGGTAAAGAGCCCCGTGAAGAGGTCGTAATAGTTCTCTACTTTATGAATATGTTTCGATGCCTCCATCTCCTCCCGTGTGAGCGGCGTATAGCGTTTGGCTCCGCATGTAGCCCCGATGAAATAGAGGGTACCGTCTTTTACATTATACGTGTCTCCGCTGATCGCCGACAGGATAGGTTTGCGCGTGTCGGGATCAACAGGACCGATGACTTCGTAGGTGTGGTCATGTCCCTGCAGCACCAGATCCATACGGCATTCCTTCATCACGGGCAGCATGGTAGCGCGCATGAGCGGTGTCTCTTTGTCCCGCTGGTGGTCGGAGCCGGAGAAGAGGTTCTTATGTACCAGTCCGACATGCCATTCCGCCTCCGGGTGGGATTGAACTTGTTGCCTGAACCAACCGCCCAGATCACGGGTGAGGTATTCGGATGTCTCTGCGGCATAATCATATCCGCCCCGCCAGAAATCCTGCATCGAGAAAGCAATCAGCAGCATATTGCCGTACATGAAACTATAGTTGATGCCGCTGAACTGCGGACGGATTTCCGTCACCTGGTTGAACGAAGTGTCGGTATTGAAATGGTACGAATAATTGAGCAGCGGACTGTCGTCATGGTTTCCGTCCGTGGGGACAAGCGGCATCTGCATCAGGACCGGTTTCATTGCCTCTTCGAACCATCGCTCCCATTCCCATTCCGAATTATTAGCCGTCCCGGTATCCACGAAATCTCCGGGGAAGACACAGAACCGCGCGTTCTTCTCATTCTTTGCCACCGCTTCGGCGCACAGCCGCGCTTCGTCGATATATTCCCGGTTCTGGATATGACTATCAGTCATATAGACAAAGGAGAACTCCCCCTCGTTCTCGTCCGCCGTCCGGAAATAGCGGTACTCGCTCCAATGGTCTTCGTATCCCACACGATAGAGATAGTCGGTGCCCGGTTGGAGGTCTGTAGCTATCGCTTTATGAACCACATACCGGAAGGCTGTGTTCTTGTCCAGTCTGGCTTGGGTGAGGATGCCGGAAGTGGAGATGGCATAGTGTAGCGGAACGGTGGTAGTTGTGTGAGCGTTGTATGTACGTTGGGTGTGACTGTCGGTTGACCGTCGGTTGACCGTCGGGATTACCTCTACTTTTCCTTCATTCACTCCTTCGTTGGTGAACCAGCAGAATGCCATCCGTGTTTTGGGGTCTCCGTTGAGGGTAGCGACGATGCAGTACGGGTCTTCTTTGGGTTGCAGCGGTGCGTTAGGATTGATGCGGTGGGCGATATAAGAAGGAATGGTATATTCGCAGGGGTAAGGAACGGGTTCTATCTGCGGTTCGTAGTTTCTGGGCGACGCCGGTTTCATCGACGCAATCCGATGTGTGGGAGCGCCTGTCGTGTAGTCCGCCGCCTGCATGATTGCCTCTTCGGCTTCCGTTACAGGCACTCCTGCGAACGTAGCGGGATCGCGGAAATGCGGTCCGTCTCCCGCTTCGTTGTTTGGGTTCAACCAAGGCTGCTCGAAGAAATGACTCTCGAATCCCTCGTCCGCCCGGCTCAAGCCCGATTCGCTCTCATCCGATACATAGTTTGCCGGATCGACGAAGCCGTATTCGTTTTTGTTGCCCCACATCGTGCAGGCAAAGACGGAGCTCTCCGAATGGATCCCTCCATACCGGTCGCCGTAGTTATTGGCGATGGTGCAATGAGTGAGTGTGCCATCGAAATTAGCCACCCCTCCTGCATCCGGCCATTCATGCCCCGTAGCGGAGCAGTTATGAATGAGACATTCCTCGAGTTGGGCACCCAGCGCTGACGCCTCCGGCAGGTCTCCTTTGATAAGCACGCCGCCGCATTGTAGTCCGCTGCATCCGCGGATGACGCAATAACGCATCAGCACTTTTCCCCGCAGCCATGCTCCTCCGCCGCGTTGGTTATGGCGTGCGTTCTGGAGTACGAAGTTCTCAATATAGGTAGGTAATACACAATCAGAGTTACAGGAGACGAGGCGCGTGCCGAGGCCTGTTCCATCCAGAATGGTTTTGGCTTTATGGTCGCGATTCCGGCTCCACGGTTCATAGGCGGTACAGCCTCCAAGTATTGTTACGCCGTCTTTCAGAATGATTCCTTCATGATAAACGCCTTCTTCCACAAACAAGGTGTCTCCCGGTTTGCAGTTGTCAATGCCCAGCCGGATCGTGCCCTGCGCCGTCTCCCACGTCTTGCCGTCGTCGCCGTCAAAGCCGTCCGTCCGTACATACCACGCAGCCGCTGACGCATTCAACGCCAGCGCTGCGAAAGATAATATGGCAAGATGTCTCAATGACACAATAAATGACCAAATGGTAAATGACTACATGGTAAATCCGAAGCGTTCGCGCCCGATGCGCTCCACGTCCTCGCGGCATGTGAACGCCGTCGTTCCTCCGGCTGCGGTAGTATTGACTGCGCCGGTCATGTTGCCGTACTCCTGGCATTTATCCAGCGCATCCCCGGCAGCCAGACGTGTGATAAATCCGCTGTTGAACGAGTCTCCGGCGCCGATACAGTCCACCACGTGCTCGTTGAGCAGAGCCGCCTGTTTGCGGTCCGGTTGGCCTTTGCGTATGAGTATGGAGCCTTTGCTACCGCATTTGATGACGGCAGCGTTGGTGAAAGGACGGATTTTTTCAATCGCCTCTTCCACGGTCTCGCTGCGTGTAAGGAACTTCAACTCGGTCTCATTAGGCATGAATACCGTCAGGAGCGGCAGGACTTGTCTGTAATCCAGATCCCATTGCTCCATCGGGTCCCACTGGCTGTCCAGCGAAACGGTGACGCCGTTCTCTTTGCATAGCTCCAGAATCTTCATCAGATCCCGTTTAACGCCGCTCTGCATGTAGATAGAGGAGATATGGATATGTTTTGTTTCTTTGAATATCTCCGGATTGATGTCCTCCAGTCCCATGTAGTCCATCGCTCCCTGGTATGTCAAGTTCGCGCGGTCTTCATCGTAACTCATGCATATCGTAGCGCCCGTAGCGTACTTGTCCTGACGGATCAGATAGCGCGTGTCCACGCCTTTCGCCCGCAAAGAACTCTCTATCAGGTCTCCGAAGCTATCGTTTCCAATCATGCCGCAGAATGCCACTCTGGCGCCAAGTGCCGCAGCGTTCGCAGCAAAAATAGCCGTCGAACTACCCAGCGTCAGCGTCATTTGTTTGGCGAATTTCTCTTTGCCCACTTCGGGAAAACCCTCTATGTTATTGAGGATTAGATCCACATTCAGTTCGCCCAAGGCGATAATATCAAATGTCTTCATAATTACATGTATTTTTTAAAGAACGCAACCGGACTCCATCCCTTCGGATAGTCGTGTCCCATCTCCGGACCGAAGATATATTCCTTCCGGTCCTCCGGTGTTTTCAGATTATTGAACGGCACTACATTCGTCCTCGGAGGGCAGACGCCGTCCTGCAATCCGCTGCTTGCCATTACGGGGCAGGATATCTTTGTCGCCAGATTCTTTGTGTCGAAATAAGAGAGGAATGTCAGCACCTCTTCCTTGGTCCTCGATCCTTGGCAGCGTTTGGAAATCTCCATTGCCAGACCGCCTATGTCCCAGGCATCCGCATAGTCGCCCATGAAAGCCACATTGGCAGCGATAGCGGAGAAAGGATATCCGCTCAAAGCCGCTGCAGCATAGGTCAGCGCACCGCCCTGGCTCGACCCTTCGGCAAAGAGTTTCGTCATGTCGCTTGTCTCCCGGGTAGCCATAAACCGCACTGCCTGTACTGCATCCATAAAGGCGCCGCGGTAGTAATAACTGTCTTTGTCGCCGAAATGATATGCGAACCAGTCGGAGTCGTAGATATTGATACAATCCTCCTCCACTCCCGGGTTTCCGGTAGAAGCGGGACGGTTGTTCAAGTATTGCCCGCGGTGCGAGAGATAGAACTCGGCATACTGGGACGATCCGCCGGACGGACATTCGCATTTTGCTTTGCTGCCTGCGGTATCATAGCCATAGAAATGCAGGATCACCGGATGTTTCTGACCGTCCTGAGGTTCGCAGTAATAGCCGCGTATCTTCACCGGCTCGCCACTCAACCCATCCGGAACGGAATAAAACTCCACGAGATACACCTTTCGCGTCGCGCTGCTCTTCGACTCGATCTCAACCAGTTTGGCACCCATCTCCACGCCCGCCAACTGGTCTTTCGCGGCTTGCCAGAACTGGTCAAAGTCCGGTTGCATATCCGGCTCCGAGACGATTTGGAAAGGATCGATACCGAAGATAAACGAGCGTGCGTTCTTGCCGTTCACGAAACATACGGCGCGATAGAACCCCGGCTCCAGATTCTCCGGCGTGGTCATGATATGATCCACCTTGCCTTTTCCGGCGATCTCCACGCTATCCAGCAGCTCTGTTACCGCCACTTTCTTATCCGTGCTGATTTTGACCTTCACGCCCACTTTTACGGCAGCGGCATTCGGGTTCTCTATATGCACGGTGATCTGCGGCTTACCGCTCCAGACCCAGTTGTCCGTCACGGGTACAGACTGGGTAATGAGGGACAGGTCCGCTTCCTCCACCGGAGTAGGCTCTGTCTGGCGGCTCGTATTTTCGCACCCGCACGCGCCCATTAACAATAAGGACGCGAGCGCGAGCGCGAAGATGTAGAATCTGCGTTTCATTTCAGATAGTCATTCAGGTTGACAATATTGAATGCGTTGTAGTATTTGTCCATGTTATGCTCGATACGCATCAGCACCACCTCCTCGGCTTGGATGCCCAGCCGCTCCAGGTTGTCATACAGCATCTGCCGTGCCACCAGCGCTTCCGGCTTCTGCCAGATGTAGCGGCAGCCGGTCTTCACCAGCCATAACTGACGATCAGGCGTACAGTCTTTGAGATCCTTGCCTACTTCCTCGCCGTGCAGCCATTTCTTCCAGCGGTTCGACTCATAGACGCATTGCCACAGCACTTCGGTCATGTGGCTCAGCTGCGCGATCTTGCCCTCAGCGTACAGTTTCTTCTCTTCTTCTTCCAACTCAGCCAGCGCGTCGTATTCGTTCATCGTGAACTCCGGACCTACGTTCGCAGCGCCCATGCCCGCCTTCGGATAGTCCTCGGGGTTATCCACGTCGTCGGAGTAGTGGCCCTTGATATAACTGCCGTACGGACGCACCTTGGCGGTCAGCTTGCGTGCTACCTCTGCGTCAAAGAAAGTGGTATGCAGGTCGGTGCCCACTTTGCCCACGATGAAGCAAGGCCAGATGTCGTCCAGACCCACCTCATGCAAACCGGCTTTCAGACCCTCAAGGAAGGTGTCGAAGGTCTTCTCGTCTGCCAGACCGCCGTGAACCTCTTCCGTGCCCACCTCGTAGGAAATAGGAGCGATGCCGTGCGCCTTGCGGAAATCCTCCGCGTGCTTGATCAGCTCTACCGTGCGTTTTACCACCACGTGGATGTCAATGATCTGACCTTTCGGCAGGAAGATATCCACTGTCGGGTCCACGTGAATGAGGTCATAACCGGCGAGGAGAGCCGCCTCGTAACTCTTCTTCACGCCGTCCATAGCGCGCTCGGTGTCCCAGCGTTCGATCGACTGTTTGTCTTTGAGCCACGGACCGCCGTGGTCGATAGCTACTACATACGGACCGGTGTAATGAACAGCCGCTGCCTCACGGGCAAGAATTTTCGTGAACTCGGCTTGCGTCATGCCGGTGTAACCGCCGTCGCAGTCCACTTGGTTCAGCGTCGTGGCGAAATAGATCGGCGAGTTGTTGCGCTTCGCTGCGCGGAACGATGCTTTGATGACTGCCAGCGAATTAGGGCACGCTGCAAATAACGTCATCGGTACTCCTGTTGCTTTTTTACGCTCCTCCATCACACGGAGGATATTTTCAGTCTTTGCCATAATATGTAATTTTGAATTTTAAATTTTGAATTTATTCATATATCGTCACACCTTCAACCACGCGGTGGATGTTGCCGCTAACCGACGGCGCATCGGGATTCAGGCCGTGCGCTTTCGAAGCATAGAAGCCCAATAATTGTCCGACAAGGACGTACGGTATGATGCCGTAGAAATCCGTCTCCGCCTTGCAGTACGGCATTTTAACTACCAGGTCTGCATGCACTTCCTCCATCTCCGGATCCCGTCCGGAGATAACGATAACCTGCGCCACGGGTTTGTTGTTGCTGTCCACCTGGCGTACCAAGTCACGCTCATAGCGCATGATTTTCTCTTCGTCCGTCATCAGGTACACCACGATAGACTTGTCGTTCACCACTGCTTTCGGACCGTGGCGGAACCCGAGGAAACTATCGAACTTGCACACCACGGCGCCGTCAGTCAGTTCCTGCAGCTTCAGATGACATTCTTCCGCAATACCTTTCAGCGCACCGGAACCAAGGAATACGCCGCGTTCAAAAGGACGTTCTCCGATGGCTTTCAGTTCGGGCTCGTATTGCTCGATTACCACCTCTGCATTTTTTACAGCCTTCTCGATCTTCTCCACGTCCTTCTCCAATGTATCTATGTGACCCAGCATCAGGCAGGTCAGCAACATGGTAGAGAAACTACTGGTCATTGCCAGACTCTTATCGTCCGTCTCTTCCGGCAGCAACAGCAGAAGGATGTTCTCTTTGTCTTGGGCTTGCAAAGCCAGTTTGCCGTTCTTGTTGCAAGTGATGTAGATATGCGCCACATTCTTGCACAACTTGTTAGCAATGTTTACCGCCCCCACACTCTCGGGACTGTTACCGGACCGGGCAAAGCTGATCAGCAGTAACGGCCGCTCGGCATCCAGCAGATACTCCGCATGAGTGATCAGATCCGTAGTGGGAACTGCGCGCACATTACGCCACATCCCACGCATCACCGGCTCTATTGCGTCTCCGATGAAAGCCGATGTGCCGGCTCCCGTCAGCACGATATCCGTGTCGTGGGTTAAATACTTGTGCATGAACGCACTTACCTCATCCTTTACCGCCATCAACGCTGCCAACTCCTTGCGCCACATTTCCGGCTGTTGGTGAATCTCATTAAACGTGTAATTTGCCATATTTGAAGAATTTTAAATGTTGTTTTCAACCGTTAGCGGCGCAAAATTACAACATTTATTTTGAATAATTGCACACGCGTATTATGCTTTATAGCATATTTTCGAAACATACAATACATAATGTGTTGAAAAATAATATATTGCATATTTCGTTTTGGTCGTATTTTACATTTCAAAACATTTCGAAAACCATTCGATTCAATTTCGAAAAGAAAAAAAGAATGGCATTCACGCGAATGCCATTCTTTAGGAAAAGTACGGGCTGATTATCCTACAGCTGCTCCCGGATGAGCCGGAGAGGAAGGGGTGACTACGATAAGACGTCCGTCTGCATCTACCGCCGAAAGAATCATTCCCTGGCTTTCTATACCCATCATTTTACGCGGAGGGAAATTAGCGATGAACAATACCTGTTTCCCTATCAGAACAGAAGGATCGGGATAGGATTGCGCAATTCCGGAAAGGATAGTACGTCCTCCCATACCGTCATCGAGTTTGAACTGCAGCAAACGATCTGATTTTTTAACATTGGTACATTCAAGAACGGTAGCTACCCGGATGTCCATTTTGTCGAAGTCATCGATGGTTGTTGGTTCCTTGACCGGTTCCGGTCGCCAGTTTTTGAGCGCTTCCGCTTTGGCTGCCGCTTCGTTCTCCGTTTTGATCCGTTCGAGACGGTCCAGCTGGTGCTTGATAGCGGAGTCCTCGATTTTCTCAAACAGCAGCGATACTTCGCCTAACTGCTGTCCCTCCGGCAGAATATCCATACGTCCCAATTCGCTCCATCCGATAGTGGCATCAAGTTGCAGCATGTTCTTCAGTTTCTCGGACGAGAACGGCAGGAACGGTTCAAAAGCAATAGCGAGGTTTGCCGCAATCTGCAGAGCGATATGAAGGACCGTAGATGTGCGGTTCATATCGGTTTTAGCCAGTTTCCAAGGCTCGGTGTCTGCCAGATACTTGTTTCCGATCCGGGCAAGGTTCATTGCTTCCTTCTGCGCATCGCGGAACCGGAAGGCATCGAGCAAGCTCTCTATTTGTGATTTGTAACTGGTGATTTGTGCGATGACCTCTTTGTCATAATCGGTCATTTCCCCGCATGCGGGCACGCGTCCTTCGAAATATTTACCCGTGAGCACGAGCGCGCGATTGATGAAATTGCCGTATATAGCGACGAGTTCGTTGTTATTGCGCGCCTGGAAATCCGCCCAGGTGAAGTCATTATCCTTGGTCTCCGGTGCGTTAGCTGTCAGCACATAACGCAATACATCCTGTTTGCCGGGAAAATCATCCAGGTATTCATTAAGCCATACCGCCCAGTTGCGAGATGTGGAAATCTTGTCTCCCTCCAGGTTGAGGAACTCGTTGGACGGCACGTTGTCCGGGAGGTTGTACCCCTGCGCTTTCAGCATGGCAGGGAAGACGATACAATGGAAAACGATATTGTCTTTCCCGATGAAATGAATCATCCGTGTGTCCTTGTCTTTCCACCATTTCTGCCAGTCACCGTATTTCTCGGGCTGTTGCCGGCATAATTCGATGGTGTTGGATATATAACCGATAGGCGCATCGAACCATACGTATAGCACTTTTCCCTCTGCTCCTTCCACGGGAACCGGTATTCCCCAGTCGAGGTCGCGTGTCACGGCGCGTGGTTTGAGACCTCCGTCCAGCCATGACTTGCATTGGCCGTAAACATTCGGACGCCATTCTTTATGGTTGTTGAGGATCCAATCTTCGAGCCATGCCTGATATTGATCGAGCGGCAAGTACCAGTGTTTGGTGGCTTTTTTTGCCAACGGGTTACCGGTCTCGGCGTTATAAGGGTTGATCAGTTCATCGGGAGAGAGCGTAGCGCCGCATTTCTCACATTGGTCTCCGTACGCGCCGAGCGAGTGACACCGCGGACATTCCCCCCGGATATTACGGTCTGTGAGGAAATGCCCCGTTTCCGGATCATAAAATTGTTCCGAAGTCTCTTCTACAAACTGGCCGTCCTCATACATCTTGCGGAAATAATCGGCGGCAAACTGATGATGAATGGGGGAAGTAGTGCGCGAATAGATATCGAACGACACACCGAATTCAGCGAAAGAACGCTTGATCAGTTCGTGGTAGCGGTCAACGACCTGTTGGGTAGTGATGCCTTCTTTTCGTGCGCGGATAGTTACGGGCACACCATGTTCGTCACTGCCACAAACGAACATTACTTCTTGGCCCTTCAGACGTAGGTAGCGGGCATAAATATCCGCAGGAATATACACTCCGGCGAGATGCCCGATATGCACTGGACCGTTCGCATACGGGAGTGCAGCAGTAATTAAAGTGCGATTAAATGCCATATTTTGTGTAAAATTTGTACTAAATGTAAAAAAAACGATAAAAATTTTGCGTATATCAAAAAAAAACTGTACTTTTGCAACCGCAAAAGACCATAGGATATCTTTATACGATTCCAAAATCGGGTGCAAAGATACTACAAAAAAATGAAAAATACAAATAATTTGGTGAAAAAGTTAGTGAAAAAACATCCATCATATTGGGTTTTACTATTCACATTGGTGCTTTGCATTCCGGTGAGCGCGAAGGTAAACAACTATGTCGGCGCTTACGGGGAGTTGGGTGAATGGACGTTCCTGCCATCCGAAAGCATGTTCGGTCCCAGTTTCGGCGTAGCCGGCGGAGCGGGTTTCCTGTATGAGCTGCAGGCCGGTCCTACCTATGGCCAGACTCGCTTTTTGTTTGACGTGGGTGTCGGACTCCAGGGAGGAATGACGGCTTTCCTTCAGGGAAGCGATATGCTGGTGGAGTTGAAAGAACAGACGGATCTGGACGGAGACAAATTCGATTATGTGTACGAAGTGCAGAACCGTCATGATACATATAATGATCTGGCGCTCCGCGTGCCTCTTATGATAGGTGTGCAGCATCGTAAATTCTACATGCTCGCCGGTGTCAAGATCGGGTATCATGCGCTGACAAAAGCCCATACAACAGCCACTGTCAATACTTTTGGCCGCTATATTAGTGCGGACGGTGTCCGGATCTTTGACGAATTCCGCAATATGCCGGATTACCAGTTCTTCTCTGATTATCCGTTAAAAGGAAGTGCGAATGCGAAACTCAATCTGGATCTGGATGTCAGTTTCGAAATCGGAGGCCGGATCGGCGTGGTGAATGATGCAGTGGGATACGATGTCCCGAAACGGAAGATCGAATACCGTATGGCGGCATTTGTGGATTATGGTGTGTTGGATATCCATACGTCGGGAACAAACGAAGGATTTACCTCTCCGGCAAGCTACAATGCGCGCGAGGCTTACAACACACGGACCATGGTGGAAAATCTTCAGGTGAATGACATTATGTCCACCTCGAATTTTGCCAGCAGGGTGAATGATCTTACGATAGGACTGAAATTTACGATATTATTCCAAATGCCGGAACCCGGCCAGTGCGTGATTTGCCGCGATGCGTATCGCAGCTCAGCTGTTCGACGTCATGGCCGATTGAAGTACGAGGAATAATTCATCTTCTTTCACTTCCCTGATTTGTCCGTCTTTGGCTATAGAGATAAGGCCTGACTCTTCCGACACCACGATGCATGTGGCGTCGGATTTTTCTGCCAAACCCAGCGCTGCTCGATGGCGTAAACCATAGTGTTGCGGTATGGTCTGGTCTTTGCTGACCGGAAGGATACATGCGGCAGCGAGCATCTTGGCGTCGCGGATAACCAGAGCCCCGTCATGAAGCGGAGTGTTTTTGAAGAAGATATTCTCTATAAGCCGCGCGGATACCTGCGCATCCAGTCTCTCTCCCGTATCAACGATTTCTTTGAGGTTTCCCGCTCCTGCAAGTACGATGAGTGCACCTGTTTTCGTTGATGCCATATGGCGGCATGCCTGTGTGATTTCCAAAATCTGTTGACGCGCTTTCGGGTCGTCAGTATTAATCCGGGGGCGAAAAATCTTCCATGAAGAAAAACGTGAGCCAACACGGTAGAAGAACATACGTAACTCCTCCTGGAAAATGACAATAAGCGCAATGGCTCCGACAGAGATAATACGATCGAAGAGCGCTCCGGTCAGATCCAGTTGGAAGACAAAACTGACAAGGAACCAAACGAGGATGAACGCCAGAATACCCCAGAACAGGTTGGAAGCACCGGTGCGGCGGAGAAGCCGATAGGTGTAATATAAGATTCCTGCTACCAATAGGATGTCAATGAGATCTTTCCATCCAAAAGAAAAAGCTAAGAGTTGCATAGTTCGTATAATTTAATGGTTTGCGCGGTCTCGCGCACGTCATGCGTCCGGATGATCGTGGCGCCGTGTCCGAGGGCGTACATCTGCAGCGCTTGTGTGGCGGAGAGACATGTTTCCGGTTTTAGTCCAAGCGGACGCCAGACCATGGATTTGCGGCTTACGCCTACCAGTATCGGGAGGTTATAGGCTCGCAATTGGTCCATGTTACGCATACATTCATAATCGGCTTCGGTACTTCCTGTAAATCCGAATCCGGGGTCCAGTATCCACTGTATATCCCGGGCATTGTCTAGGATAGTCAGCTTGCTATAGTCTCCCCGGAAGGTAAAGACATACGGTACGTTATGAAGCCGGACCAGATCATACATGGTTTCGTTTCCCCCGGAGATGTCATTTATGATCATTGGTCCGAAAGCCTCGAGTGCCCGACGGGCTATCTCCGGCCGAAAGGTATCAAGCGACAACTGCGCCTGCGGAACCGCCTCTCTCAATGCTTCGATTGCCGGCGCGACCCGTTCCCATTCCTCTTCTTCCGAAGCCGGTGTGCTTCCCGGTCTGGTGGAGCATCCTCCTATATCGAGAATGTCCGCACCGTCAGCCAGCGCGGCACGCGCCCATGCTACTATTTGGGGCGTGTCTCCCAACCGTGACGAAGCATAAAAACTGTCAGGCGTCACGTTGCCGATTGCCATAATTTGCACTTTCACGCTGCAAAATTAGTAAAAAAGTTGCAAATATGCAAAAAAAATAACCAAAAATTTGCGTATGTGCGAAAAAAGCAGTACATTTGCAAGCTGATTTATGTATGCGCGTACTGGATGCGTGCGTGTAGAAGTGCAAAGTTTAAAGAAAAACTAATATAAAAAGTATGAAAAAGTATCTTTTAATCGTCTTGGTGGCTATGGTTGCGGTAGCATGCAACCAGCGTGAGTTGAACACACGTATCAGTAACACCACCGGTTGGAATTATTTCGACGAGCGTACCACGAATTTTGAAGCCAACGAAGGTGTTGGTAATGTCAATCCGGTAGGTATGGTACCTATTCAGGGTGGTTCGTTCACGGTAGGAGAGAAGGATGAGTTCCTGACAGCTCCGCGTAACAACGAAACCCGTACGCTGACGGTTAGTTCGTTCTACATGGACAAGTACGAGGTAACGAACTTGAACTGGAACGAGTACCTGCATTGGTTGCAGTACGTATTCGGTGCGGTGGCTCCGGAATTGGTTGACCAGGCTCGTCCGGACCATAAGGTATGGCGCGAGGATCTGGCTTACAATGATCCTTATGAGAACAATTATTTCGAGCACCCGGCTTTCTCGTTCTATCCTATCGTAGGTGTGACATGGGAGCAGGCTATGGCTTATTGCCAATGGCGTACTGACCGTGTTAACGAGATGGCGTTGATCAATGCGGGCGCTATCGTTGTTCCTCCGTTCGCTGACCTCCAGCCTACAGACGATGAGGCTTATAAGGATGAGTGGGAGCAGGAGACGGGCTACGAGATGTACGCATACGAGGAGGTTAGTCCGGAGGATCCGGAGCAGACCGTAACTATGTATCGTCCGAGCTATGAGTGGATTCGCGATAAGTTTGTATTCAATACGGAGAAATACTTGATGGACGAGACTTATCTCCCGGATTACGGCCGTCGTCCGAAATATGACAGCTACGGCAATGAGCGCAAAGTGAATATTGCCGATGGTATTTTCGTGACGGGTTATCGTTTGCCGACGGAGGCGGAGTGGGAGTTTGCCGCTTACGCTCCTGTTGCAGGCGAAGACGGTCTGACTATCGAGGGTAAGGTTTATCCGTGGAGCGGTTATCACCCCCGTGATATGTCGAAAAAGAACCTTGGCCAGATGCAGGCTAACTTCGTTCGCGGTCGTGGCGATATGATGGGTGTCAGCGGTGCGCTGAATGACCGTCGTGTCATCACCAACCCGGTTGATGAATTTGCGCCGAATGATTTCGGTCTGTATAATATGGCAGGCAATGTGAATGAGTGGGTAATGGATGTCTATCGCGAGACAACCTATCAGGAGACCAGCGAGTATAACTCTTATCGTGGTAATATCTACAGCCATGCCGTGTTGGATGACAACGGTAAGTATGAGATTGATTCTGTCGGCTGCGTGAAGATCACCTGGGGTAAAGAGGATGATAAGCGCGACGTGCTGGATGGCGATTTCGCCAGCTTGTTTGAGACCGATTATCCTCTGGATACAGTGGGTGTTGCTAACCTTCAGGAGGTTAAAACCGACCCGACCGATATCCTGGCTCCGCGTATTACCAAGAAAAGCCGCGTTTACAAAGGTGGTTCGTGGGCGGATCGTATCTATTGGCTGAACCCGAGTACGCGTCGTTACCTTGACCAAGACAAGGCTTCGTCAAAAATCGGTTTCCGCTGCGCAATGAGTACGCTGGGTGACCAAATCCCCGGAGTACCGGTGAAATAAAGTGTAAAATTTAAAGTTTTTTAGATATGAATTTTCCTGAAAATATCAAGTATACAAGCGAGCATGAATGGATTCGCGTAGAGGGCGATGAGGCATATGTGGGTATTACCGACTATGCTCAGTCTGAATTAGGCGAGATCGTGTTTGTTGATGTTCCTACTATGGGCGAGACGGTTGGTCAGGGAGAGGTCTTCGGCTCTATCGAGGCTGTTAAGACCGTGAGTGACCTGAATATGCCTGTGACGGGTGAGGTGCTTGAGATTAATGAAGAGCTGGATGCAGCTCCGGAATTAGTCAACAACGATCCCTATGGTAAAGGCTGGATTATCAAAATCAGCGTTAAGGATGCATCGGAACTGAATAACTTGATGGACGCTGCGGCTTACAAAGTTTCTATCTAACGCGCACGCGTAATATATAAGGTGTAAATAAGAGGAGCGACCCGATATGGGCCGCTCTTCTTGTGTAAACTACATTTGGCAAAATGCGCGTTTTTTGAATTTTTATATATGAAATTGTTGCGAATATGAATTATTTTGTGTAATTTTGCGCACTATTTTGTATTTTTAGGAACATTAGATCATTTTGAGTTTAATTATAAAGGATAAATGTTTGTTATGAAGAAACATCTACTCAGTTTGTTCATTGCCTCTGTGGCAACAGTGATGACTCTCAATGCGCGTACCGTCCTTATCGACGAAGGCTTTGAGAACGGAATCCAGGAAAGTGTCTGGACGCAAGAGTATGTAGTAGGAGAGACTCCATGGGCGGTAGAGAGTGTGGATGATGGCTTGCAATTCCCGTCTACTGTGTTCCAAGGCTCGCATCGTGCTTATCTGCGTAATACTACTGGTGAAACCCAGGGTTTTGTGACTCGTTTGGTGAGCAAGGTGATGGATTTGAGTCCCCGTAAGGTTTATCAACCGGAGCTGACTTTCTGGTATGCGAATCCTCGTTGGACGTCGGACCGCGACACGCTTCGTGTGCTCTACCGAACGAGCCCGAATGCGCAATGGAAACGCTTGGCGGAATATAGTAACGGCGCAGCCATGTGGCAGAAAGTGAATATGGCTCTCCCGGAAGTGGGACCTACGTATCAGATTGCCTTTGAGGGAAAAGACAATTTGGGCCATGGTATAGTGCTTGATAGCGTGTTGTTGCGTTCGGCTCCGGAGTGTACGGTTCCTCACGATTTGTTTATCAGTAACAAGGGCGCTAACCGTGTGAATGTAGCATGGGCGGCAAGTTGGGATGCCAATCAATTTGAGATTGTAATCAGTCGTGATACGATTAATCTGGATTCGTTGGATGTTCTCTCGGAAGATGTGATTGTCTATCATACCTTTGTGGAAGGAATGCGGATGAATAGCGATTTCGTACTGGAAGCCGATATGTCTTATCTAGTCTATGTCCGTTCCATATGCGGCAGTGAGATCAGTGCGTGGAGCAGCCGTCCCGGTACGGGAGAACCATATGGTTTTACGGTCTATCCAACCGAGCAGGTCCCCTATTCCTGTAGTTTCACTGTTCCGAAAGAGAAGAAAAACGACCAATGGATTGATACATGGCACTATGGTAACAATATGGGGACCCGTAACCCTTATATGAACTCCAAAGTAACGTCGTCAACCACATTGGGCTATTATTCGTATAATAAATCCACATCTCTGATTTTCTCAGGGGGAACAAATGCTTCTACACCGATAGCTGCAGGTAATTATGTCTTTGCCACTACTCCGGCTCTCGCGGATACCACGAATAATGATTTCCATCTTAATCAATGCCAGGTACATTTCTGGAGCACGGTGTATATTTATACAGGACGTCAGTATGGACGTAGTTTGATAGTGGGCGTGATGGACAATCCAGAGGATATCACTACGTTCAAACCGGTTGATACGGTTAGTGTATGGGGCAACAAGACGTTCCAGGAGAATATAGTCAGTCTGGCATCGTATCGCGGTACTGGCGCATATGTGGCGTTTGTCAGCGATTTTGATCGTCCGAACCTCTTTTATATTGACGATGTGACGATTGAGTACAGGCCTCAAGTAAACAAGGTGACTACGATTACCGTTAACCCGCGTGATACCTATGCGGATATTAGTTGGGAGGGAAATGCTTCTTCCTACAATGTCTTGATTACTAATGACGAGGTGGATCCATCCAATCCGGCTCAGGACGCGATTGTGGACCAAGCGACTGTGACGACCAATAGTTATCGCTGCACAGAGTTGGAAGCGGACCATAGCTGGAATGCACCGTATTATGTATATGTACAGGCAGAGGGTACGGACTGGTCCTATCGCTATCCTTTTGTCACGATTGCATCGAAGAGGGAGATTCCTTATACGTTTGATTTTGAAAGTGCCTCCGGCCGCTATAAATTAGGCAGCACTTATTATATTAAATCTCTTGGTATTTTTGGTAACAACTCGGCTTATCCCTATCAGGCATCTGAGAACTACTATCTGGGAGCCAACTGTCTGTATCTGAATAAGACTGCAGGTACTGATTCGTGGGTGACTTTCCCGATGGTGGATGATATAGATAGTGTTCAGATCAAATTCTATCTGTCAGGACTCAATACGTACAATCAAGCTCATGCACAAGTGGGTGTGATGACCAATCCGATGGATATAAATACCTTTGTGCCTGTTGCAGATTTTACGCTCAATACCTCGGGCTATTCGATGTGCTATGCGAATTTTGAGAACTATTCCGGTTCGAAAGACGGTGTTATCGCTATCTCATGGGGAGACGTGATGAATATGGGCATGAACACAATCAACTATATTGATAATGTGACGATAGAGAAACTCTCGGACTGCGTGCCTCCTACGAATATTCAGTTGAATCCGGAGGCCACCTCGGTGAATGTTACATGGGATGCTTCTAAGGCGGATACATGGGAGGTTATTATCACCAAGGCTGCACTCACCAGTCTTCAGAAAGAGCAGTCTTTTGCTCAGCTTGCAGCTCTCGGTACGGTTGCTTATGCCGATACGGTATATTGGAATGGCGCAAATAATCCGACCTTCAATTTCGACAACTTGAAATCGCAAATGCCGTATTATTTCTATGTTCGTACGCTTTGCGGCGGGGAAAGGGCTTGGTGGACGGAGATTCCGTTTGTGACGCCGTGTCCTAATTATGAATTCCCGTATAAAGAAACCTTTGAGAACTATATCTCCGGTTCTACTTCAATCGGTTGCTGGCAGACGAAGGATTACCTTGGCAACGGATATCCGATGATATATAGTACCAGCAGCGGTGCCAAGTCATTGGAGCTCTATTCCACGGGTACTACTCATCGTTCGGTTGCGATTATGCCTACGATTGAGGGGGATCTCAGCGATATGATGTTGTGCTTTGAGACGCGTTCTTATAGTTCGTACAGCGCTTCTGTCCTGTATGTTGGTACGATGGGGGATATCAACGATCAGAACTCGTTTGTGCCTTTTGATACGATTCTTAATACGTCGAACGGCACGACTACTAAGGTGCGCCTCAAACTGGAGGATTACAATCTGGCATACGATAATATCGCTTTCTCTTCGGGTTTGGGAGTATTGAAGATGAGCAGTGACGTCCTGGTGGATAACATTGAACTCAAGGACCCCAACTGCATTGATCCGTATGATTTCGTTCAGACGCAGTCTCATGAGGATGCTTTTGAAATCACCTGGTCGGGTGAGTCCTATAATGACCGCTGGGAAGTAAAAGTGCTTACTATAGATGCCTCGCTCAACAATAACCGCATTGGTTCTTATTCCGCAACGGATGCTGTTTGGAACGACACGGTTATCATCGGCAAAACACTGCAGGTAACGAACCTTCAGCCATTGACTACCTATTATGTCTATGTCCGCGGGTTATGTGGAGACAGTATCTGGGCAAAGACTTCGGCGGAAACATCATGCCAGCGTCTGGACCCCTCCAGAGCTAACAAGGAGACCTTTGATAGATACCCGTCCGGTACGTATTATAACAGCCGCTACCAGGCGGATTGCTGGACTTCGGGAAACTTGTACCGGTATGCTGAATCATATTATCTACCTTATATTTGCAATAACTCTACATATGCTTCGTCCGGCACAAATTCATACCGTTTGAATGCCGATTATGAGGAGGATTATTGGGGGTATTCTTCCGATATTCTGGAAGGACCTGCGTACCTCGTTACGCCGGAGATCAAGTGTGATTCATTGTCCGAGGTGGCAGTTACGTTCTCTTGTTCCGGCACGTACTCTTCTTCTGTGATTATAGGAGTTATGACCAACCCGAACGATTTCTCTACTTTCGTGGCTTTGGATTCGCTTCGTGCACCCTCTTCACCGACTACTATTACACTGGATCTGAGCGAATATGGCTATGCACCACTTATTCCGGCTTCGGCACGCTATATCGCATGGCGTACTCCGTATGACAACTATGCCTATGTCTATATAGACGACGTCTCTATTACATCGCTTGCATGCCCGTTGACCAAGCCGGATGTGTCGGATGTGACGTTTAATACGGCGCGTGTTAGCAGCGGCCTGCGCGTGACGGATGTCGAATGGGTGTTGCTCGTTACGTCCTCTTATGTCTCGGTGGATAATCTGTCGGATTCGAATTATGTCATTCCGGCGTCAAGCATTATTTACCTGGATACCCTGAGCACACGTACGCAGGTGATAGGCGGGCTGGAACCACAAACTACCTATTATGTGGCTACGGCGGCTATGTGCGATTCCGTCGTTTCGCTCTGGAATACGATGGCGTTCAGGACACCTTGTAGAGCACAGACTCCGGAGGAGATGGGGACTATCACATTCTCTTCTGCACAAGGATATTCTACCGGCACATCGGGATATATGCCTTGCTGGACTGTGGGAACCCGCTCGGCTTCTGCCACCAGTTCGTATATTCCTTATATAAATAATAGTGTGCCGCATAATGGACATAACTACGTCCAACTGGTGGACGACGTGACTTCGGACCACTCTTATGTGGGCGCATATGCGATTATGCCGGAGTTGGATGTTGATAATATCAGCCGCTACCAGGTTAGTTTCTGGGGAAGAGGAAGTAGCTCGACATATTATTCCTATAACAGCCAGGTTATCGTCGGTGTAATATCTGACCCGAGCGACCTCAGTACGTTTGTGGCGCTGGACACGGTCAATATGACGCAATCCGTATGGGAGCCCTTTGAGGTGGCTTTTGATGAGTATGATGGTGACTATCTGGGGCGTATGGGACGGAGCATAATGTTCCTCTCGGATTTCGGTATCACCAACTACGCATACATCACCGATATTTCTATCGATACGATTCCGGCTTGCCGCGCGATCGCTACTTTCTCGGTGGATAGTGTAGGCGAGAATGCGGCTATCGTCAGCTGGAAAGGACATCAGAATTCCTATCGTCTTCTGGTGGCGGATCGCCAACTGACCGATGAACAGAAACCGGCATATCATTATCTCATAGACTCGGTGGTAAACCATTCGAACCGTGTGCTGATTGATAATCTCAAATCGGCTACCACTTATTATATATACGCGCAAGGTATCTGTGACGGTGAGGATAGAACGGATATTTCCTATCGCTATGCGTTTGTCCGGACTGAATGTCCGCAGACGGCTGGTGTATCCCTGCCTTTCTCGGATGATTTTGAATCATATGACTCAGGCGACAGAGCTCCCGGTTGTTGGATATTCACGAATGTTAACAATTCGTCTTATCCTGTAGTACAGTCATTATCCAGCACTGGCACCAAGGCGGTGGAACTCTATAGCTATAATTCGAGCTATGGTGGTAGCCATGCTGTGATGGTTGTGCCCAAACTGGCGAACAATCTGATTGACCTGCAACTCTCGTTTGATGCGCGGGGGTATTCTTCCTATTATGCATCTACCCTCTATATCGGTACGATGTCAGATCCGGAAGATCCGACTACGTTTGATCTCATCCGTACAATCAATCTTCCGTCGACTGGTTTCGCACACTATACGATGAACCTCGCGGACTATGATTTGATGCATGAGTATCTCGCGTTCACATCGGGCTTGGCGTCCATGAATCTCTCCTCGTCTGTGGATATCTATGTCGATAATGTTACGCTGGAGGTCCTCTCTACATGCCATCCGCCTAAGTTGACGGCTTCCAATATCTCGTATGACGGCTTCACGGTTAATATTGCGCCGAATAATGCGGCCCATACGGCATGGGATTTGGTGATAGTTCCTGATTCGGTTTATACACGTTTCAGCGATTTCAACGTCTATCTGGATACTACCCGTAATATAGTTTCTGTTTCTGACTTGCAGGTGCCCTTCTCTTCTTTGTCGCCGGCTACAGGCTATTGCGTCTTTGCACGCACTCTCTGCGGAGGCGAAGAAGGTAATAGCACTTGGTCCAAGGAACCCCTTCGCGTCAATACGCGATTCTATTATAAAGATGAGTTCTTCTTTGGATTTGAGAAGTCGGAACTTTGGGAGCGTAGCATTAATTCATCCAGCAATAATTATTATATCCATCCGGCTTTGGAGACTGGGCGCGACACGCTTGGGGCGGCTACCGATAGCTACTCATATTATCCGTATAGTATCGCCAATAACTCCTATAGTCTCTTCTCGCATACCGGTACCGGAGCACTCAATATGTATGGCTCCAACTCCTATTACGGAGGATACGTGATCTTCCCGGCTGTCGAGACAACGGAGGATCGTTCGTTTGAGTTCAAGATACGACCGGGATATATCAGTGCTTCCACTTATCGCGCTTCGGCTACTTATGATGGTATCTTGGAGATTGGTCTTGTGGATAAGAACAGAGGTTTCGCTAACTACGAGAATCTGGCTACGGTTCGTCTGGATGCACTTGGACCGGACGACGTGGCTCTGGAGGAGAATGACTTCCTCTTCCACTCGTTCTCGTTGGATCTGTCGGCAGAGACCTTGGCGGACAAGCAGGTAGTAATGCTTCTCCCGCAGCAACCGTCTACGACTGTTTCGCTCTATCTTGATAATGTGAAGATGGGAGAACCGAAGGGCTACTCGCTTGTCTCGATCAGGAAAATTGAGGCGGAGGGCGACCGTGCTACCATCGAATGGGATAATATCGGAGGACCGTGGAACTTGGTTGTTACTACCCTCGATCAGGAAGGAAACCCGCAGGTAGTGGCTTCCTATAACGAACTCACTGCTACATCGATTGTGGTAGAGAACCTTTTGCCGCGTACATCGTATATGGCTACGCTTTCTGCTGTACTGACGGATGGAAAGGGATATGAACTTTCTACACATCTGGCATTTGAAACATCGTGTCTGGCGAAGGAACCGGATCAAAATGGTGCCTTTGTATGGAATTTTGATAGCGACTGGGAGGCGAATGATATCCTCCAGGGAGCTGCTTCCGATACGGCATATCTCAAACCTGCATGCTTTACGGTTGGTATCAATTATGCCACGCCGAATAACGGCTCGCAATGGCTCGTGCAACGAAAGGGATTTGAGTATTACAACACGTTGGGCAATTATGACTCCAACCGCCATGTGGAGGTCGGACGAAACGACAGCCATGCGCTCCGTTCCTATTCCAACTCCAATACGAACATGTCATTCATCGTCCTGCCGGAACTCCATTGCGGATATGATACGATGATGATTGAGTTCTACGGACGTTGTTTTGCCAACTATGACGACACGCATGCCAATGCGGCAAACAGGGGTATGATGGTAGGTGCCTCCTATCTCGGTGCGGCGTATAGTCATTCGATAGTGGTTGGTACGCTCGATAATCCGTATGACTTCTCGTCCCTCAAGGTTATTGATACCCTCACCTATCGTCAGACGAATCTTGGCGCTACAACCAAGGTGACGAATGATCCGTCGGGACTCCGTTATTGGGAACTGATGCAACTGCCGCTGACGGAAGCGGAAGGTAAATATATTGTCCTCTTCCAACCGGGACAGGGACTCTTCTTTATCGATGATCTGGCGGTGAAACCGATTGGTAACACAATCTTTATGCCGGGATCGGCGCTGACTGCATCCGTGGATGGTACATCGGCTACGCTCTCGTGGAAACCGCGTCATCCGGACTTCGAATCGGTGGTTGTGCTCCTCAATGCGGAAGGTGTTGAGATTATGCGCGATACAGTGGTCGCTTCCACCCATGTCTTGACTGGACTTACACCGGCTACCAACTATAGCTGGTTCGTTTACCAGACCAATGAGGGCGTGAACTCGGTGGCAACGCCGGCAATCTCTTTCATCACAGAGTGTGCATCGGTGGCGATTAACTATACCTCCGGATTCGAACTCAAGGATGGTTGGCAGATTGTGAAGGGACAGACTTCGGATGCCTATAAACAGACGCTTTGCTGGACCTATGGCGATGCGCAGCGTGCTTCATGGACTGCTTCCAATGACCCCTATAACCAACCGAATACGGATTACTATCAATATAGCCGTACCGACTCCTTCGCGCTCTTCATGAAAGCTTCGTACAGCACTTATGCAACGCCGTATCAGCCCTATGTGGCTATGCCTCAGATGGATATCAATGCATACGACACGCTGCAGGTTACCTTCTGGATGCGGCCGGCATATATCCGGCGAGCTACCGGAAATGTGGCTGCGGCTTACACCGGAGCTTCGTACTCCAAGTCTATTATTGTCGGTACGATGACTGACCCGGCGGATGCTTCTACGTTCGTGGCTATTGATACTGTCACGTACGATGGCACGCTCACGACATCCGATGTGGCTACCGAGGCGAACAATTATCTCTTCCAGAAGAAGAAAGTGGACCTCATCGGTGCTACTGGTCCGTATGTGGCATTCATGACGTCCTTCCATGAGAAAGGATCATCTGTCCTCAAAACGGGTGATAATATCTGGTTGGATGATGTGGAGATTATACGTGCCCAGGATTGCAAGGATCCGAAGGATCTGCGTCTGGAGGCTATCGCTTCTACGGCGGCTACGCTCTCTTGGGATGACCGGGGATTGGCGTCCGACTATCGTATCCAGGTTTCTACCGATCCGTATTTCGCCGACGATGACCTGATGGTCCTCGACAGAGAGATCCATTCGAATCCGTTTACGGTTACGGGACTGGAACCGATGACAACCTATGCTTGGCGTGTTCAATCGCTCTGCGGTGGCGACAAGGGAGAGAGTGAATTCTCTTCTATTGCCTCGTTCACTACGGGAAGAAGTCCGTTCTTCGTGGAGCACTTTGAAACCTCTTCGCTGGATAAGGACTGGTTGATTTCTACGAACAAGGCTGAACAAGTGTTGGATAGTGCCGTTGCGCTTGCCGCAGGTAATAACCCACGTGGATTCAGACGCCTCACCACTAGTTACGGTCTCAAGACGCCGCATTATGTGGCTCCGGGATATTCCGGTGACTATAACTGGGTAGTCACTCCGAGCTTCTATCTACCGCTGGAGGATAGTGTTCATCTCTCGTTGGATATAGCACTCACGGCGCTCAATACTGCCCGCTCGATCACCAATTTTGCGGTGAACGAAAATGACATGGCGGATGACTACTACTTCATGATCGTCGTCTCGGATGACGGCGGTGCTACTTGGAAGAGTGCTAATATCCTTGATAAATGGCAGAATACCAATCCGGAAGGAAAACAACTCCGTGACATACCTGCAGACGGTATGAGCCTGCGCTATAGTCTGGCGCAATATGCCGGAAAGAACGTGCGGATTGGTTTCTATCGGGAAGCTGTCACTTCCGTTAATACCGGTATTGCTATCCACATCGATAATGTCCGTCTCGCTTATTACAACAAGACGGCGGAGCGTACCTCGGCTTGCCAGTATGAAGATGTGCAGGTGGGAGATATCTATCTCTCCGGTGAAGATACGAAACCGGGTGTACACTCATACCCGACACCGGTATATGTTACCGACGAAGAGGCTATGGCGGGAACAAAGGATATGGTCTATGCGATTGAGATTGAAGTCCACCCGTCGCCAGAAACGGTTTTGGTGGAGACTGTCTGCGAAGGGGATACCTATTCCGGATATGATTTCCAACCGAAGGATAGAAGCGGTATCTATCGGCGCAAACTGACCTCTGCTCATAACTGCGATAGTATCGTTACACTTCATCTTACCGTCGTGCCTAAACTGTCCGGAGAGGTTACGGAGGCGCAGATTTGTCCGGGTGAACCTTATTGGTGGCATGGACAGGAATATGATCGTGCCGGATTGTTCCGCGATACACTCATCTCTTCGTTGGGATGTGACAGTATTGAGTCGCTGGTTATCACCTATTCCAACTCGTCGATGGATACTATTCGTGCTGCATCCACTATCGATGAGAGTGAACTGCCATTCTCGTATATCGATTTCAGCCATATGTACACCCCTGGACAGGCTCCGATTTATTACGCTATCGGAACGCCTCCGGGAGTATATGTGGACACCGTATCTGTCTACGGAGAGGCATGTAATACGGTATTGATACATACGCTCACTATCTTGAAGAGCGAAGGTATTGATCTCATCGGAGAACCTGATGCGCGCGGAGCACAGAAGATTATCTTCCGTGACCGGATGTATATCATCCTCAACGATGAGTGGTACAACGCAGCCGGACAGAAAGTGCCCGATCCCCGCAAATAACAGACTTACCTCTCGTAACTGGTCTGCTTATCCCGCGCAACTGGTCAAGTTATCCTGCGCAACTGGTCAACTTATCCCGCGTAATCGGCATTTGCGCAACCAAACACCTATAGTAATTCTTGCAAAGGCGCTCCTCTTCGGGGGAGCGTTTTTGTTTTCTTCTTTAACAGGTGTTGCGTTAATCGTGTCGCATATGTCTATATCTTATTGATATATAGTTATTTATGAAGATATTTATATTTTTCGATTTGATCAAACAATGTTTTTTATGTTTATGTCTTTGAGTGCTTTGTACTCGTAGAGTTGTACAAATTGGTAGTAAAAGCTGTCTGGAAACTTGCTTACAGGCAGATTTTAGTAGCATTTTGTGCAAGAAGCAAAGCTTCTAAAGCACTCAAAGGGTTTTGTTTGTTTTTTTTCTAATTTTATTGCAACAGTGATATTCTTCTTTCTCTCCCCTCCCTTTTCTCCTTTACACCTTTTTTACTCTCAAAAGGTGGTGATTAGGGGGTGATTAGGGGGTTATTAAGGGGTGATTAGGGGGATATTCGTGACACGCAACCGATGCGCTGCTATCCTTGTACCCTCTCTCTCTGCCTTTCCGCCTTCTGCCTATTTGTAAACTAAAAATGACAAAAGATATACAAAATGATATTTTTTTCGCAAAATACTTGCACATTTCAAAAACTTTTTGTAATTTTGCCGCCAAATTGTCGTTTTTGTATAGCAAAATACAACATTTGTTTGATTTATAGATAATTTTATTGTTTAACTTAAAAAGAAAAGCTTATGAGAACATTTACTCAAAAGTGGGCATTTCTGCTCGTAACTTTGTTGTGTTTCGCAGGCTTGCAGGTAAAGGCGGATGAGCTTACCGTTGCGGAAAATGCAACGGGTAGTTCCAGCAACGTACCTGCCTATGGCATGTATGCGGATACACAAGGCGCACGGGCGCAATGCTTGTACCCTGCTGATTCGCTGTCGGATATGGCGGGTGGAACAATCACGAAGTTGACGTTCTATCTCTCCTCTCCGGCTTCGGAGGCATGGACGGGTACGTTTCAGCTTAGTCTCAAAGAGACGGATGCTACATCCTTGTCAGCTCTCGATGAAACGGATCTGATTGCGGTGTACACTGGGGGAATGGATGCTTCCGGTTCTACCTTGGAGGTGGAATTTGACGAGGCATTCACCTACTCTGGCGGTAATCTGATTATCGATTGGTACGTCTCTGCAGCAGGAAACTGGAAGAGCGCATCTTTTACGGCATCTTCCGTTACCGGTGCAGGATGCTATCGTAGTTCCTCTTCCGGATCCGTTTCTGTTGTAAATTACCTGCCGAAAGTTACCTTCGATTACACTCCCGGAGCCGGCGGCGGACCTTCCTGTAAAAAACCGGGGGCGATTTCGGCTTCGAACATTACGGCATCCTCTGCGGATCTCAACTGGGAGAACGGAGAGAACGGTAGCGGTGTATTCACCGTGGAGTACAAGAAAGCTGCGGACCAAGAATGGACCGTGCTTATCGAGAACACCAATGCACTTTCCGCTTCTTTGAGCAACCTCGTGTCAGGAACAAATTATCAGGCGCGCGTAAAAGCGATTTGCGCTTCGGACAACCTGGAGAGCAACTATGTTTCGGTAGCCTTCAAAACGGCATTCGGCGTGCCTTTTGTTGAGAGCTTCGATGCTTCCACTATCCCCGGCGGATGGGCTAACTACACCGGGCTGTTAAGCGATGTACTTGCCGGAACGGCTACACTGAATTCCGGATCAGGTTGGAGTTTCGGAACCGGCAACAGTGTATTTGACAGCCATGCAAAGGTCAATATCTATGGAACCAGCAGCAAATGGCTCGTGACACCTGCTGTTGAGATGACGTCGGGTGTCGAGTTGACGTTCAAACTGGCGTTAACGGCATATAGCGGTAGCGGTAAGGCTGCAGCGGCTTCTGACGACCGATTTGTAGTACTGGCTTCCACCGATAATGGCGCTACTTGGACTATCCTCCGCGAGTGGAACAATACCGGAGCAGTGGATGTCTATGACAATATCGCTACTGCCGGAGAGGAAGTAACGATTGACCTGAGCGCTTATGCCAGCGGCTCGCTCATGATTGCGTTCTACGGCGAATCCACGACAAGCAATGGAGACAATAACCTCCATATCGATGATGTCAAGATCGCTCTGCCTCCTGCTTGCTTCAAACCGACCGACCTGGCGGTAACGGACGGTACCTTGTCTGTGACCTCTGCAGAAATCGGTTGGATCGAGAATAACGGCAAAGAAGCATGGAAACTCCAATACAAGAAATCCTCCGAAACCGAATGGACGGAGGTAGATGTGGCTTCTAATCCCTATACGCTCTCCGGTCTGATGGGTAATACTACGTATAACGTACGTATTGCTACCGTTTGCGACGAGGAAGGCACTCTCTCGGATTACTCTTCGGCAATATCTTTCACCACGTTGGTTGGTGTTCCTTTCTTGGAGGAGTTCAGTACTACTTCCAAACCCGCCGGATGGCAAGGATCGACTACGGCTATCGCTACGGCGCTCGCATCCGGCATGACGCCCAGCGGGTCCTCCTCTGCTTGGAGTTTTGGTACAAACAACGGTGTATTTGACAGCCATGCAAGAGCCAATGTATATGGCAGTTATACGAAATGGCTGGTTACTCCGGCTATCATACTGGAGAATCCGGCGATGTTAAGCTTCGACTTGGCGTTGACGGCATATAGCGGTAACGGCGCTGCTGCAGCTGCTCCGGATGACCGCTTTGTGGTACTCATCTCGACAGACGGTGAGCATTGGACTATCCTCCGCGAGTGGAACAATACCGGTTCGGCCGATGTGTACGACGAGATTCCTACCGCGGGTGCTAATTACCAGATTGAGATCGGTGAAGAATATGCCGGCAATTCGATCATGATTGCTTTCTGCGGTGAATCAACCGTATCGAACGGAGATAACAATGTCCATATTGACAATGTCCTGGTTGACGCTATCCCGGATTGCCCGAAACCGTCCGGTTTCGCAGTAGCCGAGATTTCCAAGAACTCTGCACTCGTTTCCTGGAAGCGTCATGATTATGACACCGGATGGAAACTGCAATACAAGCAGTCTGCTGATAGTGTATGGAGCGAGGACATCGTTCTTACGGATAATTCCTATAACTTATCCGGACTGAATGCTTATACCGCTTATGACGTGCGCGTTGCTGCTAACTGCGATGTGAATGGAGAAGCACAATCAACAGACTATAGTGCTGCCTTCTCTTTCAAAACAGCTGCGGCAGTGCCTTTCCTTGAGACATTCAATGCATCCGGTATTCCTGCGGATTGGGCTCGCTTCAGCGGACTCTATAACGAAGAAGAAGGTGTAGAACTGATACCTGCTACCGGATGGACGGTTGGAGCCGGAAACGGTGTTTTTGCGGCTGCAGAAGGACACCTCAAACTCCAGATTGCCGGTGAAAATACACATAACTGGATTGTTTCACCGACTATAGAGATTGAGGAGAATGTACAGCTGACCTTCGATCTCGCGCTTACCAAAACTTCCGGCACACTCATACCGGTGGAGAGTGGAGTACAGAATGATGATAAGTTCATCGTATTCTATTCTACCGACAACGGTGAGACTTGGGAGATTCTCAAAGCTTGGGGAGAAGGTCTGGATGAGGACTTTGATGGTATATCTTCTTCCGCTAACGGACAGACTATTGCCCTCAGCCTCTCTGAACTTGCAGGTGAGAATGTGATCTTCGCTTTCTACGGAGAGTCCACTGAGACGAATGGGGATAATACAATCCATATCGCGAACGTAAGGGTGGATTTCATTCCGGATTGCTCTAACTCCGCCAGCTTGATAGTTAATAACCTCTCTGCTTTTAGCGGTACGTTCGTTTGGGACGAAGAGGCTGGCGCTCTCTGGGAGTTTGGAATTAAGGAGAATCCGGCTGCGGATTTCGTACCGGCTGACGATGATTTCAAAGGTTCTACCGGCGAGTATCTCGTTACTATTGATACACTCAAGGAGAATACGCCTTATGTATTCTTCCTGCGTCGTAATTGTAGCGGTGCGTTCAGCGAAGTGAAAACACTGAACTTTAGAACCATCCAAAATCCGGCAACACTGCCGTTCAATGATGATTTCGAGTCTGGCAACAACTGGGTATTCGTTAACGGAGAGATTGCTAATGCGTGGGTATATGGAACAGCGGCTAGCAACGGCGGTTCGCATGCACTCTATATCTCGAATGATAATGGTCTGAGCAATGCTTATACCAACAACGCTGCGGCAATGGTATATGCTACCAAGGTGATCGCTTTCGATGAAACGGCTATCTATCAGGTTAGCTACGACTGGATCTGCAACGGCGAGAGTACATATGACTACCTGCGCGTAGCACTCGTTCCTCTGTCTGAGGAATTGGTAGCTTCCGCAAACGTCTTGACCGGATTAAGTGCTACTGCGCTGCCGGAGGGGTGGATCGCACTGGACGGCGGGTCAAAACTGAATGAAAAGACGGCATGGCAGACTGCTTCACAGGAAGCACTGATTCCCGCGGGAACATACAAACTCGTTCTGGCTTGGCGTGATGATACCTCTACCGGAACGAATCCTCCCGCCGCTGTGGATAATTTCGCCATCAGTAAGATGGATTGTCCGGCTCCGAACAATCTCCTAGTCGTGGAGAACTCCGCCACAATTAATTCCGTTCAACTGGAATGGACCCCACGCGGTACTGAGAGTGCATGGATGGTACAATATAAGAAATCGGTGGATGCCGAATGGACCACCTTGGCAGAACCGGCTACGGAATATCCGTTTACCCTGACAGGTCTCGAGGCTTCTTCTCAGTATGAAGTGCGCGTAGCAGCATGGTGTGATACCGAGAGCCCGGAAGGCATCAGCCTCTTTACCGCGCCGGTTTCCTTCTATACCGCATGTGGTATTGTCGCTAACTTCCCGTATTCCGAGGACTTTAACGGCATCACTGGTTCGAGTTACGACCACGTATTACCGATTTGCTGGGACTATATCAATACCTGCACGGTTGAGGATTTTGAAATCTATCCGTCGGTATCTACTACCAACGCATTGATCTTCGGATCGCAATTTGAGGTAGAGGATTATTATGGCTATACTGAGCCTGCCGATCCACAAGACCAATACGCAATCCTGCCGCAGATGGACGATCTGGGCAACAAGCGTATCAAACTGGATGCAAGAGCATACTCCTCTTACTATGTCGCTACCTTTGAAATTGGTATAATGACGAATCCGGCAGACACATCCACGTTCGTCTCCCTCGGTTCGTTCACTCCGGCTTCTACCTCTTACCAGCAATTCAAACTGAACCTCGACTCCTATGAGGGCGAAGGGAAATATATTGCTATTAAGATGGCTGCGGCTACTTCCAGTGAAGACCACGCCGTTTATATTGACAATATCGTAGTGGAAGAGATTCCGGCATGTGCGGATATCGAATCGGTTATCACCGTCTCCGATATCACGGCTGCAAGTGCAACAGTTTCATGGACGGTAGAAGAGGGCGTATCCTATAAATACGCTTACGCACCGGCTCACGAAGCGGTACCGGCGGATGAAGCATTCATTTCGGCAGAGGGAGATACGGTTATACTCAGCGGGTTGGCTGAAAACGCCGACTATGTCTTCTATCTCCGTCGCGACTGCGGTTCCAGCCTCAGCTTGCCGCTCTCTGCTGCCTTCCGTACTACCCAGCTGCCGGTTAATGCTCCGTTCAGCGACGATATGGAGGACGGCAACAAGTGGCTGTTTGTTAACGGTACTTCTACCAACGTTTGGGCATATGGCTCCGCTGCACACAACGGAGAAGGATCTCATGCGGTATATATCTCCAATAATGGTGGCGTAGCGAACGCATATAATAACGGCAGCCAAACGATGGTATTTGCTACCCGTCTCTGCAATTTCGAAGCAGGCACTTATGCCTTCTCCTATGATTGGAAGGCAAACGGCGAGGACAAATACGACTTCCTGCGTGTAGCCCTCGTTCCGGCTTCTGAAACGCTCACTGCGGGTTCAACTCCTACTTCGTTCGCTGCTTCTACTCTTCCGGCTGGATGGATTGCACTCGATGGAGGAGCGCAACTCTATGGCGTTTCTGCATGGCAGCACTTCGAATCGGCTGAGATAGAGATTCCGGCGGGTAGCTACAAGCTCGTATTGGCTTGGAAGAACGATTATAGCGGTGGTTCGCAGGAACCGGCGGCGCTCGATAACTTCAGCGTTCGCACTATCACCTGCACCAAACCGACGAACCTGCAGGCTGCTAACCTTACGGCTACTTCCGCAGACATTACTTGGACTTCTGAAATAGAGAATATCCAACTCGTTTACAGCACGGAGGCTTCCTTCAACCCCGATGAGGCAGAGATCATCAATGTAACGGCTAATCCGTTCACGCTCTCTACACTCACGGAACAGACGAACTACTACGTTTACGTACGGGCGATCTGCGGCGAAGGCGAGTACAGCGCTTGGAGCGCAAAACTGGCGTTCGCAACCAAGAGCAGTTGCGAGACTCCGACGAATCTCAATGCGAACGAGATCACGACTTCTTCGGCTGCTATCAGTTGGGAGAAATACGGAAATGAGTCGTTCAACCTCCGCTATAGCGAAGACGGCGAGAACTGGACGGTTGAGCCGGCTGTTGCTTGCCCATACACCATTATCGGTCTGAATGCCAACACGGCATACAGCGTACAGGTACAACCTGTCTGCGCAGAGGCGGATGTATGGTCGGCGGCTATGACATTCCGTACGGAGTGCGAGAGCCTCGTCATAGACGAAAATGGATGGAACGAGAACTTCGATGGTATTACGCTGTCTTCGGCTTACGAACCGAGTGTACGTACAATGCCGTCATGCTGGAGTGCTATCAACACAAGTACCAGTAGCACCTATGGCGTTTATCCGACGGTTTACTATTACAGTTATACCAACTACGCAAGTTCGACTCCGAACAGTCTCCGGTTCCACTCTTATAGCAGCAGTGATCCGCAAGATCAATACGCTGTCCTGCCGCAGATGGACGCTGTCAATACGTTGCGCATGAGCTTCAAGGCACGTGCATACAGCACTTCGTATGATGCTTCCTTCATCGTAGGTGTGATGAGCGATCCGGCAGACACCGCTACTTTCGTTCCGGTGGCTACCTGCAAGCCGACTACCACTTCGTATAGCGATTTCCTCGTTGCCTTCAATTCCTATGCGGGCGAAGGCAAATATATCGCTATCAAGATGGAGAAAGCGAACTCTTCGACCTCCTATCGTGGGGTATATATCGATAATATTCATGTGGAACTCATCCCGAGCTGCGTGGAGTTGTCTGATGTAGCGGTTTCCAATATCACGGCTACTACGGCTCAGATCAGCTGGACCAATGGATCCGAGGATCAGTCCGCATGGCAGATTGCCCTTGGTACGGAAGCATCCTTCGATAAGGATGCGGTTACGCCGGTTGAAGCGGATGCTAATCCGTTCACGCTGACCGGCCTCACACCGGAGACCACCTATTATATATACGTACGCGCAAACTGCGGCGAGGGCGACTTCAGCGTTTGGACGGCACGCAAATCGTTCCGTACGGTTAGCACCTGCCAGACGCCGAGCAACCTCAAACTGGAGAGTGCAGGTCTCAACGAAGCTACTATCAGCTGGAACACCTATGGTCTGAGCGAGTTCAATGTACGCTACAGCACCGATGGTACCAACTGGGAGGAAGCAGACAATGTGAACAGCCCGTACACGATCACAGGTCTGAACGCCAGCACATCGTACCGCGTACAGGTACAAGCTACCTGCGCGGAGGCGGAAACATGGTCTTCTGTCTTCACGTTCAAGACGGCTTACGGTACGCCGTTTGCAGAGAACTTCGATGCTGCTTCCAAACCGGCTGACTGGAACATGTACACCGGTTTGCTCAGTAGCGTTCAGTCCGGCACTCCGATGGTATCCTCTACATACGGATGGAGCTTCGGTACAAAGAATTCGATCTTTAATAGCCATGCATATGTGAATATCTATGGCACATCTTGCAACAGATGGTTGGCAACGCCGGCTATCACGCTGACGGAGAATGTACAACTCACCTTCGATGTAGCATTGACCAAGTGGAGCTCGGCTGATGCGGTTGCGCAAAATGACCAAGCTGATGATAAGTTCATTGTACTCATCTCGACGGACAATGGTACTTCCTGGGATACGCTCCGTATATGGGACAACCAAGGTTCTGAGTATGTATATGATGCGATCACGAATGACGCGGAAGGTCAGCCTGTGGCTCTCGACCTGAGTGCATATACCGGTCAGTCCGTCATCATCGCCTTCTATGGTGAGTCCACAGCAAGCGGTGGCGATAACGCACTGCATATCGACAACGTACTGGTTGACGTGGCTCCTGCTTGCGCTAAACCGACCGATTTGGCTGTCTCTGGCGTTTCGAATGATGCGGCTACCTTCACCTGGAATGCAGAAGAAGGTGCAGCATACCAGATCGCCGTGGTAGCTGATCCGAGTGGCGACTTCGTTCCGGCTGACGACGACTTTGTGGCCGCGGCATCGGTTATCATAACGGTTGACACACTTGCTGAGAACACCGCATACGTGGTTTACCTGCGTACAGACTGCGGAGAGGATGGCTATAGCGAGATCATCTCAAAGGCCTTCCATACGATGCTGGTTCCTGCGGCACTCCCGTATGACGACGATTTCGAGTCCGGCAACAACTGGCAGTTCATCAACGGAGAATTGACCAATGCTTGGGCGGTAGGTTCGGGTGCCAATAATACAGAGAATGGTGCTAACGCAATCTATATCTCCAACGATGGTGGTACGACCAATGCATACAGCGTGGGTAACGAAGCGGTAGTCTTTGCTGCGAAGATCTTCGATTTCGATAAGGCAGGTTCCTACACCTTCTCGTATGACTGGAGATCAAACGGCGAAGCCGGGTATAGTATATATGATTATCTCCGCGTACTGCTTGCTCCGTCATCGGCTGAGTTGACCGCTGGTACGCTGCCTTCTGGTCTGACGGCTTCTGCGGTGCCTGCTGACTGGATCGCTCTGGACGGCGGTGCTCTTGTCAGCGCTACCGAATGGCAACACAAAGATGTAACGGTGGACGACATTAACCCCGGCTTGTACCAGGTAGTCTTCGTATGGAGAAACGATGGCTCTTCCGGTTCACAGACTCCGGCTGCTATCGATAATATCCATATCCAGCATCTCGCTTACCCGACCGGTATCAACGAGACGGGCGCAGGTATCGAAAACAAAGCCGTTAAGTTCATCTACAACAACCAGGTTTACATCCTGCTCAACGGTAATGTTTATAACATCACCGGACAGAAAGTGGAACTTCGATAACCCGAAAACTCGATAACTCGGAATATCGTATCTCTGCAAGGAGAGCTGCCCTCGGGCGGCTCTCTTTGTTTCTAATTATAGTTCCTCTAGTTCGACTGGTTCTTCTAGTTTGACTAGTCGTCTATCCGACCGGTCACCTGCTTTTTGCTACCATTATATTACAAAAAGTAGAAAAAATCGTAAAAATGTAACAAAAATTTGTATAATTGATAATTTTTTTGTAATTTTGCCGCTCGATTTTGTTTATTTGTAGTCAAAGTGATAAAAAGGTTTGTTTGCATAGTGATGAGTGTCATGCTGTCGTGCTGGTGCGCGGGGGCGTTTACGAGGCTCTCTCCGGAGGCATATCACTTCATCTCGCTCCATGGCGATGCGGGCTATTCCGCCCTGTTGCATAATATAGCCGGACAGCAGCCTTCTGCGGGCCTTAACACCAATCTCGGTGTGGACTATCGCCTCTTTCATAATAACTTTATCTTCTCCGCCGGCTTGGAGGGAATGTATGATTTCAACGCCAACATGATGGATGAGTTGGATTTCGTGATCCCTATGCGGGATACCGAGGGACAGCTCTTCGACATGCATGTGCATGTGGATGAGTCCCGGGATTATGCGCATATGCTCAATCTCAATATCCCGCTGCTCGTAGGAGGCGAATGGAACCGCTTCTATTTTATGGTGGGTCCGAAGTTCTCGGTCAACCTCTATGGCGCAACTACCTCACAGGCGATGATTACTACGTACGGCGAGTATGACGAGTATTACGATGATTTCTACGAGATGCCGAACCATCAGTTCGCTTCCGGCCAGTATATGGGTTCCGCTACCAAGCCTATGAAGTGGAATTTCAATATCATAGCGCATCTGGAGATAGGCGGACGGGTAGGGCATATGTTCAAATACAAACAGTTCCGCCTCAACCCCGATAAGGTACGTATGTATCTGGCGGCGTATGCGGATTTCGGGCTCCTCAATATCCATGTCAATAATGGCGGAGCGCCGATCTTCGAATACCGCGAGACGGACAAGGGCGTTCAGTTCTACAGCCAGCCTCTGATGCTCAGCAATATCGCGGATGGCGCTACTTTCCGCAACCTGAACGTGGGACTCAAGTTCACGGTGGCGTTCGAACTGCCGAAGAAGGGCAAATCCTATATTTACGATTATAAGAAATATGACCGCCCGCGTATCAGACGGGGAGGTAACCAAGGTATAAAATTCTAAGCGTATGAAACGAATCATCTACATACTGTTAATGGCATTTGGTCTGGCTGCTGTCGCTCCGATGGCATCCATAGTGGATAACACTGTAGCTGCGACTTATGCCGCGGACGCACGGGCTAAGGCTCAGGCGCAGCGAGAGAAAGAGAAAGCAAAGCGTCTCAAAGAGCGCGAGAAGGCGAAAGCGAAAGCAGCCAAGGAGCGCGAGAGAGCTGCGGCGCAGAAGAAGAAAGAGCAGGCTAAAGCCGCTGCGCAGAAACAGAAAGCACGCGAGAAAGCCAAAGCACAGCAGGCGAAAGCCGCTTCTTCCAGAAAAGCAACGACAGCCAAAGCGTCCAAACCTGCTTCGCAACGCCAGCCCGAATTGAGCGCGGCGGAAGAGAAAGAGCAGTATCTGGCACAGGTGGCGGCGATAGAGAAGAAGAACAAACGAGTGCTCGCTTATCTCAACCGGGATATCTCTCACCGTCTCGGTTTCTGGGGTCAGGTAGGATACAGCAACCTCTTCACTTCCGGTATCAACTATGCTGCTCCGGCGGCGGAGGGATTGAACCCCACGGGATTCCGGAACAAAGACAACGGCTTCGTGGGAGGAGGGCTCGGTCTGGGCTACCAACTCCGCTACAAACAGTTCCTTATGACCGTAGGCGCAGAGTTCAATTTCTATAACTCGGTCATGAGCCTCTCCAATCAGGAGGACGGCGAGTTTGCGCTCCAATACGGTATGCAGCCCTATGCCTCTACGATGATTTATCATTATGATTTCCGGAATCTGAATGACAAACTGATTGGCGGCTTCGTCCAGATACCTCTGCTTTTCGGTATGGAACTGAAGCAACTGCCGCTTTTCTGGCAGGCGGGTCTGAAAGCCGGCATCGGCGTGCTGGGACAATCGACTGTCGGAGGAACCCTCACTACTGCGATTGAGGATAAAGAGTTGATCGGAGGGCTGACTGATATGTACAACCATACGCTGGTTACGGACCAGGCGCTCCAACAGCCGGCTACGAAGGTTAACTTCGGGCTGAATCTGGCGGCATCGGCGGAGATAGGCGTGAACCTCGACCAATGGGTGAATGCGCTGCCCAAACTGAGAGTATCTCTCTTTGCCGACTACGGCTTCCTCAATTCGCTGAGTTATAAAGCCGCAGACGGCGCACAGGATGTACCTACCCGGATGCTGGTGAACCCCGATCCGCTGGATTTCCCGGTCAACTCGGCTCTGGCTACCACCTCGGCGGCGGGAGCCAAAGTGAATCCGTTCCTCGTGGGCGTGAAGTTCGCCGTATGGTTCGAACTGCCGCGCAAGCAGTTGGAGTCTTCTCCTATGCCGCCTAAGCCGCTGCCGCGTCTGGGTATCTATGCGTATGACGAGGCTACGGGCTCGGCGCTGGGTGGCGCTGCCGTAGAGGTGACGGAACTGGCTTCGGATAAGACGAAACAGAAGAACTCCAACCGCCAGGGTGTTGTTAAGGTGGGACGTGTCGCCGAGGGCGAATACCGCGTGTCGGCTACCAAGAACGGCTATTTCCCGTCCGATACCGTCATTTATACGGTGGAGGAGTTTACGTATGATACGGTCAAACTGCGGATGGAGCGTATCCCTGCGCCGATCGTCTATACGCTATGTATGAATATCTATGATGAGGAGACCAAGGAGCCGATTGAGGCTACTGCCCGCATCACTGCGCTCAATGACACGATAGCGCTCTATACCGCCCAGTCGTCGGATGACGGATTTATCGAGACGCCGCTCACCGAGGGCAGCTATATCGCCCGCCTCAGCGCGCAGGGATATATGCCGGAGGATGATACGCTCCGCTTCGTACGCGATACCTTCGATCTCTATATGCAGCATATCAAACAGGGCATCAAGGTTAAGATCGAGAACCTCTTCTTCGCTACCAACAAGACCGTTATCCTTCCGCAATCCGAGCAGGCTATGGCTGACCTGGCTGAGTTCCTTCTGGAGAACCAGACCGTCCATATCCATATCGTAGGTCACACCGATGCGGTAGGTACGGACGAAGCGAACCAGATCCTCTCCGAGGGACGTGCTAACGCTGTCCGTAATGACCTGATCAAGCGCGGCGTGGCGGCTGAACGCATGACCGCCGAAGGTAAGGGAGAGAAAGAACCGGTGGCTGACAACGATACCGATGAGGGACGCCAGCTCAACCGCCGCGTAGAGTTCACCATCACCGATGTGGGTGACGAAGACATCCAACAGGTGTTCTGACGAACGGAATGTCGTAATAACGTAATGTCGTAATAACGAAATAACGAAAACTATGAAGAGACTGCTCTTCTTACATATAATCCTGCTGTTCGGCGTCCTGGCATGGGCGCAGAATCCTGCATCCAAACTGCCGTATGAGTGCAGTTTTGAGGCAAGCGAAGACCTATCGGCTTGGGTGCTGAACCCTCTCACTCCGAATGCGGCAGACAAATGGGTGATTGGCTCGGCGGCGCATAGTGAGGGTAGAAGGTCGCTCTATATTTCTGCAGACGGTCTGAATCCTAATTATAACAAGAAACCGAATGTGGTAGCGGCATATCTGCGCTATCAGTTCCCGCAGAGCACCGCTCAGGGGCACTATGATATCAGCTTTGACTGGAAAGGACAGGGTGACTCGCTTCACTCGAGGCTCTATGTGATGATCTGCCCCGAGCAGGCACTCACTGTCTCCGGTAGCGGATATGAACTCAGTTCCATGCTTTCAGAGACGAGCGGACGTCTCTCTCCTCCGCCACCAAATTTAAAAAGTTACGTTTGGTGGATGGCCGATGAGACAATGTATACCGAGCAGTATGTATGCGGTAGTGAGACGTGGCAGAATGTGACGCTGCAGGAACTTACCATCAATCCCAGCTTCTCTTCTTATACATGGGCGATAGTATTCCTATGGGAAAATGATAATACGACGGATTCTCTTACGCGCACCTCTATTGCGATAGATAATCTGCAGATATGTTCTGCAGCATATCCCAAACCGACGAATCTGGAGGTGGATCCTATATGTGAGGACTCTTCTATGATTGTTTCGTGGGAAAGCACGCTGACCGAGTTTGAGGTGCAGTACCGCTCGGTAGGGACGAGCGCATGGAAGCGCTTCTCGGGAATAAGTCTTGAGAACGAGACGGAAGGTTTCTCCAGAGATGGGAATAAATGTACGTATGTGCTCAAGCCGGTGCTTGAGGGGTCATACGATGTCCGCGTGAGAGGACTCGCCGGAGAAGAGACTACCGGTTGGGTGTATAAGACACTTATCCTCGTCTATTGCCCGGATAACCATTGTATCAACTATCTCAGACTGGATGGCGATAATGTCAAATGTACCTATGGTAAGCATGAGGCCCACCAGGGGGAGACACCGTTTGATAATGTGGGTATAATTGATTATGGTCCTGATTCGGAGAATAGTAAACATACCATTCATGTGGATCCGACGGAGGTGGACCTGCGTGCGGATGGAATCCTGCATACCGTACCGCCGGGAGAACTGGCATCTGTCCGGCTTGGAAACTGGAACCCGGATGGAAACGCCCAGTCCATTACGTATTCTTTGGTCGTAGATACGGCTACACAGGGTATCTTGATCATGAAATACGCTGTGGTGTTGGATAATAGTGGTCACGAGAGATACGAAGAACCGTATTTCCGTATAGAGGTCCTGGATTCGCTTGATAACCGGATGGAACTCTGCGGACAGGCGGACTTCACATATTCGGATGCCGTATTGAAATCCCAAGAGGTGGATAGCTGGCATTTGACTACCTATAACGGAGAAGAAGTGGCGTGGAAAGACTGGACGGTAGTGGGAGTCAGTCTGATGGAGTACCATAACCAGAAAATCAAGATCCGTATCACTTCTGCCGACTGCGGTCAGTGGGTGCATTTCGGCTATGGCTATTTCACGCTTGATTGCGCCAACGCGCATATCGAAACGGAGAACTGCGGTAGTGATGCACGTCTGATTGCTACGGCACCGGAAGGTTTTTCATACGACTGGCGCACGGAGTTAGGTCCGTTGGAGGATGGCCAGCGGTATAATCGGGAGCTGGATGTGCCTGCCAGCACACATACATATACCTGTAAGGTTAGCTTCAAGGAGGATCCAAGCTGTTATTTTGAGGTTAGTACGGTTTCCGCACCCCGGTTCCCGGTTCCCGAATATTCGTTTGAAAGAATATATAGCGATTGTACCTCCAAACTCAAGTTTACCAATACTTCCCATGTGATGACGAAGTACGAAAACGAAGAAAATCATACCACGGAGGCTTGTACGGATTTCAACTGGATCTTCCGCCGCCTCTCGGATGGAAGCAGGTCGGAGACGGGAGCCAAGGCTCCTACCTATACCGCTCCGGTGAAAGGGGATTCGATAGAGGTTACCTATACCTGTTTTATCGGATCAGGAGAGGGCAACATGTGTGATAGTACGCGTGTGGATACAATCATTGTGCCCGACATCCGCTCGGAAGCTACGGAGTTCCATTATAAATCCTGTTCCGAGGAGCCTGTTAAGTTCGGAGACAATTTCTATAACGAAAGTACGGTAGTAACGGAGACTTTCAAGAATTATGCAGGTTGCGATTCTGTCTCTACGATGTTCCTGGAGGTTTATCCTAAGCCTCAGGAACTGCATATCCATGACTCGATCTGTTCGACCCAGTCCCTTACGATAGCGGGTGTCAAATATACCCAGCCGATGGATAACCATCTGATCATGCTTAAGAACGAGAATGGCTGCGACAGTGCGATCTATCTCACCCTGACGGTGAACCAGTTGCTGCATGCAACGGTTGATTCGCTTCCGTATTCATGTGCGGACGAAGGACAGATGTTTATCCTGTTTGATATTACGGCGGGTGTCTATGACAGTCTGGTTATAAACTTCAATACGCCTCAGTTGCGCGACACCACGATCTACGACCAGGTGACGAGCGTAGCCATCCCTTATTCGGAGGATATCCTGCCGGGACATTATTCCGCTACGCTGACCTTCCACCAGTTCTGCTGCGGTATCTATTCCGAGACCCGGGGCTTCGATATCCGCTATCCGAGCTCTATCGTAGATCAGAAATGGAACGATGTCCTCACTCTCCTCAGCCCGAAATACAACGGCGGATACGAGTTCCTCTCCTTCCAGTGGTATAAGGATAATGTTCCGATGATAGGGGAGACCCACTCCTATCTCTACCAGCCGCTGGATTTCAACTCGGAGTACTACGTGGAACTGATGCGTAAGGACAGCGTGATAATGAAGACCTGTCCTATCCAGCCTGTTTATCACGAGCAGCAGACCGCCTATCCGACGATCGTGCAGGCGGGACAGCATATGCCTATGTACATGGATCATCCGGTTACGATATGGTATTATACCGCCGCCGGACAGCTCTATAGCACGTTCGACCTGCCGCAAGGCTATACCTCGCTCCCGACACCGGGACAGCCGGGCGTCTTTGTTATCAAATCTGTAAACTCCGAGGGCGAGACACAAGCCCAGGTTATGGTTGTGGAATAAAATAGAAACTCATAATATGAAGCATATGAAACGTTTAACCCGAATAGTGCTCTTGGCGGCACTGACGATAGTGGCGCCCGTACATGCCGTTACACGGTATTCCTGTGATTTTGAGAATGAAGCGGACAGGACCCGCTGGGTACTCAATCCCGCTACCAGCAGTATATCCAAGCAGTTGACCAACAAATGGTATCTTGGTGCTCCGGGAAATAATGACCGGATGGGACAATATGGCCTCTATATATCCGATGACGGAGGTGCTACTGCCCATTATTCCAGCAAGAGTTGCTGGGTGTTTGCCTATGATACGATTGCGCTTGATCAGATCAGTGGGGATTATACCATCATGTTCGATTATTGCTCCATGGCGAATGTGGCAAGCGATTTTGACGGATTGTATCTCTGCTGGATTCCGATGACGGAGGAGAATCCCAGTACGCACCAGATAGACTCAATCCCGGTTATGTCCAATCTCAGTCCGGTAGTACCCGGTTTGTATAAGAACTATATAATCCAGCTTCAGCCCGGAGCACGCATAGATTATTTGTCGGCTAACTCTACCTGGCACCAGTGCGTGGCTAAGATCCCCGGAGATTGGTGCGATGGTACGCCGCACTATCTGGCGTTCGTATGGACCAACGGATCAAACCTGGCGCAGCAGCCGGGTGCTATGGTGGATAATATCAATATCCGCGATACGCCTCCTTGTCCTGCCCCGACTGATCTGGTAGTTACCCCGAATGGTTCTACGATCACTCTCTCATGGCAGGGCGAAGCCGCCAGTTATGAAGTATATGCCTATTCGTATGAGAATAGCACCTGGTCCGGACCGAAGAATGTTACCGGCAACCAGACTAATTTTACCGGTCTGGCAGTAGGACAGACGGATTTCGTGGTGCGTGCTATCTGCGAGGATAATGACTTCAGTTTCAAGACCATTGAGTCCAAACTGGTTTATTATCCCGACCAGATGTGTGTGGACTACCTCAATCTGGATAACGCTGTCTGCTATGTCAATAAATCTTCGCCTGATAGATCTGATAATTTTAACGATTTCAGAATCGAGAGAGTGGATGACGGTCCGGAGAAGAAGAGCAGCCGCCATACGATCCATTTCGACCGTACGGAAATAGAGCCGCGAACCGGTGGTCTGGCGAAGACCGTTCCGGACGGCGAACTGGCATCTGTTCGTCTCGGTAACTGGGATTCCGGTGATCAAGCGGAGCGGATCGAGTTCTCCTTCCCGGTAGATACCATCAAGTATCCGGTGCTGTTGCTGAAATACATGCCGCTGATAGAGGCTCCGGGACATGATGATTGGGAGAACCCGCGTTTCTTGCTCGATATGCTGGTCGATGGTGTTTCCATCGGACGATGCGGTATGGCGGATTTTAACGCCAATGATGTGATGGTGTCTAAGAATTCGAATCAACTCAAGCAGGAGGCAATCGCGCAGGGATGGCATATTACGTCCAGCGAAGTTGCGCAGACATCAGCGGATATCGTTTGGAAAGAATGGACAACAGTAGGTGTTAACCTGCGCAAAAAGGAGTATCAGGGTAAGAACCTGACAGTCCGTCTGACTACCCATGACTGTACCTTCTCCGTTCACTCCGGTTATGCTTATTTCACCCTTGGGTGCTCCGATGGTAAACTGAAAGGCATGAAGTGCGGCGAGATCAACCCTGATTTCGAAGCCCCTGACGGATTTGAGTACCGCTGGGCATATGCTTATAACGAGAAATACCGCCGTGCGGACGGTTCGCTGCCGGAGGAGTATATCTTGGGTAGAGACCAGCAGTTCCATGCCGGTATGCGCGACGACAGCCTCTACGTGGTAGATTGTATGTTCGTCCAGGACAGCACCTGTTTCTTCTCTCTTTATGCTTCTACCTTGGCAACCAACCCGATCGCGGTGATGAGCAAACCGAATATCATCCGCAACTGCCGCAATGGTATCTATAAGGTGCAGTTTGATGCTTCGGATTCATGGGTACAGGAGATTGACCACGTGCTGGAAGACACGCTCGTTTCCGAGAACTATCGTATAGAGACCTATGAGTGGAACGTGGAAGGAATCCCGTATGGTTGGTCAGACGAGGCAAAGCCTACCTTCGATTTCCCGATTGAGGGTGGCGATTTCCGTGTCTCTCTCCGTGTCACATGCGGTACGTGTGAGGATATAATCTATTATGATCTGCATCTCGAACCTCTCGGACCGACCCATGAGACCCGGTCCATCGTTCTTTGCGACGAGGATCGCAAGGGTGCCGGTCTTGTATGGGATGAGAATACAAAAATCGGAAGAGACACCACTTATCATACCTATGGTATCGTAGATTCTGTCAATCTGTTCAACCCCGCTACTTCCTGCGACAGTATCATCTATCTGGAGCTGAAAGAGCCGTTGCGTAACTACCACGACACGATGCTGCTGCCGGAGAATCTGCCGTTCACCTATATGGGACGCACCTACGGCAAGGACACCAAGACGATGGTGGATACCATCCCGATGCAGACCAACTGCGCCATTACCTATGTCCTGAATCTGGAGATCTACGAGTCCTTGAAGGCCTCTATGCCGGATTCGGTGTATATCCTCTGCGAAGGGGATCCTACGCTTACGCTCGTCTATGATATCACCCGTGGACGCAGCCTCAGTTATGCTTACTCGTTCGAGAACCAGGTTCTTCCGTCCGAAGGTCCTGTCCATGGCCAGCAGCCGAAGGGACGTTATCAGATAGATATACCTGTCGATGCATCGCTGCGGCCGGATGTCTATACCGGTTCGCTATTGCTGGAGGATACGAAGCCGGAGTTCAACGTGACGATTCCGTTCACGGTGTCGCTCCGTTATGCGTCGGATGTGATCACCCAGCGGTGGAATGATGTCCTGGCGATCCGCAATGCCGATTATAACGGAGGCTACCAGTTTGATTCCGTACAATGGTATGTCAACGGCATGCCTATCGAGGGAGCAACGGACTTCGTCTATTACACCGGCGGCAACGGCGTACAACTGCGCTTCGGCGAAGAGTACCAGGCGCTGCTGATGAGGAAAGACGATGGTGTCAAACAGTTCACCTGTCCGTTTATTCCGGTGGCTGTAGCCGCCGAAGTGAAGGATATGCCGTCGCTCGTACCGCCGTCCGCACCTCTGCAGATGAAGGGCAAGGGTACGGCGTACTGGTACGACATGCTCGGCAACCGCCATGGTGCGCAGACGTATGACAACTCGGAGATCCGCACGCCTGCTGCACAGGGATGCTATCTCTTGATTCTGAATGAGGAGAATACGCGTGCCGCGCACAGAATATTAGTGAAATAGTCTCCTCCCCTCCATGGGGAGGTCGGGTGGGGCTTAGTCCTTCGGACTCCAGAAGAAGTCGGTTAGCCATCTCGGCAGCCGGCTTTTCTTCGGTCCATCATTAGGCGACGCAGTCGCATCATTAAGCTGCGTAGCAGCATCATTGGCAAGCTTGCTTGCATCATTCCCATATAGCGCCCGCTGCAGCCGGTCTTTGCCCGCGCCGAAACGGACACCTACAGATGCTTGTACTTTCCAGTTCCAGTTGCTGAGTTTGATGTAGTTGTCGTTAGCAGTCCAGCCGGAGCGGAAGCGTATGTTCTCCGCCGTTGCCCAGGCATTCAGATGCACCCATTTGTTGATCTCCCAGCTCACTGCTGCACGCATGTTACCCGTCACATGCACCGGAAAAGACGGATTGAGGTTGTACATCGGGTCGTCCGGCAGACCTTCCGCTATGCTGTCCGGCAGATAGAAAGACGCTAAATTGACCGTGTAGGTCACTAACATAGCGGCAGCGGAGGCGTGCAAGACTACTTTGCCTTTGTTGGGAGTATAGTTGATGCCGTAGCCGATACCTACTGCTATCTGACGCGTACGGATGGCGGTCAGACTGGACATCAGCAGCGGTAGCAGAGGCACGTTGTTGTCTGAGTGTCGCAGTGTGTCTTTCAACTGCACCTGACTGGATGTGTATGCCAGATGAACCAGAAGCGAACCCGCTGTCTGTTTCTGTATGTACGATTGTTTGACGGCTGCCTGGTGGGAGTAATGACGCGCGTTCAGCGCATACCATAGGTTCAGGCTCGCATTGGTGATGATAACCTTGTCTTTGCCGAAATCCCAGTTTTGCTCGTTCCCGACTAGCAAGTTGGTGTGGATATTGGTGCTGGTATGGATACCGAAATCGATGCCAATGAACTTACTGCCGAACGAGAAAGAGAGGCGTTGTGCGTAGGCATGGATAGCGTCCCAACTGTAGCCGAAACCGAAGCCGCGGTAGCCGGCGTAGAAACCCAAATCGACGGAAGGAGTCGTCTTGTTTAGCAGCGTAATGGTCTGAACGCTATTGTCCTGCGCCTCGGAGAAGGATGTCAGGTTGGAGTTGATCCCGATCATTCCGTTGGTATAAGCGATTCGCCAGCTGTGCTCGGGCAGACCGATATACGAGGTGTCTATTCCCCGCTGGAGATACCTGTCCACCCAGTTGCCGGTGCGGTAGAAGAAGAGCAGCGCCTTGTTCGGCTTCTTCTCCGGCTTGGCAGGCTTTTCCGGTTCTAGTTTACCTAGTGTGTATAGTGTATCCGGCTTGGCAGGCTTTTCCGTTTCTAGTTTACCCAGTGTATCTAGTTTATCTGGTTTACCTAGTGTGTATAGCGTATCCGGCTTTTCCGGTGTAGCCGGGGCAAGCTGTTCCCCCTCTCTTGAGGAGAGGGTCGGGGTGAGGTTATTCCCTAACGCCCAAACGCTTACCGCTGCCAGTAATGCTACTATGAAGTATAACCGTTTCATGTTTGTCCGGATTCTCTAATCAGTCTAGTTTATCTAGTTCGTCTAGTTTATCTAGAAACCCTAGTATCCTAGGAAATTCTGCTGCAAAATTACAACTTTTTTCGCAAATACGCAAATTATTTTGCACGCAAGCGTGTTTTGACCGGTCGATAATGGTTCGAGAATGAGTGCTAAATGAGTCGTAAATGACCCGTGAGTAAATTAGCACTCACCGCCGACTCGGGAACGTGAGCATCACGGGACCATCCTAGGACGACGTCGGCCCCACGTCGGCTGAATATCTGCTGAATAACATAATTATGGCTGTTTTGCAAACTTAACATAGCAGAAATGGCGATAATTCGTCAAAAAGTGTTGATTTTTACACATGTATGTCGTAGAAATGTTGTAATTTTGCACTCGGTTTTTATATTTTATAAATAGAAAAGCCTACAAGCCCATTTATTATTAGGAAATACACAATATATAGCCCCGGCTTAGGGCGTAAAAACAGAAGCCCAAAGATCTTTGACATGTTGATATACTAAAAAAACAGGCAAAAAAGAAAGTTTTTTGTGCAAATGTTTGCATATGTCAGAAATTTGTTGTACCTTTGCGGTCGCAAAGGTTAAAACAGTAAAACTATGGCACAGGAAACATTAAAAAGTCTCATCGCTGTCATGCTGACACTATCTGTGCAAGAGCAAGAACAAGTGATAGCAGAGCTGCAAGCAAATGTGCGGCAGATGAACCATGTAGATGAGTCTACCCGCCAGCAATTGATTGCAACAGCAGAAGAAGGAATTGCGGAGATAGAGCGCGGCGAATGTTATTCGAACGACGAGGTGCTTGAGAGAATGAATCAACGTTTGGAGCGCAAATACGTCGTTGCTGTATGAGCGAGAAGATAGCTTGGTCAGATAGAGCCCCTATTAGAAGGTAGCCGATATGAGTTTCGCCGATTGGTGATCGACCATTTGACAAAAATTATCTACCGAGAATCAGAAGAGCGTATTGAGATTGCAGATGTTTGGGATACGCGCAAGAGCCCCGAAGAACTCGTAGCGCGTTTCAAGGAATAATCTCCTACATATATTTCTTTTTTGCCTGACATGAGAGAAATAATCGTATCTTTATGGTTAAGAAATCTCATGTCTTGCTTTTTTATGTATATCAGTGTGATCAAAAGTGCAGAAGCAAAAATAAAACCGAGTTTAAGTGTTTAGGGATAGAGGTTAGAGAAACAGTACTCCTATCCGGTACTATAAAATGGATAGAAAAGATCTTTGACATAATGTAGAGTATAAAAAAAAACTGCAATTTTGAATTTTATTGCTCAAAAATTTGGTGGTTTCAAAAAAAAGCAGTACCTTTGCAGTCGCAAAGGTTAACAACTACTAAATTTTAAGATTATGGAGCAGTACTTGTATGAGCGTGCGGAGAAACGCTTTTATGAAATGAAAGCCGGTCAATACATCAGCCATGAAGACTCGATGGATTTCATTCGTGAGTACGCGCAGCAAAATCAATCAGTTGCGGTATGACGATTATTTGGCATCCGAATGAAACCTTGGACACTTATCACTCGTGTTCTCAATCGAATAGATAAATAACTTTTCATAATTTTATACTCTACAAGTTTCCAATCCGCAAGGTTGGAAACTTTTGTTATGTCACTTAATATAAAACACACCGAAGAATAACATAAAAACACAAAATATCATGACACACTTTAACTTAAATCGAATGCTGCAGGGATGCAGCGCGTTTGGGCGATGAGCGTCGGACAGATGTGGGGATGAAAAGTCGAGTGTTTAGAGTAATCAATAAAAATTGCAAAGAATGACACAGAAAAGAACCATACAAATAAAAGGTACAACAATCAGTGTGCTGCTGAACCTTAATCAAAATGACTATATATGCCTAACAGACATGGCAAAAGGATTTGAGGAAGGTCCACGTTTGATAGAAAAATGGCTGAACAACAAGAGTACTATTGATTTCCTTGGAGTATGGGAGCAGTTGAATAATCCTAATTTTAAAACCCCCGAATTCGGGGGAATTAGAATGGAGGCTGGTAGCAATCGATTTGCGCGATACAGCTTCGATAAATCAACTGATTGTATTATCGAATATGGAGGTTGTAAATGCAGAACTGATTAAGCGTGGAGTTGAAAGAGCGGAACGTTTTGCTTTCTTGCAACAAATGGCTTTAGATGAATTGGAATCTTTGTCGAAAACCAACGTCGAACAGCAATTTAAACGTTTAGCAACAAAATATCCTCCTGCAATCGTGTCAGGAGAAAACTAACTAACGAATAACATAAAAACACAAAATATCATGACACACTTTAACTTTAATGAGTCTTTAGTTACAGTAACTAGTCCAAATCAGACTGGCGAGACACTACCGAGAGACTACCGAACCGGGACGATTAGCTCCCCTTTTAGGAACCTTACCCTCCTTTTTGCCATCCTCACGATGAGCCTGGCTAATGTCGGTATGGCGTGGGGAGTGGAGGCAACACCGGCTGCAGCAGGGACATATACTATCGGTAATAATAAACCTGGTGGTGAAAATCGTTTCTTGCCGATGTCATCAGGTAGTGTATATAATTTTCGTAACAACAATTCTTCATATGGAGATAATGGATGTAAACTGAAAGGTAATGATAACGCAGTCATTATCTATCTCGGGTCTTCAATGAATTTAACAGCGACATGCTATTTGGGTACTAGTAATAAAGGGGAGAATGCTTCGTTTACTGTATATACAATTGCAAAAGCATCTTTTGACGAAATAATAGCTAAAGAAAATCAGTATCCGACAGATGGTAGTAGTAGAACTGTTTCTATTTCAACAACAGGTACTCAAACCTCATTTACAGTCGCTATATCAAGTACTGCATCGAAAGGTGAATATACAGGGTCTCCTGCAGCCGCTTTACCAGCAGGTTATTACTACATTGTGGGTTCTACACCAGCAGATGGGCAAGGTGCTGTTTATCTAAAGAATATCATTCTTACTGCCTCTTCTTGCACGTCGTATTCTTTCCATTATGGTCCGCATACAGGCGACTGGGAAACCCCGATTTGCTTTACGAAGGTTGGTTCTACACATGAATGGAATATTACAGATTTTACCATACCAAGTCATACAAACGGAGAATTCTATGTTGGTTATGCAGGTAGCACCAATAGTCAATCACAAACAAAAGCCTGGACGGATACTTATTCTGACGGTAATGGTGCGATGAAACTATTGCCAACAAGCAATTCAATTGTTGGTCAAGCAACGGGCGCAGTTGGTACAATCAATATTTGGGATGACTCGGGTTGGAAGAACCAGAACGTAGGATTTACTCCTAATGGGTATGGTATTACGTATGGTGGTGTTGGTCATGCTTTTAATACCACGGCTACTGCCAATATGTGGGAAACGGATGTAGTGACGCTTCCGGATGTAAGTACTACTTATACGATGGGTCTGGCTACTGCAACAACTGGCACCTATGTTATTTGTGCACACTCTTCTGCAGCTGAGGCTATTAGCAATATGGGTGTGACTATTCTTGAAGGAGGAAAGAAAAAGATATTGCTCGCGCCGGGTAGTTTCAATGATGCTGGAGCAGTCTATGCTGTTTGGGATGTAACGAATAGCGCTTGGGGAGATGGTACAACGAAACTTTTTACTGATGCCGACGGAGATGGAGTTTGGGAATGTCCGGTAGCATCAAGTTGCACAAGCATTAATTTGGTTCGTATGAGTTCTGGTACGACCACAAGTAATATTGATTGGAGTCGCAAATGGAACCAAACGGCAAATATTAGCGTTGGTGACTTGCTCAATAAATATACGATTACAAGTCTAAGTGGAGATAATTGTCCTTATTCGACAACAGCCATCCATCCGGCGACGGGTGGTAAGGGTAAATTCCGTATGTGGGCGAATAGTGGAGACAATAACTGGTTCGTTCATTGGATTCCTTATTATGTACTGACTTATGATGCTAATGGCGGTTCTGGCGCTCCAAGCGCGCAGTCTGTAAATTCTGAAGCAAGTCCTTGCCAACTGACGGTTTCCACTACAGAACCGACTCGTACAGATTATATCTTTGAAGGTTGGAGCACATCTTCTTCAGCAGCATCTCCTGATGACGCATGGGATCCGGGCGATACACATGCCATGACCGGCGATGTAACGCTTTATGCCGTTTGGACAGCATGTTCTGGACCCACGATCAATTCGTTTGCACCAACAGGAAAAACAGATGGTACATATGAAGTAGGTACTACATTAGGTTCAATAACTGTGACTGCAACTGCAGGTAATGGCGGTGCATTAAGTTACTTATGGTATCAGTACGATGGCGGAAATATCGGCGCAGCCGTAGCAGCAGCCGGAACAAACAATGCAGCTACTTATAATATTCCTAATAACGCGGCTTGCGTTGAGCGCCATTATTATTGCGTGGTAAGTGAGGCTGGTTGTTCCACGACCCGAACATCCGATGCTTCCGGAGCCTTGACGTTGACAGAACCTGTAGATCCTTGTTCCGAACCGGCAGAAGTAGCCAACGAAATCGCACGTTTCTTCGTACCTTGCGGAACGAGTGCGGCTTATAATGTAGCAGACCAAGCCTCTTCTACTGGCGACAATACCTACACGACAACGGGATTTAATGGAACCAGGGATATTAATGCTACAACCGGTTTTATTTATGGTAAATTAACTGATGATGATAATTACATTCAAATAAAATTGAATACAGGTAATTTCCGTGCAGGCGATGTCGTTAATGCTTATTTTAACAATAACAAAGACAATAACAACCTCAAGTTAAAGAACCAGAGTACCGGCAATGCATTAGGAGCCGCATCTGCTTCAGGATATGATTCAGAATATGTACGTACTTATACGCTGACAGCGGCCGATATTGAAAGCGATGGTACAATTAAATTCTTCCGCAAAGGTTCAGACATCCGTGTCAACCGTATTATTGTGACGCGTGAGCCGGCTTGCTTTGATTTCTATTCGGGAACAAAATATACCAGTGACGGAAAGAAATGGGATGTAGCAGTAAATGACCAGATTACAACGGATAGTAAATTATACAGTTCTGGTGCAGTACTGACTGGAGGAACTATTACTAATACTTCTTCAAATAGCGCAAAAATCGGTTGCAATAGTGATTATGGTTTAGTATTTGACAGTAATGATAAACAACTCACTATTACTTTATCAGGAACTACATTGCCTGCCGGGGCTAAGATTTATATTAGCGCTTACTCTGTAAATAGTAATTCTACCGCAGTAGGTTTTACTATTGGATCTAATGCATGTACTGAAGGAAATTATACAACAACAGCTGCGGCAAATCAAGCGTTTAATCGCTCATACACTGTGACTGCAAGTGACGGTATAGTGGGAACAAATACTTTCACTATCAAGCGTAGCACATCTAATAAAGTGTACCTCAAAGCACTTTACATTATCGGTTGTGAGGAAGAGGAAACCTACACGGTAACCTATAAAGTTAATGGTGGTACGGGTAGTGATGTAATAGATGCAGCGGCTACAACAATTAGCGATGTTCCCGGAACATTTACAGCACCGGGAGAGATGGTATTTATGAACTGGAATACCGTTGCAGGTGGTACCGGCATCACATATGAGGTAGGAGATGCGGTAACAAGCGATTTGACGCTTTATGCGCAGTGGGGATGGAGACTAACCTATGATGCGAATGCCGGAGGGGACGCGGTAAGTAATTTACCTGATCCGGAAATCCATAAGCCGGGTACTTATACCCTATCCACTAAGGTCCCGACTCGTGCCGGTTATACATTTGATGGTTGGTATTATAATTCCGGTTGTACCGGCACTCGATGGGAAGCAGGTGCATCCTTCACAACCGGTGCGTTGAATGAAACGCTTTATGCCAAATGGACGGCAACTACCTACACCCTCACGGTAAGCGGTGCTGTAGTAGATAATCCTATGACGAAAGGAGGGAAAACAGGTGCGATTTCCGGTGTAACTATTACAGGTTCCCCGGTAAGTGGTATTACTTCCGGTACAACAACCTCTACTTCTGCCAACACCTTTACGGTCAACAAAGCCATATCGGAAACAGTAACAACTTCTGCTTCGGTATCCGGTTCTTCTGCTGAGTGTGACGAGTGTACATATGTTTTCGATCATTGGACAAATGTACCGGCAACGGTGACAGTGGATGTTTCTACTATTGAAGCGGTTTATAAAACAACATATACCATCTCGTTCAAAGAAACAGATGGCACAGCTGTAGCAGGTATATCGAGTTCAAGCTATGTCTATGGCGTAGGTAAATTAGCGAGCACTCTGCCTACTCCCTCCAAGAGCGGTTACACCTTTGACGGTTGGTACAAAGAGAATACATTAACCAATGCCGCTACCGATATAGCTAATGATGCTTGGGGTAACGTGACGTATTACGCTAAATGGATAGAGGATACGCCAACTTACACCATAACTTATGAGTTATATGGAGGTTCACTTGACGGTATGCAGAAAACATCCTATACGTCAGCAGATGACGATTATGACTTGCCAATCCCGACAAAAGATAATAATGTCTTTTTAGGTTGGTATGAAACATATTCTGCCGGCGAGTATTCAAATCCGATTTCGGTTTTGGCATCCGGATCGACGGGTAATAAAACATATCATGCCAAGTGGGGCGCTGCGGCTACGGTTAATTGGATTCCTACAGCCAAGGCCGGAACATCTGGATTCTATAAAGGCGGTGGAGAACATACCATCGTTGCTATCATCAATCAGGATAATTGGGATGATTCGCCAAGTAACGGAAATAAAGACGATTTGGTTCTAACAGCTTCTGATGGAGTGACGCTGCATAATATCACGATTACTATTAATGGCGATGGCAAAGCACAAGTGTCCGCTAATTTTGATATAGCCGGTGATATTGAAGGTGATGTTATAACGTTCCATCTTACAATTCCTGCTACGGAAACATATCCCGCTACAGAATCCAGTACAGATGTACCTTTGAATGCTTGCCCAGGAGGATATTCTGTAATCTTTACATCAGACCATAAAAATGATGCTGGAGAATACTTTGATGATATAGCTAGTGGCACTTCACAAATATTAGGTAATGGCATCGCAAAGATGATAGCAATAGGAGATTGCAAACTATATGCTGGTAAAAATCAAGACGGATATAGGTCAGATAGATGTAATATAGTATTTAAATTAACGAAATCAACAGACCTTGACATATATTATTGTGCAGGTTCTTCTAGTCGCTCATTCGCTCTATATAGTTTCTCATCTGCAAAAGATTTATCAGATATTGAGCCATCAGACTACTCTACAAAAACAACGGTTACCTCCGTGACCGGTTCAAAGGCAGCATTTGCACAAACCTCAGCGACATCTAGTAATCCATCTATAAGTAGTGGAACAGTTGGAACATCTGGCTCTGGTGGAGGTATAAAGGCATCGTATGCTTCTTTGAGTGCCGGTTACTATATCTTAAAGAATGAAAGTAGTGGCGAAGGATATTTCTATGGTTTTGATATCGATGGAGGTGATGCAACGAGCGGTATAGAAACAACATTGTCATGGAGCCCGGCGTTAGCTGACAAGGGTACGGTCGGTAAAAACGATACGGATAATGACTTTACGTATTCAGTAGCTACTCCGCTTACAAGCAATACTATTGGCGCAATCACATATACTTCTTCTGATGTTACTGTGGCTACTGTCAATAGTGCTGGTACGGTACATATCGTGGGAGGTGGATCGACTACTATTACTGCAACTTTGGCTGCTTCCGGATGTTATAATAGTGCATCGATTAGTTATACGCTGAATGTAACAAGTATATGCTCGGACGAGCCGGGAACTATCGTTAACAACGATGGTTCAACTATAGAAGACAATGCGATTTCACGTGGTGCTTGCGAGACGACAACGTTGAAGATAATAGATTATACAGCGGGGGCTACTATCCAGTGGTATAAAGATGGCGCAACTATTGGCGGTGCTACAGATGCGGCATATACTATTCCGGCAGGCGAAAGCGGTGTGTATTCCGCAACGGTAGTCAAAGAATGTGCAAAAGCCAAGGCTACGGCGAATAGTATTACTGTGACGACAGCAGGTGGTGTAAATCCTACTATTTATGCTGATGAGTTCTCTGTAAAACACAATCGTGAATTCTACTATCGTTTGATGAAACTCAATCCGGGTGAAACGGCTGTTGTTGCAACTGCGCCTTCTGGGTGGACGGAAAATACTGATTTTACGATTACTATCGGAACAGATAACATCGTTTATATCCGCGGTAAAGTGAGCGTTGCAAGTGCTACAACTAAGACTTTGACCCTGACTATTTCCAATACTTGCGGTAGTAGTACGGATAAAAATATCACCATTCATGAGTTAGTAGCAACACCCAAACCGACTATCGCGTGGATAGCAACCGATTCAATTAATAAGGGGAAAGTGGATAAGGTAAGAGCGGACCAAAGTACGAATACAGCTTTATACAAACATCTCGAGACCGATTATACTCTTACTCCGCGCAACTGTTATTATTCAACAGATGAAAAGTTATTGATTAAGGAATATTCTAAATATGACCTTATCATCCTTACGGATTATCCGAATAGCCAAAAAGGTCCTAATGGCGATGGTCGAAGCAAGAGCTACACGAACGCAATAGGTTTGCTTATTGATCATAAGCCGATTCTTACGTTTGAGGCATTCGTGTCCGGTTGTCCTAACTGGGGCTTTAGCTCTAACCCAAAAGATACTAAAGCAACACAGAATACATTGACGCTATTATGTAACGCTAATGAAATTTTCGATCCAAGTGATAAGTTTTATGCAGGTGCAGATATTACAGCAGCAACGGTTAGTTCCGGTCAGTCGTTGCAAGGTTTTGCAGTTAACGAATCTCCGGACTTTGTGTATATTGCGAAGATAACTGATGATGGGAAAGATTATATTGCTTGCTGCGAGCGTCAAGTAGAACCTGCGGAACGTATGATGGTCTTTGGCCTAAATGCCAATGTGATGGACAATATTACTGCAGACGGCAAAGAAATGGTTGCTGGTTTTGTCAATTATCTTCTTATCATGGATCCCGCTGAAATACCAGACTGCTCTGTGATATTTAAGGGTGGTACCGCAGGACATGAGACTGATTGGTACACCGAAACCAACTGGGAGGGAGATAATCTGCCAAACCAGTATGCATCTGTCCGTATTGATGCTCCGTGTGAAGTGGGCACCAATGCTTCCCCTGCCAGGGCGGGATATGTAAAGATCCATACTGGTTCAGATGGTGTCCATACATACAATGGCCATTTGACTATCAATCCGCAAGGTGTAATGATTGTACAAAAATCCATTACGCGTGTTGAGGGTAACCGCTATACTGTCCATATGGCTACTAATTCCAATGATTTGGCTATTGAGTCCAGTGAAGCAGGTAATGGTACACTCATTTTTGATAACAAAGAAGGAAAATCAAAGGCCTTTGTGCAGATGCATAGTAAGGCCGTGAAGAGTAGTGCTACTACATGGCAGTATATAGGCATCCCGCATAGTGATGTGTCTAACGCTATGGATAATTATTATGGTAGTTGGCTCTATAGATGGAATCCTACTGCCGGTTGGGAAGTAGTGCCGCGTGGTGGTGCTGTAGAACCATGGACAGGATACTGTATTACTTATCCGGAGGAAGGTCATATCTTTGAGATGGAGGGAACGCTGGTAGCTACCGCAAATGTAGATATCGCGGTACCGGCTGGCTCCTACCAGATTATTGGAAATAGTTGGACAGCACCTATCCAGATTGCGAATTTTGAAGACAAGGACTTTGGCGCTATATCTAAGACGGTGTACTTCTTCAACACCGGAAATGATCCTAATGGAGAAGGAAAAATGGATAAGGAAGGAGGCCGCTGGGCTGCCGGCACCTATGTATCCGTGCCTATTCACGCTGCACCATACACTGGTGATGCGGTTATTAACTCTATGCAGGGCTTCTATGTATCGAATAGCGGTTCGGCCGGTTCTATTCATTTGGATTATAACAAACTGGTGCGCCCGAAGAGCGGTCAGAGTGCTGTCCAGGGTCAGATGCACGCGCCAAGAAGAATGACCGAAGCTTCTGATGAACCGGTCGTATTGAAACTGCTCGTTAGCGGTAGCCGTTATGATGATCGTTTGGTAGTGCTGGAGCGCGAAGACTTCACGAAGGGTCATGACGACGGATGGGACGGCGCAAAATGGGATGGTAGTACCATCTCCCCGACGATCTGGAGCCAGAACGACGAAGGCGGTGTGGAGTCCGTAACGGCTACACCGGATATGGAAGGTACGATCATCGGATTCCGGGCCGGTGAGGACAACGAATATACATTCCATTTCGAGTACGACGATATGGCTGAGCCGCTGTTCTTGCTGGATATGGACGAACGGATGTATGTACGTATCTTGACTGGCACAACCTATACCTTTACCTGCGCCGACAAGGGCGAACACAACCGTTTCCTGCTCACGCGCAAGGCTCCGGGAATACCTACCGGATGTGAACCGATAGACGGCGGAGGAGGACCGAAGGCAATGAAGTTCATCAAGGATAACAAACTGTATATCCTGCTCAACGGCGTATTGTATGACGCAACAGGCAAGGTGGTAGAATAATAGTTTAGTGTGGAATGTTTAGAGTTTAGAGAAAGGAGAAACTATTATGAAAGACACAAAGATATTGGTAATTGCTAATTGCTTATTGGTTATCGGGTTGCTTTGGACGCTTGGCGTAGCGCAGGCTTCGGCGGTGAACTACCAAACGAAGTACAAAGGGACGATGTACAATGTACAAAGTACCGCTTCCTATGGTGCTGCCGCTCCGTCGGCAACCTTCCAATCCACCAGCGCCTATGCCGCGCCCGATTGGACGGAGGAATCCACCCTCAACAGCGACGGAACGGTCAACGAACGCCATTACATAAGCGGACCTCGCCGCTTAGGAGAGGGGACTACTCCCACTCCAGGTGGTGGCACTCAGCCGGGTACCCCGGGTAATCCGGAAGACAAGAACCAGCAGCCCCTCGGCGATGCCCTGATCCCGCTGATGCTTTGCATGTGCGCGTACGCGATATATAAGGTCTCGCGCAGGCGCAAAGAGACGTGAGCTAGGATCCTAGAACCCTAGTATCCTAGTATCCTAGACAAATAATACCAACTATGGCAAAACTTAATGATGGCGGCTTCTTGGAAGCCAATGGGGATTATAGAGATCTGATCTTTTACAAAAAGACCAAGATTCTCTTTGATATGACCTATTGGTACAAGGACCGCTATCTGGAGCGAGGAGACAGGACACAAGACCAGATGCAGCAAGCCGCTCGTAGCGGAAAACAGAATATCGCCGAAGGTTCCGAAGACGGCTTGACGAGCATGGAGATGCAACTGAAACTGGTTAACGTGGCGCGTGGTAGTTTGATAGAGTTGCGCGAAGATTATGAAGACCAACTCATGGTGCATCGCCTCAAGCAATGGAACCAAACCCATCCTCGCTACAATGCCATGGTCAATTATTGCTATCGCCATCATGAGCTCGCCGACTATCAGAAATACTATGAGCAATGGAGCATAGAGGAGTTCTGCAATGTCGCTCTTACGCTTATCCATCAAGCAGACAGAGGCATGTGGACATGGATCAAGAAGAAAGAGGCGCAGTTCTTGGAAGAGGGCGGCATACGCGAGAAGATGTCCTCCGCGCGCAAAAAACAAAGGGGTTACTAAAATCCTAGGATCCTAGGACCCTAGTATACTAGTATCCTAGTTAAAGAAAGAGCCTGTCAGTGTTGACAGGCTCTTTCATATTCTACGGCAGCCATGAGATAGGCGCCGAGGACTTTGCCTTCCGTATTGTCCTGGATCGGCACATCCTTGCCGATCAGGTAATACGCTGCCGTGCCGTTGCGGTCGTGACTGAGCCCCGCGGACTGGCAGGAAGAGGTGATAGTTAATTGAGAATTGAGAGTTGAAAATTGAGAATTGGGACGCACAAAGGTGCGTTGGATTCCCTCGAAGCCTCGCTTGCCTGCTTCGGCGTGGTTGATCAAGCCGAGGCGCGAGCCTTTGAGCAGAGCCGCGGTGATGAGGCACGAGGCGGAGGACTCCAGGTAATTGCACTGCGTACCGCCGGCTTCCACATTGGTGAACTTAGCCGAACCGGTATCGTCCACGCCCTGCGTAGCACATTTCTCCGGGCCATAGGCTAAGAGCTGGTACCAGCATCCTGTTTCGGGATCCTGACGCGCTACAAGTCCGTCCGCCAAGGCTTGCAGGTACTCCCGCATCTGGTCGAAGTTCGCCGCCTGCGGCAGCTCCTTCGTACATTGTCCTTCGTCACTTAGTCCTTTCATATACGCTTCCAATACATCCACCAGCGCGAGGATATACCATCCAGCCGCGCGTCCCCAGCTCTCCTCGGAGTGATAAACCGGTGGTAATTGAGAATTGAGAATTGAGAATTGAGATTTATACGCATGTCCGGCGTCGTAGATTATACGGGCGTTCTTATTGGTCGTCACATCGGTGAAGAGGACATGGTAGAGGAGCTGTTTCTCTTCGTCCCATAGATAGGGCCACGAGACCTCGAACTGGGTATAGACATCGTTCCATCCGAGTCCCGTTCCCTCGCATGCACCCACCGCCAGCAGTTGCGCCAGCAGCGCGGGACCCATGTACGCCCCGTCGCACCACATCTGACCCCAATAGGATTTCTCGGGGTTGTCCGTAGCCTTGTGCATCCATCCGCCGTTCGGCAGCGAGTACTTGGCTTTATGCTCCGCCAGCCCTTCTGCTGCGCGGTGCATCTGCTCCATATAGAAAGCCGCCTTCTCGGGGTTCTCAAACCGTCCGCCCGGCTTGGCTCCTTCGTAGAGCCCAAGGAACACCTTGGCGCAGTTGAGGTCGTCGAGGATGCCGCCTCTCACAAGACGGTCCAGCTCGGCTTGGTCCAGACTGTCCGCCCATTGGGCGAGACCGATGTACCACGCGTCCGCCCAGGCGGAGTCCTGGTAGTACTGCCATACATCGAGGATACCTTTCGCCACCACGCCGGGGACGTAGTCCCACGTAGCGGCAGTCTCGGGAACGGTCACGCCGTTGGTGGAGTTGGCGTTCGGGAAACCGACACAGTTGTCCTTGTTATACCACGCGCTCATGCGCGCGTTGATCATCTGCTCCGAATAGCGGACGGGCTGCGGCTTGGCGCAAGCAGCGAGGAGAATCCCCGCTGCCGCCATCACTATGATATGAGTTGTTTTCATTTGTCTATTTATAGGATACCAGGGTCCTAGGATACTAGAGTCCCTAAGATCCTAGAACCGGAAGGTTACTCCCATGAGGCAGTTGATGCCCTGCGAACGGTAGCCGTAGTAAATCTCGTTCTTCCGGTGCAACCAGTTGTTGAGTTGGAAGAAGATCACGAGGTTCGGCTTCGGCTCCGGGGAAAGTTTACTTCCATCCTTCGTCCTTTCACCTTTCACCTTTCCTCCTACCCACATGTTATATGCCGCACCGAGGTTGAGGTCCACCGTCGGCTTCAGGACATGCACGCCATCCGTAGCCAGAGCCAGACGGCTGCCGGTAAAATGGTTGTCCGAATAAACGGACCAGTGCTTGTCTATCTTGCCGTCGATACGCAGGTCGATCTTCCATGCCGCGCGGTCATAGACAGCCTTGGAGGTGTTGCCCAGCAGGTCGGTCAGTTCCACACACGGCGCGTTGTACTGGTATCCGTTCGCCTCATGGCGCATAGCAGACCAGAAGAAATAGTCGCCGTTGAGGTTGATACGCACGATGTCGCGGTAGTGGTAGTTGATCTGACCTCCTACCTTGCCGCGGCTGTAGTCGCTGTAGGTGTAGCTGAAATCACCTGCCGCCAGGGGCACGTCGAGCACACCGGGCTGGTAGATAGCATTGTCGGAGACGGCAATGAGCGTCATGGTGTTCAGTTGCACCATATAGCCGCCGTGGAGTTCAAAGAGCAGGTCCCTGTGCGGACGGATATGAAATCCTAACTCGCCGTCCACCGGCGTATGGGATGCCGGGTGCCGGGAGATGATACCGGCGTGGATCACGCGGTAACGGTTCGACTCCATGAAGCCTTGCAGACTTCCCAGCGCATGGTAGCCCATGATATCCGCATAGAGCGTGAGCCACTGTTTGGCGATCTGCGCCTCCATGTTGATATGCGGCGAGGGAGCAAAAGTGATATTGTCCGTAGCAGACAGGCTGTTCCTGCCGCGACCTACGTTGAGGTCCAGGTTCACGCCCAAATGGATCCGGAACCGCTTGCCTTCATACGCATAATACGGCTCGATACGGAAATTATGGCGGGCGTTATAGAAATTGGTCGGTATGGTGGCTGCCAGATTGCCGCTCAGCTGCAGGAAGTTGTTCTGCATGTAGAACTGCGCTCCCACATGGTGCGCCTCGCTATGCCAGTCGAAATCGGCATGTGTACGAATCTGGTGCTCGCTCACCGCATTAGGTTTGGCGAACAGCATGTACCCCGTCTGCACGCGGTACTGCACGTCGTTCTTGGCGTTCGCCTTCACGCCCACATACGCCTCGGCGGTCCAGAGCGATGTCTTGTCCCTGTCCGTTAGCGGTGCGCGGTTGGCATACGCCGTCTTGTTCTTCTCCCACATGCCGAAACCGCCTCCGGGTGCTGCGGCTGAACCCGCATAGTCGTACCAATGGCCGTACTTATGATAGTATATATTCCCGCCGTTGACGCCGAAATAGAGGTTGCAGGTAGAGAACGTATGCGTGAACGTAAGCCCCAGTTTGGTGCGGCTCAGCGCATCGATACCCCATTGCGCCTTATGGTGCGCATACACATCCAGAATCGATTTCTTGCCGTCATCCAGCTTGTAACCGAAATCAAACAAGGTGTTCGGGTGACCGATCGCGCCGCGGATATAACCGTGGTACTTGTGTCCCTCCGCAAAGCGTGTGGGTTGCGACAGCAGCGGATGAAAACCGGTGCCGGGAGTGACCTCCGCCGTATATTCCGAATACTCGATAGGCGCAGGCTCCATCTCCACCTCCACTACCGCCGGCTTCGTGGATACTTTGCCTGCCGACTGGATCACCGGCTGGAAATCCCGCTCTACCGTCACGGACCTGTTCAGCGCGCTGTCGCTCTGGGCAAAGGTAAGGGCGAATGGCGAAAGGGCAAATATCGTAATGACGTAATGACGTAATGACGTGATTAATAAATTATTCTTCATCTTCTGCCTCCTCCTTTTCTACGGGTTGTTCGATCTTGTCCAGTTCGGCGAGTCGTGCGCTGATGAGCGCAGGTATATCGTCGTCTTTCACCATATAGTTCTGTTGCAGGACGAGCAGATACTGCCTTGCCTGGAAATACTCGCCGCGGCTGCGGTTGATATCGCTTAGGAGCACCAGTGCGCGCGCCAGCCAGTATTGCTGCTGGGTGTTCATCTGGGTGAACTCCATCACTTGGGCTTCCGCGTTCTCCATGTCTCCGGCTTCGTAATAACTTTGCGCCAGCAGGTATTTGGCCTCCGCGCCTTGCGCCGTACGCACTTCCTTGGCTAACGCCCGCAGGTCCGGCTGGGCTTTGCTCCATTGGCGGAGAGCGATATAGGCTTTCGCTCTGCCGTACATCGCTTCAGCCTCGGTCTCGTCGCTCACCGGCGTGTCGCTCAGCAGTTGCTCCGCTACGTCGATAGCCGCCTGGTGGCGGCCCAGTTGCTGCGAGCAGCGCAGGATACCCAGACGGGCGATAGTGGTGTTCTCGCGGGTGGAGGCGAGGGCATGCATGCGGTAGAATCCGTCCAGCGCACCTTTCCAGTCACCTTTGTCATAGCATATCTCCGCTACGCGCATGGCTGCCTCTTCCTGATACGGGTTGGCGTTCATCTCCGCCAGCACCGAATACTGACCCAGCGCCTCCGTCGTCTTGCCCAGACGGTAATACGAATCCGCCAGATAATAGCGCGCGGTAGTGCAGTAGCGTCCGCCGGCGCAGTACTGTGTGATATAGTTGCTCAGACTCACCGTCGCCTTCTGGTACGCCGCTTGCATATACTGCATCTCGGCGGCTGCATACAGCAGCGAATCCTCTGCCGTGGTGACGTTCATGTTCATCTTCGCCAGGTTCTTCGAATACGCCAGATATTCATCTACGTTGCCGCTCTCGATATACAGTGCCTGAAGGGCGTCCAGAGCGGTGTACGCCTCTTCCGTAGCCGGATATTTCTCTATCGTCTGGCGGTAGGCGGCTATGGCCTGGTCGTTCTGCCCCAGGTTACGGAAGAGCATGGCGCGCTCCAGAGAAGCCTTCCGCGCCAGCGTGGAGTGGGGATAACCGCCCAGCAGCTGCTCATAGGTGATGATAGCGCTCCGCTCGTCCTCTTGCTGCAACTGGGCACGCGCGATCTCATACACGCCGTCGTCCGCATAGTCGGATTTGGGATAGCGTTTCACCAGGTCGCGCAGCACACTGATCTTCTCGCTGTATTTATGCTGCAAGCCGAGGGCATAGCCTTTCTGGAACAGCGCATAGTCCGTTCCGGCAGCCTGCAGGTTCGCCACCTGCGAGTAATACGAGATAGCCTGCGGGAACTGGCGGGCGTTGAAATAGCAGTCGCCTATGCGGTTGAGTGCGTCCGCGTAGGTCGGCTCGGTGGCAAGCGCCGCATCGATATACATGGAGAAAGCGTTCTGCGCCTTGTTATACTGCTTCTGCGAGAAAAAGGCGTAACCTTGCAGATACCGCGCAATGGAGTAGTTCGCAGATCCTTTGGCGCCGGGACGGCTGAAGAAGGTGTTGAGGTCCGACTCGCAGGCGGTGTAGTTGCGCAGACGGTAATTCGCCTCCGCACGCACATAATAAGCCTCCGTCGTGTATTCCGAACTCTCCGCGTCATGCTTGATCAGTTCCGTCATCCAGTCCACGGACTGCTGCATCTTGCCTTGCAGGAAATTGTCAGCGCCTAACTGGTAGCGCAGATACTGCTTGGTCTGCAGCATCTTCGGCGTAGGCGAAGGGATCGAGTCCAGCGTCTGGATGGCGGCGGCGTAGTTCTTGCTCTGCATCAGCGCATCCGAGAGCAACTGGTAAATCCGTCCTTCGTATTTGGAATCCGGGTATTGAGACAGAAAATCATTGAATGCCCGCACGGACTCGCCCAGGGCGCTTGAACTCTGATAGGTGCAGAGCGTGTAGTTGTACGCCGCCTCTTCCGCTACGGCAGGGGTGATCTTGTACCCCGCTGCGGCTTGGTACGACAACTTCGCCTGCTCCGGCTGGCCGAGTTGAACATAGGCGTTGCCCAGCGTCAGACAGGCAGCCTCCGAGATGGAGTCATGCTCTTGCTTGACCTGCTTGAGCGAACCCACGGCGGCTTCATACTGTCCCAACCGGTACTGAGCCGTTCCGAGCATGAACATGTCATTCCGCAACGGCTCCTCTTTGTTCTCCGCAGCCGATTTCCGGTAGATGGTCAGGTGCTCCACCGCGCTGTTGTAGTCCTTCTTGAGAAAACTCATCTCGCCCAGTATGCGGTGCAGCTCGCCGTTATTCAGGTTCTCCGGATGCTCGCGAAGCAGCGCGGTGGCTCTCGACTCCGCCTCTTCGTAATCACCCGTCGCGTAGTATATCTGAGTCAGGTAATAAGGGACGGTCTTGGCGTACTGAGGGTCGTCCTCCAGAGACTTCAGGGCAGGAAGCGCCTTCTCATACCGCTCCAGCTTGTACATGCAGTAGGCGTAGTAATAGGTGCCGCGGGTCGTATAACGGCTGTTCCCCTTGCCCAACTGGCTGAAATAGATAGAGGCACGCTGGTACTCCTGCATCATCAGATAGGCATATCCGCGGTAAAAAGCGTAGTCCGTCTGATGATCGCGGCTCAAGGCCTTCGGATCTACCGGCTCCAGAATCTTCAACCCTTGTTTGTAATGCCCTTTCTCTACCTGTAGCACACCCTGCATGAAATGCACCTCGTCCTGAAACGTGGTGTACGGGTACGCCTGCAGATAGCTCTTGAGGTCGCGCTGAAGCATCTTGTCACGTCCGTCGAAACGCTCGGCTAATGCGTTATAGCGCGTCTCCATCTCCGTCGTCTGGGCGGAGAGGGAGAGCGTGCATAAAGCGAAAGCAATCGTAATTACGTAATGTCGTAATGACGTCATAACGAATTTGTTTTTTAACGTGCTAATTTGATTTCGTTCCACATCTCAAGCAGCATCTCTTGCGCGTCGCCGGCGTCATGCATGAGCGCGCAGCGGTCGATGATGCTCTTGTCTGCATAGTAAACGGGGTTGAGGTGCAGGGCGTGCGGATCCAGCATCTCGCCGTCAACCTCGATAGGATCCTCGCCGAAGAAATACGAAGCATCTACTGTCTCAGGCCACTCCTCCTCGTCGTTCTGGTCTTCCAGCACTGTCGCTGCGGCAAGAGGACCGCCGGCGCAGGATACATAACCGATCTCGTCCATGTTAGCCAGCGCATTGTCCGCGCGGCACATATAATCGATGAAATAGGTTGCGGCTTTTACGTTCTTGGCATACTTCGGGATAACCCAGCCGTCGAACCATACGTTGGAACCCTCTTTCGGGACGATATAATCCAGCATCACACCCATCTCGGCTGCCTCTTCGATGGCAAACTGCGCGTCGCCGGACCAGCTCAGGTTCAGCCATGCTTTGCCTTTCGTCATCTCTTCTTTTCCGAAATCAACCTCCCATCCGCAGATCTGTCTCTTGGCCTGGAGAAGGATCTCTTTGACAGCGGCTACGCGTTCCGGGGTGATGTTGCGTATAAGTTCGTCGCGGTTGATTCTGCCTGCCTCGATATCATCCGAGAAAGCGTACAGTACCAATACCGAATAGACATCGCGGAATGCGTCTTTCATCAGGATGCGGTTCTCGAAATCCGGGTTCAGGATAGCGCTCCAGCTCTCCAGATCCTCGCTCTTCACAAACTGCGGGTTGTAGATGAAGCCGGTCGTGCCCCACATATAACCTACCGTGTAGTCGCTTACTTTGACATCGGTACTCGGTGCCATCTGCTGGAATTTCTCCGTTACGAACGGCGAGATATTGTCGAAATACCAGATGCTGTCGGCGATCAGCTCTTTCTGGATCGGCAGGAGCAGGTCTTTCTTCAGCATGCGCTCGATGATGTACTCCGACGGACAGAATACGTCGTAGTCCTCGTGACCTACCTCGATCTTCGTCAATGCGGTCTCGTTGATGTCGAAGGTCTCATACACCAGTTCTACCTTCTCGCCCGTTTGGTCGTAATACCACTGCTCGAAGTTCGTCTTGACGTCCTCGTCGATGTAGTCCGCCCAGTTGAGCACTTTGAGTTGATGTGCGCGGTTGGCGCCGCCGCAGGATACCATGATGAGGGACAAAGCCACAAGGTACAAAGTACCAAAGAATGATTTTTTCATTGTAGTGTTAATTAATATAGTTGTTGTTATTGTTTTTTCCCTAGTTGGCTAGACGACTAGTTTCCTAGTTCTTTCTTTGTTTGGAATTACGGATATTGATATATATCAATACGGTCAGCATGACCAGCAGGATAAGGGTGAATAACGGCCGCAACTCCGGAGTCAGACCGCCTTTGCGGGCGTCCGAGTAGATGAAGGTGGAGAGCGTCTCCAGGCCGCCGCTGCCCTTGGTGAAGAAAGTCACGCCGAAATCATCGACAGACAGCGTCAGCGCGAGGATGAAACCGCTGATCATGCCCGGCCATAACTCCGGAAGCATCACCATACGGAGGGCTTGACCGGGAGTGGCACCCAGATCCAGAGCCGCCTCATATGTGTTGGGGTTCATACGGCTCAGACGCGGCAGAACGCTCAGTACCACATACGGCGTACAGAACACCACATGCGCGATACATACCGTCGCCAGACCCTGGCTGAAACCCAGGGCTACGAACAGCAGGAAAAGCGAGATACCGGTGATGATATCCGGGTTGATCATCGGAACGGAGTTGAGAAACGACACCACCTTCCGTTGCCGCGAGCGCATGTTATAGATTCCGATAGCCGCCAGCGTACCTAAGATAGTGGAGCTGACCGCGGCGATGAGCGCGATGATTACGGTGTACCAGATAGCGCTGTTGAGGCCCGCATCGGCCTGACCGGTGAAGAGGTTAGCGTACAGGTCCAGCGAGAAGCCCGTCCAGTTACCGAGCACTTTGCTCTTGGTAAAGGAGAAGACGGCGATGAGGGCGATCGGCGCATAGAGAACGACCAGCAGCAGCCAGAGATACATCTGGGAGAAATAATGCCGTCTCAGACCCATGCGTTTGCGCCGGAGTGTCTCTTGCTCCACGGGCGTCAGTCCACGCTCCTTGCGCCGCTCCGTAATGACGTAGCAGGCATAGGCTATACCGGCTGCCAGCACCAGACCCGCGAAGACAAACCATATCCAGCCGTGGCTGCGATGGCTCTCTGCCGTCTCGTGCAGGTACGCCTCGAAAGTGTTCCGGCCGTTAGTCACCAGAACCCGCTGGTTGCGGTTCTTGGGCTCTTTCTTACTACGCCAGACTGTCCATACTACCTCCTCACTCTCGCTGTAGCAGAAGATACTGTCACCCCATGCGCTCAGATCCTCCTCACCCGGATGGGCGAAGATGAAATCCACCGTGTCACGGCCTTCGTCGTAGCGCAGAGGCTCGTATTTGCCGCCGTCGTAGAGCGAGATGTTCACTTTCTCGCCGGCATAGGAAACAGGGAAATTGTCAAGCAACTCCACTTCTCCCGTCGCTGCCATACGCAGTTCGTACGTCAGCTTCGACTGTGCGGAGGCCATCAGGCAGAAAAGCAGCCCGATCGAAATACCGATATACCGGCGTATCGAGATACCGGAATTCCTTCGTACCTCGTACATTTGTCCTTCGTACATCATATCATTCCTCCTTTCTCTCCTTCGGAGTTGTTGTCGCCGAAGAACGACGTGAGACCTATGATGATCAGCAGTACCAGACTCAGAACGGCGCCGTAGTTAAGCAGGTCGGTCGTCGTGATATAGTCCTGGATGAGAGAACCGAACAGTTTGATGTTGTTATGCGTCAGCAGTTCGGCGATAGCGAAAGTGGAGACGGTGGGCATAAACACCATCACGATGCCGCTATAGACACCGGGCATCGATAGCGGAACGATGATCTTCCAGAAGCACGTCCAGCGGTTGGCACCCAGGTCCTGAGCCGCCTCTACAAGCGAGTTGTCCATCTTCTGCAAGGTGTTGTAAATCGGGTAGATCATAAACGGCAGGTAGTCGTAACAAAGACCGAAGAGCAATGCTCCTTCGCCTAACGGCAGACCGCACATGTTGAACAACTCTACGGTCGCTACCGTACGCAGAAGGAAATTGATCCACATCGGCAGGATAAACAGCATCGCCATCACTTTGGGCGTCCGGAAATCCTCCTGCGCCATGATATATGCCGCCGGATAGCCTATCAGCAGACAGATTGCCGTGTTGAAAACAGCTATCATCACCGAATACAAAAACGTCTGGATCGCCTCGCTATGCGTGAAGAACTTCGCGAAATTGCGGATCGTGAAATGACCGTCGATGTCGGTGAACGCATATACCGCTACCAATATCAGCGGCAACACGACAAACATCGCCATAAACAGGATATAAGGCCATGCCCACGTCCGACGGCTCGAAAATATCTGAATAACTCTACTCATTGCTTTCGACTTTCGACTTTCGACTTTCGACTAAAATATCCTTCGGCTTGATCACAATGCCTACGCGGTCGCCGTCGTCCCATACGTCGTTGGTGTTCACATACAGGTCGTGACCCTCGTCTGTACGGATGGTCAGGTGGTAGTGGTTGCCTTTGTAGAGGATGAAATGTACTTCGCCCGAAAGGGTCCCTTCTTCTTCGTAGTCCTGGAGGTCGATGGAGCGGAATGGAACGCGCACTTGCACTTTCTCGCCCGGATCGAAACCTTCAAGCTGTTTGGGATCAACGTCCCATTCGGCGTCGATGAAACGGACTTTGCCGTTCTTCGTCACTTCGCCGTCGAAATAATTGTAGAGGTAGTGCTCCTTCTTCATGATCTGGATGTCCTCCGGGCGCACGAGCATGCCTACCTCCGTACCCGGAACGAACTCATGGTAGTCTTGGATGAGGAACTCGTACCCGTCAGGAGTCAGTACGCGCATCTCGTAGTGTACGCCCTTGAAGATACAGCTCTGTACCTCGCCGTACCATTTGGTGAACTTACCCTTCGGTACCCGGTCGTCGGGGTCCAAGTCGGATTGCTTTGAGTCCGCAGGACGGTCTTTCGACTTTTGACTTTCGACTTCCCATAAATAGATATCCTCCGGCCGGATGACTACATCCACCGGCTGGTTCTCGCCGAAACCTTCGTCGATACAGTCGAACTCGCGGCCGAGGAACTGTACCTTGCGGTCTCTAATCATCGTGCCAGAGAGGATATTGCTCTCGCCGATGAAATCCGCCACAAAGCAGTTCTGCGGCTCGTTGTATATGTCTGTCGGAGTACCGATCTGTTTGATTTTACCTTCGTTCATCACTACTACGCGGTCGCTAAGCGTCAGCGCTTCTTCCTGGTCGTGCGTCACGTAGATAAAGGTGATTCCTAATTTCTCGTGCAACTCTTTGAGTTCGATCTGCATGTCGTGCCGCATCTTCAGATCCAGAGCGCTCAGTGGCTCGTCCAGCAGCAGCACTTCCGGTTCGTTCACGATCGCGCGGGCTATCGCTACACGCTGTTGCTGACCGCCCGAAAGGGTGTCAACCTTGCGCTCTTCGTAGCCCGTCATGTTTGCCATCTTAAGCGCCCGACGCACTTTCTTCTTGATCGTCTCGGGGGCTTCTTTCTTCAGCTTCAGACCGAAGGCTACGTTGTTAAACACATTCAGATGCGGGAATAGCGCATACTTCTGAAACACGGTGTTGACCGGCCTTTTGTAAGGAGGAGTCTTGGTCACATCTTCGCCTTTGAGAAGAATATCTCCGGACGAAGCTACTTGAAAACCTGCGATACAACGCAAAAGGGTTGTCTTACCGCACCCCGAAGGGCCTAAGATGGTGACGAACTCGCCTTTCTTTACCTGAAGGCTCACATCGTCGAGGGCATACTTTCCATCCTCGAATTGCTTCGAGACATGGTGCACCTCAATGATAAACGGGTTTTTGCTCATTTTTAAAAACAAACTTGATCGGTTTCTGTGCCCCTAAATCGGGTTTCTGTACTCCGAATAAATCATAAAAAATAATACTTTTGTTATACAATATCCTTGCGCGTGTACAACACCTAATATCTATGCGTATACACCGCAAGCGTACGCATACGCGCACATTTCGGCTACAAAAGTACTACAAAAAAATGACATACGCAAATGTATGCCATTTTTTTTGCGAAAATGGTACAAATTGTACCTTCTTTATGAAAAAATGTTATTTTTTCTTCTTGTTGTTAGCCGATTTTGCGGTAGTAGCAGCCGGTTGTTCGGGAGCAGGAGCGGGAGCAACTGCCTCTTGCGGAGCCGGTTTGCCTTCGTAGATATTGATTACCTCCGAATTGCCCACGCGATTGATGATACCTAAAATACTTGGATCCTTAAGAATGAGGTATTTCTCAATATCCTCCTTCTTGACATCCTTGTACATCTCGATATCCTGATACAGTGTACGCGGGTTCTCGTAGAAACCAGCAAAACCCGTTAAGTAGGCTTTGAATTTACCTCCTCTGCGCTCAATCTTGTAAACGGCATCTACGATGACATCGCATTTATTCTCGGTGACGGCACGATATTTTGCTTCGTCGCGAGCCTCTACCAGCGTTTTGCAACGTTTAGATTCTGTAGCGATACGTTTGCTGAAATCCGGACGGATATCTACAATCATTGATGTGCCTTTGATGTCCTGACGATCAATGGACGTGCTACGAGAGGTGTAACTATACATAGTACAACTGCTCATGAAGAAAGCAGCTACTATCAATGCTGCGAAAAATTTTATCTCTTTCATAATAGTAAGCATTTGATATTATTCATATTTTTTCATTCGTTTGCTTCCAACAGCCCACATTGGAATACCTGCGACACAGAAGAAACCGGTGCAAGTCAAGCCGATACCGGCATCGCGAAGACGTTTTGCTTTGATGTATGCTTCTTCGCGGCTTAATTGTTTTGCCGAGGATTTTCCTTTTATTTTGATGTTCGAAATGATCGGTGTTGCAGACACGGGAGCCGGAACGGGGGCTGCGCATTTGATATTGTATGTGTTACCGCTGTTACCCTCTTTCTGGTAATAATACTCATAATAGCTCGGATCTGTCAATAACAGGTATTTGTCGATATCTTCCTGTTTGTAATTTTTGTCCACTATCTCATCCAAACCATTCAATCCCACTTTGTAGTATCCGGCAAAACCGGTTACTGTAGCGCGATAACCTGTAACAGGGCGGTTCTCAATTTGGAAAATAGGATCAATCAGGACATCTATACCGCTATTCATAATACATTGATAAATAGCTTGTTGTTTGGCCTGATTAGGGAATTTTTGAAAATCAGAAGTGGCAGTCACTTTCTTCTGATAGTTGATTTCGATGTCAGCTGTCGCTTCATGCGAGTTGATGACACGTTGCCTTACGGATGTGCTACGTGAGGTGTACGAATACGTAGTACAACCTGCTTGTACCAGCATTAGACCGCCTAGTACAAGTGCAAAAAAGAGTACTTTCTTTTGCATAATACGTTGATTTTAGGGTTAATAATAGAGTTGTTTATTTCCTATAAAGGATTTAGCGGATGTACTGGATGCTTACTTTCTGGAGTCTTGCTAAGGTCTGTTGACCCGCAAAAACACCCATCTGGTTGGTTGTCATGGCGCATTCTTCGTTAAATACCTCAATGCCGTTCATTAACAGGCTTACCGTTACGCCGTTCTTTACCAATTCTATCGTAACGGGTCTATTTCTACCTAATCCCATCTTGGCTGCTGTGCTCGTCTTAAAACCGATTCCTTCCGAGTACGTGCATGTTCCGGAATTCACGACAAAAGTTTTATTCCCGCCAAACTTAATACCTACTGACGAAAACATCTTCGCTTCCTGTATAATAAATTGGAAGATGATACGGAAGTTTTTCTGGATATCAACAGGTACCATCACGTCAGACTGCGTTACGCCAGTTGCAGCGTAATTGGTCAGCCGCAACTCGTCGTTCGCAATCATCACACTCTTTGCATCATGGTTGAAAATAGTCCATCCCCATTGGCTGTTATCGAATGTTTCTTCTATAGCCGTTCCGCCGTTAACGGTTTTGGTGCCTATTATCTCGCGGACAATTTCCTGACAGGCTTCATATAAGTTATTTAGATTCCCGTTTTTCAACTCGCCGAAATATGATGCTGGACTCTCTATATTGCCGGAACTGACTTCTACCAAATAGGCCTCTATATAAAATTGTTTGTCTGATTTGGTCAACGATGAAACGCATAAATAGTCCGCTCCGCTTAACTCTCCCAAACGATGAATCTCGCTCTTCGGAACGTAGCCCATGTGCTGAAAATCCAATTCATTTAGCACTTGGTCTATATCTGAACGAGAGATTGCTTCCCACCCGTCTATGCGGAAAATAGCCTTGCGCAACTCACCGCGTAGCATGGTTTTTTCCATGCTGGTCACATTTTCTTCATCGCCTGTCACGGGATCCAATAATGCTACTTTGACTTGGCCAATACAGGTAACTGAGATAAATAAAAGAAAAGAAATAACTATTTCTTGCAAGTGGGTAAATGTGTATTTCATGTGTATAGAGTGATTAATAAGTTCAAACCGACTGCAAAGGTACTACATTTTTTTGAATCATGCAAATTTTTCTTCTTTTTTTTACTTTGTTTATTGCGTTTGACTATTTTGTTTATTGCGTTTGATTATTTTGTTTGTTTTCTTTTTTTTAACGCGCCACTACTAATTGTTCCCTTTTAAAACGTTGTTCCCTTAATTGTTCCCTTTTAAAACGTTGTTCCCTTTTGTCGCATTATTGCGGCAACCACCTCTCTTCTCTCTTACTTTCGGGTGCATTTTTGCGCCTCTCACTCTTCCTCTTCCTCTCACTCTCACCAATGTATCAGGGTGAGACTAATGCAACTGAATACAGAGGTAAAATAAAGGTTTCAAACACCCCAAAGGGGGTGATAAGGGGGTGATAAGGGGGTGATTACCGGGTGATTAGGGGGATATTCGGCTGTCGTCACCGTGAAATCGGCGCGAGAAAAAGACTGGGGCAGCTGACTTTTTCAAATCTGATGCAAATATACAAAAAAATATTTACATATCCAAATTTTGGCGTCGTAAAATATACATTTTTTGTGTAAAAAAACGCGCGCACTTGCATATATGAAAAAAAAATAGTAATTTTGCACGCAAAATTGTGTGATATTATGATTTACAGATTTACTTTTTCGTGTGAAGAAGGCTCTCAGGACTTCCGCCGCGTCTTTGAGGCGGATCCCGATGCTACGTTTCTCGAACTGCATGAGGCGATCCTCAAGTCCGTGGACTATCCGGACGACCAGATGACTTCGTTCTTCCTTTGCAACGACGAGTGGGAGAAAGGCCAGGAGGTGACGCTCGTCGAGATGGATTCGAACTTCGAGTACGACAACATGGTGATGAACGAAACCCGTCTCTCTGACCTGATCAAGGAGCAGGGACAGCGTCTTATCTATGTCTTTGACCCGATGTTCGAACGCTATTTCTTCGGCTCCCTCAAGGAGATCAAACCGGGTACGATGAACGGCGTGGAGTGCGTGGAGAGCAAAGGAAAGGCGCCGAAGCAACTCAAATCCGAAGATCCTTTGGCGGGTATAGGTTCCAAGGGTGGCAATGATCTGGATCTGGACGATGAGTTCCGCGACGAACTGGACCTCGGAGACATTGACATGGAGGGCTTCCAGGACCTGTCCTTTGACGATGGAACAATGTTCTAAAACCCTTCTCCTCATTCTCGGACCAACCGGGGTGGGCAAAACGGAGCTGTCGCTTCGGGTGGCGGAGCATTACGGATGCCCGATTCTGAACTGCGACAGCCGTCAGATTTATCGCTCCATCCCTATCGGTACCGCTGCGCCTACGGAGAAAGAACAGGCGCGCGTGAAGCATTATTTCGTGGCTACGCGCGATCTGGACCAGGACTACAACGCCGGGCAATACGAGCGCGATGCCATCGCGCTCATGGAGGAACTCTTCCGCACCTGCGACACGCTTGTCATGACCGGAGGTTCCATGCTCTACGCCGATGCCGTTTGCTATGGTTTGGATGATTTGCCTGCTGTGCCGGAAACGATCCGCCGGCAGGTGCACCAAGCCTATGAAACCAAAGGATTAGCATGGCTCCAAAGCGAAGTGCAGCGCCTCGATCCGGATTATTGGAACGAAGTGGACCAACAGAATCCCGCAAGGTTGACCCATTGTGTGGAGTTATGCCTCACTACCGGTAAACCCTATTCCTCCCTTCGTACGGCTACTACTAAAATCCGCCCCTTCCGCATCCTCAAAATAGGACTGGAACGACCGCGCGAAGAACTGTACGACCGTATCAACCGGCGGGTGGAGCAGATGATAACGGACGGACTCGTGGACGAAGCAAGAAAGGTCTATCACCTGCGGCATCTCAACAGCCTGCAGACCGTAGGATACAGGGAACTGTTCGCCTGTTTCGACGGCGAATATGATCTGGCGAGAGCTATTGAACTGATACAGCAAAATACGCGTCATTATGCCAAAAGACAGATGACTTGGTTCCGGCGCGACAAAACGATACATTGGCTGAATGCCGACAATGATTATGAAGAAAATATACATCTTATTGACGATCTGTTGCGCGCTGATAGCGTGCAAGAAAAATAATGTCGATTTCTCCTTCAGCCCCGATAAACCAAGGGCGGGGGAAACGGTCCATTTCTCGAACCTCTCGGATTCGGGCGAAGACTGGGAATGGACTTTCGGAGACGGTTCTACCTCTTCCCTTAAATCCCCGTCGCATGTCTATAAGCGTCCCGGAGACTATGTGGTGGTGCTGAAGGTGGATAAGAAGAATGCCTGGACCAAAACGGCCAAAGTGACGGTCTATGACACGGTTCCTACCTTCGTTGCGAGCGACACCGTTTTCTATATCTATAAAGATTATACTTTCACAGCCAATGTCTATAACCCATATAACTACAATATGAAACTGGAATGGGATATAGAGGAACAGGACACCTTGGTTAAGTTCATCGATAAAGGCATCGTCTGTTATTTCACGCAGCCGGAAGACTCGGCGCTCATCAAACTGCGCATTATTCTCAATGGCGAAACAACGGATGTACAGAAGAAATTCTATATTCAGGACCGGAAAACCAATTCGCTCCTGCTCCGTACTGCCGATGCGGACTATCGTCAGCGTATCTTCGGAGAACGTGCAGAGCAATACAAAACAGACGGGACGGCAAAACCGTTGTTGGACCTCGCGCAAGATACCGCTCAGACCTATAACGGCGCAGAGTTCAAACTGTCCGAACTCAAAACGATCTTCCCCGAGCTTCAGGGTTTCCGTATAGCGAGCAGAAAGATTTACTACCGCGCAGAAGGACTTTGGGTGGCTAATATTGATGGCGCCAACCCTGTGCAGATCGATGATGCAGAGTGTTTTGCCATGACCCTCGATACCAAAGACAGCCGCATCTACTGGGCTAATGCCGATGGGGTTTGGTACATGCCTTTTGTAGGGTCGGATAACAACAAATTCGTTACTACTCCTACTTTGCTCAATACACTGCAGAATGTAACCAAACTGGCTGCAGACAACGAACCAAAATAACTTCTGATAATGACTAAGGATAAGCAACCTGATTATATTTTTGAAACCTCTTGGGAGGTTTGCAACCGCGTAGGCGGTATCTATGCCGTGCTATCCACACGTGCTGCATCGATGCAGGCGGAGCACCCGGATAAAGTGTTTTTCTTCGGCCCCGATTTCGGAGCACACAGTGATATCTATTTCAAGGAAGATAAGTCCCTTCTTAAGAAATGGCTTTCTTCTTTCGACTTTGAGCAAAGCGGTCTTTCTTCTGTCCGTATAGGCCGATGGAAAGTGCCGGGAGAGCCGATTGCCATTCTCTTGAAATTCGACAGCCTGTGGCAGCGGAAGGATGAGATATACGCATGGGCTTGGTCCAAATTCCGGGTCCAGAGCCACGCCGCTTATGGCGATTATGACGAGTCATGCCTCTTCGGTTACGCTGCCGGCATCGTCATGGAGAGTTTGTATCATTATTTGTGTGTAAATCAGTCTGTTAGCCCGAAGGGCGGTCTGTCAGCAAAGAGCGGTCGCCCACTTGGCATCTGTCAGCAGGCGCAGCCTGCGGTCTGTATGCACGCCAATGAGTGGCAGACGGCGTTCGCGATCTTCTATCTGCAGGACCACTGCCCGGAGATAGCTACGCTCTTCACGACTCATGCCACCGGTATAGGACGGTCTATCGCCGGAAACGGAAAACCGCTGTATGACTATTTCGAGGGCTACAACGGAGATCAGATGGCGGAGGAACTGAACATGGTTTCCAAACACTCGGTCGAGAAACAAGCCGCGCACTGGGCGGATTGCTTCACTACCGTCAGTGATATCACGGCGCGTGAGTGTGCGCAACTGCTGGATAAGAAAGTGGATATCGTCACTCCTAACGGATTTGAACCTACCTTTGTGCCAAAAGGCAAAGCCTTTGACCAGAAACGCAAAGAAGCACGCGAAGCGTTGCTACGCGTAGCAGGAGAGAAACTGGGCGGAGTAGTGCCGCAAAACGCATTGCTTGTCGCTATCTCCGGACGGCAGGAATGGAAAAACAAAGGGATTGATGTCTTTGCTGCGGCGCTCGATAAACTGGCGCAGATGATTTATCATAGCGATCAGCCCGAGAAAGAAGTGGTGGCATTTGTGATGATTCCGTACCTCGACCGGGCGCCTTCCCGCAAAGGCAAAGTGTCTGCCGTCTTCGTACCGTATTATCTTGATGGACACGACCCGCTTTTCGGTAAAACCTACTACGATCTGCTCATCGGAATGGATGTCACCGTTTTCCCGTCTTATTACGAACCGTGGGGTTACACACCGTTGGAGTCCTGCGCCTTCCATGTACCGACGATCACTACTTCGCTTGCCGGATTCGGAGCATGGGCTGCACTGCAAAAAGACCAATATGGCGTAGTAGTGATCGAACGGAATGACTCCAATTTTGACCAGGTGGCGGAACAAATTGCTACAGATCTCCTGCGATTCGACCGTCTTTGCGGAGAAGATAAAGCCCGCGCACGTCAAGAAGCGGCGGCGGTAGCGAAAAAAGCAGATTGGAAGCATTTCTTCAAGTACTACCGCAAAGCATATGAGATAGCACTGAAAAAAAGAGACAACAGAATAGAAGAACTTCAAAACCCACGTTTATTATGAAAAATCTTCGGATGATAGCAGCCCTGCTGCTCCTTTCAACTTTCAACTTTCAACTTTCAACTATCCGGGCCTGTACCAATTTTCTGGTAGGAAAAGATGCTTCCGTGGATGGCAGTACAATGATATCCTATGCCGCTGACTCCTATGGCATGTTCGGCTTCTTGCATTTCGCGCCTGCGCAGGACTGGCCAGAGGGCGCTATGCGGGAAGTGAAAGACTGGGATTCCGGACGTCCGCAGGGATCTATTCCGCAGGTAGCGCATACTTATACGGTGGTGGGCAATATGAACGAGCACCAGGTGACGATCGGAGAGACTACATGGGGAGGCCGCCAGGAACTGTGGGACACCGTCGGCATTGACTATGGAAGCTTGATTTATATCGCCTTGGAGCGCTCTAAAACAGCCCGCGAAGCAATCGAGTGGTTCATCACTCTCGTTAACGAATACGGCTATGCTTCGGAAGGCGAGTCTTTCTCCTTTGGCGACCCGAACGAAGTATGGATCATGGACCTCATTGGTAAAGGAAAAGGGCAGAAAGGCGCCGTGTGGGTGGCTGTACGTATTCCGGATAATGCCATCGCCGCGCATGCCAACCAAGCGCGTATAACTACGCTGCCGATCAATGCCAAATCTAAACTGACAAAAGAGCAGAAGCGCATCGCTAAGAAACTCAATTGTAATATGGTTACCCTCTCTTGTGGAGAGGGAAAGGGTGAGGTTTGCGAATATTGGTGGTCCAAAGATGTGATTTCTTTCGCCCGCCAGAAAGGCTTCTTCTCCGGAGCGGACAAGGATTTCTCTTTCCAGGCTGCATACAACCCGTTCGATTTCAGCGGATTCTATGCCTGCGAAGCACGCGTATGGGCGTTCTTTAATCATTTCAGCAATGATATGGACCGCTATTTCGACTACGCTACCGGCAAACTTTATCGGGAGATGAAAGATGACAAAATGGTAAATGAAAAAATGGTAAATTACGCCATGCCGCTTTGGATCATTCCGAACCGCAAACTGTCGGTGCAGGATATGAAGGAGTGCATGCGCGATGAGTATAAAGGGACGCCGCTGGATATCACGCAGGGAGAGGCTGCAGGACCGTGGAACAGCAAACTCCGTTTCGGAGGCCTTGGTTTCAAACTGACGGACGAAAACGACACAACCAAAACAACCCAATATTGGTACCAGCGTCCTACGGCTACCCAGCAAACGGCATGGTCCTTCGTCGCACAGATGAGAAATGACCAAATGGTAAATGGACAAATGCGAAAATGTTATGGTATCTTCTGGTTCGGTGTGGACGATGCTGCCTGCTCATGCTATACCCCGATGTACAGCTGTATCAACCATGTGCCGGAGTGTTTTGCCGAGGGTAACGGAGACAGCTATACCTTCTCGCCTACATCAGCTTGGTGGACGTTCAATATGGTGGCCAATTGGGCATATACCAAATACAGCCGCATGTATCCCCATATACGCGAAGTGCAGCAGACATGGGATGATAAATTCAATACCCAGATTGCGGGCGTTGATGCGCAGGCTGCCGGACTGGACGAAGAGGAGGCGCGCGCGTTCCTTACTAATTATTCATGCGCACAGGCTGAAAACCTGGTAGCGGACTGGCAGCGTCTGTATATCTATCTCATTACGAAATTTATTGACGGACAGGAGCGTAAGGAAGAAAACGGGCAGTTTAAACGCAACCCCTATGGCAATAGTTGCGGTCCGGAAAGACTTCACATGCCGGAATCTTATCTCCGTAAGATTGCTCCGGAAACCAACCACGAGTGATCAATCACAAACCACAAATAAAAATGCCTCTCGACCGAGAGGCATTTTTGTTAGAACCGGTAACTGAAACTGGCGAACCATCCCCATTCGGACATGTATTGTCCTTTGACGAGCGGATGTTTGACGAGGTTGTTCAGTCCGAAATCATAGCCGCCTTGCAGCCGGTAGCGGTCCCATTCTATTCCGCCTCCCACACCCCATTGGATGTTCGCACGGACCAACTCGTCTGTCATGCGGTCGTACGGAGAGGTCGGGATACCTTGACCATTCAGCCAGTTTTGCGTTCCTTCGCTCAGATGCAGCTGCATATAGTCGTTCTCTGCCAGGCCGATCTGCAGTTGGGGACCGGTAAAGACAAAGAGGTTCAGTTTCTTCCATACGGGGATGGTGTAGTACAAGCGTACAGGAACGGTAAAATCATGCTCCAGAACGCGGTGAGTGATGTATTCCGTCTGTACCGAGGGCGCATCCATTGATCGCCAGTGCTGCTCGTTTGTGCCGTACACCAGCGTATAAAGCAGACCGGTCTGAAGACCGAAATGCAGCGGCAGGTTGAACGTGAAAGTGGCGCCGACACGGACTCCGTTCAGAAACATACCTTGATAAGAGAGGTCCCGCGCACGCTGCTCATGCTGAGTAAAACCCGCCTCTATACGGTACTCCACGCTGAAACGGTATTGCTCGTGGCTCACCTCTTTGCGACTCGGATCAAAGAACGTGTTATCCTCGATCTGCATGGCCGGCTTGACTTTGTCGTCTGCCCAAAGTACACCCGCGAAAAGGCATAGAAAAACTAATATATATCCTGTTCTTTCCATAAATCGGCTGCAAAGGTACTATTTTTTTATGAAATATACAAATTTTTCAATTTTCAATTTTCAATTTTCAATTATTTTTTGTACCTTTGCACCAAAATTATAAATAGCAGATCATAATTTTGAGTTTCGAAATACTAAAATCTTATATTCCGTATTACAAGCGCAACCTGAAAGTGGCGTTGCCTGTAATGTTTACCCAACTGGGTGCGGCAATGGTCGGCTTGGCGGATAGCATCATGGTGGGGCATTACAGCACGGCGGACCTGGCGGCTGTCAGTTTCTCCAATGCGATCTTCTTTACCGTCATGGTCTTCGCCATGGGAGCGTTGATGGGGGTCACGCCGCTGGTGGGACATGTCCATGGACGGCTGGAGAAATTGTTGCAGCAAGGCACTACAGAAGAAGAGATCAACCATAAGCATGAGCAAATAACATCCTATCTGGTTAACGGACTGGTGTTTACGGCGATCATGTGTTTCTTCGCGCTGGTGTTGTTGGCTCCCTGTATTCCTTATCTGGATGCTTTCGGTCAGGAACCCGAGGTTATCGCGTGTGCGCGCCCGTACTATATTTTAATAGTGCTGTCGATCATCCCTTTCTTGCTCTTCTGTTTCTTTAAGCAATATCTGGAGGGACTCGGCAATACGATGGTTGCGATGGGAATTACCTTGGGATGCAATCTGCTGAATATCTTGCTGAACTGGGTCTTTATCTTCGGCCACTGGGGTTTTGAACCGATGGGCGCTGAAGGAGCAGGGTGGGCTACTCTCATCGCACGCTTCCTGATGCCGGTATGTTTTCTGGTGGCGATGATGGCGAAAGCCGACTGGAGGCGGTATCTCGTTTCTGCACGCAGATGGCTGGTTACGCGCAGGGAAGTGGAGCACTTGTTGGCGATCGGCACTCCTATCGGCTTGCAGTCCTTTGCGGAAGCATTCCTCTTTACGGCTTCGTTCGTGATAGTAGGATGGATCAGTAAGGAAGCGCTGGCGGCGCACCATATAGCGAATCAGATGTGCGATCTGACGTTTATGTTGGCACAGGGTATCGGAGCGGCTACAACCATCCGCGTCTCGCACCAACTGGGGAAAGGGGACCTGAATGCCGTACGCATGGCGAGCCATGCCTCTATCCATCTGTGCCTGCTGATGAACACCATCGGCGCGTCAATCATGTTCTTTTTCCGGTATCAAATCCCCTATATCTTCTCCGATGACCCGCAGGTGGCGGAGATCGCTTCTACGCTGCTTATCTTCGGTGCGCTCTTCCAGTATGCCGACGGACTTCAGTGTATCGGAGCAGCGATGTTGCGAGGCATCCAGGACGTGCGCGTACCGATGCGTATTGCGCTCTTTGCGTATATCGGCGTTGCCCTGCCGCTCGGCCTCTACTTAACATTCTATTACCCCATCCCCTTCGTACATCGTACATCGATCCTTCGTACATTAGGCTTAGGACCGTCTGGTATGTGGATGGCGTTCGTCATTGCGCTCGTCATTCCTGCGATTCTGTTCCATATACGCTTCCATAGACAACTGAAGAAAATGACAAAATTGTAAATGATAAAATGGTAAATGAACAAATGGTAAATTGCAAAAATGTATTTGACATCTTTGCGGAGATATGCAAAGTGCCGCGTCCTTCCAAGCATGAGGAGCAAATCAGCCGGTGGCTGCAATCTTTCGCAGCGGAACACGGCATAGAGTGTGTCACCGATGAGGCGATGAATGTCATCATGCGTGTGCCTGCTACGCCCGGTTACGAGGACCATGAGGGGGTTATTTTGCAAGCCCACATGGACATGGTGTGCGAGAAAAACGGCGATGTTGTCCATGATTTTATGACCGATCCGATAGAGACCTATGTGGATGGCGAGTGGCTCAAAGCCAAAGGAACCACCCTTGGTGCCGATAACGGTATAGGAATCTCTATGGCGCTTGCTGCTATCACGGATCCGGAGCTGCAGCATCCGGCTATCGAGTGCCTCTTCACCGTCGATGAAGAGACCGGTCTCACCGGTGCTATGAAACTGCAAGACGGTATGCTCAGGCATAAACGCCTCATCAACCTCGATTCCGAGGATGACGGCCAGATCTTCATCGGATGCGCAGGAGGCATCGACACCCTCGCCAAAATGCATTATGAACCGGTAAATGAAAAAATGGTAAATGACCCATACGGCGAAGCAGATCGTTCGACCGGAGGGAGATTAGAAATGAATAAATTAGCCATCCGACTTTCAGTCGGTGGCTTATTGGGTGGTCACTCCGGCGATGATATCAACAAAGGACGTGCTAACGCTAACCAGCTCATCGTCTGGTTCCTCGCGCGTATAATGCCGCAGACCGACCTGCAACTCGCATCCATCAACGGCGGCAACCTCCGCAATGCTATCGCACGCGAAGCGGAAGCGGTCATCGCTGTTCCTATGGCGTACAAAGAGCAGATACGTATTGAATGGAACCATTTCGTAGCGCAGATGGAAGGTGTTTTTGGAGAGGTGGAGAAAGATATGCGGATGGAACTGGAGACATGCGACATGCCCGACTTTTTCATTCCGGCGGACAAGGCGTGCAGGCTCATCATGGCGCTTTGCGAGTGTCCGCATGGCATGATCGCTATGAGCCGAGACATACCCGGACTCGTCGAGACTTCTACCAACCTCGCCTCCATCAAGATGCGCCAAGAATCGCTAATTCAGTCTGTCAGCAAATCCGGTCTGTCAGCGAAGCGGTCTGTACTCTGTCAGCCCGAAGGGCGGTCTTATATTGAGGTCAACACCTCCCAGCGTTCCTCCAACGAATCTTCCAAACACCATCTCAAATGGGTCGTGGAGCAGGCGCTAGCTATGGCGTGCGACGAAGTGACACACGGCGACGGATACCCCGGATGGGCACCTAACCCCCATTCGCAACTCTTGGAGACGGTCAAAAAAGCATATACGGATCTGTATCAGTCAGAGCCGAAAGTGCTGGCTATACATGCCGGACTGGAGTGCGGACTCTTCCTGGAGAAATATCCGTACCTTGACATGGTGTCTATCGGACCGCAGATGTACGGAGTCCACTCGCCACAGGAGCGGCTCTCTATACCTTCTACGGAGAGGTGCTACGCATGGCTGTGCCAAGTGCTGAAAACGTTATAAGAGTTGATTTTGTCCTTTTTTTGAGTTTTTTGTCCCGTTTTTCACTATCTTTATGAAAAAAAAGCAGTACTTTTGCACCGTTTTTTGAAAAATGGAACATGATTGCTTATCTTCGTGACATAGTAGTTTCAGGAATGCTCTCGTTGAGCCTTTGTGTCTCGGCGCACCCTGTGGACTCATTATTGGATATCTTCGACCGCAATCCTTCGACGACGAACGCAGACGCGTTTTTCGCGTATCTCTATGAGCAGGAATTCACCGACCAGCCGCGGATGTACCGCAATGTGCCGAGGCCGCCTATGGATACAGTCAAGGCGCTGGTGTGGTATTGGGCGGGAGAATGGTATTATGCCACGCAGGAATACCCCAAGGCGGAGCGCAACCTCACACGTGCGCTCGATCTGATGCAGAATGCGGACAAGATCTCTTATTCCGACAATCTGGCGATGCTCGGTCTGGTCGAGATGAGGCAGTCCAAGTACGAAGAGGCGCTCTCTTACATGCACCGCTGCTACGAGCTCGATATGGAAACCGGAGACCCGGAGCGCATCTGTTCATCCCTTAATACGATTGCAGGAACGTTTATGGCGGCGGGCAATCCGGCGGAGGGAATGAAATACGAGCTGCGCGCCATCGAGTATGCCAAGAAAGCCGGTTCGCCGGTGCGCCTGGCGGTTGTCTATGGCATGGCAAGCGAGATAGAGCATGCTCTCCAGGATGACGAGAAGGCGCTCTGCTACGCCGACAGCGCGTGTGTCATGGAGGCTACTACAGGTAACACCCGCAAGATGATGGTACGCCGGGCGCAGAAAGCCTCCATCCTCAACGGCCTCAAGCGCTACGACGAGGCGGAGAAAATCCTGAGTGAGGTCATTCCTTACTTCCGCGAGTCGGGCGACCAGCTCTCGCTCGCTATCTCGCTCAATAAGATGGGTATCGCCCTCCACGGGCTCGGGAGGTCCGAGGAAGCGCTGAAGTATCTGTACGAGGCAATCGACATTTGTCAGAAAATCGGCAACCTTGTTAATGAAGCGTACGCGCAGCGCGAGGTCTATGATATTCTCTTCCGCGACAATCCGGACGAGGCGCGATCGCATCTGGTGCGTTATCATCAGTTGAAAGACTCACTCTACAGTCAGGCTACCGCCGAGCAGATAGCGCGGTTCAACGCCGAGTTCAAACTCGGCGAGTATGCCGTCGAGAACAACCGTCTCAAGCAGCGCGACAGGATTTTTGCGCTTAGTGCTGTTGTCGTGGCGTTGCTCATTGCGCTTATGGTTTTCTTTGCGATAAGGTGGTACCGCAAGCGCCGGAACGAGATGGACGACCGCCTCAATACGCTCATGGCGGAGGTCAACCGCTTCCGGGCGCAAGAGACAATCCGGGGCGAGAATGAGAAAAAACTCTCTGACCCCGAGAGACGGTTCCTGGAGTCGGTCATGGCTACGACCACCGAGATGATGCAGACCGAGGCGGTCACGGTGGAGAAGATAGCGGAGAAACTCTTCATGACACCCAAGACTCTCAACCGCAGGGTGATGGAGCTTACCGGCATTTCCACCAAGCAGTACTTGCTGCTCATCCAGTTGGAGCAGTCCCGCCGTATCTTGCGGCAGAAGCCCGAGGCGTCCATCCTCGATGTGGCGTTGCGCTGCGGCTTTGAGAACGCCAACACTTTCTCAGGCGCTTTCAAACGCATCTACAACATCTCCCCATCCGACTTCCGCAAACAGGCATAGCCTCTACCCTGTTTTACACTCGGTATACACGCCGGGCATTCACTCTTTCCCTGCTTTTCCGGGCATTCACTCCTTCCCTGCTTTTCCGGGCATTCGCTCTTTCCCTGCTTTTCCGGACATTCACTCTTTCCCTGCTTTTCCGGGCAGGGGATTTTTTTGTATGATTTTTCCTCCAAAAAGGGACTTGGTAAATGAAAAAACGGTCATTACCTTCATTTTGTCCTTTTTTCGGAATATTTGTCCGATTATTCACGATGGGTATGAAAAAAAAGCAGTACTTTTGCACCCGAAATATCCTTCCGGCGGAATGAGAGGAGTTCCCTCCGCCGAGGATGGACTATAGAAAATAACCTTTGTGATTTAGCCTTCAATCCCGACGGTCAACCGACGGTCAACCGACGGTCAAAGCTAACGCTATAGGAACGCAAGACCTCCCGGACCTTCCGGATTCCCCGGAATAGCGAAGCGGTCTGGAACTACTGAACACTGAAAAACTCTTTTATAATTAACCGAGGGGCAACCCTCACAATATTAACATTCAAATCTCTAATCATTATGAGAAAAACAATCACTTTTAGCCGCTTGGCAGCACTCCTGCTAACGGCAATGCTGACCCTCCCGCTGCAAACCTTTGCGGAAGACATTCAGCTCAACTTGAAAAAAGGAGAAATCTACAATGGTGAATGGGCCACAAGAACCTTCAAGGGACCGAATGCAAGGCCTTTCCTGCAATCTGGCAATGTTGACATTTTTCCGGTAGATTTGGGAATTGATGAGTTTAGCCACAACCAGTATAAGATGGGACCTATCTACTGTATTATGAGTGACGGTACCTCTGTTATCAAGATTCAGCCAGAGACGAAGTATGATGAATGGGGAAATACAACAGGCTCAGAAGTTCACACCATTACCGTAAATGTTAGTGGAAATTATGTAACAGCAGCCGCTGCTTCTGATAATGTATCTGCCTCTTCTTATGAGCCGGATCC